>JAABUS010002403.1_pt1 | contig 35615 bp, 39 predicted proteins | sample 5560161 | NCBI WGS metagenome assembly JAABUS01 (sample SAMN10711885, study PRJNA513376) | rock metagenome | isolation source: Antarctica rocks | place: Antarctica: Victoria Land, Trio Nunatak nord | collected 2016-01-04 | reverse complement strand
CGGGGAAAGGGGGGAAAGAGGGAGGGGAAGAGGGGGTTTGGCGGCCACCGAGGGGGGGAATGAAGAGGGGGCTTGTGAGTAGGGTGGTGAAGATGGTGTGTGAGAGGGGGGGTGTGGGGCAGGAGGTGCTGGATGGGTTGGAGGGATTGGATGGGGGTTGAGAGCGTAACTGACGAGTGAGAATAGAATGTATATCTGCCGCGGCATATTGACGAGCGACATGGTTTGTGAAGGGTGGCAATTTCACTCTGCTACCGATTGCTGCGATGAGAAATATGGGGAAAAGACGCAGCGGGCCGACAGACAGATGTGTAGTGAATGAAAATAGCGAATATGAATATCGGAAGAGATATTGAAGCAAGGGTATTCTTGTTTTCGGTTTCCTATTTACACTGCTACGGCTGTCTCTCCTCATCAACTCCACTGCCACCTGCAAAAATTCAAAAGCAAAGTAGGCCGCCCCCTTTGCGCTCCGCCCTTGGACTGAATATTATACATTCTCTACCTCAACACGAGGACGATCTAATGAGATATGGTGGTTAGCTAGATAGCAAATGAGTGAACTCGATCCCGTATGATCTGGCGAGAGTTTTTCTCCTTCTTCATATTCTGTTGAAGGTTTTGGGCTCGGCAAGGAGCATAGATGCGAAATATTATGTGGCAAATGATAACTGAGAGCGGACAACGCGAGGCCTGGGTGAAGTCTATAAAGGCCGATGGGGGTATTGGAGCTGGTAATCGAAACAAAAAAATATACGAAGGATACGGAGAGTTTGTTGAAGCCCGTGTGCCTATGACGGATCGACGGCGCCTGGTACCAGCCTGGCGTACGAGCTCAGATCATACCAGACGTGGAGCCGTGCCTATTTGCCTGACAAGGTTCGTAGACTCGATGGGCTCAGGGTGGCGGTGTGACGTCTAGAGCGGGGCGGATACTGTACATACGGTGGAATGAGTGGCACCAGAGAAGACTAGCTTCAATGGTATAGAGAGCCGGCAGCGAATATACTAGTTGCGGCGGATGCAGCCCACTCGTTATCATCGGGAGGTGGCGTGGGCGCACATTTGGGATGAACGTCTTGCTTCGGTCTGGTTCTCTGGATGTTTAGAGGTGATGTGGGCTCGTCCGTATTGATCTGGTTGAACAGAGTGCCGGTACCTTTGGCTGAAGGGGACGGGGTGGGGTATGGATTTAAGGTCTCCGGGCTGTCTGTTGATTGGTGGACAGGCTTCTGAAGGCTTCTCTTGTCTGTTGCTGCTGGGGGTGGTGTGGCGGTTTGGGTACCCTTCCAGGTATCGACACCTCGAACAGCTTTTTGAGCACTATGCAGAGCTTCTTGGAGCAGCTCGTCTTCCTCGTCAGGAGTCTCGTACATGTTGCTTGGGTGCGCGGACAATTGAAGAGCTCTCCGAGTCCGACTCGAAATGGCGCCACTATTCATTCCTGCACCGCCGGAGATCTGTGACGAAACAGAGGAATGCCTTTCTAGCGAAACACTAGAAGCATGCGTAGGATAAAATTGGTTCGTTACGTGAGATGATTGATAGGTGGAAGGCGGTGATGAAGCCTCGGCGCTCTGACGGACACTTTGCATCGCCTTGTCAACCTCAGAGATGTTTTTCTTCATGACAGTGTCCATTGTGTTGGGATCGACTGCCATTGAGGATCGATTGCTATGCCACGGCCCTCCACAGCCAGCGTTGGCTTCGATGTCGTCTGCCGTGGGAGACATGGGAACCGCAGGTCGCCCCGACAGCCTTCTAGCTCGTTTGCGAAGGTGAGAAAAGAAACTTTCCTTCTGGGTGTCATTAGGCGAAGTGACGTCTCTATGGCCGTTCAGAGCTCGCTCCGCTTCCTGCCGATGGGTGTCGCCATAGTGATTGCCGTGCGAAGCGACTGATAGCTGTCTACCAATTTTTTTGGTAGCGTTTGCTTCCGATGGAGGGTTGTGTTGAAGAGTTGCATTGTTCGGGTCAACAGTCATTGTGTGAGCCTGGGCAGTAACAGTGGCGGAGAACGGTGATATAGGTCGGATCGATGGTAAGATGGGCATGGGAGCCCCCGTATTCGATGTTGGGCCGTTCGTCCAGGTCGCTCTCTTGTTCGCAAAAGGACGTAGCTTATTAGCCGGTGATGGCTCCGAAGGTACGTTATTGTTGACAGTGTTGGCATGCATTAGCGACGGCCGTGGTGATAACTTTGCAGGGTTGGTAGCGTGAGGTAGGATGGCGGGTGCGTTTTCTTTGCCAGCAAACGATTTTCTGAACCAGGAAGATTTAGCGGACAGTGGGGGACTCTCAACGGAATCTCGTTCGGCCTTTGAGTTGATATTCGATTGCTTCCTGCCCAGAAGGCGCGAATTTGAGGTTCTCGGTCGCAAGGGATCGATTGCATCCGCAAAGTATTCATGGTTTAGTGCTTGGGCCGAAGTAGGTCGATTGCGAGGATCCCACATCAAACACCAAGTGACAAAATTACTGAGACCTACAGGCCACTGTGGGGGGCGTAATATCGTCTCTATCGAATGCGGAGCCATCTGAAGCCCGGTTAGCCATTATCTCAGAAGCAGGCGATTTGATATACCTTAGGGAAAGAAAATCCCAACTTCGAGGCCAACCTCTGGCCTTCCCTCCAGTCTCCACCACCAACTCTGGTGCCCGATTTATCATACCAGTTCCCTGGACTGCCCATAATCTCACATACTCTCCATACTTGATCGACTTCATTCCCACCAGGAAACAATGGCTTCAGATTGGCGATCTCAACAGCCATTGCTCCCATGGCCCACATATCGACTGGTGCTGAGTATTCACCAGCTCGAAGTAACACCTCCGGTGCTCGATACCATCGCGTAGAAACATAAGTCGTGTATGGGTGTTCTGAGTGTGTTTCTCGAGCGAGTCCGAAATCAGCAATTTTGATCGTGTATAGCGGTGGTGTACTAGGCGGTGTCATAAGAGCCGAATATCTGCGAAACGTTGTGCTGGGCTCGACAGGGGCAGAGGTTGATACTAGAATATTCTCTGGTTTGATGTCGCGGTGGAAGAACTCGTGGGCGTGGATGTGATCTAGACCACCCAGTATCTGGAATAATATACTCTTCACAACACTTCCGTCAAGGCATTTGTGGTCTCTCGCTTTCATAAGCTGGTAGAGGTTTCCGTCCATATATTCCATACAGATGTGTAGCTTCCGGCTTATCGGATCAAGAAAGATGTCGAGCGCTGGGACCAGGTGGGCGTGCGTCGGAAGCGAGCGTAAGAAGATGACTTCGCGTAGCTCTAGACAGGGAGCGAATGAGTCAAAGGTCTTCTTCATTGTCTTGACGGCGATCTATTTCCGAATTAATGTTGCCCACTGACAAATAGGCTGCACTCACCAGACTCCCTTTACGAGCGACATATGAGCCAGCGGTTCGAACACGAGCGAGTGATACGCTGCCAAAGCTGCCATCACCAATCTCTTTGAGAATCTCAAATTTGTCTTCCAGACACTGACCCACTGGGGCGTGTGAAGATGTCCGAACCGGATACTCTGAGGCGACCGTCATCTTGTAGAAGTAGACAATAGCAGGGCTTTGCAATGGTCATCAGAATCCACTGGCAGTGCTCTCGTTCCTGCCGAGGTCGTCCAAAGTTGCCAAAGTGTCAGGAACCGAACAGATGGAGACGATGTGTCTCAACCCGACGGTCTGAAATCTGAGCGCAACAATGCGACAATCGTGGCTCCAACGTGCGGACACTAATGATTTTCCTTCTGTGTATATTGGCTATCGGAGCACACCCTTTCCCAAGCTCTTCCAATGCCAACCCGCATTCAGGGTGTATGACTGGACCAACTTCTCCACATTCCAGGGCGTTTGGTAGACACCTCAATATCGATCCTGGAGAAAGCAAGATGAACCCCAAGGAGTACTCCGGATACCGCTGGGTCAGCTAAGACTCCCGTGGGCTCTTTGTGGGGAACGGCTGTTGCGGTACGCGAGATGAACCGTTGGTTGTGCAGGACGAGATACACAGTACCACGTTTCGGTGTTCCACGACTTCTAGTTGAAGGTTACAGGGATCCGAGGTAGCGATTGTAGGCAGTGTTGACAATCGGCAATGCTGAGGAATGCTCGTCTGTCACTTGGCCCTCGTGTGATGCAGCTGTCCCAGTTCAACTTTAAAGAAGCTACTGGACTTACTGCAATAAGGTGCAAGCTGGTGCAAAGTGAAGGAGTGAAATTGGCCCAGAGGTCAATGCGCGCTTTGTTGGTCGTACAACGGCCTAGGACGAAATCGTGTCAGCACACAGCCAATTGGTCGCACAGACACAAGGGATGGGGAGCGGTCATACAATCAAAGAATTATGAGAGACGCGACAGGAGATCGGGCGGTGAGAGGTACGGGGTGAAAAGAAGGTCAAGCGATGGATGGACAAGAAGCTCGGCAAGCTCTGGAGGACATGTCTAGTGCCTGCGAGGAGTGACCGATGGGGAGTTAAAGTGGGCGGACTAGTTTGGGGGACACTACTAGGAGTACTAGTGCTGGGGGAGGTGAAGGGGAGTTTGGACGTGATGAGGGATCAGTTTCTGGTGTCTGGGATAGTGGTCCAGTGAGAAAAGGAGCCAAGGGCTGGTTTCGCGTGGAAACGTGGACTACCAGGCCACCAGTCGTGCTAAAGACCACTTGGATCGCCGCCCAATCGGGCTCAGTTCGTAGTCTCATATCTTGCAAGACGTAGAAGTATGACACGACGACTGTGACGAATCGACGATGCTAGGATATTGACCACTCAGAAGCTACGCTATCATTCTCATTTGCCGTCCGCCTTCAGAGGCACCAGAGGCCTGAGGATTGGGAAGCCGGAAGCCACGTCCACGACTCTTTGCCGGCACTCCCTATGTGTGTCTGACAATCTCCAACATCGCCCTTGCCAAGTTGCCAGCCTAGAGAACCCGGCGTCCCAAAAAAGCTTTCCTAATCTTAATCAAATGATGATCAATCGTAATAATAATCTTGTCTTTCGCGAGCATTATCAATGTTGAACGATGTCTTTTCCGAGCAGCATGTGCTGACGCTGACGTGCCATGATGCGAACTGGCTGTAGCCCTGCGCTGCTGCCCGAATCCAATATGCAGGCCGGCGCATAGGGGAGCGCACTCCTTTATCCACAGCTTCTGCCGTTCCTGGGCCGACCCGAGAACCTGCTTTCTGCTGCTTCTCCGCCATGACCAAATCAAGGCAAGGCCCCTGTCTCATGTCCGGCTAGTGAACCCAGTCGATCCTAGTTGTTCCTGACTATCCCATTGGCAGCGTGCTTCATCTTGGCAGTGACCTGGCAGTCCATTGGTTCAGACACTCTCAAGTGCAAGACGGCTGCATAACGGCGGCGGGGACTGCGGGATTCCACAGATCTGGATGCTGGGAGTAGCCACGATGCTCCAAGATTAAAACTAGCACTAGAGTACTTCATGGGAGCAGAAGCAGCAGAATCAGCTCTCTTGGAGCTGAACAGTGTCCCGCCCACACCGTTTGAGTGCGCGAGGGATCTTAAAAGACCGTGACGAATCCGTTGATGCTCCCTGCATCTTCTCCTGAACCGCCGGCGTGGGCAGTCTTGCGTCTGTTTCTAACCGAGCTGGGTCGTACTGCTACCGCCATCGCTTTTCCAAGTGACCGTGCCCCGAACGTGGCTTTCGTCTTGGAATTTGGAAGTAGAGCATTTTTGTGATTGGCCGATAGTAGGCGATTCAACGTTAGTTCTGCCTTTCATGTAGAGCACCTTGGTCAGCCATATGCCAGCATGAGACGCCATACCTGAAACTTCTTGAAGGTCGCTGCGTCGCTGTGTCGTTGTGTAGTTTTTCTTTTGCCACTTTGATCTGCGTCCAACATTGTTCGTCTGTGTGTCAGTACATGGCTGATGTACGCTTCGCGGTGAGTCGACCTATGAATACTGCGACATGTAAATTGTCAGGGTTGCCGATGATAGACAGCCAGAGGCATTCCTTGAAAAGCGTCGTCAGTAGATGTAGGAACCAGAGTCCGGTGTCCTAAGTACTCGCAGCATGCGGTAGAAAAGACGCCGAAGGTCAGATCAATTCTCTTAGAGTAGCTGGCTATACCTCGTTCAAGAGGCTCTGTATATGTTCCGATTACACTGACAATCGGATTTGAAACCCGCATATCAATCAAGAGACGTCCGAGACGGTATAGATTCAGGGATACACACGGGTGACCAGGTTCCCTTTAGAAGTCGTAGACCACTCAATCATGAGCTTGCCAACATAATTCGATCCAAGCAGTCACACCTCCTACAGCCAGCCCAAAGACTAAGGACAGCCAGCCCAAAGACTGAGGGCCCGTTTGGCAATCAGCCTGTGTTTGCACTAATCAATTGTAGGTACCGCATGCGCTTTGCTGAAATCTCATTATGCACTTTGAGATTCGCAAACCTTTCCTTTGTGACTCTGACGTCCTTCACTAAGGTATGTATTCCCACGTCGATGTTCACATGCTAAACGACTTTACCTAAACCTGTTCGCCATCCCACATCTTACACTTGGCATGAAGAATTGTTGTCCTGCCCGTAACCTTTTGAGTCTTACTACTTACTGATGAGGCAACTATCTCAACAGATTTTAACGCACCTTCTTCTCAACAGATATTAACGCACCTTCTACTCACTTACATCTCACACCTGCTTTGCTCTTACCTCAGGACACCAATCAAAAACATGCCTGTTCTTATCACTTACCCACTCCTCACCTCCATCACAGTAATCAAAGTCTCGATGTTCGAAGCATGCTACCAATATTTGGCTACGCCTCTTAGTATCTCGTTCCCACAACTATCACTACCTGAAGTCGTGGTATGTGACTTGACACGAGTACTGCTACCCGCTATTCACATCGACTTCAACATCACTTTGAGTAGCCGGATCACATTGACAGCTTACTCTCACTTCCTCGGCATCACCTCGGTTGCGGCTCTGGCTACGTGTTTCTACGTAGGCTACATCAAACTCTTGCTCGAGCGACGCCGTCGCGAACTCTTCCCCTCGGATTACATTGGACGCTCCACTGCTATACCAGCCAGCGCTGCTTTATCAGACCTCGATTGACGACGTACATCAACACACGGAGCACGGTCGACGCAAAGCACAACATGTCAACTAGCAAAGCCCCAAGCATCTTTGCCAGTAGCTGGACCGCGGAGAAGCAGAAGATGTAAGTCTTCATGCATGCCGGCAGCAAGATTTTCACGCTGCTACTTTACAGTGGCAAAATGGTAGCTACCCACTCATACCTGAACACATTTGGCTAATGATAATTGTCACAGTCTGGACTCAGCCAAATTACCAGCAAAGTAAGTCTTTTGGCTCTTCGCAACTGGTCATTGTCCACATAGCTAAGCATTGCGTACAGACTGCGTTGTAAACAATGCACGAAGTTGAAGGCGGTCCCCCAATTTTCCCAGCGCCAACTTGGCATAGTCAAACAAAGCCTTGCTCGGAACCCCCGACTTACAGAGCAGGGTATTGCTGTCATAGTCTGCCGTCAATGCACTGAAGGACAAGTGATGGAGCTCGAGTGTACCCAGTGCAATCTGGTTATTGGACTAGAAGGGTTCACTAAAGCTCAACGCCGCGATCCGGACTTTGCTGTATGTCCATTGTGACATACAACCTTGGAGGAGATCAAGCTAACAGTACGTTCAGCGATGCATCGCTTGTGTGAACTTGGACTTGTCGCAACCCACTGCCAATGATGAAACGGCGGAATTGGCCGAGCACAAGAACGAATCTGATGAAGAAGACGCAGGATCTGACGCTAATACAAATCCCTTTGCATCTGTAAGGCGCCGCTTTATAAGGACAACCAGTTGGCGCAATACTGACTCTTTAGGATGGCGACTCGTCTGACGTCGCTCCGTCCCGAATCCCGGCGAAAGAAGGAGGGAGCCGCTGGAGGGAGTATGCGAAGCATCACGCACAAGTCTCCCCTGAAGCGGGCAGCAAGAAAGCAGCAGAGACCTTTACTGGTTATGACCCGTCTGGCAAAGGTCATAGCATGCGGCGTAGTCCGTCCACGGTTGCTAGCAGTTCTGCTACCGTTGCTCCTCGTTCCAATTTCGCGCGGATCAAGGTATGTCGAAGCCCGACTTTCCTTTGAGCATCTCCTGGATAAAGAGCAGCGCTGACAATTCTGTTGCCCTCAGGCCTACAAGCCCGACCCCCCTAAGTCCATCACTACTGGCCAGTCCCAGCCTCAAATCTATCGAGGAGATGGGTTGATGGAGGTATCCGAGACCGCGAATGCTGCAATGGGCCGCCAGCGTGAAGGTCATGACTCGGACTCGGACTCTGATTTCGGGTGCTTGTGAGTTCAACTCAACATATGCCAATGGAGCGTGAAGAAGGAACTTTGAATGTTCTACCAGGCTTTGAAGCGAAGCCAAGTTATTCATGAAATAGACCGGTGTACGATGGGACGAAGCATGCTTATTGCCACGAGAGTCCTGGAGTTGCTTTGCTCAGACAGCTACCTTACGTCTCAGTGAAGCAGACTAGCTAGCTACAAAAGTTGCCCCTAGCATAGTTGAAGTGCATTCTGATCTTGAAAAGTGTCCAACATGCGACGTGACGTGACTACTTTACCATCATCAAGTCTAGATCCCTTGAAAAGCCCTACTCCGTTCATCGTAATTCACAATGCTTCTCCCGTCACACCAATGATCTTAGCGCCATATTTCGCTTCCCCGGTTGATCTAAGTATGCAGACTGTTGTACAACTTGGATGTTTCACATAAGGATGTTTACATTCTGAACTCTGTGGCTGTGGCGTTCTTGCATAAATATCGATCGCGGGTAGGTCCATGCCCTCTGAAAGCACAAAGTACAAAGCGATCATGCGAAAAAAAAAGTTCTGCCACCTTACTATATGCAGTTAGCACCTTGCCGGATCCAGCAGTTGCACGTGATACGGTACATAGTCATGCGAAATAATAAGTAAGCATAAGGTCTGACTACTGAGGCAAGCTTACCCGCAGTGGTTCACGAACGACCCCTGACAGCCTGAGGCGCTCGAAGCGTTTGCCAACGCTCGCAGTGACCGAAACGTGTGTCACACCATGATGCCGTCCATTGAATGACGGCGTTGATGTATCAAGATTGCCCCTTAGGGTACAGGTAGGGTCACAAGAGCGCTGGAAGTCGAAAGGAAGCTTGATAGGTCTGGCGCTCAATCAATTCCATGGTAACCTTCGCAACGGACTTCTCTTCCCTGTCATCGTCACGTTGTATCCATGGGTCCTGAGTACCTCGACCATGATCAACATGCTTGATTCATCCATGGACATGAAGTCGTAGATGCGGGGCGTCGCCCTGCCTGGGAAAAGCCAATAGGGTCGAGGTACTTTACGTCATCCATTGTCTTGGCTTGATAGGTTACCTCAACTTAAAGTAGCTGTGATGATGCCAGCCTCATCTTGAAACTCCGAACCCGGGGCTGAGTCGATCCAGGAGGACTTGAAGGGCTACTCTCGGTGAACTGCGCAACCCTGATCGCTTCTTCGTCTTTTGCTCTGACATGTTTCATACAACTCAAGGGTCTAATGGGCATAGCGACCTGCCTACTTGTCCATAAATACATCCCGCTGCTTCAACAGCTTGCATGTGCTAGACGGACAACCGGCCGCGCTGATTTGACATCAGCCAGAAGATCACCTTAAGCTCTGCATAATCTAGGCAAAACTACTGCACCTTTTGCATCGTGGCCGTATCGCAAGGCCTTGGAGCATCGCGACCTCGCAATGGCATATGAATCTGCCAACCCCGATTTCAACCACGATCGCATTTCCCGTGATACCGACCCTGGCCCTTTGGACGCAAAGACTCCACCTCGAGCAGGCTCCAATGTGAGAAGCGACGGAGCTATGTCAGATAATACTCGGCCCCTCCGGCCCCGCGAGGCTGTCACGTCGGCCTTGAACACAGTGGACACCAACTCGGTCCCTCCAGAGCTCATAGCGCAGATCACAGAGAACGTCATTAAGCAATTGAAGACAAGCGGTATACAAGACGGTGGAACACCGGTACCGCAAAGCCAGTATCCCCCGCCGCCGTTCCAGCAACCTGTTCCATTGTCGCCTTCAACCATGTCAGGCTCGTCGCCTCCTGTTCACCACAGGGGTCTCTGTACACCACCTTCCCCACAGAAACACCAAGACTACCACAGCCAGGGATCGCCGCAATCACATAGTGCGCAATTCCCGACCGCTCCACAAAGCCCCATTCGAGATACGCCCGCCCCAGCCTTCGACGCACGGCGAACATCCTCATTAAGTCAAAGCAGCGACGAGGGCCGTACGAGACCCAAAGGGCCAGAGAGACTTTCGACTGGACTAGAGGAGACAACGCTAGAGAAGATCTGGGGCCAACTTTTCGACGAAGACGGGCACTCAACGGATAGGCTTGGACAATTTTTGCGAGGTCTCGCTGTGCACATTGTTCGTTGGACACACTCGAGGTTGTAGGGCACTGGCTGATGATAATGATTAGATTGAAGATTACGAGCCCCGTCATAGCATCGTGATTACTCCCACAAAGATGGTCAAGTACTACGAGGATGTGAGGCTGCCGAACGAGCTCTACCCATGGCCAAGTATATCTCCCACACCCTACCATTCTTCGCAACCGATGGCTAATTTCTATTGCAGCTGTCTTTGACGATGATCGCTCCTCAATTTCGAGGATGTACAGAGAGCTTTCATGCCAGCATCATCTTGTGCAAGAGAGATACGATGAACGCCCCTATATACCTGGCTTGACCCCAATTGGCTTTGAACGCTGGGTAACCCTTCTTATACAAGCCCATCCAGATGAAGAGTATGAAAGGCTGGCAAAGGCTGTGCTGGCCATGCCGATCAACAATCCTGATGAGAAAAAAGAACGATTCCCAAAGGAGCTTTCGCGTCGTCTCTTCCCGCGCTTCTCGGATCGTAGAGTTCGAGAAGATCTGGAGAGCGCTATCTCCGAACATGCGAAGATCGACTTACCGAAGAGGTCGAGCCCTGATGAATTGCGCTCAAATCCAAGCGTCAGCGAGTCAGCACATTCGCTTCCCGGTCAACGGCCCACTGTTGACGTGGAACCCCCGACACCGACTCCTATTCCGATGCCAATCAATATAGAGCGCGAGAGAAAGCCATACGTCAGCTCCAACTTAGACTCTGCCAGAGACGATACCAATGCCATACCAAGTTCGTCCATCCACCGTCCGAGTGTTGCGGAAGCTTCATACACACCCTCGGGCATCGAGCGGGAGAGGCAGCCCTACTCGGGTACTCCGTCCGAATCAGCCATCGATGATACCAACCCCTACCCACCACCCCCTCCACCTCCTACCGCACAACCAATCGAACGGGAGCGAAACCCCTACAGCTCTCAACCCGGTGGTGGTAGAAAGTATGAGGACGAACCAAGGTCACGTGAACCACCCAAGGCCCGTACCGAATCCAACGCTTCGAACCTTGGACGGCCAGATTTGATGGCTGCTAGACCCAGTCGCGCAGACTCGAGTGCCAGACCCAGGCCCATTCCGACGAATGGTATGCAACGAGGGCCAATGGAAACACCCCAGCCAGAGATCCATCAATACCGGCAGCCCAGCAACGCCAGACGTCGGCGCAGTCCCTCTTTCAGCAGAGTGCGAGGGAACGACTTCCGTCGATCCGATGGCGATCTCCGTGGCTACCACCCCACTTTACAGCCTGGGATCATTCCAGGTCAGGACGATTTCGATGAAGAGGGTCGACGATCTGCCCGCGATCGCGCTCGCAGGCAAGCCGAGGATGATGGCCGACATTACGGAGAAAGCCCCAGTTCCCGGGCACGATTGGATCGCCCAGTCGTCGATATTAATGGCCCACCGCGCGGGGCCTACGTGAACGATGAGGATTACTACCGCGGCAGCGGAAGAATGTCCATGTCAGGCAGTGGCTATGATTTCCAGCAGCCGTACGGAGGGCCAGTGTACCGGTAACGGTGACGAGGGGGATGATTGCATTTGGACGGTGTTCTTCTTCGACATTACATGATATCCATTCCAGTTCTTTTCTGAAATACCCTCGCTTGGCCGGTGGCATGTGTTTGGGTGTGTATTTTCGGGGCGGTATTCTGCATTCTTGTATCTATTTTAAACAACGAGCGCTTGCGTTCTTTTTCACCACCTATGTCACTATGTGATTACTACCTAATACGAATGGCTTGTTACTTTTGAATCAAAGGTGCTGCACAGTGCCCGGGGCTTCCAGCGTGTCCCAAACCTGTACTCTTGCCTTTTCTGCTAACAACAGACCAGCGCGTACTCATAATTGCAAAGGATGCGCTCTATGTATTGGCTCTGCACGACCTAAGACTATCAGCTGACTTTCCACAATTTCTGCTCGTCCCAGCCATTGTGAAACACGATGCAGAAAGGCCTCTCGATCAGCCGGCGGCGAGAGATTCGGGGCAGCCCTATTTGTGAGCCCAGACCTGTTTCGTGTTCCATGAAGAATGGCCGCTGATTGGCAGGGAGCGGCCTGGAGGCTCGGGTGAGATGAGACGGCAAGAATCGGCTTGTAGAATTATTTTGGAGGTATCATTTCCGACAACAGTTTTATAAGGGGATTGGGATAGCAATTTCGAAGTGTTGGTAGACGGCGATGACATTTCCTACTGTCTGTAGAGTACAGTCGGAGGGGATGTTACTTTAACATGTGAAAACAGGGCTCTAGAGCACTATTGCGCATAGAGACTAGTAGGAAGCACATGACGTCGCGAGCAGCCAATAGCACTGCAGTCTCGGATGATTGCTGGCAGCATAAGAGGACTGCGACGTCCGGCCATCTTGCAAAGGATGAGCACCTTCAACCCAATGCCACCGCCAGGGTGCTCCGCTGCGACTCATGATACGAAGGCCGTGCGACCGATGCGCACCGACAAGACGAAGATGCAGCGCCCTTGAATCCTTTCTCGGGGTCCTGCGCCAAGCGCGCAGGCAAGAACCACCGCAGGCCTGTCCACCGAGACGACGGAGCACTTACTCAGAGTTCCAAGATCAATACTCTGTCGCAGAAGCATTGGAGACATTTACAGAAGTCCCATTATCAAACAAAGGGCTCTCGGAGGGTATGGCTGTCAAGCGCCACTGTCATTGGTCCTGCGCGGCTACCAGAGTGGCCCCTTGGCCAATACATCCTTGGTACTCAAGAATGCCAGAGGTGTCGACCAATATCGCTTCCGAAACAGCCTGTCCGAATGATGCTCTCCGTTTCGGACTCAGTTCAGTCATCATGGTCGCTTGGGTGGTCAGTAGTGTTATCCACTGTAAGCCTACTTCATCTTCCACCTCCCCAGCTCCATTCATTGCTATTGTCAACTCTTCTTTCCTTTGTCCTCAACTTCACTTCCTTACTTCCCTCATCCTTTGTCTACGGCCATGAATTGACGAGTTTCTTTGTTTCTCAATGTCTTTGTCTTAGATAATATCCGATCTCACGATCTAATACTCTCCCCCTCCTCATCACCTCACCGTCGTTTTCCTTGCACATATAGTTTTACTAATCCTATCCGCTGGACGGACTTCAGACTTCTAATACATACACATCGCCATCGCTATGGCAAATCCGCAGTCGACCTTCCCGGTCCTGCCTCCATCTCTCTCCGCTGGCGATCATGGGATGCGAGACTATTACGCCGCGCAAAATGCACAACGACCTGCAGCACACTCGGTGCCGGAAATCACCCCCTACCTCGGGCTTCGTGCTCGACTTTCGCAGATCTGGATCAACAGATGGACCGTTCTGATTTTTCTCATTCTTGTTCGAGTTCTGATCGCCATCTCTGGCCTCCATAATGACCTAGGCTCTGCCAAGAAGGAAGCGCTCTCGGCTTGCAATGCTGTCGAGGATGCTGGTAGTGCCATGGCTTCCATGCCTCACTACATGTCCAAGGGTGTCAACGAGCTTGCCGCTACCGGTGTGGAGAAAGCTGTCAACGGCTTGATGTCGATGCTACTCATGACCATCACCGCTGTGGAAGAAATTGTCGTCTTCTGGATCAACATGTTGACCCAGACGTACCTCTGTCTTATCACGCTGGTGGTTGCTGGAGCTCTTCATGCAGCACTCGCACTGGTAGAGGACGTCACAGGCTTCCTCACAACCTCTTTCGGTGACATCACTAAAGACATCGGTAAAGGCGTTGAAGATGCTCAGAACACGCTCAACAAGTTTCTTTCTGGCATCAACAGCATACCGGCAGCATTCGGAGCTCACACCGACAAGCCCACGGTCAATTTCGATAGTACCATTACCAAGCTCAATAACGTTCACATTAGTGCGAACTTCACTGATGAGCTTCACAAGCTCAACAGCTCTATTCCCACTTTCGCACAAGTCAACAATCTCACCCAAAGTGCCATCCGATTTCCCTTCGAAGAGGTCAAGGGTCTTGTCAATGGGTCTCTCACGAAGTTCACGTTCAATCGCTCGCTACTCCCTGTACCGCAAAAGGAGCAGCTGACGTTCTGCTCCGACAACAACGACATCTCCAACTTCTTCCAGCATCTCGCCGAAATTGCTGACAAGGCTCGCCATGCCTTCCTTGCTGTTCTCATTCTCCTCGCCATTTTAGCCTGTATCCCCATGGGCTGGAAAGAGATCCGTCGCTGGCGGGTGATGCAGCAAGGAGCCCAGCTTGTCACCGATAAGTCCTACGACCCCCTTGACGTTATCTACATCGCCTCAAGGCCGTACACAGCCTCTGCGGGTATCAAAGCCGCGACTCCGTTCCGAGGTCGCAAACGACAGCTCCTTACCCGTTGGACAATTGCCTATGCCACGTCAACGCCTGCACTCGTCGTGCTCTCACTGGGTGTCACCGGCCTCCTAGCCTGCTTTTGCCAACTCCTCTTACTCAAGGCTGTCGAGAAAGAAGTTCCCTCCCTAGCCGCAGACGTTGGCAATTTCGCAGGCAAAATCATTAACAAGGTCAACAACGCTTCCGCACACTGGGCCGACGGCACCAACAAGGCCGTCAGCGGCGTCAACCACGACATCAACAGCAACATCCTCGGCTGGGTCAATACCACCACTGGTGCACTGAACAACACCCTCAACGTCTTCGTCAAAGAAACAACCGGAGCGCTGAATGACACCTTTGGCGGCACCATCCTGCAAGAACCCGTCAACCAGCTCTTCAACTGCCTCATCGGTCTCAAAATCGCCGGTATCGAAAAAGGCCTCACCTGGGTCTCCGACCACGCGCACGTCGATTTCCCCTTGCTCAACAACAACACCTTCACCCTCGAGCACGTCGTCGACACCGCCACAGACAACAAGAGCGCCTCCTTCCTCTCCAACCCCAGCGGCGAAGCCACCGACAAAGTCACCGCCGCCATCGCCGCCGTGGCGAGGCACATCGCAGACGCCATCCGCACCGAGGCGCTGATCTCCACCGCGCTGATCTGCATCTGGCTGCTTGTCGTGCTCATGGGCCTCGCCCGCGCCATCTGGCTGAGTGCGAAACACACCAAGGTGCGAGGCGAAGGCGGCCCATCATTCGCTGGCGACATCCCCCTCGACGATCGTCAGCCGCCCACGGCCGAAGTCACCAGAGCGGGCATTCCCGACGATGCGGCCCCTGCGTACGAGCCGCCTAAGACGACAATGCCACGCTTCGGCGGCGCATTCAACACTGCCCGTGGGCCTGGCACGCAGCGCAGCGAGGGGAGCAATTCATGCAGTGAAGACGGGTTCAGTGACCAGAAGCTAGGGTTCGCAGGATCTCGCCCTGTAGAAACGGCGCTGAGAGCGCCGGATAGAGTGCAAGGGAGGAGGAGCGAGCAGGTGCAGTGGGGCCAGGTGGAGAAGAGTGCATTTGATTGAGTAGGAGGATTTTATTACAGTCTGGAGCTTGCTTGTTTCCTTTGGGATACGTATGATACCCTCGGGCTCACATCAGCCCACTGCATTTTCCTTCAAGAAAGAGCTAGGGTCACATCATGGACGGAAGAGAAAGCGCGCGAAGACGCTATGAACAAGAATTCAAGAATATTTCTTTACACCCATCTGTCTTTTCCTTTCCTCTGCGAAAACGCGCCCCAGCCCGCCGGTTCGGTTAGTTTTCGAACACACCGCCAGTGTTCTTGCCTCGCGTCAGCCTCTTATCTCCCTCGTGGAGATACTGGCTCGTTTGTACATCTCCGCGCTTTCCCCACCCCCCGCCCCTCTCGAGCGATGGCGGGGTGAACGGGGGTCGTAGGCTTTCCCACCAGAAAGTTTTATTTTCGTGTCTTTGGTTGGGTGGTTGGATGATCGCCACTTTGCCCCTGCCCCTCTTGCGTGGCGGGGGTTCAAGATTTTGGATGAGAGATGGAGGAATGCATTTTCTTGGCTAGAGGGTGGGGAGGCTTGGTTTGGGTCGGAATGGGTCGAATGACAACTCGCCCAGCACAATATCGACAACACAGGAAGCGCAGCGGGGGAGGGAGTGCGCGCGCCCGAGGGCTGCTGCTATCTATCTTCTTTGCTCTCGACAATCAGTCATTTCGATCTTGGGTTCGCAAACAACTCGACCCAAACCTTTCCAGTTTCCTCGACTCCTTCGCCTCCTTCGCGGCTCCACTGCTGCCCCTGCTTTCCAGCTGCGGGCGGCGGTGGGTGTGGGAAGGATGCTTTCTCGCCTCGATTGGGGTGGAGACTTCGCTACTGCTACAGCCTTGCCCTCTTTTGTGGCGAGGGGGACGCGCGCGGAGTGCAAAGATTGCGGGGTTATGCTCAGCGGTGGTGGGCCGGTAGTGGGTAGCTTACTAGATAGAATAAAACAGAGGGGAGGGTAGGGATAGCCAACGAAATACCTATCTCCCTCAACGACGATGATTCTTTACAGGCCTGTGGGCTCAGCTTAATGTGAAATACATCCTCGTAGAGGAAAGTCACTGTCCGCAAAAAGCCTGTTAGTATCCCAGCAGAACCCACGCACTTATCCGCACTTCACAAAACAATTCTGCTCCATTCCCCATCTTCCACCAAGCAAAATTCTACGATTGAAAACGTCCACGTCGAAGATTACTCAATTTTCAAATATGACCATCTAACCCGAATCCGAAATCCAGACCTCTCCTCATCGAATCGCATGACCGAGAAATCGAAAGGAGGGAGTTGCGTGCGTTGAGGTCGGAAAATGGTGAGGAAGGGTTCTAACTTGAGGTAACACGATCGATCTAGAAAAAGCATGCGATGGCTTGTTGGGTGAGGACCGGGCAGAAGGGTGTTTTGGGTTTGGATGTGGCGATGGGGGCCTTGATTTGGCACAACCCGAGCTGGGGGGTTTCGGCAGGAAAGTAGTGTGGTGCATTGGATGGTTGGTTCTTTCGTAGCTTGGGTACCGATGGAGATTCACGGCACGAACTGAACAGGGGATGGTTTTCTTGCATCGAGGGGAGAGAGCGAAGACAAAGTCGATGTGTGTATGTATGTATACAGCTCCCCAAAATCAAAATGTTGTGTGACACACGGCAATCAGGATTCGGCTGGTGGTTACCTGCCCAACTAAGGTACTGGCTGGGTCCCTAGACGGTTTGTGTATACGAGATCGGACGGGATCGCCAATTCTCGGTCTGGTGTGGCCGTGTGTATCTACTTTGCCACTAAAATGGATCCTAATCCTAAAATTCTAAACTGGATTGGCGTTGCGAATGGTTGGTTGGATGGTTTTTGGCGTGTAACTTTTAGAGTCTCAGGATTAACTTTTGCGGAATGGGTATAGAATTCTGCGGTACTACTGTCTTCTTGGAGGGCTTTGGATGGGCACTGGTATTGCGAGAACAGGAGGCTTAGCTAGGAATATGAGGGTGCTGGTGTTTGTGTCTGAACAACAGGTGAGGCGAAGGCTGTGAAAGGATCATCCTGTGGATAGCGCCGTGGAATGCGTCTGTACGAGTACATTACGTGCTGCCAAGTCGATTCTCGGGGCTTCATTTGTTGCATCATGCCCAGCTGCCTCGCGATTGGGGATTTATTCGTAGAAAACCCTTGAGACCCCCTAACCTAGCTATAGCCGCTGTAATAAATAAATCCTCACGTATGCTTCGTTCTTAGGCGGCTCGCGGGGTGATCTTGACGTATAGTGGGAGTCGCTCATGAAGCAGCCATATCTTCTGGTCCGACCAGTCCTCCTTGTTCCCCTCGCCGAGCTCAAGATCGAAACTCCACATCACCTTGCACAAGATCAGATTCATCTCTGCCCATGCGAGACTGTTCCATCCAGACACTCTCTGTCAGCCAGTGTGTTCAAGCTTCCAAGCGATGTATGCCTATATCAGGTGATGAGAGAATAGGGGACGTACCTTTTACCCAAGCAGTTGCGTGGCCCGACCATGAATGGCTCAAAGGAGTCCTTCCTGTCTGCGTCGAATTTCGCAGGGGCGTCTTTGAGCCAGCGTTCGGGTTGGTAGCTGTGAGGTTCGATGAAGTTGGAGGCGGAGCGATAGGCGGTTTTTTGGGGGATGCCGACTCGTGCCTAATGAAGTATTAGTCTGTTGACTGAATAGAGTATCTCAAGGACACACCCCAACAGGGACTGGATGCCCGCTAATTGTAACACCCGGTCGATCAACCTGACGCGGAACGGATATCGGTCCGCTAGGATGCAACCTCAATGCCTCTTGGATTACGGCGTGCAGATACGGAAGCTTTGCTGCAGTAGTAACAGTAATTTCCTCGAAGCTCTTAAAGCTGCTACGGACTTCCCGCTTGAGCTTCTCCAACGTAGAAGGATTCTTGACGAGGAACCACGTTGCGGACGTGCAAGTCGTAGCAGAGGTGTCACTGCCTGCAAGGATCAGGAGGGTCGCGTTGGAATTGATCTCTTCCCTGCTCATGCCCTTCTCCCCACCATTGTTTTCCAGGACGTAGTGCATAAAGTCGGGCCTGTCGATCTTTTGCTGGAGACGCTTCTCGATGCGGGTGTAGGCCCACATGGAGTGTTCGCGTGCTTTTTCTTGGATTGAGCGAGGGACCAACCACTCAGCCTTCAGGGGCGGGAAATGATGGAAAGCCGTGAAGATCATTCCATATTTGAGACCGCTGAAGATGAACGATACCCACGGATGCTCCTCGCGATTGTCAAGACTATGGAAGGATTCACCAAACTCCAAGTCACCAATGGTATCGAAGGTCGTATAAGTATACCACCTCGATATATCGGTCACTGTGGTCTTGCCATCCTGGCTTTCCTTCACCTGCTCGTGTAAACGTTGGACGAGATGATCCGTATAGTTTTTGAGAATGTATTCCTGTTCCCTTAGAGCCCGATCTGAAAGCGCATGCCCGATGATTCGTCGCTGACGGGCATGATCCTCGATGCTGTCCGTGGTGGCCACGCTTGGCACTCCATTGCCGGGTTGGAGGACGCCTATCTTGGGCTTTGGGAGCTGCGGGCGGCTGCAGTAGATATCTTGCCATGCAGAGGGTCCGATGAAAGAGAGTTCATCAGGGTGTATGCGGACGACTTCACCGTATTTGTCATGCAGCATAGTGGTCCATTCGAGCCATCTGCCGTTGAGCAAGCGCCAAACGAAAGGGATGGGAGTGACAGCTGCTGTCTTCGGCCCGGGAAATCTTGAAAGTGGGTGGAAATAGACGTTGTAGATGGCTTTGACAAGAAATTTGAGTAGTAACAGAATCGTTGACTGGCTAGTCGTTAGCTTTGAGCTCCATAAGCAGAGCTTCTATGACCCACTACGATCACAAGCCAGCGAAGAGCGGAGAAGATGCCCGTCAGCATGCTCCGGACCGTACACAAGGCCTCCATAGTCGCAGGGTGAACGAGCACAAGCGTTTTGTCATGAGTGATACTTTTCCAGCAGATGGGCCGCTTGCCCAGTAGGTCTATCTCTTGAGCTGCAGAGCCCGCGGAGGCTCCCACGAGATGCAACAATCCTTAGAGAGGGTACGGAGATGCGAACGTGAAGTCACGGACTTTTCGCTGCACCAAATCCATTGGATGCTGCATTGGCAATGCGGGGTCTACTTACCTCAGATCGATGATGACGATCAGTCTCCCACAGGTTCGGGCCTCGATGAGAAGAGTATCTTGTAGTCGACAATCTCCGTAATCTCCAGCTCCTCTTTGTCGGGACGCCCTGTCGTAGTCCTCTTGCGAACGACTGCCATAGGATTGTTGAGTTTTTTGACCTCTCCCGTGAGCCGCTGATGACGGCCGATGTAGAGGTAAACCTTCTTCATCCACGCTTTGCTGTCCAGTGGATCATCCCTGAGGTAGTCTGGGAAGACGATGCGGCCAATTGGTGTATCTGTTGTTGTGGTGCCTTGCTCGTTACTAGATGATTCGGCGGAACTGGGCGTGTTGATTGTACCCTGGAGCTCTAGAATGGCCAGGCCGGAAGGTGTTTGCAGTAAATGTGGCAGTGGGTTATCTAGCTGCTGTTGATCTCTATCTCGGTCAGGACTGGGTGGATAGAGGGTCACAGAAGGCATTTTGATGAAAGAGTTCAAAGGTTGAAATTTAATCATGGGAAAAGTCATTGAAATAAAGCATCTCTTAGTCAAAGCTCCCGCTGTCGAAACACCACCCTGTAATAACTTGGGCTACAGTACACGTTTGACGACATGCTAGCAGAAGGTCGTCCGCCTCATCATTGGCTCCCCACGCAAATCCGCATTACTGCCTCTCCTGGAGTCACCGGTCCGCTTGTTCAATTGCTCTTTGACGCGTTTAAGCCCCTGATGTGCCTGGAATTCTTCGTAAAAAGACTCGTCGACGATAAGACGATGGGCTGCAGTCCCAACGGCAACTCGGTATCTCTTCATTTCAGCCGTTACCTCCGCATATTTAACCAGTGCATTCTCGATTTCGTTCCGTGGTGTGAGTAGCTGGTTTGCGAATCCATCGGCGGAGAATTTGGCCATCGCATGGTGGATCAACGCAAAACCATTTTGGAGATGGGCTTCGATCGCATTCCAGTGAGAGAGATATTTGCTACAGAATCATTAACAGTGGCGCCCCAGGGGCCCGTCAAAGCGTGACGTCGTCACTTACCCTCCGATGACCCTGTTCCAGATGCGCAAGGCGGTGCTGAGATGCTTGATATCACAGCTCTCGAGATCAGGAAGATGATGCTTGACCTCGGTGATATCGCGGTGGTACTGGTTCAGAACAAACGTCAAATCGTTGATGTATATGTTGACTTGCAGGCCCAGGGCCCGAAGCTCCTCCGATTCGGCAAGGAAGGGGTTGCTGAGATGCATAGCCAGGTTAGCCAGGATTTCATTGAAGCTGGAAGCTTCAGCCAGAGGGTTCGTCTGCATGATGCCAATCAAGCGTCACAATAGCTGTCTGAAAACGGTGCTTGATAATGGCAGATGAGATTCAGGTGTGTTGATCATACAAGTCAATCTTCACTATCATCAACACAGTACACCGCTCTTCCTAGTGTAGCGCGTCTTTATAGATGCAACACATCCATTGTACTACATTTAAACAGATCCATACAAGTAAGGAGAGCTAATTAAAGAGATGTGTACCACCATCACCTGCCATGGATCCGAGGACCCTAGCAAGGTGCCAAACATGTCAAGCCAATGGTGGAATATACAATCAGCTCAGTAAAGGGTAGATGGCAGGACTTGCTGAGCTCGTGGGTGCAACATAACGCTACAGCCCAGATCTTATTGCCAGTCATAAATCTTCGCATAATGACTAATTGGCACAACATTGAGGGGAGTCATGACAACTTAAGTGCTGCGTTCGCTCTCCATCGGCTAGGGAATCGAAGAGAGTTGACGAATAGGCGTTGTAAATCTGGATTGCGCATAGCGTCCAAAGGGCTTAAAGTCTTGGAGAAGGCACCGGACAAATTTCCACCCAAGTACGCAATTGAATTGCATCGGAGCTTGCTGTTTGGCACCTAAATCAACCGCCGACGAGCGATCTATTCCTCGTCGTCATCGTTATCATCATGAGCCACGTCCATAACTCTCTCGCCCGCTCGCTCTAGGGTCCGCCGGCTCCAGGCCCGTACTCCTTTATAAACACCCTGGACTAAGTCAGCCTTGAAACCCTGAGCTGTGTGATGAAATTGGCATACCCATAAGAAAGTGGCAACCCCAAGGATTATCATAATCCAGCTAAGATTAGTCAGGCGGTCTCTTCCGGTAGTCCCTCCCCGTCCACCACTGACTATGCCCGAGCTTCTCAGGTTGAACCATTGCCACGGCCCTAATGTGAAAATGAACTTGACGAAACCGAGAAGTCCAAGGCTTGCGAGGCCTTTGACGAAGTGCTCAGCCCAGCCAGGAACATCGTCAGGTGAGAGCACGGCATCGATCTTGGTATTGAGCTTCGATAGGGGATCTCTTGATATAGTGGAGTAGGGGTCCAGGTAGAAGTTGATGATCGGATCTGCTATGAAACCAAGCAAGAACATTGCAAAAATGAATATGGTGATTGTAAGCCCGACTTGGGTTACATTACTGCTGATCCACCTGCCCCAGTTCATCCTCTCTAGGCGGTAGCGGAAACCGCACGTTGGACACTGCCAGTAGTTCCGCTTCGAGTTGGGGTCTGCGTGACGCCACGCCTGCAGACAGCCTTCGTGTACATACTTGGAAGAGCCTTTGCATTTGCAAGGTCGAAGTAGCCTGCCCGCCTCAGGATCCTCGGAGACGTAGAAGACTGAAGGCGAAGGTTGCAAGCTTTCTGGTAGATGTTCTGACGGCTCACTGAATATGGGCTGAACGACCTCGAGACATATACGACACGTCCTAGGTCGCCACCTTTTCCTCGAGCTTGACTTTCCCGAGGAATGTGGTTCTTCTTTTGGCTTAGGCTTTGCCTCAGGATTTGGTTGTTCCTCTGCTGTGGCTGATTCTTCGGGTGCAGCCTCCGTATGCTCTTGCTTAAATGTCCCTGGCATATTAGGTGCATATTGAGGCTCTTGGGCTGAGACATTTGGTAGATCTGTCGGCCAATGCCATTGGGGCGGAGGCTTGAAACCCGTCGATGCCATGAATCACACGTGCCGTGTATATGGCGTAGATTACTATCCGGCTTCTAACAGAGTCCTTGAGCGCAAATACGGCTCCAAGAAAGATGTAAAGAACATCCCAACTCGAGGGGCGGTGCTGAGATGAGGCAAAGTGAAAGAGAACACGACGAACGTCGGAGCCGGCCAAATGCCCAAGCCGGCGCTAAAGAGCTAGTCATACCAGTGGCCTTCGACGCGCATTTGAGAGCTACCTCTTGGAGCTTGAAGGGAGAGCTTTCAGATCGAGTCGTCGTACCTTTTCTTGTGAGACGGTGATCCATTCCGATTTCCTTTCAGAATCATACAGTAGCACTCGATCGCTACATGTACTGAGAGGGTTCAGTCAGCCCTCACCCACCCACCGCCATGGCGGACCGCTATAACTACTCGTTGACGACTTTCTCTCCAAGGTACGGCCAACATAGTATGCCTTCATGAGTAGACCTGCTAAATACATGTAGCGGCAAACTTGGACAAATAGGTCGGCATAAATGAACATCAGGTCGTGGGACACAGATCAGCTGATGCAACCCAGAATATGCCTTGAACGCCGTCAACCAGGGTGTAACCTCCCTCGGCATAAAAGGTTTTCCCACACCCTCTCCCCTCCAACCCCATCAGCACCACTGACCCACCACCCCTAGCAACCAACGGCATCGTCCTCGCCACCGAAAAGAAATCCGCCTCCACCCTCATCGACCCCTCCTCCCTCTCCAAAATCTCCCTCATCACCCCCAACTGCGGCATGGTCTACTCGGGCATGGGGCCCGACTACCGCGTCCTCGTCGACAAAGCCCGCAAGGTCAGCCACACCAACTACAAGCGCATCTACAACGAGTACCCCCCGACCCGCATCCTGGTCCAGGACGTCGCCCGCGTGATGCAGGAGGCCACGCAATCGGGCGGGATCCGTCCGTATGGGGTGAGTTTGCTGATCGCGGGGTGGGACGAGGGCGTGGAGCCACAGGAGCCGGTGGTGGAGGGGGAGGAGGAGGGGGAAGGGAAGAAGGTGAGGGGGAAGACGGGGGGGATCTTGAAGGGGGGGCCGAGTCTGTATCAGGTTGATCCGAGTGGGAGTTATTTTCCGTGGAAGGCGACGGCGATTGGGAAGAGTGCGACGAGTGCGAAGACGTTTTTGGAGAAGAGGTATAGGGATGATTTGGAGTTGGAGGATGCGATTCATATTGCGCTGTTGACGCTGAAGGAGACGATTGAAGGGGAGATGAATGGGGAGACGGTTGAGATTGGTGAGTGGTGTGCTTCAGGATGAAGGCTGTGCGAGTGCTAATGTGGTGATGCAGGCATTGTTGGTGCGCCTGCGAACAATCTGCTCGGTATCGAGGGTGTCGAAGGGGCGGTGGGTCCAAGATTTCGGAAGCTGCCCAAGGAGGAGATAGACGACTACCTTACCAATCTGTGATAGACTATCAACATCCCATAGCTACAGCGAAGCATAGAAGAAGTGTCAAAGGCGTGATTCTCAGCGGCCATCTCAGTGTTTCCGGGTCTCTTTTATGTGTGCTGTGTCGCATGCAATCCACGCCCGAAAAAGCTTCACCGTTCCAGCCGTAGCCCCTGCACACCTGATTTTTTCGCCGACCCAAAACCTGTGTACCCCGGCTCTCCCAGCGCCTGTGCCAATGCCATGTTCGCAAGATCACACGTATACCAACTCCCCTCCATCTCACTGACTCCATCCGTTGCTCTGCCCATAAGGCGTAGCTCCATACGGCGTCGCCGCACCCCCCCACGCACTCTGATTGCCACCCGTATTATACGGCGTCGTGTACCCCTGTTCCCCGTACCCATCGTGATGCATCATCCCATCCGGACTCCTGCCACCCATCCCATAGCCATCGCCATCCACACCGCCATTGCGCCCGTCGTCCGTGTTCGTGAGCTCTTTGATGACGTCTGCGAGCTTCAGCTGGAGGACTTTGATGCCTTGGCCCACGACGGCGTCGGGCTCCAGGTTGCCGATGGATTCGATGTCGAAGTAGAATTTCGAGGGGGCGGCGGTGTAGTCAAAGGGCTGGTTGGGGGCGGGGGGTTCTTCCATTGCTGCGTTTTTGGTCTTCGGCCTGATGGGACCGGCGGTGTTAGCTATCATCCAACCCGAAAGCATTCTTGCGTCTTTATAATCAATTGAGTAAAGTGATTGCAGGAAAGGCCATACCATTCCTTCTCCGGATCCTCCTCATACCAATAGTCCAAATGCCGCAACTTGTTCCACGGATCATACTCAAACCCCACCGCTGCTGTCGGCGCCCATTTCGCGTGCTCCTTCGCGATTCCCTTCTTCGCAATGCATCTCATCCTGAGCTCCTGGCCCTTCCTCAGCTTGCAGATCACACTCCCATACCCCTCCTTGTCCTGTATAACCGGCAACCCCACCGTCTCATTCGGTCTTGGCTCGCCAACCACCAGATCGCGCGCATACACCTTCATCACCTCATCGCCGGTACATCGCGCATGCAGCGTGAGCGTGACAGAGCAGTGCTCGCAGTAGTTCTCGCAGTCGCATTCTCGGCTGGGCAGCACGTCGTCGACGCCTTTACTGTTGAGAGGTATGAGGCCGAGGCGATGGGCGATGAATTCGTCGGCGAGGACGGAGGTGTTGGCTTCGACCTCAACCAGGTCGATAGCCATGGTGGGGACTTCGGCGAGGATGGTACGGCGCAGGGAGTTGGCGAAGGCGAGGTCAACGTTGCTGAGGTCGAATTCCACACGGTTGGAGGCAACCTTTCAACAATGGGTGTTAGAGGAGATCCAGTGGAGTGGGGTTGAGCGCTGTACCTCTCGGACTGTGACTCGAGGCCCGGCCTCCTCGAGGCCTTCCATGGCGGTGTCGTAGTCCATGTTGGAGATGTGCGCCCAACAAGAGCGCTTCAGTGGACGGAAATGCACATCAGCTCGAGGTAGGTAGAACTTAGCACCTCTGCACCGAATGCGTGGAGCCGGCTTGCGACAGCATGAAGTGAAGTGCAGGAGGTCGAGGCCTCAAAAAGCTTGAGGTTGCAGGGCCAATGAGATGGAATGCTTGAATTCGTTGGCAGACGCCGCTAGCACGCTAGCACTAGCGTGACAGGGCTCCGATAAGCGAGACCGGCTCTGGTGGAGATCCAATGAGAAGTGAGCAACGTTTGAGTACGTGAGAAGGGCTCTTCACTTTGCTCCCCGACATACCATCTGCTGCAACAACCCATAGGTATCATGCTCATTTCTTGATGAATTGGCTGAGCGGAGTTTCTTGACAGTTCGGGGTGGTTTTTTTACCACCTTTCTCCTGACTGCACCGAGTTGTGGATTACAGATCAATATTTGAGAATTACGTATCAATTGCTACAGCCAGAAGCTCAGCCAGTGGGAGAGTCTATATCTTCGTCTTTCCTCCCATTATCCACATTATTACCTTTCTTAGCTGCCTCCTCGACCTTCGTGTCCTCATCCTCCTCAGCATATCTCGCCTCCGCGCTTTCGATACATTTCATATTAGCTCCTAGCTTGTTCATCGTTTCCATCCATTCCTCGTAGGGATCACTGTCAAACACGATACCGCCTCCAGCCTGCAAATAAGCAATGCCATCCTTGACTAGCATCGTGCGTAAAGCAATGCATGTATCCATGGCACCCTCTCCCTCGATGAGCTCTTCCCCTTTCTGGCTAACATGGTCATACCCAAAATATCCGACAGCCCCCGCGTAGACGCCTCGCTTCTCCTTTTCCAGCTCAGCAATGAGTTCCATTGCACGAACCTTGGGCGCTCCAGAAACGGTACCGGCAGGGAATATGCTGCGGAAGGCGTCAAAACGGCTTTGGCCTTCGCGAAGTATCCCTGAGACTTGAGAGACGAGATGCTGAACATGACTGAACTTCTCCACAACCATCAAGCGGTCGACTCGGGTGGAAAGCGGATCGCAGACACGATTTACGTCATTCCGAGCTAGATCGACGAGCATGACATGCTCTGCTCTATCCTTGATAGAGTTTCGGAGTTCATTCGCCAGAGCTTCATCGGCTTCGGGGTTTGCGCCGCGCTTGACGGTGCCTGCTATCGGATGAGTGATGATGCGGCCCTTCTCCGACTTGGCCAGCAGCTCTGGAGAAGCACCAACGAGCTGGAAGTCCTCGCAGTTGACGTAGAAGAGGTACGGCGAGGGATTTACCGTACGAAGATGGCGGTAAATGTTGAAGGGATGAAGTGAGGTCCGCCTGGAAAAGCGCTGCGAGGGAACAGCCTGTATTATGTCGCCGTTGTATATGTGCTGTTTTAATGTGCGAACGTGGGTTTCATAACCCGATTGGCCGATGTTGGAGACGTACTCATTGCTTAATTCCACTGGCGGCTGAGGTGGGAGTGGTATATCTCCAGCTTCGAGGATAGAGATTAGAGACCTGAGCTCGTTACGAGCAGCACTATACTTCTGAGATAGTTCAGACGGATCGGCTGGTAGTGATGGGACGTGTATGTAGGTAATGACTTTGACAATGCTGAAGAAATGGTCGAAGGCAACAATGGTATCGAAGAGCATGAAGAACGCCTCAGGAACCTTGAGCACATCTTTCATTGGACGAGCAGTACGTGGCTCAAAGTATCGAACGCAATCGTAGCCAACATATCCAATGGCTCCCCCCGTGAGGGGTGGTAGCACCAAGCCCGGTATCGTGGCCTCGCGATATTGGCTTAGTTCTGTTTCGAGGAGGGGAAGTGGGTCTGCTTCTGGTCCATGGCCGCAACCAGTCTTAATTATCTTCCTAGGATCTAGAAGCCTGTCAGGTGATCGGCGGCGGCCATCTATACGACGTAATCCTACTTGCACCTACGAAGCTATATCGGCCTATGGTCTCGGTCGTTGCTGCGCTTTCGAAGAGGAAAGAAAACCGGGCATTCGACCTGGAGCGACATCAAAGACTGTTTATCGAACCTCCATTGAAACATACTGAGCGGATAGCTTGAGGTATGCTAATGTGGGGGTAAGGGTATCTGCTGGTATTGTTGCGGAGACTGGGATGAGATTGGGGGGCTTCGGGGTATCTTGTAAGCTTGAAAGAACATCATGTATGGTGTTCAAGGAGGGTTGAATATCGATCTGTAGATATTGTCAATATAACAACCGGTATTGCAGGTCGAAATTACCATCCCACCTTAGGAGCCATTGTTGAAATGATCAATTGGAGCGATGACTGCAGGAACGAAGATGACGATTGAGATCTGCAGCTAGGATCATGCGGCTGGTCTGGTCCAAGCTGCGACCCAAGCGTTCAAGCAAGAAGCTCAGGGGATTCCGACCATTGCGGAGGCCCTACATGCGCTCGCGAAGAATATCAATGCAATGCGCAATCAATACGCCGGGGGAAGGGAGTGGGGGCATGCAATGAGGATCCAAAGATCTGAAAGAAGGACTTGATGGTGTAGAGAACCAATTGAGCGTCGCCGAGGGGGATTCGGCCACAGCCGCGAATCTCACGGGGTAACAGCTGGTAGTGCGCGAAGCAATGGAGGAAAGCTAAGCTCGAGGAACCGATAAACACGTTTCACAAGGTGAGGCGGCGACTGTTTCGCATTGTTAATACGTAGCACAATAATGCGCAGCTTAGGGAATAGCTCGCTCGAAATGGTAATGTTGAAATCCTCATATCATCATTGAGACGACCAATCTTCTGATATTGTTGTGACGAGCTCCTATGGCGTCTAGATTTCGCCCTGACTGCCTTCGTCTCCGCCGGCAGAAAGCATTTCACAATATTCTGCTTCTGCACGACCTCCTAGCCCTTGATGCCCTGTGAGCTTCCGTGATTGCCGCAATTGCTCTTTCAGCCATGGCCGCGTAATTTCAGTGCAGCATACCGCAACCGTAATGGCTTTCACAAGAGTATTTCTCCGGTATGCTCAACCTCGAAACCCAGCTCTTGCAGCTTGGACTGCCTCACCTTATCCGAGTGTTTCTTAGCTCGGCTCTCCTGCACCGACGCCGCGTGCACTTCGTTCGCACTTGCTTGACGAAAGGGTTCTGGTATACGATCCTCTTTGTCGAGGTCCTGCCAGCAGATACATTAGAGGGACCTCGCATCGATTATACCGCAGTAGAGCGTGACAGACGTACAATTTCCCCGAGCATAAGAACATTCTCCCCACGGACCAAGAAGATCCCTCTTTGAATATCGGCGTACATGTCTTTCGCAAAAATGCGCTCAATGGTATCTTGTAGGACTAGGTTTGCTACAATTATGGCATGCGTCAGCGGCAGCCTTTTATTAGCCCATATTTGATATAGCCTACCAAATTGATCCCAGCTCCTCAAGACGCCCATGAGCTTCCTTCCATCTCGCAGGACCAAGAGTAGCTTCTCTAGATAACCCGAATGTCAGTGTATGTCTCGACCTTAGCAAAATCATAAGGGACTGACTATCTGTCAAATCAAGTAGTTGCGCAGCAGTCGTGAACATCTACTCTGTCAACGCTGTCTTTCCGGTCCTTGAAAGAGGGCCTCGGCGCCTTACTTGGGGGGGTAGTTGTGTCGGTCCAGCAGATGGAGCGGGTGGATGGACATTGTTAGGACCTCCCCCTGGAGGCTGGTCTTGTAGAGACAGATCTTCCATGACATTGAGCGAGAGGGTGTAAGGAATGTCAGGGCAAGTCCATCACTGAAGATACTGAAGGAAAGAAAAATGAGTTATGGAGGTCAAGCCACCGCGTGATACTGTAGGTGATCGCTGGCGCCACTCGCCCTGTGGCTTGGCACGGCGATATTATGCCCACGCTAGCAACTTTTCTGTCATTCTTCACATCCAGTGAGTCTCCGAAGCAATATGACGGATTACTCTCTCTACGATCACGTGTTCAACCTACGAGAACTATTCTTAGCTCATTGTCGGACTTCTGGCCTACGCCCTCCGTAGCATCCATTCCCTATGGCGCTTGAACGTGAGAGTATCTCCTTGGAGGATATACCCTTCCTTGCAGAGGTAGCCAGTACATCCAGTCAAGAAGTTGATGATCACCTTCCTGACCTTCCTCACCGTCCAAGTGGTAGTCTTCACGAAGGTCCGGAACCCAACTTTGTAAGCATCAAGCAAAGACTTTATACGTCCCACTTCTTGTCAACATGGAACTCTCGGGTCTTCGAGTTTGGTGCCGTTCTCTTTCTTGCAAACCTCTTTCCCGATACCCTCCTATACTCGTCCATCTATGCTCTCGGAAGGGCAGCATCAGCCATCTGTCTTTCTCCTTCTGTGGGCAGCTACATTGACCGAACCGAGCGGTTGAAAGCAGTCAGAGTTTCTATCATCGGTCAGAGATTGACGGTAATAGTGTCATCTATTGTCCTTTGGGTCATGTCCATCGAAAGCACATTGCGCTACAAGTGGCTCAAGCTGTTCCTGTTCGGGATAGTATGTTCGTTAGCTTGCGTAGAGAAGCTATGCGCCGTTCTCAATATGATTGCTGTAGAGCGAGACTGGGTTGTCGTAATTGCGGAGAACACCGACTGTGAGCTGGAGACACTCGACTGCCAGATGCGAAGGATTGATCTTTTCTGTAAACTTATTGGTCCTTTTGCTATTGCCTTGGTCGATGGCTTTTCGACGAGGGTTGCTATTTGGACAGTGATGATCCTTAGCGGTGCTTCTGTTCTGGTGGAGTATTTCACCATAGCGAGGGTGAGTTACTGCGTCTCTTTGTCCCAGTACTTACTTCGCTAACCCAAACTCAGGTTTACCGCCAACTTCCTGCTCTTCAAGCACCTCGCCCAGCTAAGTCAGATGACGATGAAGTTCACTACCCATCGTCGAAAAGAGGATTGATATCGACGTTACGGTCAGTCTACAGCAGCCTTACAGCTTACGTTCACCACGAATTGTCCCTCCCCTCGATGGCATTAGCCCTCCTCTACTTCACCGTCCTTTCGTTTTCCGGTCAGATGATCACCTACCTCGTCTCCACGGGAATGACTTCGTTCCAAATTGGCATTTTGCGTACTGCCTCCGTAGCCCTTGAAATGTCGGCGACTTGGCTGGCGCCGCTGGCAAGCCACAAAGTCGGCCCTGTTCGCGCCGGGTTGTGGTCTATCAGCTGGCAGACTACAGCCATTATTGGTGCCGTGAGCTTCTTCTGGGTGGCCCCAGATCCACTGGTCGCGGCAGGGTGTCTCGTGGCTGGAGTGGCTGTCAGTCGAATTGGGCTTTGGGGGTTCGATCTCAGTGTACAGGTGCTAGTGCAGGAGGTACGCTCCTCTGTATATACCCCGATTTTATATCGGCAGAGAACCTAATCTACTGCTGTGCTAGGGAGTTGAGGCCGAAGCACGAGGATCATTCTCATCCATGGAGGCCTCCATGCAAAACCTCTTCGAGCTGTGTGCTTACGCGTCTACGATCGTCTTTGCTCGACCTGAACAGTTCAGGTATCCGGTACTGATGAGCGCTGTGGCGACAATCATCGCTGGTGGCCTATATGCTGAGTTTGTAAGGCGGAAGAGGGGGCATTTGACGCATCTTTCGAGGTGTCTGGAGAGGAATGGTGAGAAGGACCCCAGACGACAGGGAGTGGAGACGGTGAGTATGCAGGACTTACCTTGAAATGTTTTTCGATGGGGTCAATATACACGCCAGCAAACCTGGGGAAATCTTGAGCAGTATGCTCTCTCAGGACAATTCCCTTATCCAACAGCTTCTCAAGAGCCAAGATGCAAAAGATTTACCAAAGCTTTTGCTGCCTTTCGGGTAATTGAGTGGCATACCAAATCCCTATCCCACAGTGTGTCCCTAATGAGAAGCTCTTCAAAAGCTGAAATTATCTACAAGTTCCCTAAATGGTCAACTGTTACCTTGGAGTAACACCTTGATACAGGCAGTCTTATCAAGCTGTTGGCGGAAAGGGCAAACAAACAAGTCTAGAGATCACCACTGTCACCCCCGGTGATAGAACTCGCGGCGCCCACCTCCCCTTCGTTGTTATTTGTCTCGCTAGCTCACGCGTTTTGATACATCACAACACAGCACCTCTTCTTTTCTATTTCTTTCCTCCTTCACCCTCTCCCTCCTTCCACTACAACCTTCCGTTCCAACTCACAAAATCCCTCTATCTGCAGTAAGCAAACCCTTCCCGTCCCAATCCTTCAACATCCCCTCTAATTATCCCCCAGCACAACCCACAAACACACACACACCCTACAAACCCAAGACCCACCATTCCGATGGCGCGTGGTAACGGACCCAAGCGCATGGCCAAGCAGGCCGCCATCAAAGCCGGCGACCACCCGGGCGTCCACATCTCCTACCACCCGAGCGAGACTGCCGAATCGATCGCCGCCTACGATCCACAGCAGAATCGCATCATCGGCTGGAACTCCTATGGCTGGGTCCTCCATGGCGCGTTCAATGGGGCGTGGGTCGAGTATACGATCTTCAACCGCTCGCTGGATCATGAGACTTTGAGCCATATTCTTAGTAAGTCTTTCTGGGATTTCCTTCTTGGGGGTTCTGTGTCGCTTCTGGAGATAGACGTCTCTTGCTTGCTTCCTGCTGTTTCTTGGGAGGTATGCTTGCTGACTCTGAGATCATCCACAGACGAGAAGAACTGCCGCATGCTCAACATCGAGCCCGCCGAGCACCGCCTGATGCCCGCTCAGAAGTTCTAAGGGACACGGTTAGGAAAAAGAACATTCGAACTTCGTGGTTATACAGTGTGCTGACACAGGTCTAGAGCAGCTGGTCATCGAGCGATAAGGTTTGCTGAATCGATGGAACTTGCTGAACGGATGGGGCTTGCTGAATGGATGGGACTTGCAGAGGCTTGTAGTCTAGTGTGCTAGATAATCAAGAAGTGCTTGCTCTGCTGCTTACCATCCACCTTTGAACATGCGCTGCGAGTCTTTGAAATGTATTTACTTGACCGACTTGCCTCACCTTCGTAAGCTTGTTGATCGCGGTTCACAGCACTCCAAGTCCCAGCAGAATCTCCCTTGTAGTCACACAGAGCCGACACATCTGGCTGCTCCTCCTCCGCCTCCAAACATCCTCTACCGATCCCCGCCCTGCCCTCCTTGACCAACTAACGTCACTGCCATATACCTCCTGACTACAGCCCACAGCACTCGCATCACATCAAAACCTCCATCATAATTCCACAGCGCCACTATCATCCTCCCCGAATACACACGTGCGAGAGTCGCCAACGAGAACTACCCGTCCGTGGCGCTAGCTACGGAATGGTTGTTACTACGGTATCCAATTGAGCCAATAATCCTCCTCTACGCCGCTCTCGACATTAAGGTTTCGACCTCAAATCCGCCGTCAAAAACATACGAGCGCCTTCGAATCGTGCGTCGACCCACCATTCTATATTGTCGATTGACTCGATATCTCTACATCGTCATTTCAGACACAAAGTTTCTGCGATGTCATTCAGTGCACGAATTTGTAGGGTCGAGTATCAGCGCTATAAGAGTGCGAATGGACGCTTTTTTTGCGTCCACGTAGGGTTTATGTTTAAGCCTTGGAGGCAGAATATTTAGGATGGGTAGGGAAGAGGCGGGAGTATAACTTCATGATCTTGAGAGTGTGTTCGTAAGAGGATGGGTCAGTTGTTAAAAGGGGGTTTGGGTGTATGCAACCTGCGTATATAGTTTGGAGTGGGGCCCATGAGCGCCTCTAGGTTGAAAGTAATAAGAACAACCTACAACCCATAAGTGGAGCTTGACTGTGATTACACAGAGCCGCTGACAGGCTCCACGAACGGACACTTGCGAGGGTGAGGACTGTTATAGCAGATGACAAGTCCTATATGTACCAATGATGCTTTATCGACATGCAAGAATAATACTGGAGCAAATACGGTGGCCTAAGTTCACGACAGTACGACTATCTGGATATCACATGTCGTGCTTTTGTGAATTGACTGCCAACTGACACGCTCATGATCGAGTGAGATCATTGGTTATACAACCAGTGATACCATCGCATCCAGGGACTGAAACCACGAACCATGTAATCAGAATGCATGCCCAACACAAAAAGTCGAATATCATCTTCCGACGAGCTGGCCAGGTCGTCTGGTCATCTACCGCACCGCGGAGCAGCAGCAGTGGAGCCGAAGACCTCACAGCATCACGAGTACCTGGAATGGAAAACGCTAAATGCAAGACTGAATGCGAGGGCGGTGGAGTGGACGAGGACACGGCACAGCATGCACACTCAGACAGACAATGGGAGGAAAAGAGACATAGTGAAATCCCGCACACAGAACCGCAGTCGACGACGCCAGAAGAACAAGGAGATGCAGCTCACATGATGGCTCAGGTTTCGCGGCAGACAGCTCTTTTACATATCTCTGAAGCCACAGATGCAACAGCCTCCGCAGAAACCAAATGTCTCGATACGCCCTCAGAGACCCATCCTGAGCCGCAAAGCCCAGATTTGCAGAGCAGCAACACCGCATCGTCATCAGCAACGAACATGGAAGAGCCCCGAGCAGGCCAAATCATCATCAAACGTGTCTTCCCCTCAACTTTGGCCTGGCTCGTGTTTATCGATGAAAAGGCTTTCCACGAAAGCCGTGTCTCTGAAAACAACAAACTCAACAGCAAAGGAATCGAAGGGACCTTCTACCTCCGAATGCACGAGACATGGAGATGTGTGCGTACTCCCATTGTGCGTCCACAGCAAAAGTAGGCAATCACTGACTCCCCTCTCAGCGAATGTGCACATACCAAGGCATCCAAGTCTGGTTCGATCGCAAGATGAACATCTGTCCGCTGTGCGAGACCACGAAGCTGCAATATATCGATGCCGCTGGGAATGTCTTCCGCGCGCAAGGCTTCAGAGACGCGGAGGATGGGGCCATAGAGTTCGAGGATGAGTGTTTGGGGAAGAGGATGCTGGATTTCGTATGGGAGGATTTCTGGGATGAGATGATGAGGGATGATGAGAATGCTGAATGAACTTACACAAGGAGTAGTGGTAGTAGGTGGACTGGGCGGAGTTCTCAGCCCTGAGCATGGAGAATCTCGCGGACATCAATCGTCCTCTTACCAACGAGAAAGCGGTGAGACGTCAATCCGTGAGATAGCATTACGAGTACATCGATGGCTGAGCAGAGGAAAGAACCCTCGGCGTCGACGGAATTAAAGTATGGCGCTGAAGCCGAGATGCCGGCTGCGCCACAGTCAACGCCTGCTTCGCTCTCCATCTCTAGGCCTACAAAAAACATTACGCAGCTCCGACTCATCCTCATCGATGACAATTGTCCCCACGCAGTTCGTCTTCCCTCCCACCGCCACCATGCCCGCCCCCCAAACCTCACCACCCACCTCCCCCTCCGGCAGCCCCCCCACGCACAGCACACCAACGCCCCTCTCTCTCGACCTCTCGACTCTCCCCCCCCTCACACAGCCCTCCCCCCCCTCAAACACCCTCATCATAACCGTACCTCCCCCCCCTCCCCATTTCCTCCCCCAACAAATCCCCCGCTCAGACTAACCCTCCCCCAACAGAACCTCTCCAACCCCCTCATCTTCTCCCCCCCCTCCCTCGCCT
>JAABUS010002401.1_pt1 | contig 35636 bp, 30 predicted proteins | sample 5560161 | NCBI WGS metagenome assembly JAABUS01 (sample SAMN10711885, study PRJNA513376) | rock metagenome | isolation source: Antarctica rocks | place: Antarctica: Victoria Land, Trio Nunatak nord | collected 2016-01-04 | reverse complement strand
CGAGTGGTTTTCTACCCCAGAGGGTTTTGTCCACTCGATACAGATAGCATAGAGTCCCCCATGGGTCGGCCTAACCGATGTCACAAGGGTGTATGAATTTATTATTATTATTATTATTATTATTATTTTACATTATACGTTCGAACGCCGGCTGCCTCCAAACCTTTGACTGTCAAGGCTCCAAGGTATTGGATAATAAATCTTAGGGGGGGAAATTTCATATGTATGTAATCTATGTGATACCTATGTTCTAGGTTCTCTTTGCGGAGAGAAAGAGATTTGTGGTACTCTTTAAGCGGACATAGTTATTCATAGATATAGCAGAATGGTCCGTGGATCATCGATATCATGGTATCAACCTCAACCGAGGGCGCAATAATTCCAAGATCGGGGGACAGTGGGACGGTTCGTTGTCGGGAAAGAGGCATTCCCGTTGCCAAAAATCCAGTTTACCATTAAACCAAGTAAGGGATCCTTGCAGCTGATTCTGCCTCTGCTCAATATGCAGATTCTGCTTCATTCAACCTGTGCATGGTGATAGTAGAACACAGAATCACCAGGCGAAACAAATAGATCGAAGAGCATTCTCCCAATTGAAGTATGCTCAGCCGCATGCATTCCAGTGTCGAGATTATTGACGAACGCGGTACGGTCAGCCGACCGCGCAAGTAGGTCTATCACATTCTGATATGCGAGCCCGGCTAATGGCAGGACGGATATCACAGACAAGGCACCGCGGATTGTAGTCCAACCCAGTACCGCTACCGATATAGCCGGGAAGGAAGCCATTCGAGCTCACTGGGCCAAGATTGACGCTCATGTTCACTAAGGCGCCGTTGTGGATGCGGCCGTCGTGGATGCCGTTGACGATCAGCGAGGGGACGAGGGGCATTGCGTAGGTGAGATTCCCGTGGGGAACCGCTATGCCATTGCCAGAGAGGGAATATACAGAGCCATCAAAGAGGGGTGAGCTGGTAGGATCTTGAGAGCAATCTTAGTTACTAATGCAGCTATGGGTCAGTCATAAATATCTTGTTAGTAGATGAAGGATTGCAGACGGTTAATAGCATTTGTAACTGCGATCATCGCGGAGTGCTTTCTCGTATACCCTGGTAAAGTATCGGTGCCAGGGAAGGAATTGCACCTGTTCCAAGTAAGCTTTACTACCCAAGCCCTGTGGTTAAGACGACTAACGTTATTGTGGATGATGAATGTTTGGTTGCTATGAACGACCTGGAAGTCATTGAATCGACTGCGAGCTCCCGGGACGAGGGTATAGGGAGAAATAGGCGGCTTGCATTTCAGTAACAGAACTGCCTTGATGTAGGCGAGTCGGTCCTTCTCTGATAAAGTACCGCTGGAAATATGGGTAGGCGGGCTTTCTTCCTTTCTTCTTACACAAACCATTCTCTCCGCACAGCAGCATTTTCCTGCGTACATCCTTCCGTACGACCGTGAAGTGTTTTGACCTCCTGCGACGCGGATTATAATACCAGAATTTTCATCAAGGCTGTGTTGGCCGACACCGATAGCATCAGGACCTGTAGCCCTAGAAGAGCTAGAACGCTTCTCATCGTGTTCGTGACGTTATAGTGCAATCGATGGCTAAAGAGGAGGTCCCTTCAAAAGCCGAGATATAGAGACGCACGCTAATCCTTCACCTATGTCTATACATTTATAGGGATTAAAAATAGCACATCTTTCCTGGTCCTTCTGACTCGGTGTTTTTAATTATGGCTTTTCGAAACCATGTATAAAGCAATCTCCAGTACCGGTACCCTAATGATCACATACGCCTCACGGCGACATAGTTTCTCCGAGAAACGTATACGAGATCTTTGGCATTAAGAGGTTACTTTGGTTACGCACTACGTTCAGCAGAACCCACTGGTCCGTGCCATTGAGCGAGACGGGATACCCCAAATCAGAGTAAGAAATGAAAGATTGCCTCAAATGAACGCTGCTGCGTCCAGCAACAGACTGACCCAACGACGATTGATGAAACTCAACGACAGTCGAAAGCATTGAACATCGCGCACTCGGCCTTTTAAAATCACAGTCGCAGAACATCTTAGGGATTTTAGCGCTGAAGAGAACTTCGAACTTCGAAGGCTTCAGCGTAGTCAGCAACCACGGATGGCACAACTCATGCTGCACCGCACGAGATCATAAGGAAACAGATGTGCAGACATTGAATTTCTATTACTGTACAGCGGCCAAAGGCTCGCCAGTTACGACCAACCACGAGCCGCCGTAGCGAAATCTTGACAGATTCGAGGCAGATTGAACACAGTTTGAGTTTTGAATTGGATGACTTGACGCGGCAGTTGGTGAGACTCTTTCTGCAAGGAGGTACTACCGTAGTAAGATACAGTAGAACCTCCTCTCGCAGTACAGTAAGGTAGGAGGTACCTTAGCCCAAGGAGGCTTAGGGGCTAAGTGGCTGTGCGGCTTACATAGCCCATTCTCTTTTGGACTTTGAGACAACCAGTACTTCTTCTGGGCGCCAAACCCTGTTCGAGCGTGAGATGAAGGCACCACTCTACGACATCAGAAAACACACAAGTCGCAGCATCGACAATTGGCGGCGAATGGGCATTGAGTTAGATTACGCCTAGAGATTGTGGCCCAGGGCGAAGGATCACAAACCCTGTGATGTGTTTGAGCTATGTACTGTTCTTCAAACCTCTAATTGGGCTGGATGGTGTTGCTGTGCCATTGATATGCCCGAAAATTAATATGAACAGTAGGATGCATGCTCATGACGAAGCCTAAGTCCTCCCCACCGTGCAGGATGGCGCTGAGATTTCGGTTTCCCTTCTCTTATTTCCTTCTAGAATTCATGGAAGTGTCTGCGTGATATTGGGCTCGCGAGTCGACAGAGCTCTGCTCATTTTGGCGTTGTAGCTGCAATGCCTTCCCATGGCGGTTTTGGAGCCTGGTTTCGTCAAAATGTCCTCAATCAATTTCGATATGCGACCGTCAAAAATCACGAACAAGACGAGAGTCTTGCCCGAAGCCCCCTTGAACTTCGAAGAACAATCGAAACATTAGAGCATAAAAGATATCCGACAAGCAACCAGAGAACTCCAAAGGACTCTAATGCTACTGCCAGTGAGAAGACAAAATATGGTAAGATATCCAATTAGCACAAAAGCCGGAAGCACAGTGCACTGCATTCCCACTTGAGAGTCCGCCAAAATCTGATAATTTGACAGCATCAAAAGCATTTCTTCCCGTGACGCTTCGAGCACCATTGCTCTTTACTGTTGCAGCAGCTTCTATTAGCTTGCTGGTGCTCCTGGAAGTGCTATCACACAAGAATGCAAGAGATGGAGGAGTTATGTTTGCAAGTGTAGGCCAGCCAATCAGCACTGGTCAAACTTTCACCTATCTTTATCTTCCTACCATTCTCTCCATCATTGGAGGTATGATATGGAGCTGGATTGATCTCGATGTCAAGCGCCTGGAGGCCTACTTCCAGCTATCCAAAGACGGAGGAGCGCATGGATCTGATTCGATGTTACTATCATACCCAGTAGATTTTCTGCCTTTGGTACCGCCGAGAGCCGCGAGAAGAAGGTCAGTGTTTATTGATGCCTGAGCCGATGGAGCTGATAATGTAGACACTGGACCGTTGTTGCTGCAGGGTTCGCAGTACTCTTGATGTTCTGGGCAATCACTCCACTACAGGTACGTAACATACCACCTTCTACGCGTTGGGCCGGTCCCTTACTCTCTATCTCCTAACAATGAACGGTTGTATGGATCCCACGGATGGCTTGGCCTTGAGGGGCGACAAGTACTAACATGCCATTTGTGTTTAGGCCGCCATCTGGGGTACCGCTCATGTTGCCAGGTCACAGTCTGTCTCCGGCAAACGATCAACTGGACTGACGTCGGACACGGCTCCTAACGCAACGTCGGAAATATTAATGGGAGATCCGAGCAATGTTACTTCTTTCGAAAATGGCGTGTTGCATAACTTCTTAGATAGGGTTTATGGAATTGTTTGGCTCAACGAAAGTTTCCCAGCTTTTACTACGAGTGGAACATACTACGTAGTAGCACCGTTCACGGCCAGCAACGGGAATCACAGCGCCAACACCGCAGATGCGACTTTAACGGCGTCCACGCTATTGTATGAGACAGACCTACTTTGTGAGCCAGCAAATATCATACCAACACCTCCTACTAATAATTTCGCTCCCGGTGAAGCGTACAACATCACCAACTCGCAAGGATTCAATATTCAGATTGGTGGTAAGCCTCAGGGCAATGGCTATCACCCCACTTATGCAACCGGCGTCTTTGAAAGCTACTGCGTTGGCCATCCATCGTCTATTTCGCAGCCGGGTGAAAAAGCCTGTGGGCCATTGAATACGTCGTTCCTCGCAACCTGGCAAAATGATCAGAAGAGCGGAGAGGATGAAACGAAAGGACTTCTCGCTGCTTTCTGCAAACCCACATATTATTCTCAAACCGCTGATGTCACCATATCCCAGCAGAATCAGTCAATTCTATCCCTAACCCCTAGCGGGGAGAGAGCTCCTTTAGACCCCTTAAACTTCGACCAGGACCAATTTGCGACGGTTGTATCAAGCATAAATATTGATCAAGCTGCCAGAGTTGTTGCGATGGGCTTGGGCTATGAAGCTTATGGGACAGTACCCACCATTATTGGAATTGGGCTCGCTCTTACCGGCATACCGCACTGACAGCTCCCTCAGTCGGGCAACCTCGAGACTGTACTTGGGACTGGGTATAAGCTCCTGTTTACGTTGGCTGCCCAAACGCAGATTAGCTACAATGCGGCCACTATACCAATATCAATGCAGCAGGACACGATTGTGGATGCTGTTGTAATGGTTCGGGCTTTTGCAATAGTCATTGAAGTTCTACTGGGTGTGATAGCTGCAATTGCGGTTTTGATATTCGTATTGAACGCCATTCGCGCAAACAAGCTTCAATCAGATCCTGATTCTTTAGCTTATTCAATGGCGCTTTCTTCGTCGGGCGCAAGCAAGCCACTCCTGGACAGTCTTTCAATGCACGAGATGGCCACTGAAACTCAGCTCGACACTGCCTATCGGGATCTCAGGTTCGTTCTGAGAGAAGGGACCCAATCTCCCATTCGATGTTTATCACTGCTGTCCGACCATCCCAAACAGTCTGCGCAAGAGGTCCAGAACGTCTCCAACGATTCTTCCGAAGCCCCGCTACCTCGTATTACGAAACCTGCATATATGGTACAATTGAGCTGGGCCTTTGGCATCCCATTCGTTGTAACTCTGGCGCTTCTGATAGTGGCACTCTCAATATTGAGATATTTCAACGGAAAGTACCAAGGTAAGCAAATTCCACCGGTCAAGATTGCCCACAAGTGTTTATAGCACGTTAGCTGCTGTTAAGCACTCTATGACGATATTCAAGTCCTATTTGGCCTCTATAAGTATGGTCACTAACATGGTGTAACAGGATTCACATCTCCTTCTACTAACAGTACGGCGCAACAGTTACTTTTCAACTACCTCCCAACTACAATGGCGACGTTCATTGAGCCTTTGTGGGTTTCGATCATCCGCGTCCTCTCCATCTTAATGCCTATGGAAGAACTCCGCCGGGGTAACTCAAAATTCAAAGCTTCAGTAGGTGCGAATTACGTCTCGTTGCCACCTCAATTACTTTTCGTGCGCGCTCTCCGATCACGGCAATTCCTACTATCTATGACATGTGTGATGGTTCTGCTGTCGAGCCTGCTCGCTGTTGCATTTAGCGGTTTATTTCAGCAAGTCACTATCGCTCAGGGAATCCAAACGCCAATGAAGCATTCCTTCCTACCATTCCTGCAGAACGTAGGACTTCGAGGCAGCGTAGATGCCAGTCAAGAGAACAGCGGGATGTTGAACCTAAGCTTTATTAATGCGAATACTCATTGGGACTACGTTGATCCTTTCTATGTTGTCGATGCCAATATCACAAGAGGTCTATCGCTCCCACCCTGGACGACATCGGATTACTACTTTGTCTCATTCGATGTCGATAAGCTACCTGCCAATGCCGACGGATCTCGCTCAGCTGTTACCCAGGGATTTGGCATTGATGTACCTTGTATCACTGCAGATCATAGTTCCAACTACGGAAACGTCAGCTTTGAGGTTGATATAGGCAGTGATGGCCAGAATAACCTAACAACATCGCATGTAATGGGGAATGGCTCTCGATACGATTGCCACTCTCGATACACTTTGTTTGATGATTCTGGTGGTGTAGCGCTGAGATTTCAAGTTCAAGCGAATCCTGCCTACCTCCCGTTGAGTCGTCCGGAGAAATCAGGACCTCACGCCGTGGAAACTGTGATCGGTATGACAGCAACGTCCAATCTGAAAATGACGCCCACCCAAGAGCAAGCCGCTACCTGTGCTCAGGAAATCGCTGTGGCATGGTTTCGCGCAGATTTCACAGAACAGGCGAACCAAGCTGTTCCTTCGATGAGCAACGAGAGGTCACTACTACTGATGTGCTACCCCCGACTCAAAATCGCCCAGTTTGAAGTTTCTGTAGACTCTGGTGGCGGCGTAATGAGTTATGCCCAAACTGGTCCATTTGTTGCAGATACCACTCGCTACTACGATGGACCAGCACCACGAGCGCTGACCGATACCATCGCTCTGCTCCACGGGACAATTGGAGACGTACCAAATTGGCACAGCGATACCGCTGCGTACGACTGGCTCAACTACTTCATAAAAATTAAGACCAATTCCTCGGACATCACCGATCCTCTAAAGCCTCTCCCAGATCCTACCAAGATCAGTCCACTAATCGAAGATATAGTACGCCGAGTTTTTACCAGCTCTTTAAGCCTTAACCAGAATGCAACGTTCAAGCTCATGGACACCCAGCAAGTAATCGATGGTATCGGCGCATTGCATGGCACCATATGGGTGCAAGTTGACAGATGGGTCATTTCTGAACTCATGTTTACTATTGCGCTTACCATTTTAATCCTCATGCTCTTGGTCGCCGTAGCCGTCTTTGTCTGGCGTCCTGCAAGATTCCTGCCGCGCATTCCCACGTCGATTGCATCTCAGATGGCGTATTTTGCCTCCAGTTCCATCATGGGGGATATGAGACGAATGGACCAGAGCTCAAGGCCACAAGAAAAGGAAATGGCCCTGAAGAGTAAGCAGTATCTGTATGGATATGGGAAGTTTGTGGGATTGGACCATAAGCCACATGTTGGGATCGAGCGGGCGCCATATTATACGCCTCTAGAAGGGCAACTGAGACGCAGAACAGGGTCGAGGTTCTCCAGTGGAAAGGGCGTTTCGCTGTAGACTGACAAAGTTGGGATGGGGGACGTACAAGACAATATATATTGGCGACTCTTTGGAAACAGGGTAGACTAAGTCATCTATATTGGCTTTCGATTGACCTACATATACTCCAGGAAGCAAGGAGGCGGATCGATAAAGGTACTGTGGGTGGGTGGTGAATGATGCCTAGGCAATCAACGACATCACACGTTAAAAGCCATTGCTACAAGCTCTCTACGAGAAGGAAAAGATCCAAGATCAAAATCCAACCGTCATGTCCTTTCCAATCATATTGATATGATGTTTGGTAGCGAGCGAGTTATTGATTGTCACCGCAATGGAAGGGGCAACGACTATGTAGCTGTGTCTCTCAGCCTTGCGGGATCCTTTCAACTTTGGAGCTTAACGCACGGGCCACATCCCTGCTAGCCTTAGAATACTCTACTCTCTAGGTATTTTAGGTAGCTACAGTATTCCGTACTCTCTAATTGGTGACGGAGAATCCTGGGGCTTCTCATCCATCGTTCACCACTTCACGGCAACTCAACTGCTATTGGGTCGACGACCAAGGTGCACATACAGTTGCTGGAGCATGAGCGCGCCGCAGTTATGAAAAGGTGGATGCATGACTAATTCGCCCACACGTCGAGTCCGGGGAACATGAAACGCGAACGAAATCCTGCAAGGCTGTGTGGGCTATGCTCGAACATCCTCCACGGGCGGCTGTGGTGATACGTTGCCACCTCATCCAATAACGAAGAGCCGTTAACTGACAGTCGTCCCAGGCAGCATCAAGGCTGCCATGCGCCATCATCCCGTTTAGCTGTCCATGACCTTGAGACGCAGTGCACACGGGAACTCCCATGCATACAGGAAGGTGGCCCAGCCAACAAGAAGGGGACTAATAATATCCAAACCCTACAGTGGGATCTGTCCCCCAAGGCTGAGCAGAGTCCGTTGAGAGCTCTACATCGATGTCGTGTCTACTTAATATCTTCTTTCTTTGCTGTTCCGTCTCACACGTTCTACGCCTTGTCACAAGAGCTCTCAAGTTTGTGTCACCAGATTCTCACTGAAATCATTGTGCTTCGTTGAGACCAATCGCGATACTCTGCTATTGAAGGTTCTCCGCCGCACCAATCTCATCATTTCCCCCGCCATCATGGGATTCTTCGGCAATCATCCCAGAATCCTCTACTTTGTCCGATTACTACAGATATGTCTTGCTTCTGCTACCTTGGTCTTTATCTGCTACGATGGCGTACATAGAGGATGGTGGAACAACATCAATGGCCCTCTAGCAGTAGGAGGTTAGTACATCCGTACTCGGACTGCATCCCTCTGAACCTCACAATATGATGTATCTCTGATACATTCCTGCAGTCATCACATGCATCTTCACCCTCGTCGTCAGCTTTATGACAATCTGGATTCAACACCGCAGCAACCCATTCTCCGGCGGAAGCAGAACCCACACAATCTCACGAATAGGCGCGGAACTGATTGGCTTCCTTCTATGGATAGCCACGGCGACTTTGATGCTTAGGCCAAAGGGCGGATGCCTGCAACGAGAACAAGATAAAGGCTTCGATGTGTGCTTCAAGGACGAGAAACCTTTCAAGAACTGGACCGATCAACCGGTTATAACCTGGAACATTGCAATTGCGTTCGCCTTTGTGGAGATGTAAGTCCCATTTCCGCCTTCTACCTAGTAGTGGCTTTGCTGATTGTACTACGTTTCACAGCGTATCATTCGTCGGCTCGGCCTTCCTAGTCTTCAGGGACGAGCGCGCGAGCAAGGTCCCTTCTGGAGGAGTTAGCTACGCCTGAGAAACCCACAATCCCAACCAGCACTTCGTCAGGAAGAAAGGACTTGTAGAGACTGGCTTCGGAACGAAGGAATAGGGAATTGAGGGACTTTTCTACTTTGCGGCGTACTGATACCCACATACAAGCAACGTAGTTGCGGTCTGCGATGACGATCCTTATAAAGCGGGTTTTACGACTCTTATAAAGATATTGGCAGGTCTTGAACCACACGTGGACCAGTGCCCGAAACAAGGAAGCGCTGTTCTACCCAACTTTGTTGCGCGACGGCGTTCTTGATTTTTCCATCTCCTAGCGAAAATTTCTCGAGTTCGTCAATGGTCAATACACTTACCAAATACCAGTACTGCAGTGACTAAGGCGTGCCTCAATCTCACATGACCCCCGTTACAACCGTTCCAGCGCATTTTCGTGCTTCTTCAGGAATTTCTTCCTCTTTTCCATCCTTGTATTTTCACCCTGTACCAAGAATAACTTCTCGTTATCCGAGAAGAAACTTTCCTGATTACCCACAATCATTGCACTCTCCCAACAGTGGTAGTACAGATGGCCAAGATAATCAACCGTGGCCTTGACATCTCAGCCTTTCGGTCGATACTACAGATAACTAAGACCCATGGCTGCGGATTTGACAGCATGCAAACTTTCCTACCTGTTTGTTCTTTTGATATCTTCAGATTGTTTCAAGTTCTACACCATAACTCTACATTATACCACATACCACAGAGAAAAGACGACTTTTTGGATAATACCACCAACGCGCAAATGCTCCAAGCTGTCACCTCACCACAGCAGTCACTTGAAATCTGTCATCTCAGTGTATCCATACATTTCAAGGCTTGCATCGTTTTGGCAGTTTGCCAAGGTCGTCGATTCGGTACCTTGAGGTAGTTTATCTCGGTGGTTCAACCCATGATTTGACCTATACTTTAATTTCCAGTTCCCCCTCCCGATACTCTTCCCCACACCCTCTTCCCTAGTCTATCACCCAAACCAAACCCACCAAACCCACCAAAATATATACCAACACCAATTAAGCCAAACCCTCCACTCCCTTTTCAACCCCCTTTCCCGCTCTTCTTTCTCAAGATTGACAATAGTACTTTGTTAAAGCGAGTGGGTTTATATTGTTGGTGTTTCGGTGTACGGAGGTGAGGGAAGAAGGGAGGCAAAGGGGAAAATTAGAGTGAGGAAAGGGGAGGGAGGGACGGGACGGGAAGTGGTGAGGGGTGAGGTGGATGAGGGCCGGGGAGGTGGAAGGATGGGGGACGGAGGGAGGTAGAGACAGGGGCCAATGCTGGGAAAGAAGGAGGAAGGGGAGAAGAGCCAGGTGGGCTGTCGTTTGGGGGGGGTGTCCGGAATTTGAGGGAAAAAACGGACTTGCTGTCTTCACGGCTGCGGTTCTTGTCTAGGCTGATCAGCATGATGGATTCCGTGTGAAGCGTTAAGGGGTACCTAGGGTCGATAGCAGGGGGGAGTAGAGAGTAGATGTTTAGAGAATTGGGCGCTATACATAGTTCATCTCCGTTGTCCTGATCTTTGATTTCTACCGCCCTCCTGCATCCTGCAAAAGTCTTTCGTTTGGAGTTTATCGGTTTAATGATATCGTTGGGATGGCGACGTTGTTGGGGCTGGAATTGCTAAGTGGGGGGGGGGGGTTCTCCGAGGTGTTGTCCACGGAACTTTTGTATCATGGTGGTGACTCGGAGCATCAGAGAAGGTGGGACTTGTGAGGTGGGTCACCCTACAAAGATGCCGTCGTTCTTCCTTGCAGTAAATCAAGTTTGCACCGCGGCTAGATACACGGGTTACGACAACATCACAAGCTATCACAGCACTCTGTTATAGGAAGAAAAGCTGTGTCTCTTACGAAAAAAGGAATTAATGGGACAGAGCTGCTTTACCAAACGTCCTTATCTCTCGTCTAGTCTGGAACTACGGTTTTGGAATGATCGTGACGGGCCCAAATTGGTAAGAACATGAGTGTCATACCGACTTGTGTCCCTTTCTTAAGATCTGTGTTGGACAATCTTCGCCCTGAATGGTCTACCAGTGCACACAAAATGTGGGCACGGGATAGCGATGTGGATCCGTCATCATGGTGCAATGGAGCGGACTGGCTGTGACATAGTTGCGGACGTAAGATCCTCGTGTGTGCACAACGCCGTTGAAGCATCTCCTTGGACTGAACGGTATCGTTGAGCCGCACTACCGTGTCACGTATGGAGTAGAATGATGGGCAGCAGTGAAGATGTCCTGCCTCCTCCAACTACTTCTCCAAAGGACTCTCCTGGCATTTTAAGATGTGGTATCAATTCACGAATGCAAAATAATGAAAGCCTCCCAGCACCCCTTACTGCCTCGCCAGCATCTGCTTCCCAGTAATGACAGCGGAACCGCCCTCACTCTTTTCGCACAAGAGTCAAAAGCGCTCGTAGAAGTCTTGAGCAACAACTTCTGGCTCTCTCTGGCTACCGTTTGGGCCTTTATTCATACTGTCAGAACAGGGGCAACGATGACTATGACAAACGCTTTCTTCTCTCACTCCTGTATTGCACAACTCGGAACCTCAATGCGTCTACTGGGGCCCCCTCGCCGAATTGGGCACGGCAACGAAGCCGTGGGCTAGAATCCGCAGCTCTTCCGTCCTGTCAACGCAGCGGAGGAATTCAATTCCACCAGCGATTCTTAAGATAGGTACCGAAACGATAGCACTGCATGTTCTATGATATGAGGCCTGGTTTTCATCAGCAGCAAGTACTACAGTTGTAATATGAATGAGGGAAGAAGAAATACATCGAATCCGCTCAAATCCGATCTTGATAGCGCGAATGATTACACCCCAGTAAGGCGATAGAACGATAAAACCCGCGCTCGTTCAAGGTATAGTCTTCATTCGCAAAGCTCACCTAAGCCGTAAGTAAAGGTGTCTTGCACCATGCGTCGTATACACAGGCAAAAGACAGAGATAAAATACATTCTGACATGTGAGCAGAAGAACCACTATTGTGCACACGAGGCTGCTGGAGAGTGTTCGGCTCAGGCCCATTCGCTTTCGCCACAAAGCCATGGTCAGACCGTTTCTGCACCTTTGAGCTTCAAACTATTGCACGTGCAGCGTGGTTCGCAGTGCTCAACCTGGCGTGATGGAGGGTTTGAGTGCTGAAATCATACGCACGCTTCTCATTCTCACCCTGCAGTGCTCTCGGATCTAGGCTCGCGGGTAATGGTTACAAACGTGCATAATAACGACTTTCTTTCGCATGACATGTGGCAGGGAAGACCCAGATTGTGCAATGATAACGCGATTCGACGCGAATATGAAAAGTGCCGGAAGACTCGCAGAAAAGAGTCTGATTCCTGCATAAACAACATCTCTTGTGCGTTAAACCTGCAGAAGAAATACAGGTCATACATATATGTACGCTTCGAATCTGTAGGAAAATGTAAAAGTTCATGGGTAGGTTCGAATTCAGAGACTCGCAAATACGAGCAGAGTTCTTCAGCCGCTCTTCATGTAAACAGTGATCGAGGCGTCAAAGATAGCAAGCCGGCCATCGACCCATAATATTCCGGTATTGCAATATCTTTCATCCTATCCTTGAAATTCCTATACGCTAGTAGCGACCGACTGGATTGGTTGACAGATTGCCCGTGTTGGTTGACCACTTTTGGGGTTTACGATTTGATCGGATCCCGATTTCCTCAACAGAACGAAACGGTGAAAGCTCTGTCTTCTTTACGCTTGAAGCCCACCCATCTTGTTGCACCTTGTGGCAGCCTTGTCAGCCGACGAAGCTTTTACCCCGTCATCACGCAAGTCCTACGGGTGTTGCTTTGAATTTGCGAGGTCGACTTTGATGGCCCTTGCGAATGATCTTGGATGACGTTACATTCTCACAAGAGAGCGGTTGGGTTAAGGTAGATTGGAAGAAGTTCTCGTTTGTGATTTTGTGTTCTTCGGATAGCACGAGCAATCGTTTGCTTTGCCGTATCCTTGCCATTTTCGTGCACGAATACCTTACTGCACTCAAGGCAGTCACGTCACGGCGAAGGCGGCTGAGGAATTCTCGAGACTAACAGCTCGAGAATGCTGGTTAAGGAATCGACCAAAATGTGAACACACTTTAGAACAATCCTATTCAGGTATGTATAGCATATTTCATCACACACCACCCTCCATCCTTCTACCCACGACAACCCCCCTTTTAGAATCCAAATAAATTATCCTCCTCCTGGTATCCCCAATCCCTCAGCGCCGGTAACGCCGCCTTCTGAATCATGCCCGGCGGCCCACAGAGCAGCGCCACGCTTTCTGCGCTTGGCTCAAACGTATGTTCCCTGATAATATCCGCATTAATATGTCCCTTTAGACCCTTCCAGTTCTCGGAAGGATGGCTCAGCACATGCGTTACTGTAAGCTGCCCGTTGCTGTCCCTTTCTAGGCTGTGAAAAGCGTCGCGAAGTAAGATGTCCTTCTCCGTCTTGTTGGCGTCAATACCCTTACTTCCGTCTTATCCCCTTCCGTCTTCATGATCTTCGCCACGAGTTGGTATCCGGGCGTGATACCATTTCCTCTCAGCACAAGCGTCACATGCTGGAAGTGCTTTTCTTTCCCTTCAATCATGAATTGCCCATTTTATTGGTACTCAATCTTCCCTGTCGGTCCCTTTACCTCAATTTCTTCACCGATCGGCACACAATCGAGGATATTCCCCATAGCCCCCCCTGGCTGATTGTCGTCGGGGTAATATGTCTTCACTACAAGCTCAAACGTGCCGTCCTCTTCCTCCTCCAGGACCGTTTTCGGCGGCGTGTATGATCTGACGACCATCTTATCCGCAAAGTGGAAGCCGAGTTGGAGATGCTGGCATGTGGAAAGACCGAGGGTGGATTTGCCAGGAGGAAGTTCGAAGGTGTAAGCGCGAGTATCGGCAGAAATCTCACGGCGGAAGGAGAGTTTGACCGGCGTCCAGCGGTGTTTCTCAAGCGCTGATTTAGGATCTTGCTGAGAGGAGGCTTGCTCGTGTACAGCGGCATCAGCATTATTTCTGATGTACTTCGCTGCTTTGTTTGTTATTACGCCAAAGATGCATTCTGTCACAATTAGCATTGAGCACCAGCGAATCCAAGAAGAGAACAATTTGCCGTTCAGCTTCTGATACGCGTAGCCATCATGTATGCTAGCCAATTCGTTGCTAGTTTCCTGGTGCATCTTGCCAGCATGCCCCAAAATGGCAGCTTTTCCACCAGGATGCCAGTCTAGTACGCTAGTTGCATCGTACACTTTCTCATCGATCACAAGCCAGCAATCGTCCTCACCGTCGTGTTTTTCGATTTCTTCTCTTGTAAACTGTTTTGAGGGCGCAGCAGCCGCCTGCTTTGCGTCCGCTATCTGAAGCTCTATAGATGGTTGCATCCATCCTTCTTTGCCGGTGCCAGGCTCGCAAGGATGACGAAATAAAATCTCGGGGATCCCGGACTCACAGGTCTCAATAATCTCTGGGCGGACAACATACTAGCAATTGTTCATCATACCTAAGGAATTGGTCAACCATCCCTCTTTAATTAAGGGAGCAAGTCATATTTCCTGTGTAGACTGCTTACCTATACTATTCTAGCTAGGCCGCTCAGGTTGCGTGTTTTTGAAGACGTTCCAGCATCGGACGCTGATGTTTTTGCAGCGTAGAAATTGAGCAAACTCAATGTCAACATGCCAATGCAGCCATGTCCAGAGTTTTTACCATGTCGAATTGGCACGTCTGGAAACTATCATAGAAGCAGTCTTGTCAGTCCAAATTGGTGTTGCTTTGAATTGAACTTATACTTTTCTGATGCAGTACAGCCACGTCTCACCATCATCCAGAGAGACCTCGACTCTTTGAACCTCACACCCTCCCCCATCATACGCATACCCTTCAATTCTGTATGTCTTTCCTTTCCGTGCCTCGATCAGCGGGATTTTCTCCCCTTGAGTTGGTTCTACAATGACTGAATTAAGATTTTGCTCATTGCATGCTGTACTTGGGTGGTTAAACATAGTAGTAGCGAACTCGCCATCTTTTTCAGTAATGAAACTCGGAAGGACTCTGTTATCCCACATATGATAGATAGTATGAATTGTTCTCCTTCCCGCTGACCCAAATCTTCTTGAGCCATTCCATACATCGACCACCCACATAGCCCGGTATGATTACTCTAACAGGATGTCCATGGTCTGGTGGCAGTGGCACATCGTTGATGAATTGAGCAAGAACCACGTCGTTCGTAGGATCTATTGCATACTCGAAAGGGATACAAGTTGCATATTTCCTTCGCTGGGTGAATCAGCCCCTTCAAAATGGACCCTTAGCCTCTCACGGGCTGGTTTGGTCCGCGATACGTCAGCAGCAAAAAGGACGTCTCGCAGCAGTGGGCCCTTCCAGTAGGCACAGCTGATGGCACCCAAACCCCAGTTGAAGCCTTTAGAGCGTTTGATCATGTTCAATTCTTTTCGCCGGTTGCCGTCACAGGCGAGAGCAACGGGTGTATTAATACTTTCGAATCTATTCCTAAGATCATTCGTAATAAACCTCAGCTTCCCACCTTCAACCTCGAGCACATGGGTCTCCCATAAGAGATGGGGCACCGCACTGTGCGGTAAATGTGTTAGCATATTGTAAATTCAATTCGCCGGATGAATTACCTATGATTTCGAACGTAATGTAGACTATTTGGCGTTATTAGCCCTGCATCAAAGAGTGAACTGAGCTTAAGCTCCGCATTCAGAGGATGTTTGCTGGTCAGGCGGATCAGATTTGAAGTGCGTGGGACCCAGTGATCGGGACTAGTTTGATCAGCCTCATCAACGGACACCAGTTGCTCGTTGTTCGCAGCAGGAGACGTTCGCTTTCCATCGTTCTGCTGAAAATTGTACATGTAATCTCCTTCATGTTGCAAACTCCGGAGCAAAGCAATTTCTTGCGGTGAGTACTTTTCGGGAAGCTTCTCGTACTCGGTTTGTTCCTCCTTTTTGTCACGGCTGACATTAGGGGCGAGACTCTCCTTATCTTGTCTTGATTCGTCACCATTCGTAGCATAGGCCTCGTTATGCTTTATAATCTCCTCTATTCCTAGTTCCCGCTTCCATTCATGCTTTTGCCTTGGCTGTTCGCCCTTACCGGCATCTTTCTTACTGTTCTTGTGCTCATGTTTCTCTTGCCCTCGCTTGGGTTTCTGCTGGTTGATAGGCCAATTTTCCTCGTTCTTGATCCAGTCCTCTGTAGTGTTCAGTACATATCACCAACCAGGTGGGTGCCGTTCTGGATGTCGAAGGTGGTAATCCTGCAGGTCATTCTTTTAGTAACGACGAAAAGTGCGGCTCCCCAGTTCGAGATGGGCACTCGATGATTTACCACTTGCTGATTTATTACATCCCGCAAATTCACCAGCTCCCCTTTGTGCAATCGATCCTGGAGGTTCTCCAGCTCTTCAGCAGCCTCCCGCTTGAATTCTTCGTCTCCTTCCTCCTCGTCACCAGCGTTTGTAAAACCGGGGCGTCGTTCTTGACGGTTCCTATGGCCAATGTGGTGCTCATGCCCAACGGCCAGTTGATCCTGGATGTTGTTTAACCCGGATGCGATAGGGCTTTGGAGCCATTTACCCCTTTTGTGTCACTGAATCTATGAGTCACTGGACTGCAGAGAGGACTGTAATGGAAGAGACACTATCAACGGGTTCATGTGGTTGAATGCTCCCTAACAGGAACTGATGCTAATCTAAACCATACAACAACAACAACAACAGGTTGGGAAGCCGTGAGTTCCCTAAGGAAAGCACAACTTGCGCAGGCTCGGGCAAGACTGAACTACCACTCGACAGCTCGACGTCGCAGACGCATGTCATGTCTGACTTTCTTCAACTCCGCGGCCCCTGGGTTTCGTTCGACATTCTCATTGCGTCATACGGGAAATGCCGTCTTTCCCCTACCCGTCGTCTAATTCTAGGCTTGGCCAGACAAGGTCCTACCAAGGAATGCTACGTACTCTTCTGAATCGAACCAAGGTCTTGGTGCTGTCAAGTCTCTTAGCAATAATTCCAAGTAGAGTTGACCACCTGAAAGATCACCGTTCACCGTTGTTCTAGAATCCGAGCATGAGACTCTCGGCCGCGCATCTTCCAGGAGAGTGTCTCACCTGCGCTAACGAGATTTCCATGCTGGGGAGGGAAATTCGACTTGGCTTTGTTGTCAGATAGATTCAGACCTAGGTAGCGGTTACTGCTGAACATGACGTTCTTGCCAATTTTGGTTCTCCTCGTCAGGAACCGCCGTGGTTTCATCTACTGTGGATCCAGAAGTACCTGCTTGTCAGTTTCCGCCTCGTGATTTTCCATATGGCCATCTTGCATATGCCTATCGTTCTTATGATTGAACTCATCATGGTATGGTTCCAGACGTTCTTGCTTGATGTCTTCCGTATGCCAGACTACCGGAGACTCATGCTTCTTCTCCTCCTTGTCGCTTCTCTTTTTCCCAAACTTATCGCACCAATCTTCAGCACTGACTATCGTACTGTTCAATATCTCACTGACTTGCTTTGTCATGTCCAACCCAGCTGTCGCTAGCGATAACACTCTCTGTGCGCTTGTGATTGTTGCTGGAGGAGCACCTTGCGCCTCGCTATTCCCATCACTAGAAGATCTACTGTTCTCGGCGGCGGCAAGGTGGAAACGCTGAGGAAGGGATTTGAGATGTAAGCGCACAAGCTCGCGAGCATTGCTGGGAAGTGCACCACCAGCATAAGTTGACACGACATTGACAACTCTCTTAAGGGTTTGAAGAACGTCGTCTTTGAGAGATTGTATGTGTCGAGATATAGCTGCTTGATCTCGTGCTACAGGTTCACCCTCCGTGTTAGCCGAAGACTTTTCATCCTGGCCTTCCATTAGCGAATCCGAGTGTGACAGGTCCTGATGGGAGCGATCCCATTCTTCTATTACACCCTTGAGCGTAACGACTGTTTGACTCAGATGATTGTTTGCCCATGAAAGCCAGGTCAAGCAATATTTGAGACTCCGCAGTGATTCCTCGTTGAGCGCGGCTGTGAGGGCGGACGTCGTCATCATAAGCTTGGTCCCCCAATGCTGATTTTGTGGTGTTTGTGCCGTTGAACCTTTCGCTTCATACTCAGGTGAACGTTGTCCATCATACGGAGGGAGAGGCTCCGCAATCGACATTTCTGAAAATTGACGTCGGACATGATGCTGAGGTGAGGATTGACTCAGCCCACTTTCAATGTCCGCTTCGAAGCTATCCTTGCGATCCGTTCGCCTTCGCTTATTGCTCTGATTTTGTTCGCTAGAATCACGCTTCCGCAGCATCCACCGCACTCCAGACTCAACTCCACTTATTCTGCCAGCTGTGCCCATTGTGTTTACCACAGGGGAACCCAGGCGCTCAACAAACTCGGCACCGGACCTGAACCGGGGTGAGTATGATTTGGAAGATGCATAAGCTGCGAATGAACCGTTGATAGCGGTAGAGAGAAGAGGATGATGCGATGTAAGGAGTGTGAGTAAAGGTTCCGGTCGCGGTGAGTCAGGCTGCTGGGAACGCGATTGCTCTTGACCGTTGGGATCAACCATGGGTGAAAGTGTGTTTTGATAGCCTACTGAAGACTTTTGCAGAAAATCTGTCCCCAGCTTTCAGCGCGTATTGACATTAGGACTTTGGTTTATTATACCTGTGCGAAGACCTTCAAGAGCTTGAGCCGCTTCGATGTCGTCCATAGAAAGAACGCTTGTATCCCTTGACCCTGGACCGCTTACGGCCTTCAAATTTTCCACCTCCATGGGTAGGGGATCAACCTGGAGAGCATGTGTGGGTAGAGCTTTAGTGGGAACAGAGGGCCAAGCCTCATAAGGGGGTATGCTATCATCACAACGACTTTCAGCTACCACTTCCATTGTCGCTAGGAATGGATTGCTCGTGTCCGTGGATGTATGAAGCCTGAGGTAGTTTTCGCGTTGGAAAGGAAGGGCATATGAAGCAGGTGACCGACATTTGTTACCTGAGCACCGGAGCCAAGGGTGACATGTGATTTTGGCGGTTAGTGGCCACGCTAACACATCTCCGGGATGCGCTATGACATCATTCAACCATTAGTACTTACCTTAGTATGTCGACACCGCTCCTGTCTCGATCCTACGCGTCTGTGTAGATTTAGCTCTCGCTGAACGTCAAGCTTTTAGGAGGTAGATGGGAGGTCGGAATAGCAATCTTAAGAGCAATTTCCTGCGACAACAGAAACCACATGCTAAATAAGCTGCACTAAGCTCGTTGAGGGGAAATGATAGCATAAAAACGACATGTGAAATACATGTGAGATCGAGCCTCGCTTTCGATAATTGTTCTGGAGAAATCAAAGGAGAAGATGCAACTAGATGTTTATAGGTAAATCATAAACCTGGGAAGATTCACAGTAGTCAGCTGTACGGAAGACCCGTTGAACTCAGGATGATCTCCAAATTCCTAGATACATGCGTGTATAACGCTATGGAACGGAAAGTCTAGGTAGGTATAAAACGAGTAAACGGCGCTCATGTATATTATCAGGTCGTCGAGATGGTCTTCAAGATCCACCACCTAATAGTGGAGCGGTCTCTCCGTCCTGGCCACCTTCGTTCTCGCCTTTGGGCATGTGCCTGTACTCTCCATCGTTGACCTTGCTCACAAGCCAGCTGTTTCGTTCCTTGGCATCTTCGAAGAATTGCTGATTCTCCTCGAAAGTTCTCCCGCCAGTCTCGGGCGAATACGCCTAGGTTGGCAACGTCAGCTGATTTTTCCTGAGGGTTACGACTGACAGAAAAGCTTACCCATGTCCACCATCCTGCAAACAAATTCGTTATAGCGAATACGAGGAAAAGCCAGTACCGGAGGTTGTTGAAGCCGATTGGTGTCAGTAGAGTGACCGCAAAGTTTGCAATTCCCCAGACGACAACCGAGATAGCCGACCCTTGAGCTCGCGATGTTGACGGATAGATCTCCGTGGGGATAAGCCAGACTTCTGAAAGCCAGCCGATGCCGAACATTGCTGTTGCAATGAACAAGACGACGCTACCAGATATCGATACCGCCAGATTGGGAACGCCGAGATTGTCAGAATTCATAGCCAGGTATCCCAATACGGTAAGAATGAGGAAGCATATAGAGATCGCAAAGGCACCTCCAATCATCAAAATACGCCTACCAACACGGTCGATCAGTAACCATGCGAAGGTCATCAGGATGAAGTACGAGATGTAGTTTCCCTCGGTCAAGTATTCCGCTTCAGTGACCCCGAAGCCTAGAAGCTCGAATATTTGGGGTCCATACACACTGACTGCACCGTAGCCAGTCAAGGCCTGGTTGACTTGACCCATAACAGTGACCGCGGTCTGGTGGAATTGGCTACCGGAGGGCCAGATCATATCGCTGTAGCCGACTGAATGGCTCGACTCATCCTCGTGTGCTTGGACGAGCTCATCAAACTTCTCCTTCGCATCGCCTTCACCATATATATCAACAAGTGCGTCACGTGCGTCATCTTGGCGCTCATGAAAGATAAACCATCTCGGTGTTTCTGGCAGACGATTAATGAAGGAGAGTAACAAGACTGGATAAATCTGCATAATGATGATAGGCAAACGCCAAGCTAGATTACATCAGCTTGGATAGGTAATTTGCAGAAGATACTCACCCCATTGGTTCTCCTTTCCCAAAGCATTGGTTACGCCAAGATTGATAGCAAATGCCATATTAAGACCAAATATATTCGACTGAAACTCTTGAGCTAGCGCTTTTCCTCGTCCACCATCCGAGTTCAATTCTGACGAATACACTGGGATGACCGAGTCGATGCCACCGACACCAAGGCCCATGATAACTCTTCCCAAAAGCATCATGGTCAAGGCGCCCTGTTTATAACCAAGACCAGATACGAACATGAAGAGGTTTCCCAAAGCTGTGACCGCCAAACAAACAAATATGCTAGGTTTTCGGCCTCTCATATCTGCCAACAAGCTTGCCAGAATAGCCCCCACTGCACAACCCAGATAGTAAACGGAGACAATGATACCAACGAGCGGACTGTCTTCGCTAATGCCCATCGTATCTAGGTAGTCATAATTCGTATTGATCAGGGACATCATGCCCTGATCGTATCCATATAGAGCGATGGCGGTTGAAGAGAAGAGAACGATTTCATGTTTCTTGTCCACGAGAGCGTCTTTGAACCACGACATCCTGGCGCTACACTCCTTACTCTATGTCCAGGACGAAGGGACCAATCTGGAGGTTTCGCTCAAATGTTATTCGACAGACCTGCTGTCAGATGCTTCTATATAAGAGGGAAAGTGTGCAAATATGCAAAGGAACATGTATGCAACGGGGGAGATTTTGAAAAGATTTTGAAGACCTGCCAGGTGACTTGAAAATCTGCAAAGGGAGGGGACAAGGATCGGGATGGCCGTTATCGCGCAGCAGAGCGGGAGATGTTCCCCGAACCAGAGATCAGTCTAGCCTGATTATCTGTCTTAGTCAGCCGTCGCTTCACTCCCGTCCATTCAGCCAATCGATCAACATCCCAGACAGAACACTCAATACCAGCCGGCAGCGACATCGACATCGTCCTCTTCGTGTTCATACACTTCTTTTTCTTGGTGTTAAGTTTTAACCCTCTGTATCACGCTGATATCTACATGTCTAGTGACAGTGTCAAGGAACGTGAACAGGTCGATGGTGGTTCCGCTAATGGCGATCACCATGACCGTGGCTCAGAGGCTGCTTTCAACACTGACTCTGTAGACCACACGCAGGTAGCGCAAGAGCTGGATGTCAAGGAAGAGAAGAGTCAGGACTCAGGACTCAGAATCCTGCATGTAGACCAGGCTCCGCCCTTGCCTGCGGAAGGACCTCCAACTGACAGTCAAGATGACGGGTGGGACCCACTTTGGGACGATAATGCTCAGGCTTACTACTTTTACAACCGCTTCACCGCCGTATCACAATGGACTAACCCGCGAGTACCTGAGCCAACCCCGAGTGCGCCAGGTGTAGGCAATTACGACAGAATACCAGAGAAAGCGCCCGGAACAGAGGATCCTCCACAACGACCATATGGTGGGTATGATCCAGCAATACACGGTGACTACGATCCTACAGCTTCCTACGCTCAACAAGGCCAGCCAAATGAAGATGGCACTGCTCAACCAGTCGATCCAGCAGCAATCTATACTGCCACTGGCGTCTTCAATCGCTTCACGGGCAAATGGCAACCGCACTCCATAAACCCGGAGAATCACAACGACGAGAATAAGAGCAAGCGGCAGATGAGTGCCTTCTTCGATGTGGACGCTGCTGCGAATAGTCACAATGGGAAGAGCTTGAAGGCGGAAAGGAGTGGAAAGAAGTTGACAAGGCAGGAGTTGAAGGCTTTCAAGGAGAAACGAAAGGAAAAGAAGGACGAAAAGCGAAAAGCTTGGCTACGGGATTGAATAGCAACAAGGGTGAATGAACTTGTATCATAGGGACGTTTCTCCCAGGGCACCACCAAGATGTTGTGCCTCAGGATAGGGCTTATCCGGAGAAAGTGCAGTTTTAGGACCAAGCACGATTTTACATAGCATCGCTCGGAGTGAATTAAGTCAATGAATGCTAACAAGATTATGGCGTGTTTTACGAATGTCGCTCTATAATTCTTTGCGAAGCAGTGAGATAGCAAACAGCCAATAAGCCGGAAATCCAGAAATCCAGAAATCCACGCCGGCCTCACCCTCAATCGGGCGCAGGGTGAGCGCCGCCCTACATACTGTCGTGCAACCTGACGGTAATTAGGGTACGCTTCTTAGGCCTCCCTATCAATGAAAGGAGCGCTGCCTGGTCCCTTGTCCTCTCTTCTCACCCAACTTCTTCCTTCCTCTGCACATTGCGTCCTTACTGCCAACTACTCGTGTTGTACTCTATTTTCTCCATTCCTCCAACACATAGACTAGACACCCATCAACTTTATTTAAACTATTTCTCTCTCTCTTGTTGCAGATATTGCCATTCCTTCCTTTAGCTTCCCACACCTTCAGACTGGCTCTGAAGAATGTCTGTGTATCGTAAATTTGCACTTCTTCTTCTACCAATAAGTGGCGCAACATCTGTCAATCGCACCGTCAGCAACAACGTTCTGCAAACCTGGTGGCACACCACTGGTGAATTTAACCATCAAACTGCGGTCCTCGACGGAAACGTTCGCCAGTCCCACTTGTACTCAGTTCAAGTGAGTTCCGGGAGCAACGCCACAGATCAAGACAGCTACTACGACTCTTTCGTGTACGAGACGATTCCTCGAAATGGCAATGGGAATATCCGAGTTCCCGGAGATCTCACGTCAACTTCAACTCAAGACGATGGTATCACCGTTGAGGCAGATCTTGGTATGACAATGGCTTGGACCTCATTCTTGTATGGCGCCAACGTTTCTGTAAAGATTTCCCGGATCGATGGCGCCAACACTTCTGCAAGCAATGTTATCATCCGTCCCACTACTCTCAACTACACGGTATCTGAGGTAGATGGCAGTGTTTATGTCACGGTGCCTTATAGCGACAAGGGATCTCGATTTTCCGTGGAGTTTGTGGACAACCTTTACTCATTCCACACCAGCTGTGCTTGTACAGAAGGGGATTTTGTGCAGGACACAGACCCCAACGGCTATGGATATGTTCCAAGTTTCAGCACCGGCAACCCCATTGTCGGCATCGAGCCACACGATGCTTTGTTGATTTTCGCCAGTCCTTTTCCCGCTTCCACTATGGTTCCCGAGGCCAATTCGTCAACTTCCGTAGTGGTGGAACATGGTCTAGTAAATGGCTTGGACACGACGGACAAGACCACGATCATCTTCGGACCCGGTGTATATTGGTTTACTGGTACCGCACACGCCGTTCTCAGCAGCAGCGTTAATTGGGTCCACTTTGATCCAGGAGCCTACGTCAAGGGCGCCATGTACTATAACACCACCGCCCCCACGATGAAAGCTACAGGTCACGGCGTGCTCTCCGGAGAACAATACGTCTACCAAGCCAACCCCGCCTCAGGCTACAGTAATCTCAAATCGGACGGCGACTCATTGAGGATGTGGAGTGGCGTCAGCTCGAGCGGCCAACAACAAACCTTTGTTCTGAATGGTGTGACCGTCAACGCGCCACCCTTCAACTCTATGGATTTCACCGGCGATCTCGACACGCTCTCCGTTCAAGCATTCGACTACAAGCAGGTCGGCGCCTTCTTTGGCCAAACCGATGGTCTGGAAAACTACCCTGGCTCCTCCGTTCACGATGTATTCTACCACTCCAATGACGACACGATAAAAACCTACTATTCCAACGTCGACATCCAGCGCATCACGGTTTGGAAAGGTAAAACCGCCCCGACCCTCCAGTTCGGCTGGTACTCCCGTTCCGTGGAAAATATCACCGTCAACGCCGTGGACATAATCCATTCCAAATATCCATCCAACGGCAGCCACCCCTCTCTCGTCGGTGCGAACCAGATTTATCAAATATCCGAAGACGTGTCCAACACGGCCAATCTCGCCAACACTGTTAAAGATGTTACGTTTTCAAACTTTCGCTCCGAAGGTATCAGCGGTGGGCTCTTTCGGATCTGCCCATTGGCGAATTTCGAAAACATCATCATGGACAGTTTCTGGATTGAGACATTCTCGCCCGCATCGACTGGAGTAGAGGTAAGCGAGTTGCCCGAATTTACAGATGGCAGTGGGAAAGTGGTGTCTATAAGTGGCTTTACGGTCAAAGACTTTCATGTCGGAGGTACGAAGGTCTCTAAGGATGCGGGTAATTGGAATCTTACGAGTCTTGGGGGAATAAATATCGCGCCTGTTTTTAGTGATGTGGCTATATTGTAGGAGGGTTGCGACGGTGCAAAGCCATACCACGGAATGACGATGTTACTTAGCTGGGCGAAGTCATCTGAAACTATACATTGATCTTCTACTTTGGGAAACATGTCTCGATATCTTTGAATCGTTGAGTCGGGTATCAAGCCCATGGGCCATCACCAGTGTGAGTTATTCGTCTGTAAAATCCCTCTATCTGTATCATCGTAGTTTCCTGCGAGAGGCCCCTTCGAATTTAAATAGTTGATAGAAGTTCTTAAGATGGCTGCTGGCGGAAGAGGGTTTCCGCGAAAGATGTGATCATAGAAGCTGACTTTTCAAACCTCACGCAGCGTGCCCAGAGAGCTTTCCATGCCAGCCGCTAAAAGCGGCAGCCTTAAAAGATTCATTGCTTCTCCCAAATTTCATACTTGAAGAGTCTCTGGAAACCTATTCACAAAGATGCCTTCCGCAACAGTGACCTCGCTATCTGAAGACGAAGTTGATGATCTCCTCTACTTCGCACGAGTAGGAGACTTGCAAGAGCTACTCTCAAGTCTCGAGGCTTTCGCCAAGTCCGCCAATACTACACAGGCTTCAATCGTCTCGGCAGCCGTCGACGAGCAGAGCGGTAATGGGATCTTACATATGGCAAGTGCCAATGGTCATATCGGTAAGCCAGCCTGAAGAAATGGCAACACTAGACTAAGCTGAAGATTCTTTAGACACTTTGAAGCATCTAATCACCCTCTGCGCCTCCGCTTCACCCATTTCAACAATGACACTTCTCAACAGCCAGAATGCATCTGGAAATACACCCCTGCACTGGGCTTCCTTGAACGGCCACCTTGAAGCTGTCAAGCTTTTCATAGATGCTGGGGCTGATCCTACCATGACAAATGAGGCGGGCCATGACGCAGTGTATGAAGCGGAGATAAACGGAAAAGACGCAGTTGTCGAATGGCTATTGACGGAAGGCAAAGGCCTTGAGACAAGTGCCATGGGAGACCACCAGGGGGCCAGTGTAGAAGATGCTATGCGAGAGCAGATTGAGGCGACCGCGGTCGACGAAGACTTAGAACATATCTCCCTGGAGGAAGCTCCTTGACCATCTGGCTCGAGCTCGATGTGAGGCACGCTGTCTACCTTGTCTAGAAAGGTCGATGACAAGAGCGATTCGAAGACCTAAATGGTCCAGTTAGAATTTTCTATGGAAGCCTCAATAATAGTCAGAGGATCCACATTTTTCGACATTACAAATCAAAGAGAACCGCAGTCGCCGAACTAACACCTCGCTATGTCGGTCCATAGATCGTGCAGAGAAGATCCTCGAAGTACAGGAAGCCTTCCAGTTTGACACCTGGACAAGTCACTACCTCAACCTCGATTGAGATAGAGGGCTAAAAACATATCGGGTTTAAACTCGACAGCTAATAACTCTTATACGTTTGTGTCGTCACATCGGAAAGACCAAGTCATCTTGCGCTATCTTTTCTACCTTCAGAGAGATTATTGCCAGCATCAACGACAGTTTCTCTTTCATTTCCCGTCCCATTGTTCGAGTTCGTCTGATATCTTTACTTTGTCTGATCTTTCAGAACCTTTACCTCCGCTCGCAAAAGTTGACCAAAATTTCTCTCAGCGAGCCACTTCCTTACTCATACGGGCACTCAAGATTGATTCTTGATCACCCAGACACAAGAGACTCAAGACCAACAAGCCGAGTTACACAAGGCCAAGAGCACAAACTCCGTCGCAGGTCGTACAAGCAAAGACAGTGAACGTGCCAAAAGCCAGCAAAAGGGCACAGACCGGGCTTCCTGGAACATCACCCCGCCAGAAGAAGATAATTTTTCTGATGCCAACAATCATCTCCATCTTCCTCCAGAAGTCCGCAACCACATCTACAAGCATCTCCGCTTCGGACTATCCGTTCTACTTGCCTCGAAGCAGACTTACCGCAAAGCTTCATTGTTTTCTACTCCGAGAACACACTAGCCTTACAGACGCACTTCTAGTGCTCTTGCGGCGCACTGGAAATGTGCGACGTTACGATATTGCCAGTGTCACATTCAAGTGAAAAGGAGAGAATCCTACAGTCGCCTTCCGCCTGCTGAAAACGTGCCGGCGCCTCACAATCATGAAGTCAGATCTTGGTCGTGTTGAGCCGAGGGGTTACGCAGCACTAAGGGAGGTCCGAGGTGTGAAGACCGCGAAGATTATTCATGGGGAGAATCAGTCCTGTGGATGACGTGTGCCTACGGGTTGTGTGGGCAGTGTGCTTGGCATTGGGATCCGAACGATAAGACCGTGATAACTGATGCGCTGGAATTGCAGAAGCGACGATGAGGCCGCGGTTGAAAAGGTATACGATGAGATATGGGAAAGGAGACTGGTCTGTTCAAACCTCAGAAAGAGATTCGGAGGGAACCGGACTATTGGCTGGGGTGAGAGTCGTTATTTGGGGAGCGAGTTGGACAGAAATGATCTGAAGAGCTTGAAGATTTAAGACGACTTATGTAGGACTGATGAAGAAGATCTGAGATGCCTTGACTAAAACCGATGATGTTCCAAGATACGTTGATGTCACTGTATTATATCGCAGAGGATCACTACCCGTGGCTTTCGTAGATTTATGGAACACGAGCAGTCATTCGAAAAGAACCGATCATTCCAACGCTCGACTTGTATATTGGACCTCTGCACTTTCGCATGCATGCAGTAACCCGTCAACACAACCCCCCTTCCACCAACCTCATCAGTCTCCCCTTCCTCCCGAACCCCAACCCCCATCAAACCCCCCCCAACACAACTCCCACAATCCCCACAACCGAAACACACAAACGTAAAGAGATCGAAGCCTTGTAGAAAGCGAGCTTGGGATACGAGAACAGCTACAGCAGAGCGGTCTGCCAAGTTTGGGTTTGGAAAGAAAGAGGATGGGGTTGAAAGAAGTGGAATGAGTTGCGGGGTTGGATGGGGTGGAAGTGGGGAGTTTTGGTGAGAGGGCTGGGGTGTCGTAGGGTGTGGATGGAGGGAAGGAGAGGGGAAGAAGATAAGAGGAGGGGGTTAGGGGGATGAAGAAGGAGTGGGGTCAGCATATGTACATACAGTAGTTCAAATTTTGCTTTGGAGAATTGTCACCATGGCGTAGGAACCCCCAATCCGCTTTCGGACGGCATCCATACCTAGATTAATTCTTGTTGTGGACAGATGAGTATTAATCTGCTGGATAAATGGTAGAATATATACTCGCAACCCCCTTATAACTAATTCCACAACCCAACCCTCCAAACCCGTCTTCCTACTCTCACCTCCCCAGCACCCTCCTCCACACCCCCCTCTTCCTAACCCCCTGATGATAATTCTCCTCCTCGATATTATGCTTCTCGACAATGGCCAGGAAGACTTGATCCAGTGTCGTCTGGCTGACGGAGTAGTACTCGAAGCCCGGGGCTTCTTTTTGGGCTTCTAGGGTTGTGAAGAGGGTGCCGATGCCGCTGGTTGTTGTTGTGGTGGGGATAGTGGCGTTGGTGGTGGTGAGGGTGTTGGTGGGTGTGATCTCGTCGTCAGAGGAGGGGGAGGAGGGGGGAAATTTGGATTGCGATTGCGGAGGGGAAATAGGGGAGGAGTAGGCAGGGACGCTAAACCGTAGTTGGCCGTGATAGGTTTTCTGCTCGACGACCGCGTCCTCCAGGTTGGTGGCAATCCACGCCTTGATCTGCTCCATCTCCTCTAGACTCGTATGCGGCGCGGTCTTTGTAATGAGATGCACATGATACCGATCCCCATGCTTCCGCCTCAAATAATCGCTTGTCCCCAGTGCCAGCATCTTCTTCCCCATAATGCCCGCACGATCCGCCAACGCGTCCGCTTCCTCCATGCTGTGCGTCGTGAGCACGAGACTGCGGCCTGGGACTACGGAAGCGAGGGTGCGCCACATGACACGCTTGGCGCAGACGTCCATGCCGGAGGAAGGCTCGTCGAGGAGGAGCACTGAGGGGTTGCCCATGAGGGCGATGGCAAGGGACAGTTTGCGCTTATTACCGCCGGAGAGTTTGGCGGCCATACGGTGCTGGAAGAGTTGAAGGCCCACGGCACGGATGACTTCGTGCACGTTATGTTCAACGCCCACTACGCCTCGGACGCGGGCATAGAACTGGAGATGTTCGAGCACAGTCATTTGGTCGCAGGCATCGACTTGGGGACAGACGCCTAGGGAGTTTCGAGCAGCGGCGCGGTGTTTGCTGATGGGGATGTTTTCGACAAAGACTTCGCCGCTGTTGTGGGAAGGGCGGATGTCGCCTCTGATAAGACTGATTGTGGTACTTTTGCCAGCTCCATTGGGGCCTAGAAGAGCAAAGACTTCGCCACGCTTGACGCCAAAGGTAATGTCTTTTACGGCGACGTTGCTACCAAATGCTTTGGTAAGGTGCATGACCCGGAGGCCATCATCAGGGGAGGCATTGACGCGTTTGACCTCGGCAGCGATCTCGTCATCTGCTTGGTCAATTTCTTCGGCGTCGTCTGGCTTGTAGGTCCTGCCGCGAAGCTTGTCCCATATTGAACCGCTGTCCCACCACAGGAGGAGGCCGAAGAGAAAGATGGATTGCAAGATTAGGTAGAGTATTGGACCACCGTATAGAGTGATTTCTCCAGGATATGAAGCGATGGACTTGTTCCGACAGAGTACGGAAAATACGTCCAAGGACACAAACAGGGCACGGATTAGGCTTCCTGTGGGGGTTACTAGTGAGATGGTAAAATGTACAATGTAGATATAAGAATCGACCTTGTCGACCGGGGCGTAGGTAAGGACACTCAGATAGGCAATGAAATAGAGGAGGAACATCACGCTAGGATTGAGTTAGTACGATCCAACTTTATCAAGGTGCTCGATCAAACTCACGCTTGACTACCGGCAGCAAAGGCGAAAGCCGCCAATTGAGAGCGCGAGACAAGAGATATGGCGTACGATAACAGCGTAGAAGCCAAGCCGTAACAGAAGAAAACTACAAAGAGGTATTCCAGATGATACCATTGGTCGCTCACACCGCGGAAGATGACGATTGACAGGACACTACTGGCGAGGACGATCATGAAGTCAAACGTGACGTACGCTGACCAGAGGCAAACGCTCCGGACCCCTTGAGCAGAACCACGTCAGCAAGATAATAAAGTGATGATGAGGGCAGAGTACACATACCATTGCTATAATGCAGCTGCCTGACGTTCCGCAGGCGCTCGAGTGTAGGGTAGAGGGCGAAAAATGCAGGATAAGCACACATCGCTAGGCCAAAATAGACAATCAATTGCAGTGTTTTGCCAGCACCAGACACCCATGGCACGTCGAATGCTTGGTATTGAGTACTAATAGAGACATTGGTCAACAGCGTGTCGAGAGCGTTCTGTGTTATAGTCGCCAGAGAAATGTCTGCGTTACCCTTATAAGCGAACGTTGGCGGAGATCCGTTCTCACCCAAGAAAAAGCCTCCGGGAGTAACGTTTGCGTAATGGGTGCTGATATAGTTGTTAAAGTCGCTTAGGGTACCATCGATCAGATGCACTGATTGCTGCAATGCGGCCAAGCCTCCTTTCCCCGATCCTCCACCAGGAAGCGTAGCTCCAATACGCTGAAGATCTGTAGAAGAAAGTCTGTTTGCCGGTCCAACAACAATTGTATAGTTTATTTGCGTTGCTAACGAGGCGATCTGAGATGGGGAGATTTGTTCGGTGGGAGAGCAACCTGGAGCTTTGAAATTTTTCAAGAACAACGTAACAAGTCCGGCGGCGATAACTGGGAGTAGGAATGCCGCCAGGTAAGGGAGATAGTTCCTCTGAAAGACGGTCCATCTCTTGCGGAACAAGGTCAGGGCTTGACGCATCATGCCAATCCTTTTACCAGTCTGAAGATGCAAGTCTTTGTCGGATTCATCGAGATCCGAATCCTTTCCTTCTGTGACAACGACCTCTTCGCTGGAGACCTTACTAGGCGAGTCTATTGTGTCTTGAAGCTTCCGCCGGCCATTCGCATCCGCCTCCTCTGCTACATTGAAAAAGATTTCTTCGATGGAAGGCGAGTTGATCTCATAATTGGTGATACCTGCAGCCTCTAGTTTTTTTACAAACTCGGCTGCCTGGGCGGAGCCGGGCACGGTGTAGATAGTCTTGTCCTCTAGAACCTTTCGCGGTATTTCGCTAAATTCTGGCATATTGGTCGCAGTTCCGGGGACCTTGAATAGATGAATCCTATAACCCCCTCCTAGCCGGTGTTTTAGTTCTACAGCCGAACCCTGTGCTTTGAGATTCCCTCTTGATAGGATGGCGATCTGGTCCGATAACAAATCGGCTTCGTCTAGGAAGTGAGTCGTGAAGATGATTGTCCTTGCACCCCTCTCCGCCAGTAAAATCTGCCATAGCTTTTGACGTGCAAGAGCATCCACTCCGCTAGAGCACTCGTCCACACAGCAAACTCGACTACCGCCTGTGAACATCATACTGAGTTGCAATTTCCGCTTCTGTCCGCCGGAGAGATGGCTTGCTTTGGCTTCAATCTTCCTGTCAAGGTCACATGCCGTAATCAACTCTTGGATCTCTGCTTTCGAAGATGGTTTCCCAACAGACTTAAGCCTGTTGAATATTCGGACGTGCTCATATGAGGTAAGTTGATCCCAGAGAACATTGCGTTGTGGACAAATGCCAAGTCCGCCGTAACCATCCACAGCTATGCTGCCTGAAGTGACAGTGTTCAGTCCTGCTATGGCTTCCAAGGTTGTAGATTTTCCACTGCCATTGCTGCCCAATAGAACCATGATCTGTCCTTGTGGAATGGTTAGACTGAGATCGTCAACGGCAGTTACAACCTCTTTTCGTTTTCCGAAGCGTGTGGCAACATTTCGGGCCCACCATGACGGTTTATAGAGTTTTGTGAACCCTGAAAGCTGAACCGCAGCCTGAGACCCTCCGGAACTTCCAATGAAAGTAGTCCGCCCTTTCGATGCGGTCCCATATAGCTTCCTTTCGACGAGCGCGCCAAGGATGGGGAAAGCTATGATATGGAGTATGGCAAAGACAAAGAATACAATTCCAGGAAGAGTCCATGGGTTCTGGGGTGCTGACTTGATCAGATTGGTTGATAGGTTCTGGCGTTCCCATCGAGCCATTAGAATCGTGAAGAAATTGTAGTTCATTGGCGGGAAAAGAACGCTAAGGATTGCAACAGCACCTGTGCTGAGTTGCTTGTTAATGGCTTGTGAGAGTACAGCTAGTAACAGAGAGATGATTGTGGTTGAGATACCGCTCAGCTGAGCTTTGTGGAAGAAGGCGGCCCCGAAGATCGAGAAGGAAGAGAGGGAAAGCCCAGCCAGTAGGTTAAAGATTATCAAGATTCCCAGACTTGTTTTGGCGAATACCCCATAAGCCAATATGAGGGCTATGCCGATCCAGCCAGGGGCGAACATAATGTCGAACGCAGCGTGATTGGCGATTAACCTGACGACCTGGGGTTCCCAGCGCCGTTTGTTCGGCATCGATGCATCTATGATCTGTGTCATCCCTAGCTCTCTCTCTGATGCCATTAGTCCCACCAGCTGATAGATGACTCCAACGATTCCGATGAAAAATGCTACGCCTAGGATATCGATTATACCTCCCATGTACCTGACCCGGATATCATCATTCCTCTGTTGTTGTGTCATGGAAGTAAAGGGGTACTCGTAGACTTGATTCGGCAAGGCTGACTTGTCAACCGTATTGTTGTGCGAGGCGATGGAGAAATCGATAGCATGCTGCAATGGAATAGGGTAGACCTCTATGTCGTTATCGGCGGTTGTCGTATCGATCTTACTACCCAAGCCTCCATCCGCCCTCAGGCTATAATTCCACAAGGCCCCAGGCCCTTCCAATGGCGAACCATAGAAGACGGCTGCGCCAAAGCAGGCCGAGACACCTCGCAGAGAGCTCCGACATACTGTGAGCAGTTCCTCCTCATTCGATAGTATCTGCGCAATCTTCCCCTGACTTCTGACTGTGGCCGCGACTGAGTCTATAACAGCTTCGATATCCCCTCCTGTAAAGCCATTGTTAACAAACGCCACTGTATTCCTCCCTCCCCCTGCCGCATTCAGGGCGTTCGCGAGTGATCGCACAGGCGTTGGATTTCCGATGCCATAGTGAGAAGGGGGTATAAAGAGGTTCCGCGCATATGCTAGGAATCCAGTGAAGATGCTATACCGATTGAATCAGTATAGAGCGACTTTTCGACTAGCGTTCTCATCCCTTACAGAGGAAGAAGAAAGCAACGAAGAGGCGTTGAAAAAGCATGGCGAACCAGCACAATCAGTATGTTCTTCTGGACCAACGTCCAGGTCTGTCGAAGGAACAACATGGCTACAGTGAGTTCTGCCTGATGCTTTTTGGGCTCTTACGGGTGGTCCATCTGGCAGGCTTGTCAACCGAATCTCACACGACAAATGATTTAGCAACGTTCAAGTAGGACAGTAGAATCTTGTGTATGTCTAAATGGTCTTGGATATGTACATTGCAGACAGAAAAACGATGATTTGGCGCTCTCAATGGCCGCGTCACGGCATTTCGAACGCCGCATGTACGAGCGAGGTCTCCAAGCATCACCACTTTAAGTTCTTCTGCAGGGATTGTCCCGCCGTCACCACATCCAGGGTCTAAGAAGTTGGGAGTCGGAAACCAGTCGTGCCAGTCCAGCCAGTCAACCAGAGTTGAGAGAATATCTACCATAGAACTGCCACTAAGTACGGAAGTACCATCTTACTAACAGCGATGTTAATCCCGTTTCTTCCACTATGAATCTCAGCCCGTTTGCGAGCGTTTTATCTAGAATAGCGGGGAGGCGTAATCGACAAGGTTCTTTTCGCAATATTGCCTACTTTCGGCTTGGTTTGAATTATTCCGACGTACTGTACTGTAAGCGGCCCCCCTAGAATTACCCCGCAGCACCACCACCCCTTTTTGACTTACATAGCTGCCGAATATCACTACATTCGAATATTGAAGGGGGTTACAGTTGGTGGGAGGTTGGAAAAGTTGAGCCAGAGCCGAAACTTTTTTTTTTTGATTTCGACCCGAACTCAACTTTCTGCATATGCTAACCATGAGTTCAAAATTATTTCAATCCCGACTCAGCTTTCTGCATATGCTAATCATGAGCTCAAGAATTGATGTTATATAGTTAAAGTAACTAGAAGATAAACAGCAAGAGCGAAGTATTGAAGCCGTGCATATGCACAGCTTGAGCGAAGCATCGAGAAAACAGCACAATCACAGATCATGCATATATCATGAATAGCAAGACGAGCGAAGATTCTTCTACATATGCTTAGCATATGCACAAAACATGCTCATCAACAAGCTATCGCTCACGTTATTCTCATCAGATCTTTCTCATGCGTTTTCTTCTTCATTCTCGTTGTTCAGCTCATGATTTGCATCATCGCTTTTCTTGTTGTCTTCAACATTTGCATTGAATGAATCTTGAGCGAGCTGAGTTTCTTCTCAGTATATGCGCGACATATGCGAAGTGCAACACTCATCTTCAAGTCGTTCATCGATGTTTCTTTGTGCTCAGTTGATGCTACGCATATGCACAGACGAGGCTTTGATGATCAGATGTGAATTTTTTTGTGATCTCGCTTGACATATGCTTCGCATAGAGCTCGAAGCTTTTCCAATCCGACGTCAGATCTTGAATGTGCGAGACATATGCGAATTTTAAAGTTCAATCCGACGCCAAGAATTTTTTCCGACCCCGGCTCAACTTTTTCAACCCCTCGGCCAGCTGTAACTCGATATTGAAGCTATCCAAATTTCAAATGGCTCAGAAATTCGAATTCGTCTGTAGAATAAGCTACCTACATTCTACTTCCTATCCTTCCTACCTTCCTACCCTTCCTACCTTCATACCCTCGCTACCTGCTACCTCCTACCTGCTACCTCAATAAAAGTAGAAAATAGTAGAGAATAGTACATATCATAACGGCGGTCGGGGAAACCTCTGAGCCGCTTACAGTACGCCGGGATAATAAAAACCAAACCGAAAATATATAAGGCTCTAATAATTGCTTAGGGCATACCGAGTCTCATCGCACCGACCTGGGATTAGATCAATACCTATGAAATGCAATTTGTGGCGACGATGGCGACGTTTGACACGCAATCGATCAAACTTATTTTGCGATCCCTCGTCGTCTCTGTTCGTCTTGTGAAGCAAAAGCTGGTAGATAAACCCCACGGTGGTCTTGCCTTGTTAACGCGTAGAAGACCTTCCTCCAGGATGATCGATAGTTTGTGCGAAGCGTAGGTATAATTCAGTATCCGCAGCCAATTCCATTTCTCTTGGCGAAAGACCGACTCCTATGATTCAAAATATCACAATCGGGCCTTAGGCGAAGTATTGAGATTCTTCGCATCGTCTTGGACCCACTCCCTCAAAATCTTCCTCTGAATCTTTCCACTTGCTAATTTCGGCACTGCGTCAATGAAAACAACACCTCCATGCAGCCATTTGTGCTTTGCTGCGCGAGTCTTGATCCAATCTTGAATGTCATTAGGG
>JAABUS010002400.1_pt1 | contig 35637 bp, 38 predicted proteins | sample 5560161 | NCBI WGS metagenome assembly JAABUS01 (sample SAMN10711885, study PRJNA513376) | rock metagenome | isolation source: Antarctica rocks | place: Antarctica: Victoria Land, Trio Nunatak nord | collected 2016-01-04 | reverse complement strand
GCCCGCGCTGGTTTGGTGTGGTGTGTCAGCTAAAGGGGGAGTAAGTCCTGCGCTCTCTCTTCTTTTACTCGTCCCTTCTGTATTGTGTTTTGATGGGGTCACCGGCTTATAAATGGTGTGGAGGACAAGGCGGGGGCATTTTGGGATCAGATGGTGAGTGGATGGGGTGGGTGTGGGCTTTGGCATATATCGGTGTGGCGTAGGTATAGCTGGCTTGGGGAAGGGATTATTCGTAGAGAATTGGGGATTGAACGTTGTGGAAAGCGCTGGGCGATGCGGTTTGCTCCATGTTTATTTGGACCATTGGTGGCGGGGTATACGGGACAAGTAGTGAAGCTTCTGTATTGCCATGGGAAGGCCATACGGAAGGACGCGAGAGATTCATGGTATTGCTGAGACGCTGTACGGATGTAGGACAGACCAAGCCATGGTCACGAGACTGGCTCTTTATCGTCAGCATCCTCATCTACTGCCTCACTCGTTCCGTCGTTGGCGACATCTCGATTACCATCATCACACAGCTGCTTCAACAGATTCTCAATCCTGCTGTTCGAAGCTTCCAGCTTCTCCAGCCGGATCTTTAGGGAGATGCCACTACGATCACTGAACATTTCTGAGAGATGCTCCGGCAATCCGACCATTGAAGCGGTGGAGTCTCTGCGTGATACTTTTCTGCTTGTGCCGTTCTGCTTGCCGTTGAGCGAAAGCCGGCGACCGACGTCGAATTCTGTGTCATCGTCGTCCGAGTCTTCGTTGTCTGAAAGATGCTCAAAGATCGAGGCCGGAGGCTCGGAATCAAAGACGGCCTGGATGTCGCCATGTACGGAGAAGCGTGAGAAGTCCCAGAAGGGAAGTCGGCTCCGCGCTTTGCTCTGTAGCTCATACGCTTTCGGTTTCGCGGGTTTCCAGAGAAATTTCCTATCATACCAGCCAATGATAAGAAGGATAGGTGCGTTGAGTACCCGGATAGTAGTCACATTGACCTTGTGAAACCAGCGTGGCGACACCATCAGCTTCAGTGGCAGTAAGATCAAGAGCGCCAGAACGTTGAGCGGAGGCTGATACGCGAAGATGGCATCGCTTTTGACGCCTTCGAGCGTTAAGACCGCTCTTCGGAATTGTATCTCGGAGTTTGCATTCTGCACGATGTTGGAGAAGGTATGGCTCAGCATCGAGACGAGGATCGTGAGGAAGAGGGTATTTCCCAGGAATGCAAACATAACCATGAGCAGTGGTCCAAGTAACCAGTGAAAATCAAGCGATTTTTGGATACCGGTCCCGTCAAGGCCAAACCATACGTAGAGCATCCATTTCGAGACGGTTATAGGGCGATGGGAGCCGTCTCCGAGCCAGACCATGGCTAGGAGGAAGCCGGCGAAACACCATATTGCGAGCAAGGATAGTACTGCGAAGTCGGCCATCATGTCTCGTAACGAGACGAATAGCATGTTCTCTGACATGAGGTTGAATGCTAAACGTGGCACGAGCACAGGGGCGCCAGTGGCGAGGATATCGAGCGCGGTCTTGCTGGCTCGAATGTCGCCGGCTGCAAAGCCATAAATTCGGAGTAAGAAGTATATTGTGTAGATGACTGCAAAGCTGGCATCGAGAAAGGACCAGAGGTTCTGGGTATAGACTTGCCAGCCATGCTCCAAGATAGTGGCAAATTCATGCAACGACCATCCAAGGGCATACACGATGAAGCATATTTCCGGACCGGTGAACGTGGCGTACCGCTCATCTGCCATGACGATAACGTAGAGAACAAGGAGCACCACGAATTGAGCAATGTCCAAGATATTGCTAATACGCGGTACGATTAGACGGTATTGGTTCAGCAAAGGGGCTTTTCCCGGACTGTAGAGCGAGATCGGTTTGTGCTTGTAATGATCCGGCAAGATGTCGATAAATGAAGACGGTGTATATATCAGTCGGCCGGTGTAGATAGCGTCAACGACCCTCGAGCATGCCGAGGAGCCCAGCAGCATCTTGCTTTCGGAGATGATGGCTACTTCCAGTGCAGGAGCTTTCTTCTTGTAATCGTCTCTACTCCTCGGTATCCTGCTCCTCCTTATCCAGCTTCGCGCTGGGTCAGCGCCCTGGAGGACTTCGGCAGGTGCATTTTGGAAAGGCTCGAAGCCTGCTACCAGCACGTTCGCTAGGAGAAGCAGACCCTTGCGGCCAGGGTTATCTTCTTCGAAACGCCGGAGAACCCGGCTGGCTAGAATCTCGCATAGTACAGCTCTGGTATTGTTGACCGTGTGGTGGTGAGCATGGTAGGTGTGTTCGCGTTGGAATTGTACCTTGTTGACAAGAAGGCAGTACACTTTTCCCCGTCAATACTGGAGCTCTTATCCTACTATGACTGGATCCAACGTACCTATTGACACGTCCTTCAATGCATAAAGACGATCAACAAGAGGCCTGATAGTGGAGAGATTCATGCGAGGGCTTCTCAATTGCTCGGTGCTATACGGGTCGTCTAAGATCATACGGGATCAGTGGCAGATCCTCATTATTGACCAAGGCGCGTACCGATGGCACATATTATATCCTGCCTTATGCTATATACCTCTGTCAGACCGTACATTCAGTGAACATCAGAACAGAAAGCTTGCCGGTGAATGGTGGCATAGACTGGTAGTTGTGCATGAGGGTTTGGTGGGACGGGGATGTCATTTGCTGAGTCGTTGGCACGGTCCTCGTCTGGGAGAAGACTTTCCTCTTCTTCTGTGTCCCCAGATTCTCGAACTGCAAAGCTGAAACCTCGGCGGACGATGGGACGTTGCATGCTAGGGCTTCTCTCTCATTCTTCGCGGATAGAAATAGGAGAAAGCTCAATGAACAATAATCTACTCTAGGAGCAGGGCTGGAAGATGCTTTTGACCGAATTGACATTTGGTCTTTTCAATCGCGAGCCTGATGTCCAAGAAACTCCATCTCACTCATGGTTATGGGGTGACAAACGTCGATCCTTCAGAGCACTTCGTGTTTGCAAAAGCATCCTTGTCGGGGGTCCACAGTCGTGGGTTGGGATCTCCTCAAGGGCCATCTCGAAGCGACATAAGAGCGGAGAAGCACCAAAAAACCAATCAAGGCCATCGTCATCATGCAGGTCCCAATGATGCAGGCGCTAGCGCATGCCCAGGGTTATCCAGTTCTTAGGGTTATACCCTGATCGCGGATTCCTTCCGATTTCTCTTGACAACTGCCACCAATCCCCGAATCTGTAAAAGAGGTTGATGACTTTGTATCGAATCCGATTTCTAATGGCGCTGGTCCAATGGTGGAGTGGGGTCTCTTCTTTTCTCAATCTACATATCTCAGCTTGGCAACAGATGCAATGGCTGGGCTTCACGTCTGTGTCTCCGATGTCTCGATCTCTGTATCGTTGATGGATAACAATTTACATCTGTGAGATGGTTCATGATGCGGGTGGGATTACCCCTACTCGACCACCACATCCTGTTCTTATCCTCCATTACACAACCGCTTGATAAAGCTCTGTCCACGCACCAGTTCCGTCACCATTATGAAGGAGGCCACACGCGACACGGTTGGTAGCGTTGAACGTGAGAAAACCACATCAGGCTTGCATGGTATTCAGAATGTTCACTAGCATCTGGTATGCCTAACAGTGGAAAGGCCATCTAAGGGATCGATGGCCGAAGGGAGGAAGAATTTGACGTTGGTGTACCGAGGCTGGAAGAGGAGAGCAAAGCCTTCGAGCCGTCTTAGTACTTTTCCAAAATTGGTAGATCGAAATTGAGATGAGAGAACGTTCAGACGGAACAGCGATGTGCCAGTAATGGCCCCGCCGCAGCTGGCGATTTCCGCAGCAAGGTCTGGACGGCAATGGAAAAGTCCATTAGGGATGGGAACCCGGAACTTGTCGATGTTCTTGTAGTGAATTGCCGTACTCAAACGTAATATGCGACGCTTACTCCATATTTGTACATCAGAGAATTTGCCGACGATTCTGTAGGCGGTCTTGCAGCCGCAGCTCGGCACAAAATTTTTCTACTCTTCCTTTCTAACAGAACAACTCTCACATTTCTCCCACTTCTCTCCCACGCACACTGGAGATTTCACTGGCTTGTGTCTCTCGAGCTGTTCAAGATGTTGATGAAGCTCGGCCAACTTTTCCGCGGTTTCCTCCTTCCAATCCTAGCGTCTACTCTCGTACTCACCATTCCCACATCCGTTGACAACACGACGCATCAACGCATCTCCTTGCGCGACGCCGCCACCGTCGGGGTAGCTCAGACAGTCCGCAGGTTCCACTTCGCCACCTTCCACGAGCTCGAGGCCACAGCGAGACGTCCTACCACGGACGCAGACCGCCTGACCGATGTTCGACTGATTTTCAAGGGCAACGCCGATTTCCAAAGAATCATAGTGCCCATGGAGACATGGGGCAATTGGGGAGTGCCTTTCTTCGCATCTGCGGAGGAATGGCCACTCGATGAAGATGCGGTACTACCATACCGATTGAATTTGGATATCAAAGATGCGGATGCGAAGATGAAGCGAGCCGGCTATACGGGATCCTATCATGCGGTGGATGTGCAGGCGTTTAGCGAACATGGAGATCGCCCTCAGCCATGGTGGATATTCCTCATGGTGGGCCTGAGGCCGACTCGCGTATGGGTAGGTGATCGGGATGGACAAGTGGTGCCAGAAGATGATTTTGACTTGAGAGGGGTTGGTGGCCGGAATGGAAGTCTGAACGTGGCGCGGTGATGGCTGGCATGGGAGAGATGTTGTGGTGCTTTGTCCAATGGATGGTCAGAGTGTGGACTCGGGATTGCGTAGAGTCGTTCAGCTATTCTGGCCTAGGGAAGCTGCTTCGAGCAGCTGGACCCTACAATTGCACTCAGAGAAGACTATTGTCAGGGCAACTCGGCAGAAGGCATCTCTCGCGCAGGCATCTCCGCAGAACCATGTTGACCGCTATCGAGCTCATGGCCCATGTTTACGTTACCGGCAAGCTCATGCCCCAAGAATCGCTTTCCATCGATTTCATGTCCGGGAAGACGCTTACTATCAACCTCAGCTCCAATGTAGTGCTTGCAGTCGATTTCTTGCCCCATGTGCTTGTCGCCACCCAACCCAGTACGGAATTGCTGGCCGGAGTCGAGTTCAGGCTTCTCAAACTCATCCATTTCATTGTGATGTGCAGCAAATCTCCTGTAGAGGAAGACGCCAAGGCCCACAATAGCAGCCACCCCAAAGATGCTTCCCAGGACTATACCTGCAATGGCACCGCCGGAGATGTGGTGAGAATCGGATCGTGTAGGAACCTGTTGATCAGCAAGTGCTTTGATCGTAGTAATATTCTGCCGAGCGTTTGGATCCCAAGTGCATTGCGAGACTGTGAAGGTGCGACGTTCGTAATCCGCGGTCACATAAGCTTCCTGGAAAAAGGTTCTGCCAACTGTATATTGAGAGCTGTTCGTCGCGCGTGCCAATGGGAAGTACCTTGTGGAGTTGGCAGCCAAGGGGTAAGTAGCAACCAAGTCAAACGAAGCATATGGAAGTGAGATTTCGACTTGGGCTCCCCTGGTCGAGTTCTGGAGAACAAACGTCACTGTTGCATTTTCTATTATTAACTTGTCATGAAGGGTATTATTCACGATGTAGGCTTGACTTGAATTGTCAAAGACAATTCCGAAGGCCTCTTCAAACTTCTTGCACGCATCCAGAGGTAGATATATCCACGGAACAGTGGAATCGACGAATGCTGAAATAGGCGTAGACAGCAGGGAGGTGTTTTGAGAGTTGGCTGTATACGTGATTGATGCGATTTGGACAGTCAAGGCTTGAATGTCCTGGGTATCGAAAGGAAAAATCACATCGTTTGGCGCGAATCGCGAGGTATCATAGCCTCCTAATGTAAGGCTTCCAAGCACCTTGTTCTCTCGGTACTGGTTTCCAGCAGTATAGCCCCATGATAAGGAAGGGATTATATTTTGTTGCTTCAGATTCGATATATAGCTTGTCACAGGATTATTGTAGTTTGTAAAATTCGTAGGACGCGGATCCAGGCCGAAGGTGCCCAAGTAAAAGTCGGGTGCAGCAATCCCAGCGACGATTTGCTGGTCCAATGAGGGCCCATTGCTGCCCTGCCACCCCAATGCGACTGTATCATAGCCGTAGAGTCCATTTCCAGTATAGCCTAGATTCTCCTCAAGACCCAGAGTAAAGGTGCCATTGGAGGTCACATTGTTGTGTGCCCAAGTTGAGGACTCATTGTAGTTATACAAGCCTCCACGCAGCTTGGCGCAGTCTGCAGGCTCGGACGAAGGGCAGCCCTGAGGAACGACAGCCCACGTTTGATATCCAGCAGTGGAGACCATGACATTGACGTCCTGAGCCGGAGACCCGATACGAAGGGTGAATGTCGACCATGGTCCATCATTGCCCTCAAAGTTCTGACTCGGTGGGATGACGATAGGCGCCGGAACCGTCGAAGCTCGAGCAGCTAGATGTTGGGTGACCACTTGACCGAGCAAAAGCGATAGCCAAAGAACGAAGTTCATAGTGACAGTGTGCGCCATGGTGACTTTGCGAACGTGCTGCCGGCAGAAGAAAGGGAGCGGGAGATGGCAGCTAAAGCTGACATGAAGCAAGACGAAGAAAGCTCCAGAGACTTGACGATCCTTCACAGACGTAAGCTCTGCTGGCTGGCTTTGACCCCATCCATCTTTTGGCGGAAGTTGGAGATGGCTGCTGGAGGCGACAGATAGGGAAAGGAAGAGGGAACGCAGGCGTTCCTTGTGTAGAGAGCACAAGCAAGGAGGAAGCACAGACGTGAAGCAACAATCAAGTCGAACTTATAACATGCTATTCAAGCGCGAGGGCGGCAGTGCATGTAACGTTTATAACTGATGTTCGGAGCGAGGTTCGCCTTTTCTTCGCTTGGTTGAGTCCTTCGCCAAGATTCACGTGAGCTGACTGTTCTAAGTTAAGGTACCTTACCTAAAGTGGCCGCACTAGACTGCGCGTTCGTGCCGGGTCAGCGAATGAAAGGGATGCAAAGAAGAGGCTTACAAGGTTCCAGGCGTGCTGCAACCCGCGATTACTTCCAGATGGATTTCCAATCGTCAAGCTGAAACAAGGGCGGAGTTCGACGTATCAAACCTTCAGCCGACGAGCACAGCTACTCGAGCCTCTAGTCTCGGAGCCTTGCAAGTAAAAGTAGATGAGAATCGAGGTAAGAATCCTGCGACTCTTTATCCTACCACCTGTCACCGCCAGTGTCCTTCTGCTGCTTCCCCTTCTCTGTCTTCCGTCCGTACTAGCCTTCCACTACCTTCGCCTTTCGTCGCTATAATGTCCGTTGGTTTTGCGCTTCTAATTTTACTCTCGTTGCAGTCTGTACTGGCCAACATTGAGCCACGCCAAGGTAGGATCGCTGAATCTGTGACATCGACCACCTTGCTCATCTCAAGGATAGAATCTGGCTATCGTCCCAGTTTTCCCAATGCAACCATTACAGCCCCACCCAGCAGCATCGCGACCGGCACCATTTCCTCGAACTTCAATGGAAGCGCAGTGCGGAACGACTGCTGCTTCCTTGTCCAGGATACCGTTACCGAGAATTATTGGGCCCGTAGGTCTTCAGTGCAGACGGGGAAGAGCATGCCTGTCGTTGGTGTGAGACTGACGCTTCCTGGGTTGATCGCATGATACTGTTGGAAAACTTTGAAGATAATGAATCGCCAAGGCGCTTGACTTGCACCTTTGCCTTGCAGCCATGGCCGTCTTGTCAACTTCATTCCTTCAGACCGTCAAGCTGTCCAATCATGAAGCATTAGTCGCACCCAGCGAACAAGTATTGACTCTTGTCCTATGCCCTTGCCTTCTTTTACAGAGTATTATGCTGAGCCAACAAAGATTACACTACGTCGACTTGGTTCGGCCTGCGCAGGATAACCTCAGTTATTACTTCGATCACGCATTATGTGGATACCACCATTACCAACTGTAAGCGTGTCCTCTGATGTTGATTGCATCGACGATCCGGGAGAAAGACTGGAAGTCTATTGATCTCCCCTGAGAAACTTCTCATATAAGTGAGCTAACTATGCATTTGTTTAGACGCAACGACGACGACGATAAAAAATTCTACCTACCTTCTAACATCTCAGATCGGCATCAATAACGTAGGCACTTACAATGAGGGTGAAGGGCCTTACATAACCAATTCGATGATCAACGCTACCGCCACCTCCATGTATGGTACTGTTCTCACGTCGCCTGCTGGGTTCTATGTCGTTCCTACCGTCAAAGTCATCAGAGTGCCCCCTGTCACCAAAGCCAATGGTCAGCTCGCATGTACGACGAGCTCGACGTGGAAACCGCTCTGTTCTTACACTTCTAATGCAGTTCTGACGCCTGTGTTTACTGGTATGAATGAACATATGCAGGCCTACTACAGCGGACAGCAAGGGCCTTCGGTTGTGACAATAAAAACCTATCAGGAAACGGTCTCGCGGGCGCCGACCAATACTACAGGGTATCCGTCTACTACCGTGATCAGTTTCTCCACGCCCTATCTCTACTTCCCCCTAGAGGCCGCAACAGAGTCCGAGTACTTTGACCACGATCATGTGATTTATCCTATTTCGATTCCTGGAGCAATTACGACTAGCTCAACGCTGTCACCGACCACCACTATATCTCTTACGTCGACAGCCACATACACTTATTCAAGTTCGACGCCTCCTCCCATCGACACTGTCAATGTAGACTATGGGTTCATACCACCCGGTATCATACCTTGGATGTTGCAAAATTCGGACTATGCCAATCAATACCTTGGACTAGAGTCATGCCTGCCTGGAGGTCCGAGCATCACCATAGCTGACGGCTGTCCATCTCCAGCTGCAGCTACTGCGGGCCCGGTACCCGACCTGACAACGTCCTCGGCAACCACAGTGAAGGGGCTGGGATGTTTTCATCCTGGCAATTGTCCTGCAGCAGCAGCAACTACCAAAGCCCCAGAACCAGCCGCTTCGGCGACGGCCATACAGGCTTCCAGCACCGCTTCGCCTGGAAATGCTTCTCCTGGGACGAGCCTGACAGTTGCTGCACTGCCAGAGCACAGCCAAGGCCAGTCGAAAGCTTCGACGGCCAACCTTATGTCCGTAATAGCCCCTACCTTAGTGGTACCCACTTCAGACGCGCCTAGTCCGGCACCATCTCAACCAAAGCAGCCTCCTCCAAGTCAACAGACACAACAATCAGAACATCAAAGTCTACATAGTGATTCTGGCCTAGGACTGAACTCACAAACAGGGAATAACGTGAATACAGCTGGTCCAATTGAGAACTCGTCTTCCACTTCAACACCCTTAGCAATGTCTATACAGCCGGTCCCTAGCGTACAACCACCCGGCCAAGCTCAGAGCTTACAGTCAGCATCCAGCCTTCCAGTTATTATCATAGCTTCATCGACCATAGCCGCAGACTCATCCTCGAATTTTGTATTCGGAAGCCCTACCATCATCCCCGGCGGCAGCCCAACAGTCATCTCATCATCCACCTTCTCCCTTGCCCCATCAGCCAGCGCACTCATTGTCAACGGCGCCACTTCGCTCCTTCAACCTCCACCATCGCCCACCGTCACCTCCTCCTCCTCCTCCCGCTCCTCACCAAACCTCGCCTCTATCATCGCAGGCGCCTTCACCGGTCACCCCGCCATAACCGAACTCTCGCAAACCATCTCCGCCGACAGCTTCTCCCAATTCATCATCGGCAGCCAAACCCTCGCTCCCGGCTCCCTCCCCCTCACAATCTCCGGATCCACCTTCTCCCTCGCCCCCTCCGCATCAGCCATCATCATCAACGGCATCACCAGCGCCCTCTTCGTAACGCCCAACCCCATCGCCCCCGTCCTGACCATAAACTCCACGCCCATCTCCCTCGCCCCCTCCGCCACCGCGCTCATCGTGGGCACCCAAACCCAAAACCTACCACCCGGCAGCGCACCAGTCCTTACACTCGGTTCGCAAACCCCAACCGCCAGCACGGCCTCGGCGCAGGCGTCTATCGCGGGCGGGCAAACCCTCGTCCCCGGTGGTGCGGCCGCGACGATCAATGGCGTTGACGTCAGCCTGGCTCCCTCGGGCACTGCGGGTGTGGTTGGGGGCATGACGGGGGGGTTTGCGGCGCCGAGTGGTGGACTGGGAGGGAATGGGAGTGGGAGCGCGTATGTGGGGCCGGGGTTTACGGCTGGGGCGGAGGGAAGAGGCAGGGGATGGGGATGGAGATGGGGATGGGCGGTAGTGGTGGCGGTTGGGGTTTTGGTGGCGGTGGGGATGTAGGGTGGTGGTCAATGGGGGGATGGGGATGGAGGCCTTTGGAGGGGGGGGCGTATGGATTGGTGTATATAGAGGGAGGTCGGTAGGTCTTGGACGATTACTTGATTATGGATGAGCATGGTCTCCTATAAAGTAGAGATCATAATGAAGAGTCGGAAGATCCACCGGTACCGATGCCGTGACCAAATGCTCTCTTTGCAACGATGCTCTACGTAGACGAAAATAATCTACATACGGAAACCCCCTCAGAGGTGGAAACATCAGGACCCATCGAGCTCAAGCGGTGCCAGGGCCGTGATTCCATGCCACGGGTCATCTGTTCCTTGTGGGATAGTGAGCTAGTATGGGAAGCAGCATTTCACTTTGAAGAAGATAGGATCTAGGTATCGATGGTACAGTTACAACTCGGCAAAACGCCCAGCTGATGCCTTCCACGCCGCCGAACAAAAACTCCCGGACCAAGCTGCCGTCTAGGTCAACCAATGTGTCTAGGATGAGATTAATTGGATATCGAATGCAACAAGTCCTCATATTCCTAGGCCACCATCCACCAGCAGCCGCCCACCACGCCGATAAGCACCAGCGTCGTGAGGATGCCCGCGCCCGCCCGATCCTTTTGCGTAATCGTATTGATGTTACCATTTGGGTTATTCTCATCCGTCCCCTGCGTCCCCGCCGCCGGGTTCCCAATGCTGGTACCACCAGTCCCCTTAGTCACAGGCACCGTAGCATTAGTGATGAGATTCGCCTGAATGACGCTCAGCGCGCCCATCTGCTGGCCCACGCCCGTGGTGCCGTCCCACTTGGCGCCCTGGGTCCATTTCATGCCGCACAGCGTCCCGGAGTTCCCACCCGAGCACTGGGCGGCGGCGGCGGTGGCGGAGGTGCGCAGCTCGGGCATGACGAGGTCGTAGACGAAGGGGGCGAGTTTTGTGGAGGCGGCCATCCAGCGCGAGAGGTAGGCTTTGAAGGAGAAGTTGTCCGTGTCGCAGGTGTTGGGGCCTTCGCAGGCAACTTCCATCATGACGCCTGCGGTCGGGGTGGTGGGGGTGACGGTGGAGAAGAAGATGCTGGTTGCGTTGAGGATGCCACGGATGCGGGTTTCCCAGATGGGGGCGCCGTTCGTCTGGGAGGGGATGTTAGTCTGGCCTGGGAATAGGATCGATGAAGAGGGGAGCTCACGACGTTGTACATGCTTGCGGCGCCGAGGAGGAACACACCGGCATTGTAGGTCCACTGGACCCTGTTGATGTCGTTGCAGTTTAGCGTCGTGTGTGCGCCATCGAAGAAGTGGAAGTCCGGGGACATGAGGCCAGAAGCTTGCGTCCAGTCGAAGATCTTGTTGGCCCAGTCCGCGTAGGTCTGGTTGCCAGTGTAGACGGCCAAACGGGCGGCGATATTGAAGAAACAACCGTTGGAGATGGTGTTCTTGTAATCGAACCCGGTGTTGAAGGTGAAGATCTGCCATCTCAGCCCCCCGTTGCAGTATTGGTCATCCCATCGGCCAGCTTGCAGGTTGAAAACGGCTTGAGCAAGCGCCAGCCATTGCGGTTGGTCCTTGGGTGGATCTGGGAATTTCTGCTCGGCCGCCGACATCGCTGCCATTGCCCAAAACCCTTGATCGTCGTTACCCTCGGTCTTGGTCTGGTTTGGAGGCATGTAGTTGGCTTGCGGGCCGACTTGGAACAGGAGGCCTTGCGTGGTGATCTCATTATATGTATCGTCTCCGGTGTAGTAATAGTAATCTAATAGCGCGCCAAACATTGCTCCCGCTTCCCACCAGTAATACGGTTGAGGGAGGTTCCCGGGTACATCGCCGGTATTGTTCCCAGTATAGAAGTGTACCATATCCCACGCGACCTGCTTCGCTGCGGCTTTGACCGAATCTGCCACAAGCATCAAGATCAGCTCCAAACAACCACAGGTCTGTTGCAGGTTCACAAGAGCCTGTGGGATAAGGGAGACTAACTCGGGTCTTGCACGTCAATTTGAATTCCTGCAGCTAATTGACAGCCAGCGAGCAAGCAGAGGGGTGTCGTTGCGAGCCATGATCCTGATGATCGCCCTTTTAACGAAGGTGGTAAGGGACTCCTCATCGTCAAATCGCCTGGCCAGAGAGGATGGTGATGTTCGACCGATAGCCAAGCTGACGATTAAGCCAATGCGAAGATTCAAAACAGGTTTGCTAGGTGGGCATTCCAGGGATTTAGCAGCCGCCTGTGTTCATTACTTCTCAAGTTCTTGCTTTGTGAAAGACAGAGTATACGATTTAATCGAGGGAGCGTTGGCGCTGTCGTCTTCTATCTGTGGCGTTCGTGGTGTCGTTGGTCAATTATGAGGGGTCGTAGTACAGATCTCTGTTAGGGAAAGCCAGAGTTGCCAGGAGGTGAAGAGAGTGCAAGGCGAGTGGTGCAAGTCGATGAAACGAGTGACAGTGAGAGAAGTCAGGTGAATGTCTCAAAGAGAGTGGTAAGCTGACTACTTTATTCTTGAGGTTTGGGGATTTTGAATGACGCGGCAAGTGATTGGAGGCCGCCCCTGGCAACCTGGAAGAATGATCGGCCGCTAGCACTGGATGCGGAAGTCGAGGGAATCCGTTGTCAGGTTTACCATCTCACACAAAGACTGGACCTCAATCTGCATCGATATGTGATTCGGACTCGACTTCGGAGAACCGACAGAGCTTGACTAAAGTACTTTACAGTTCGAGCCAGCCAGAGGTTCAAAAGGGCCTCGGTTGATACTCGGGTGCTTCATCAATACCAAGTAATGCATTGAGCATTGCTAGTACTAAGAATAGATATTATACGACTGCATAAAGTACATGTACATAGGGCATACGAGCTCGCAACGTGATTATCACCTCCACCATCAGAGATCCAGCTTCTACAGCGTACCTGCAAGAAAATACTATGCTTTCCTGTCATCATCTTGGGTCCTGCTGAGTAGTGAAATATCTGAGACCATCATGCCAACCTGGAGATAGCCAAGCCAGGCATGTACATTACCTGACGAATTAATTGAGGCGCATGAATTCCGCCACAAATGGCACGTGATCGTCCATGGAGGTGAACGTCTGGCAACAAACCTCACTTCCGAAACCCCATCCACGATCAACCACGTCTCACTCCCCATTAAAGACCACCATAACAACTTCCGACAAGCTATCTTCTACAAAGACACTGGGTGCTAGAATCAACGCCTAGCTTGCCTCAGACCCTCCGTACCGTTCTGCGACCGCCGGGCAGTTACACTTGTTACGGTGACACCCTCATCAAATCATCTGCGGCCGCGTCCAGGCATCCTTGTTATCCTCTACGAACAACTCAGCATCCATAATGGCAAACCGCGAGCAGCCTTATGATCCATACATTCCAGCCGGAGGGGCTTCCCACGGCGGCAACACCGCCCAAGATGGAGGCAACCAACGCACAGCGGCGCTTCAGGCGGTATGTGATATACTTTCTTCCAAACCGTTCCCAATGGCACACAAGCGCTCTGCGCAGCTTTCGCACAGGCTCGGTGCAAGCTTGACCACGATGTGGGGCTCAGCCAAGCTTGCTCAACTGCCTCCAGGCGCTCATCCACAAGCAACGAAATTCCCCAATGCCCAACACTCAACCCACACACATCCCACCCTCTGCAAACCCCAAAACATTAGCATACCCCCCCCCCTCCTCCCTCAACCCACAAAAAGCTGACCATCCTGTCTCTAGCAAATCGACGACACCGTCGGCATAATGCGCCAGAACATCACGCGCGTCCAAGAGCGCGGCGAGAACGTCGACCGCCTCGGCGACAAGACCCAGGGCCTCAGCGACTCCGCCGCCAACTTCCGCCGCGGCGCCAACCGCGTGCGCAAGCAGATGTTCTGGAAGAACATGAAGATGCGCGTGTGGCTCATCATTGGGGTCATTGTGCTGATCCTGCTGGTTGCGATCCCGAGTAAGTTGTTTTTTATCCTGCCTACCCAACTGCCACAGCTGACCAGGCTGCAGTTGCGGTGGTGAAGGGGAAGTAGAGCGCTATGGGTTGGAGAGGGGAGGATTGAGGATGGGGGGGGAGGGATATACAGCGAGGAGCGGGAGGGCTTAATGAAGGCGGGGGCTTCGGGCTTTAATCCATATTCTTCGACTGGCAATACCCGAGGCTTGCTTCTACAGTCGAGCTACTGCCCTTTCACTTTACACGGAGTTTTCCGGATCCCTTTCGAGCGAGAGGTAGATCGTTTCGATGGCGCGCTTTGCACAAGCAGCACGCACAGCTTCGTGGGGCGAGCCAGCGCTTCTTTTACTGCTGGAGTAGCTAGGTAGTGTGTAATCATGCTTTTGTATCCTCTGTCCTTGCTGTGAATTACTGCCGCTCTTTTTGTAGGTTGGATGTGTGTTTTTGTTATGTTATCACTTTGCTGTAAGTTTGGTTACAAAACCTATGTTGTGGCATGACTAGACTATTGAAGATGGATTGAGATTTGTTCTTCAGCAGATACATCTCTGGGAAAAGTCCGCCTCTGAAAAGTCACGGCGCACGATACGATCGACTGCACATCAGGAGCACAGATCCGTAAGAGCATGATATGATATGACCACCCAGTTGCCTGGAGATGGAAGCTGCGCTACCTACTGTCCCTCTGCCAAGAGCCCACACCAGCGACTGACATCGAGATCTGTAATCGCATTGGCGAGCCTTGTGAAGTAGCAAAGAACCATCATAGGAGCAGCAACAGTAGCAATCCCCCAGCTGCCAACCCCGTTCACCGCCCGAGATTAGCAGGTGCAGCCGTCGGTGGACCTTCAGGCGTGACGTAGGCCTGTATGAAACTATGGTCAGCAGGGTGCACACACGGGAGCTGCTGCAACTATATCTTTGGAGGCGATTCCGGATCTCGTGCTTCTTCTGAGATTGTGTGGGTATGAAGGGAAGCTGAGCTTGTAGATTCTTCAGAGGGAGGGGATGGCATAGAGGAAGGGGGAGAAACGACGGGATGGCATGGAAGGGGGAGGGGAGAACGCACCTTGGTCATGCCACCGTCGACAACAAAGTCCGTGCCGTTTACGAAGCTGCTTTCGTCGCTGGCGAGGAAGAGGACGGCGTGGGCTTGTTCGATGGCTTCGCCGAAGCGGCCGGTTGGAAAATGGATCTCGCGGCGGTGGCGCTTGGCTGCGTCGTCGCCGAGCCAGTCTTGAAGGAGGGGGGTGCTGCGTATGGAAGACACTGGTCAGTGCCTCGATGTGCCAAACTTCAACGCGTAGGAAGTAGAAGATAGGTACAGAATTGGAAGCATACTTCAACGGCGCCGGACAGAGCGCATTGAACCTAATGCCCTCCCGCGCATGCACAATGGCCAACTCCCTGGTCATGGCCAGGACAGCCCCTTTACTCGCCGTATACGCCAGCTGAGGCGTCGCACTACCGACCAAAGCAACCACACTCGCAGTGTTGATGACGCTTCCCCTCTGCTTCCCATGCTTCCGCATACTGAGCACCGCATGCTTGCTCCCGAACCACACGCCCTTGACGTTAATGTTGTGGGTCAGATCCCAGATCTTCTCGGGGGTATCGATGGCGTCCGCGTCGTCGCCGTGCATGATGCCGGCGTTGTTGAACATGATGTCAACGCCGCCCCAGGAGTCGAGGTGCGAGACCATGGCGGCGACGTCGGCTTCTTTGGAGACGTCGCATTTGATGGTCTCGAGGCGGGGATGATTGGGGATGGTTTCGATGACTTTGGAAATGGCTTTGGCTAGGGCGGGCTCGGAAATGTCGGCCATTAGGACGGAAGCGCCTTCACGGGCGAACAGGATGGTGGTTTCGAGACCGATCCCGCTAGGGGGAGAATCTTGTCATCAGCGACAAGATCAATGAAAAATATGAAACACACATTCCAGTACCATATCACATCAAGTAGAAGAACAGCAGAGAAAACAATGCGTAAACTGAAATAGTCGGCGATGGAAGCCGGCTGAATCCAGACACTCGACTTATGACTCGATATATTCACTCGACATCACATGGGTAAACCTGATTGTTAGGATTCGACGCCAAATACCTCTTGGTGAGATAGAAGAGATTTTAATGTGCACTGAAAGCACTGGCAGAACGAGACTTTCACGTTACATACCCAGCGGCGCCGGTGATGATGGCATTCTTGCCGTCGAGACGACCAGCCCTCGCTGTATTCGCCATGGATGCGATGTACTGAAGGTCACTGATCGAGGACGTTTAATGTAGATCTAGACAAGATGATCAGCCTGTTCGCTGTAGAAGCCCAGGTCGAGAAGATTTGCAACCAGGCGATAGCGTACGTTGAAGTCTGCAGATCGAACACGATCGGATAGCACACAGTGGAGATCACCAAGTTCAATGGTCTGTTGGAGTAAAGCAGAGCTGTTGGACTGGGAAAGAAACGGCCGGGCCAATTTGGCGTTTTAGAGTAGTAAATCCTTCAGACAGCATGGAATGTTTGAATATGTATTCTACTCCTACCTGAGGCTTAGGATATCCATTGATCTACGGCAAAGATTCCTAGTATTAATTACGCTTCAAGGATGAAGTATGCTTGGTGACCATGTTGGTGTTTGGGATGTCCGCAGATCGTGTTGCCATCTTGATGCATTTTGCGGGTTCAGGGTTGACTTAGGGTGAATCGGCACGTAACGTGTAGAGCACTAAGCCTTCCCTCATCGTCGTGCCAATCGTGCGATAAGAAGCTACGACTAGCAAACGCCCTGGACGGAAACCTGCCGTCAGACTGATATATGACTGCATCCGACTATGATGGAAACATGCTGATAGAGATATCGTACTGCAAGCAAACATCGTTATCGATACAGTTGTCCGGGATGCGTCGCGATATCTTCCAGAAGCTCGCCGCCAGCGGAGACTCCTCCTTCCGTGGCCAGACCCCGCGGGCAGACGAGAACCGCAGGGCGAAATGCCGCTTATCCGCATCTTCGTATCTGCAGGCTGAACTGCAAGTTTAGCTTGGGCCGATCGCTGGATCTCCGAATAGCGGATGATTCTCGTGGACCATGTTCAATGGTTGCTGCTACCGATGGATGCGAGAAGCGACAATGCTAGCCCGACTTGTCATCGCCTGCATGCGCCATCCATGCCCTATCACACCATCTCCCATGCGATATGCAACGGTTTTGTTGGTAGCGAGCGAGGCGTGGCTTGAAGGTAAGGGAGATCCACTCGTCTGGGATGTGTTCACCAACGTCAGCGCATGGCTATTCGGACCTCGTCGGTGTGAGAACACGAATCATGTACAAGCTTATATGTGGTCCTCCTGCAGATAGCAGCTGGAGCACAATATGCTACTGCACGTGGCAGAGCACGATGCATAGGACGCCACATAAGCCTGACCAAACCAATCAAGGACCACTCGAACATCTATAATCCGAGGTTTGAGCGCCATAACCAAGGCCTATCTATCATTGATTTCTTTACCACATTGTGCTTGTGGCTGCTGGAAGAGCCCAGCTGAGCCACCCGTACATCATCAGTGACTCTGATTACAATTACCGAAGAATCATGGCTGGTCATACCACGCATAAATTGCCTTGTTCATGCGGCTGTGGTCAGTATCCCCGAGGCAGTGCATTACGGCCATTACCTCTAGCGCAGGGAAGGTGCTCTCGCGAGAATAATGGTGTGCGATCATGCAGGGCAGTGGGCTGTCTGTCAGCACTCTACTCGCCTAGTATCGCAGCTGTATGGTAGGGTTATCGCTTTCGACAGGATAAGAGCGATCCTCAGACTTGAGGCCATACTCCCTATCAGCGTTCGATGCTTTGCAGCTGGCGCATTCTGTGGAGCTGACTCCTCAACCCTTTTGGTCCGGGAAGTCCATCCCAAACGGAATCGAACTGGGGCTGGCTGGATCATTTCAAGCAATTTCCAGACCTTTCGCTCCCAGTTTAAGAAATACATGGAGCTCTCCAGGTGTAGGTGAATGTAAACAAACGCATTCCATCGTTCCAGTCCTTGGATTGGCCTTTGCGTGCTGAGAAAGTTCGTCGGAACTGCAATGCAGATGCCGAGACCAGCATGGCAGCCTGGACATGAGGCAGGGGAAGCATATACTTTACCGTACGATACCTGTCTTTTTGAGTTGCGTTTAGCTTGGTAATATTGCCCCTGATGTTCGAACGGCATCCATCGACAGACCAAAGGCCTCGCTCGATCGAGACATCGTGATTGCACATGCCTGCCATAAAGGGGAATAGGCCTGGCTGGCTGAGGCTTCGCGCCATCCTTGGCCGCGGCCTCTATCTATTGAAATCGATGGGCTCGCCCGACCCCTGTCTATCTGGTCCATGCCACGGAAACCTTGCTTGGCTGGTCAAAACTCTTGCTCCCCGCAACACACAAGTCCTTCATTCGCAAATCCCCTAACCCTCGTTTGTTCAAATCCTTCAGTTTGTTGCACTCATCGACCGTTCAGAGTCTGCACATACTTACACATCTTTCTGAAAATCTTCTCCACTGCCATGGACCAACAATCATTTCCTATGGAGCAACGACGCCCTTACCAGACTTACACTGCTCAGACCTCGGCTACTGCTACGCCTATGCGGCCTGGCACGCCTGAACAGGACTCCATAACGGCAGCACCGAAAGGCCAGGGCACCAACCCATTCGGTACACCTTTCCCCTCGGGGCCCGCCTCGCGGAATGCGTCGTCTTCCGCCCTCAACGCACACCATGACATGCAAAATCAGAAATACTTCCATTCTCGACGGGTGAAGAAGGGCGAGATTGAGAGACCGTGGCTGGACAAGAAGGATCCCAGGGAGAAATGGGTCACAATCATTCCCATGATCGGCCTGGTCTTGGGGTTCTGCTTGGCAGGTTTCCTCGTTTACGACGGCTTGAAGACCGTTGTGAAGCATGAGTACTGTACAATATTGGATGATAGTTTTGCTGGAGGCCTTGACCCCAAAGTGTGGACCAAGGAAGCTGAGGTTGGAGGATTCGGGTAAGCTCCGCTTTGGTGATCTTTTGATAAAGATAGGTACTGACATTGGGTGTAGTAATGGTCAATTTGAAGAAACAACCGCTACGGACGAGAATGTGTTCATCGAGAAAGGCAACCTCGTCATCAAGCCCACTTTGCAAGACCCATCCCTCATCCAAGCCTACAACACCCTTGACCTCACCAAGGGTGGTGTCTGTACCTCGGATGTGTGGGCCAACTGCCATGCCGTCACCAATCTCACGAACGGCTCTATTATTAATCCTGTCAAGTCTGGACGTATCAACACCAAGCTTGGTGCCAAAATCAAGTATGGCCGTGTCGAAGTCACTGCCACCCTTCCAGAGGGAGACTGGTTGTGGCCAGGTATTTGGATGATGCCCGTCAAAGATACCTACGGACCATGGCCGCAGTCTGGGGAGATTGATATAGCAGAGTCTCGTGGCAACAACTACACCTATTCACAGGGCGGGAACAATATCATATCGAGTGCGACCCATTGGGGCCCAAATCCTGCAAACGATGGATGGTGGAGGACGAATGTCAAGCGTAATGCCCTCCACACGACTTTCAGTGCGAAAAAGCATACTTTTGGTTTGGAATGGAGTGAAAAGTACCTGTTCACCTACATCGACACCCGTCTTCTTCAAGTACTTTACAGCAGTTTCACCCAGCCATTCTGGCAACGCGGTCAATTCCCTTTGTCAAGTTCCAATGGCACTAGACTTCAGGACCCTTGGAGCCAGACTGGCAACCCTGCCACGCCTTTTGATCAAGAATTTTACCTCATTCTTAACGTTGCGGTCGGTGGAACCAATGGATGGTTCAAGGACGGCGCATCTAGCAAACCATGGGTCGACCAGTCACCCAATGCCAAGAAGGATTTCTGGAATGCCCAAAGCCAGTGGTTCCCGACATGGCAGAAGAACGGACAAATGACTGTCAGCAATGTCAAGGTAATGCAACAGGGGGCTTGCGGATCCCCACCTGCTTGAGTAAGCTATCATAATCCACATAACGAACATAGACGTGAGAGGCGCTATCTAGGGACGGGGTTTGGCCTGGCGTTCAACTTCCAACTGCGACCCATAGGCGGCATCGGTCCTGGATGCACCGTAATATTCTTAGTATCAAATTTTGGAGAAGTGTAGTAGACAACATTTTCTGGTCCAACCTAGGGAAGCTTCACAGGTATACAGACTTTCGGAGTACTGCTACGGCAGTTCACTTATATAATGTCGCTACAGAATCACTCCATCTACACTGCCATCTAAATTTCCATTTTAATCTCTTCCTAACATCCTTCCACATCCTCTCGTGAGCTGCAAGTATTTAGGTAGGGAGGCTGCCGATAACAACAATAGAATTTCTGGTATGATGCCTCCGCCCAGGAGTGGAAGTCCAAATCCTCATGAGCCTTGTGCACCTCGGCTATTACGGATATTGGAGTTTTGTTGCTATTCTACAGGTGCTTCAACCACTCCGACAATTGCATAACATCGAGTGGTCTTTAGAATCTGAAGCCGATCTCATACTATTGTTTCGGGATACGATTGTACCAACCAAGACCATGTCAGATCTCAAGCACATCGAGATACTCTACGGTAACGCAGGAGTCCCCTTGTACGTTATGCCACAGTCGGCGGCATGAATGGCAAGCGTTCCGGTTTGGGAACAGTAATCGACCGCTTTGGGAAAGGTCTAGAAAACCAATAAAAGCTGTAATTTCGGCAGAGTTTGCGTCATGGAAACCGATCTTGGCATTAGAAATTTAAGCAGCAACCTAATCAGGGGATAGGCTAGACGATCATGTCTGCTGGAATGCCAAATGGTCGCATGAACGGGAAGATTCAGATGTCGGATATCACATCATTCGAATATTTGACAGCAAGACCCCGCAGAACGGAGTTCTTCAGTGAACGACTAAAGACATCCACATATTTCTTACAGCGGTTCAGGGAAAGAGGTGGACGCTTGTTCCGCCTTGTACCTTCGTACCTGAATCCATCAGCTCAGCCACTAACCTTCCCGCTCAAGCCATCAAAACGACAACCATGTTGATCTTCTGCCTGACTGGTTAGCATAAACGAGCTGGTGGTGTAACCGTATAGCACCACTACTTTTAAGATAACGGTCTTCGCGGCTAAACGACAAGCTATCTTTTACTACTCATGGGCCTATACGGTTTTGTGATTTCTTGACTATCAGTCTGGGACTAGTGAGGAAGAATGAGTCGCAAAAGTTCGATTTCACCTGTTGCGATATTGGACAAACGCATAGGTCTGCGATAGTATGTCCTGAGCGACTTGCAGCTAAGCATCAAAGGATGAAACTTGGGCTGCGCTGTATGCATTCCTTTGGGCACAGCACATATTTGTCAACCAAACATCGAATGAGGCCGATACGACAGAAGGCGGCCGCTGACGGGTGCTCCGGTACTAAGTCACCCTAAGTTCAACAGCCGGAGACTCTGGTCGTTCTCCCGCGCCAGGTAGCATGAGTCTGAGCGTTCAGTGAGGGGTTCCGCGCCATGTCCAGCACTCGATTCGAAGCTGCCATTGCCACGGCCATATTGCGCTTGGTAACGAGGTTCGGTTTCCATTCGTACGACAGTAACAAGTCGTCGAGGCATATTTCATGGTCGAAAGTATGAGGCAGTCGCCCGATTATGTAGTCGGTCTCCCAGCATGCGATTCGCTACACTTGTCTCTTTCGGGGCTTTTCTGCCTCACGAATCATGATGCCCACGCCGCTATGCAAAGCAGGGTTCCGTCGGGCGAATGTGTGGTTGAGCTGCGCGCATGCTGCAAACGAAAATCCGGACGCCCGATGCTGCGCTTGCATTGAAAGCGCATGCTCGTGCAGTGGCTAGCCTTCTCGAATCCGTATCTCTGGACTGACCAGGATAATAATAGCTGAATTTGTAATATTTCCTTTGGTTTCTTACGACCATGCTGGTGTCCGGCCTTGACCCCTGAGCATGGCAAGCGGCTGTCTTAGCGCCGGCATCATGTATGACACCATGCCCAAATGAGCCAGATGATATTTTCCGCTTTCCGTCCAGCTAGCCACGTCGAGTCAGACGCCACGCCAAGACGTCCAGATCCGCGACCTCATCTCTGTTTTCTCTTCCAGACGCTGACGGGGATCCACCTAAAATGACGAGCACATTCTGTGCATTGACCGCAAGCGTTCATCGATCGCCCGAAATGGCAAGCGACACAGTGATGATCGTCAGACGCTGCTTGAAACAGCCAGTGGCGACACAGTGACCGGTGGGCCCGACCAGGTGTTTGCGGTGCCTCTTTGCCAAGGGAAGGTTGTTCCACGATGGATTGCCGTTGTACCTTTGAACCGAGCATGAAGAGATATCTAGCCACGCCCAGGACCCCGCAGTCGGAAGTTTTGAGCTTTCCGTGAGGCCCTCTTGGAAGCAGGAGATCGAAGGACGATGCTGTACCATAAACATAAGGTCGCTTCCAGGCCGAGTTCCGGCGAGAACAAACATCCAGAGCGATATGAGGTTCAGCGCTGTCAAACCGCGCGAGTGATCCATGAGGCAGGCCGTGGCATTCCAGGCAGTTTGGCGCAGAACTAACTTTGTGTATCTGCCCAAGGCCATGGCTCGTATTTTATGGACCAGGGTAAGACGGAGGATGTGGTTCACATCCCAGGGATTGCTATCAAAACCTCGTTAGCCAGTTATGCCCTTCCGCATGGCAAGCCGCCGTAGAGCTGCTTTGAGGAAAGTGGAGATCATGGATTCCCAATCCATCGCGTATTTTTCTCTTCCAGTGGGTCGTTATCGTTTCGTTGTCCCTGGTCTGGCTCCATGTGCCAGCCTCGATCGTTGCCAGCATTGAGCATGGGCTCTGGGCCTTGTCTCGTCTTATCAAGACTTGCTCGGCATAAGATCGTAGATGAGACCTTCTCCCACCGTGTTCGCTAGTCTGCCCAATATTATTCTTGCCTGCCCATCTTCTTCCTCCTGCTTTCTCCATCTTTTCCCTTGCACAACTAACAGGTCTCTCGTCAGGTTCGTGGTCCAGTGTTGTCTCGGGATCCCCAGGCTGCCTGCAGATTTACGCGGTCTCTCCTTGGTCCTGCTGTTTGCCGTACGTATCTTCCTCGCTCTGTCTGAGACACCCCTGGGTCTTGGGCTGACTGGGTATCCACCTCATCACAGGGCTGACCAATGAGCCTCTGACAACCACGAACTCATCGTCTCTACATCCAGTCATTCGCTTCCTGGATAGTCTTTCGCTTGAACCGCGTGTCGTCATTCGCTACTGCCAGTTCTTCCTCTCAGACTCAACGGCGTCTCCAAATAATAGAAATAATCAACGAACCATCGTGAAGATATTGACCAGCCAAGATGGGCCTCACCAACTACTTCAAGAACAAGAAGACTACAGCAGCGCCCGCGGCTGCTGCTGAGATCGTGAATGAAAAGCCACAGGGCGGCCCGTATGGCCAAGAAATGGGGATGAGTGCTGCAGGTACACCGAGAAATTTTGCTTCTTCACGGGCTTCGATAGCTCCATCAACACGCAGCTCGACCATGGTGGACGAAATCAAGCACGAAGTCATGGTGAACTACCTTCATCAGCAGCAGTGCGGTCACATGTGGGTCGCAGATGGCAGTGGCCAGCTCGAAGGTGTGGTATTGAAAAAATACCGAGGAGAATACTTAGCTTGTCCACCAGAACTGGTCCACTCAGAGTTCGGTACGGCCTGCCAAGCACTCAACGTCCAGGTCAGTCACCCATCGTCGAGTGAGCAAGCAGTCGCTGACAGACAACTTAGTGTGCTATGACCGTCAATTCAAGGGTCATTGCAACTTTCCTCGGCTGGTCCGAAGGTGCTTACGACGTGCCTTTGAAAGATGGCCTCCGCGTTCAGATTTTACCTTCGATGGCCGACCTCCCTAGAGCCAGGAAGCATCAGTATGCTGCCTTTCTCAATTATGAGAAAATCCTGGTGATCTGGGATGACGATGCCATGCATCTGGTGACAAGAGCCAAGGATATCGAATCCCAGATGATGGACCTGGTATGGCAGACCAACGAGCCTGTGGAGGCTGAAGAAGGTTCCAAGAAAACGCCCAATGTCGACGTCGTCGAGGTTGATGAAGAGTCCGGGGAAATTCTGGCCCAATTCCGAGCTACTCATCTTCTTAATACCATCCTTGTCTCGATCACCATGTTCCTCATCGTCGTTGTTCTTGCAGCCGGTTTCAGGGAGCTTGCTATCGAAGTTTCTGTTGATTCAGATTTCATACGTCTTGCCTTCGTACTGCTCACCCCGATTCAGGTCTTCTTCACTCTAGTAAGCAAAATGGTCGAATATTCTGCAGGGATAGTGGGTATTGACTTGTGATTCTCCAGTTCTTCGGTCAGGTCATTGTTGGCTGTCTCTGTCAATGCATCGGCCCTATCCGACAGCTGCAGATGAATTCCAAATTCTATTCTGCAAAAACTTCGCCACGTCTTCGGGACCGCATTCTACCTCACATCACCGTACAGTGTCCTGTGTATAAGGAAGGTCTTCACTCTGTCATTGCACCCACTGTCAAATCGATCAAGGAAGCCATTTCAACGTACGAGCTCCAAGGCGGTTCGGCTAATATGTTCGTCAACGACGATGGTATGCAAATCATTGACGAAGATGAGCGACGGGCTCGCATTGAATTCTACGCCGATCATTCGATCGGATGGACTGCACGTCCAAAGCACGGGAAGGATGGTTTCGTGAGAAAGGGTAAATTTAAGAAGGTACGCTCTTCCTAATACACCCAAACTGCCCATTCGATGGTAGCACAACAAGCCCACGGAGGTCGTCGGGCCACTGCAGATATTACAATCATGAAAATTTTGGGTCAGGGAACACAGTGGACTTGGGTTGAACCAAATCCGTTTAGTCGGCATTAGCGCTCTGGGCTTTGTCTCACGGTTCAGGTCAACATCAAGTATTCGGGCTGACAATCGACTACTTAGGCTTCCAACATGAATTTTGGTCTCATGATTTCGTGCAAAGTAGAGGAGAAATTGATGATGATTGATCGCCCTAACGACTGGAGCCAAGCGGACGAGGCTCACTCCTATGAGAGATGCCTCAAGGAAGTCCTCGAAGAAAGAGAGATTGCCTGGGCTGACGGCAACATTCGTATTGGTGACTACATTCTCCTGAGTAAGTCGCCAAATACCCTTGCTCGAGTACATTTGTTGACCCAGCGATAGTTGATTCCGACACACGTATCCCGACCGATTGCCTGCTCGATGCCTGCTCCGAGATGGAACAGTCTCCCGATGTCGGTATTCTGCAATTCAGCTCCGGTGTCATGCAAGTCGTGAACACATACTTCGAGAACGGCATCACTTTCTTCACCAACCTGATCTATTCGGCCATCAAGTACAGCGTCTCCAACGGTGATGTTGCTCCCTTCGTTGGACACAATGCCATTCTCCGCTGGGCTGCAATCCAACAGGTTTCCTACGAGGACGAGGATGCTTATGAGAAATTCTGGTCCGAATCCCACGTGTCAGAGGACTTTGACATGTCGCTCCGTCTCCAATGCAATGGCTTCATTATTCGTCTTGCTGGCTGGGCTGGTGATGGCTTCAAGGAAGGTGTGTCGCTCACCTGCTACGATGAGCTTGCACGATGGGAGAAGTACGCCTACGGTTGCAACGAGCTCCTCTTCAACCCTCTGCGCACCTGGCTTTGGAGAGGTCCTTTCACTCCGCTCTTCCGTCGCTTCCTGGCCTCCAACATTCGATTCACCTCCAAGGTTACTATCCTCTCATATATCGGCACCTATTACGCTATTGGCGCTGCCTGGATTTTGACGACGATCAACTACTTCGCCATCGGCTGGTTCAATGGGTACCTCGACAAATACTACATTGACTCCTGGAAGGTTTGGTTCTCGATCATCATCGTGTTCAATGGTCTGGGCAACTTCGCTCTTGCCGCCATGCGCTACCGAAATGATGAGGGATCCTTCATCGGCAACCGTAAGCTGGCCACTACCCAAAATTTGGTTCGCAATACGTTACTAATTCACTTCTATAGTCCTCATGAACTTCAAATGGACCTTTATGCTCTGCATTTTCCTTGGCGGTCTCTCCCTCCACGTTTCCGGTGCCCTTCTCGCGCACATGTTCGAAGTTGACATGACTTGGGGCGCCACCGCCAAGGAAGCCGAGTTTTCCAACTTCTTCATCGAAGTCCCCAAAGTTCTAAAGAAGTTCAAATACAGCATGGCGTTCTCGCTGACCGGTATTGTCGGAATGATCATCCTTGCGACCGGCTCATTTATCCCACCAGATTGGCAAATCAAGGATTTCGTGCCCATTCTGCCCATGGCAACCGTGACTGTCAGCCATTTGCTACTGCCGATCGTGCTGAATCCGGCGTTGATGACGTTCTCGTGGTAAACACCTTCTCGAACTTGCTTGCAGCGGCATCCTTTCGGCGCCTCGGGTCTTTCGCCCCTTAATTCCCTTTTAATCACATTCATTTGGGAGGACATTGACACTCGTTTGCCGTCTGGCATCGCTGGCGTTTCCGGGCAACAGTCCGAGATTTTAGACACGACACTTATGACGGCGCTTGGTGCGAGCTTTGGAGATATAGACTCGCAGTCTGTCACACACCATCGTTTCGAAGATGCGAATGCCAGGCGGTGGAAGGCGTCGAACAGAGATGAGGATCTCCGGGGTCGAAATCTTTCGCTCCGTACAACTGATAATACCTTGCTCTCAGAGCGTGGAGAGCTGTATATATATCCCGAGACTGAAAGTAATATCATACTTATCACCTAAAACGTCATACTGCTTGGTGAAATGCTGGCGAGTAGTGCCGCAATAGTAAGGTAGATAATAATGTCTCGTGATGGGTTGACTGTCGCCTGCAAGTTGCAATTGGTACGTGCTAGGTAACCACCCAAATTGCCGCCGAGTGCCTCCAGTTCCTCACCCTCCATCTTTTCCGCCCGCCAACTAAATCTTATCAACAATTTATTATGCTCCCAACCCATTGTCATATCACGAAGACGATTGTCCAGCTCACGTCGTCTCCACTGCATACCCTCCTATGCAGCATATCGTCACTTCAAATCGATGTGTGTGGCGCGTAATCACTGTGCCCCTCCTCGCAAATCTCGGTCTCTCACCAACTTACAGCGTGGTTCCCTCGAACTACTTTGTCCGCCTATGGAGAGAGTGAGGATGTCATGGGAGAGTGAGAGGTGTTGATTGAGCTGCTGGGTTGTGCTGGGGGCTTTTGTTGGAGGTAGGTACTCCGGTTGTCGCTCTTTTTTTCTTTGCGTGGCTCATCAAGAGTGAGTCCTGCTGGGGAAAGGTGTGTCGCATGTCCTGGACACGCATGGTACCTTTGCAGGTGAGGTAGGTTTCGTTGGTTTCTTGTTATTTTTGTTTCTACGCATGGGACTTTCGTTCCAGAGTAGGGGTCGTTGGCCTTACAATCTTATGCATAGTATTTTGTGATAGACTTCTTCCCCGGAGTAGCAAGTACCGTTGGCTCCCTCGAATTATGCATGGGACTTCTGTTCCCGGCGCCATGGAGTACGCGTTCTCAATTTCATTGGCTGGTCGTTCCGCAGCCGGCTTTTTCTGGTCTTCGAGCGTGTAGGTCAGCCTTGTTGCTCACAGCAATATGGAAGCGACTACATAAAAGGAAGGTTCCACCCACGGATTCTGCTGGGCTTTCGACGATTGTAAACAATAATTGAGCCGTACAATTGCGAAGGATCGCGGATCCACTGGATTTACTCTCGTCCTCTACAATTATGGCCGCCGCACCTTCGAACGGGACTCAAGCGAAGCACTGGCCAAAGCAGGAAGATTGGGAGAAGCATCGCTTTCTTATCGCGAGCCTCTACCGAGAGCTGCCCCTTCCGAAGGTGATGAAAACGATGGAAAGCGAACATGGCTTCATAGCAACGTGCGTCCAATCCTTAATATCTGCATCGAAAACTTCCCTGATCATCTTTGTGCAGAGTAAAAATGTACAAAAGCCGCATCACACAGTGGGGTCTGGATAAGAAGCACAAAGAGGACGAGATGAGAGCGATTGTACACAAAAATAAACAGCGCGCTGATCTTGGGAAAGAGTCGGTATTCTCCATCCGAGGCAGGGCAGTCGAACACCGGGAATTAGAGCGTTACTTCAAGCGTAAGCATCTGACAATCGAGGATGTGCTTTCTCAAAGGCAGAAGCGGACAACTCCTGAACCCGTTCAATGCCGAACACCCAGCCCACGGACTATTGCATCTCCGGATGTATTCGCAATTCCTGAGCGAATATTTCGCAACATACATGACTATTACTGGGGTTCATTCGAGAATGGGACCTGGTTGATTTCCGGACAAGACCACCGTTGTTATAGCTCCAAGGCCAGAGGTAACGAAAGACATGATCTACAAAGACTGTATGAACAAATACCGGCAGCTTGCGAGATGTTCGAACATGGCAACGCCCAAGAAGCAGGACAGATACTGATCTCAGCCACCGCCAATTTGAAGATCATTCTCTTGGCTGAGCATCCGCTGCTGCTGCGCTTCATGTTTGCAATCGTACTCGAGCTTGATATTAGCTCAAGATGCGAGCTTGAAATCGGATTGTCAATACTGAAGTACCTCTCCAGTCTTGGTGAAGTCGTACTTGGAAGAGAGCACCCTGTCGTCAGGATTTCCGGCTGGCTAGCCTCGGTGCACACTCTTCAGCTTCATAGCGTAGCCGCTAAGGCCTTGGAGGGTGTAGCCGATCACTTCTCGAGTATCCTGGGTCCTATGCACTGCTCGACCTTGCATGTACGCCTAGCCTTCATTGCGTCGGCCGACACATATCACGATCTGGACAAAAAGGTGCACCAATTGCGAGATACGCTGGAGGAATACAGTCGCATGTTCGGCTTCAATGACCGCCGAATCTTGGATACCCGCTGGACTTTGGCTATTCTGCTCATAGCGATGAAGGATTATCAAGAGGCTGAGCGAGTCAGTCGGGATATGATGCGTCATGCTCGTCAGGCTGAACCCATCTCGCAGCGCCAAAGACCCCAGAACGACTGGATACACAGCGAATCTCTTCACATCATGGCATGCTCTCGATGGGGACAACATGACAAGGCATCCTCGGTGAGGTATATCATGGACGCCATCGACCGAGGCAGTCTGAGCTCGGGCACGCATGACGGTCGAGCAAGGATCTGGATGATGCAACTGGAAGGGTGGCTGGTTGAAATGGGACACTTGGTTTCCGCAGCGACTATTCGAGAACGGAGGCAAGAGTCCATGACATCTTGGCGCAGCGAATAAAAGACCGTTGCGTTGGGCGGATATGAACATAGGAAAATAGAGACACAGGTCCTCACCAGGGCCAAAGACAAGGATCACCAGCCTGTCTACCCCAGATGTCCCGCTACAGCCATTGCCATCATCCTCTGTCCCCTTTCGACGCTTCCAGTACGTCGACCTCGCATCTCCGTCCACAATCGTCGTACAAGAGACGAGATGGCCTTGCGACATACATGAGGCTCGTATCACTGCTTCGTATCCAGCACCCTCCTATAGATCCTGCCTTTCGACCAAAGGCTTGGAATACGCGACGATGCACGGCTTTACTTTTCCACAAAAATCTTTTGTCTGGCATCATTTTATTGGTGTTTACCATGTCACATGGTCTCAAAGAGGTTCGATCAGAAGCTCAGGTGTGCGTCATATGAAAACAGAAACGACGATTTTCTTTCAAAACGATATGCGATCCGCAGTACGAGTGTTCGTCGCTCGAGACGTCCTTCATCGCTCAACACGTAACTCATCGCTCGGGACGTCCAGAACAGCACTGCGGGCCTGCCAATCTCAATAAACCCGTGTAGGTCGCAGAGCAATCATCACGATGTCACGACACGCCAGCAATAATCCACGCGCCCATTCCTTAATAACATGTCTCTGATCGAAGGGATGGCGATGGACCAACTCCCTACCAGTGGCCAAAGCGCCAGAATTGATGGATGGCGGGCTCTAGGATGCCTTCAGTCCGGACAATGCTCAGACCGACTTCGCAGACTTCATGCAAAGGCACCTCGGGACTGAATATATGCACAGTTCTATCATGTGCAGAGACTATTCGAGGGATGGGCGCTAGGATGGAAGATGTGCCACTGACTGCCTTATTCTATCGCGGGATCTCCAGCTCTGCCCCTACTGTTGACGTTTCGTACAGCGACCGCTCAATTTTCCTTCCACCTCCCCTGATGTGGTTGATTCTATACTCGTATTGCGTTTGCTTCTCATACTCATCGCAAAGTCGTCATGCAAATACATTCACTGCAGTTTGACACGCCATTAAGACATCCGCCCCACTACCACTCCATCTTCTCCTTAACATACAAATCCATATACCGATCCACCCCCATCTCCTCCAACTTCTCCCCATCCCCTCCCAGCCGCATCAACTCCTCCACCTCCCTTCCCCCAAAATGCGGCCCCAGATGCCTTCGATACTTGTCCATAATCTCCGGCTTCGCCTCCCCCCTCCGCGATTTATGTCCCAGCGGCGCCTCCACCACCACCTCCTCGAGCACCGTGCCGTCGTGCAGCGTGACGGTGAGCGCGTTCGGGATGGAGCGCGTGTCCGGGTTGTGGTAGGCGGCGGTGAAGGCGGGGTCTTCGATGCAGGAGATGCGTGTGCGCAGGGATTCGATGAGGGGGGAGGTGGCGGCTTCGGAGGCGTCGGTGTAGTCGGTTGCGAGGAGGCGGTTGTGGACGAGCATGACGGCGACCATGTACTGCGAGAGATGTTAGCTGGGAGAGGCGGAGAGGGAGGGGAGGAGAGCGGTACCTGGATGCAGTGGTCGCGATCGGCGAAGTTGTCGAGGGGCTTGTGCTGCTTGTCGATGATGCGGATGCAGGCTTCGTGCGTGCGGCATGTGACCTCCTTGATGTCCTCTGCGGATTTCCCGCGTGCCTCGAGGTCGGCGTAGATCTTCTTCGCGGCTTCGATGGCGGTTTGGGAGTGGAATTCGGCGGGGTAGGAGACCTTGAAGAGGACGTTCTCCATCACGTAGCTGCCGTACGGACGCTGGAACTCGAGATTCCGGCCTTTGAACAGCACGTCGTAGAAGCCCCATGTGGGCGCTGAGAGCACGGTCGGCACGCCGGGCTCGCCTCGCTGGACTTTGAGGACGAGGTTCACGGCGCGTTGGCAGGCGTCGCCGGCGGCCCAGGATTTGCGGGACATGGCGTTGGGGGCGTGGCGGTAGGTGCGTAGGCTTTGCCCGTCAACCCAGGCTTGCGATATTGCGTCTGCGGTTTGCCTCTCGGATAGACCAAGCATCTTTGACACCACGGCCGCGGTGGCGACTTTGACGAGGACGACGTGGTCGAGCCCGACTTTGTTGAAGGAGTTTTCTAGCGCAAGGCAGCCCTGGATCTCGTGCGCTTTGATCATGGCTTCTAGCACGTCCTTGATCGTCAGGACTGTCCCGTTGCCCACTTGACCTCCTGCACGGTTGGTTCGGGACACCCAGTCCGCAACGGCGAGGATTCCGCCCAGGTTGTCCGAGGGGTGGCCCCATTCTGCAGCCAGCCAACAGTCATTGTAATCCAGCCACCTGATCATCGCCCCGATATTGAAAGCCCCATTGACCGGATCAAGCACATATGGCGTCCCGGGTACTCGTGTCCCATTCGGTACAGTCGTTCCCTCTACAACCGGCCCCAGCAGCTTGGTGCACTCCTTGAACTCCAGGGCCGCGAGCCCGCATCCGATGGTATCGAGAAAGACGTACCGCGCTGTTTCAAACTACGGGTGATGGCTTTAGTGATCGAAGCCGAGTGAGAGAGGTGGAGGAGGGATTACGGCTAGATCCGAGCCAATCTTATAATTGTGCACGTAGCTCGCCATGTCGCTGATCTCGGGATCGTATTTTCGCCCACCGCTTACTGAGGCGGTGGGCTGGTGTAGGGCGTAGTCGTCGTGTGCGCGGCGGGCGGCCATTGTGGTGAAGGGGGAGGATTGAGGTGGGAGGTATTGGTGGGAGTAGAGGAAGGGAGCTGGGGTGGTTGATCGGGGTGGGATTGGCTTTAACGAGAGGCGTCTAGTTGAAGCACAACTGAAGGACTTGGGTCGGAACAGCATTGTGTCGCTCAATTGACTGGCTCTGAGGTCATTGAGAGCTGGAAAGGGCGGAATGGACGAGGGGAGCAATGAGGAAACGACGATGAAGCACCTCGGCAGGCGGAATGACGTCCGAAGGATGCTTGGCAAGGCTGGGATTTCTAGGGGTGCTGTATGAGTAGTACCCTTCCTTGAACCTGCACTGTGCAAGGCTGCAATTTCAGCCTCGCCAGCTGTTTGATCATGTTGCTCTGTCCCTCACCGTCCGGAGGCCTTGTTTGTTCAAACCAAATATTCAGTCATGCCACCGCTATCTCTTGGCTTCGCCTGACCATTAAAAGGCCATATACTCACCTGCCTCTGCGAGAAGCGTATCCAGCCCTTGGCCGACGTCTTCTGCGTAATTGGCATCTGCGAGCTTTGACGCCGAGCCGATACAGCTGCCTTCCAAGGTCAAGGTGGCCTAGAAAATGTCACAATATGAACAACTTTCGGGAGTGAGTGGACGAACAACGACGGAGCAAATACGAAGCATACTTGGGTTGAGCGGCATTCGGCATATGCGTCGGTGGCAGGAAATGCAGGTCAGCACATAGTCCAAGCATTGATCCGGGCGACGATGTACGAATAAAACTTTCCCAGAGAGTTGCAAGCAATGTTTGCAAAGAATTCTTTGCACCCGAACTACAATGGAGGGACATTTCAAGCGAGGATGTCGCGAAAGCCCGCGAGGCTATGGAAGAGCAAGACTCGTTACTGCAGGGACGGCCTGATATCGCTCACTGGCTCATATCAAAACATCATAGGTCATCGAGCTACCAACATGTGTGTTGGGAGTCGCTGCTTCGTGATACGTGCCTTGGCAGCTGACAATTGTGTCAGCGTCAAAGGCTGGAACGATCATCTGCGCTTGAGCCTTTCGTTGGCAATCAAAATGCTACGACGCAATCAGCCCATCCGGAGAGTCAGGATGCGGAACATACGGGTGCAAAGAAAAGATTCGATGCCGTTCGGAATGAGTGGGTGTGATGCCCGTTGAACAGTGGCCTACGATAAGCTCCGAAGATTGAGAAGATGTCTAATCCTGGTATGATTTGGTCAAAGATAGATTTTTCAGCTACATGGTCCAGAGATCTGACTTATCAAGGCTTCCACCCTTCTTTCGGCCTTACCTTCAGTGTTACGAATGAAGTCCCGCTGCCCTCCTAGCTCCACTGCATTACGAACTTGGAATAAGGGGATCCATGGCAATAGAGCGAGAAACATCAGACATCCCGGCTCCAGACCTCATTGACCGGGGAGCGTTCGACAGCCTTGCTAATTAAGAAGCCCAAGTTCTCACAGACCATGTCTTGTAATAATCGATAGGCATTGCCCGAACAGCATGCAGACTTGGGTCGGTCTCTGAGTTCGCCTACTCACGCATGCAGGCCAGGACATTGCAGAGTGAACAATGTGGGGAATAAACGGCGGACTATCTTATTGCCCACTCCACGGCTAAAGAATACACTGCCTGATTGCAGACCAAGTCTTCTTAAACCACGTGGACCATGCCACGGCTTATGGGTATCCCAAGAACAATTCTTACCGCCGGATGGGATGAGCTGGTGGTCAGAGAACACACTGTCGCCGCAATGAATGATGTACCGCGATATTATCCCTAGCGAGAACTCTGCAGTGCTATTGTTCTCTGGCTCTACCCCTTGCGCCTGCACCAGTGAGTGCTAGATTTATTTTGTTATTTCACGGAAGCCCTTCTCTTATTGCTCAAACTGGATCCTTCCATTCTGTGACCGACACACTTCGACATTTTGCCGATTTCGTCACTGGTTGACCAATTGTTCACCAACATTTCGATACAAATTTCAAGAATGCTAAACGAAGCGAGTTTTGCCTACATGGCAGCATAGCAGGCCCTTGAGATCAATAACCTGGCAGCGCATAGTGCAGATCTCGGGAATCTCCACCATGGCGGGTTTCATCGAATTCTCGAGTACAAGGACATTCTCTTTGATACTCCTTGTCTTTATTCGCTCCACTTTGTTCAATGCTTGACTGTCTATGAGTAACAATGTATAGTCTATCTTTCTTTGTGACGGTTCCTGAACTTTCTGGCTCAACGGAACCTGACTGTCAATAATGTATTCAGTCACTGATACTGTTTGGTGGGTTATAGCCTCGCTGGTGTGCGCCCTCGAAGTTTGACTCAGACTTTATTTGCCTTTGAGCTAGGTACCTTCTTATCTTGCTTGCACGTATGTTTCTGTCCTGCATGCAGGACATAAGTCTTCCCCATTGTATACTTTACGAATGGCTTATCCCAGCAGCTCGGAGAGCACGCTCAATCCAGGCAAAGAATGTCAGATTTTCCGGCTGGCGTGTGCTGGCATACGAAAACCGAAGCAGCGAAGGGGCTCCAGATCAAAACGAATCTTCTTGGGAAACTCTAATGTGATTAGCCGCCTGGCCAAAGACTTGAGAACCCTACAACCATCTCAAAAAGCGCTCTCGCCAACCTTCTGGGCCGTCCTCTTCACCGCCCTCTCCACCAACACACTCAATCCCCAACTTCTTACCAAAAGTCCTGGCCTGCCCAAGACTCCCTCCGTCTCAGCACCCAGCATCAGCCTCCCTCTACCTCTGTCCATCCCTACCTACACCCTTATAACCCAAAACGCCTTCTCCCCCACCTCCTTCTACCCCTACCCTCGCCCCCTCCACTGGCCCCTCCCCCTCCCCTCCCCCTCCGACCCAACCACCCGCCTCCCCACCTCCCCCCCTTGCTACCTCTGCCACCTCCCAACCTGCAAATGCCACCCCTTCACCTCCTCCTCCATCCTCCACCCGCCCATCCACCTCAACCACTACGGCCCCAAAGGCTGGGGCGTACGTACATTACAATCCATTCCCCCCGGAGCGATCCTAGACGAGTACGTAGGCGAGATCCTGCCTTACCACTCTACACTGTATCCATCCACTTGTAGCGTCGCTTTTGCCTTGCCTGGTGGTGCGGGGATCGCACAGATCTGTGCGCAGAGAAGTGGGAATTGGACTCGCTTTGTGAACCATAGCTGTAGGCCGAACTGTAGATTTGAAAACATGGTGGTGGGACGCAGGTGGAGGGTTATGGTTGTGGCGGTTAGGGATGTGGGGTGCGGAGAGGAGGTTACGGTGGATTATGGA
>JAABUS010002399.1_pt1 | contig 35638 bp, 32 predicted proteins | sample 5560161 | NCBI WGS metagenome assembly JAABUS01 (sample SAMN10711885, study PRJNA513376) | rock metagenome | isolation source: Antarctica rocks | place: Antarctica: Victoria Land, Trio Nunatak nord | collected 2016-01-04 | reverse complement strand
CCACCACCCTCTCCAGCCCCACCCTCGGCCTTTCTCCAACCACCTACGCCTCCCTCTCCTCCTCCACAACCCTAATAATCCACGCCGCCTGGGCCGTAAACTTCACCACCCGCCTCCGCTCCTTCACGCCCCACCTCGCCGGCCTCTCCCACCTCCTGACCCTCGCCCTCTCTGCCCCCCACCCCCCACGCCTCCTCTTCTGCTCCTCCACCGCCTCCGTTATCGCCTCCCCCTCCCCCATCGCCTCTCCCTCCCCCCTCCGCGAACACCTCTCGCACGACCCACGCACGGCATCCCCGCTCGGGTATTCCCGCTCCAAATGGGTCGCGGAGCAGATCTGCAACAGGGCGTGGAAGGTGGGGGCGAAGGTGGCGGTCTGTAGGATTGGGCAGCTGTGTGGAGATGGGGATAACGGCGTGTGGAACAGGAGCGAGGCGTGGCCGCTGATGCTGGGCGCTGGGGGGGTGCTGGGCGCGCTGCCGCGGCTGGGGGATGAGCGGTTGGGGTGGTTGGCGGTAGATGAGGCGGCGAGGGCGGTGTTGGAGGTTGCGGGGCTTGGGGTCGGTGAGGGTGGGACGGTTGGTACCGGCGGTGGGGCCGATACAGATACAGCTAGGCCCAGCAACACACACGGTATCGGTGCAGGAACCCCCCAAGACGGAGAGGAAGTCCCGATCTATCACATCCTCAACCCGGACAACACCCGTACCTGGGACGATCTCCTCTCCTGGGCCTGCGAACTACACCCTGCCCTCGAGATCCTGAACCCGGAGGAATGGATCGCTGGGCTCGAGGACCCGGATGGGAAGGCGGGGGGGCATCCTGCGAGGAAGCTGGTTGGGTTGTGGAGGGGGGCTTATTGTGGTGGGCAGGGGAAGGGGGAGGGTGGGGATGGGGAGGCAGCACATGGTGCGGATAGAGCTGGGAAGAGGGCTGGAAAGAAGGGTGAGAAGGAGGGAGGGACGAAGGGCGAAAGAAAGGCGGCGATAAGTTTCGAGATCGAGAACGCGAGGAAGGTATCGGAGACGATGAGGGCGGTAAAGCCTATAAGCGAGGAGGCGTTTGGGAGGATGTGGGCCTGGATAGGGGCGAATGTTGGGGCGGAGGCGGGGGGGGGAGGAGGGGAGGGGAGGGAGGCGAAGGTAAAGGACGAGAGCAAGGGGGAGGTGGAATATTTAGAGGGGGAAGAGGCAGAGGGATGAGGGGCTGGAGTGGTGAGTAGGGAAGTGGGAGATAAAGTCTTGGGTTTAATGGGGGTGATGGAGGAAGGTTCGTCTATATCCAGGTGGGACGATCGAGATGGGATAAGAAGTAGCAGAGGGCATTCAACATTATTTCTGCTTGCCCGATGCATGACTTCAGAAGAGACTGCGGCACGATCTGGAACTCGATGCCTACTGGCTACTAAGAGTCCTATTGTTGTATCCGGCCCAGCGCACGTAGCTCCAGGCCGATCCACAAACCAGCGAGTTTACACAACAGCGCTTCCGCTGCTTTGGAAGACGGGAGGACATATTAACTGCGGGCCTACGTTGGCCATGACACCCCATGTAGAGGCTTGTAACCGTTGAACCGTTCGGGCATTCCTGTGGCGTGATGCAGAGCCTTCTCCACGCCGTATGCCGCATCTCACGTGCTGTTTCTGCAACACGGCCGTGGGCGGAAACCGAGCCCTTGAACGCTCGTCTCGAGGATCGCACCGATCCCAAGGTTCCCAGCATTGTGCCATCAGGGTCGTGGCATCAAAAATGCATGGACAGCCTGTAAGGTGGCTCGCGAAGGGTTGATGCCGGGGTCCGAAGTCGTGATCCACGCCAAGCGCTGCCGGATGAGAGTCTTCGTGATGGGTGCGCCCTGTGTCATTGGGCGGTCAGGTTGGAATGTTCCTGGATGAGGAGGGATAGTCAGATTGCTTGGCTTCGTTGCGGCAGTATGGGCCCTGACGACGGTGCACTCAAGATGCAAGTGGTAGACTTACCAGAGTCATCGTAGTACAAGCATAGGACGGCCAAAGCCACCCCGGCGGATAGGTCCTTGCCACTTGGACATACGAACAGTAAGCTTGGAGTTCGGTCCGTTGTATCGAACCTGGCAATGAAAGGAGGGACTCGCTGAAGCTGGCTTCGAAGAGCACGGCTGCCGAGCTTTCCTGATCCGCAAGCGAGATGGAGTGTTTTCCTCGACGTTCCGGGATGTACCTCCATGGCTTGTACGTCCTGCTGGTCGGCGCAGAAAATGATGCCATCAAAGGTTGCGGTATCCAGCGCCCCCAGTGGGCCGACGAACATATTCTGTGTCCGTCTGATGAGTGTCGCAATATGTCCGACAGCAGCTGGTGTCTCAATATTGAGCCTATGCACTAAGGTCGGAAGGTCTTCCTCCCGAGTGCTCATAAGCATATCCTGATGTTCCCAGAAAAGCTGGGGCGTGATTCCATGAGCCCAGCTCTCGCTGTCATCGGCCGCCCCTTGTATGTATCCATCCTCGGACCCCTCGAATCCTCGAATCCGCCGTGACGCGGTACAACAGACGACAGGATAGTATGAATCTGAGCTGGAGGGCACTAAATTCGGTAACGCTTCTGGTGTGACCCACAGTGGCCGTAGTGGTTTCGATAGCTTCTTTTGTAGACCTCCTACATCGAGCTCAAGTAGCTGGTGCCGCTTAGCTAATTCTCCTTCATCAAGTCTAAGTCGCTTACTTTGGCATCCTTGATCCATCCGTCTATCTTTTCTCGGATCTGTGCAGATTCCGAACATCCTACTACCTCCTCTGGCAGGTAGACCTCGCTATCACCAAAGAGTAACCGGTTGATAACTGCACACCATATTGGTATCGTCTTCGATAAAGCATCCGGCATGGCCTTGCCCCTTCTTGTAGAGTCCACAATAACACATCTAGCAGAAGCCAAGGGTATCAGCTCGCGTGCTATTGCAGCATATAGAGTCCACTCCAGCATATAAAGTCGACTGTAGCATACCCCCCAAGTTCGCCAATGGTATCCAGTAGATGTAGATTTAGCCTTCTGCAACTGAACGCGACCTGCCCAGTATGGCCATCCGTGCTCTTAAAGTAGGCACTGCCAGCCTTGGTGGAAGGAGGAATACACCAGCTGCCACATCTTTCATTGGCGATGAGAGGAAGCTTGTATGTAGACGCAATTCGTGTAACAAATTTGGAGTCGTGGAGGATAGAGCGCAGGCGGTTTTGGGGTGAGAGAGCCGATCGACGTAGGGTGGCTATGGTCGAGGATATGTTCTGGCAGGCAGATGGGAAGATGAGCTCGTTGGGGGTTGTTGGAAAGCTGGAGTGATCAACCATGCTGGCCGCCTCCGTAGTCAAGGTGGTCTCGCATGCGCGGCCGATTGCTGACAGTGACGGATACGCAACGATCAGACATGCTGCAGGCCTGCTTGGAGTCCAATCCAAGGGATACTGCGCATTCGCAATATGTCACGCAAGGTAGCTTTAATTAGAGGCACTGGAATTCTCACGTATCAAGGAGAACAGAAAGGCATCCCAAGAGCAGTGCGTGGCTTGCAATCCACCGATTAATGCAAACGCTAGTGATTGACATATTGAGTTGCACAAGCTTAGGGCTGAGGCTTACAGCCCTGATACCTGCACTAATAATACTAGCGCTTGCATTAATGCATTGCAGTGAAAACGAGTAAAATAGTCTATCCGAAAAGTCGAGGCCTACCTACTTCTGTAGTTGTTTTGGGCTTGTTCTCCCACATTCACTCTCGAAATCATTACCTGGCAGGCTTGCAGCTTCTCCTGATGGAACGTTCATCGAATCAGTATCGCTTCTAAGATCAAACATGCTGCTGGCGACCGTTCTGAGACCCTTCTTCTGAGACCTGTCTTCTCTCCGTTCATCTCCATCATGATTATCCCTCCCTAAAACGCTTCAACGTATTCTCCACTCCCATGAAAACATCGCTTCCTCGAATTGCTTGGCTTTGAGAGTAGCTTGCCGAGTCAAACACCTCTGAATGATTGGCGACCGGAATGGGACCATCTGCACCAGGCTTGACGAAAGCATCCTTTTCAGTCAATTCCGGGAAGGTGCGATACACCGCTGAAGCGAATAAGATAGGTGCAATCCACTCGTTGAATTCTTTCGGATCCAACTGCTTCCAATGCGCCTCCCAGATCTTAACGCCAGTGGTTCGCAACCATGTGAAGAACTCCTCGTCTCTCTCACTGATGAGTCGGTCGACAAATATGGCAGCTGCATCAGTTGGATTCTCAAGAGCTCTAGGAGCGACGATACCGTTGGAAGCGTTCGGGTCCTTGCGCTTCAGATCCCAATAGTAATGCAATCGGGCCAAGCACCACTTTTGGGCGTCGGAGGCGCCGGCGAATGATGGTCTATTTTCGAACACAGCATCGCGGTCGTTGAGGCAATGTGCATTAGCACCCTGAACTCGGCGATTGACAGCTTTGACGGCTGGTGTGTCATTTCCTGGTTCCCAGAACGGCCCCTGGCCTTTTTCGCGAAGGCGGTGAACGATGGCTTCGAGCTCTTTCCTGGCCTGTATGTCGAAACGTCTGATAACAGACGTGGACCGCTGCCTGCTAGCGGAACCGCTCAAGGCCAGGATACCGCCTTTCCATGCAGACAAGGCCGGCAGCTGCGGAGGAACGACGTCTTTGTAAGATTCAGTCCAGGTCTTCTCGAACGGCTGTTGGATGAGGGTGAGCTGTATGGTATAGCTTTCTGAAAGCACAGCTTCAGGTGGGAATTGTCCACAGAGCTTGATGTAGGCTCTCCGAGTCGGTGTGAGAGCTTCTTGTAAGACAGCCATCTCTTCTCGATTCGACGGTCGCTTGTCTCGGGCATCCTCAACACGATTGCTGCTTGGCTTCACGACCTTGTAAGGATTTGTGGGATTGGAAATGTGGTCTGCCTCTGGGAGTGAGTGAGTGACAGATCGGAACGGGATCTAATGTAAGCTAACCTTGGGAATGGTTGGTAAGAGTGTCCTTATCCGTCACGGCATAGATTGGCATTCTGAAAGGGACTTCTGAAATTTAGCTTCAGATCCGATCAAGCACTCGATGGTATATCCAGAATAATTTCCTGGGATATTGACAATCAGATACGTGTAAGCATATGAGCGTCAAAGGCGTTGCGTCAAAGCTATTGCAAAGAATCAATAAGATGTTCATGTTGAAGCTTCTATCAACATCATCAACACGACTAACACGCGCCTGGTCCAAGCCAGTGACATCTGAGGAAAACTCGGTAGAATCACTCCGTGACTGTCAGAGCCTGAACATCTGTTGGACAATACAATTAGTACTTTGGAGAACCCTTTCAGTACCGAGTGGCATCGATAAGGCAGGCACTGCACCCTTCAGAGTTTTACTGATAATCACAAAATTCACGTGCAATACCGGTACTTTCAATGGCTGATAGAATGTTATGACCCACACAACTCTGCTATATTCAAAGCTATGGAAAAACAGGATGTGTACGGACGACCCCCTCTCTGAATTTTCTCCGTCAACCTTCGAAGTTGCTACCTCCACAGGCTTGTCCACTAAGCTACCAAACTAGGCTTGTTGCACCGTCGTTGCTCAGCCTTGCAGCAGCTGTAGAAGCTGTCGCTCACTCAAGTAAGGCATGTCTGACCTCCACTACCTCGCTCAAAATGCAACGCAACCTTGCTCTTCTCCTATGGCTGTTGAGAGCCAGCGAACGTAACCCGAAGGTAGTCAACGCTGAGCTTCCGAAGCCCATCCTCCACGGCCCAGAACAGTGTTCGCTAGGGCTAGGGGCTCACGCCTTGTTCGGTGGCGATGGCGCATCGCTTGCTTTCCAATCGTCAAAGCCAGTTTTCCAGGGGCCCTCCACCTCCTATATGAGTTCAGCGTCAGTATTCCTTCTTGAAGTTAGGGAATGGAGAAACAGGACATGTCTTTCGAGCGAATACTCACTGAACAATCTCAACGCTTTTGAAAAGCTTGCAAGGGGAAAAACGAGGGTTGGAAAGGATAACCTACGTATAGAAATCCTACTTCGCGCTCGGCCTTCTTCTGCTTCTTGGACTTCCTCTTTGTGGTCGCCAAATAATCTTTACCCACTAATTTGTCTACATATCTGGCTTGCAGTGTGTTATACTGGTGCCCGTAACTTTCCGTGGTCGCCTCCCTTACTTTTTCCGCGAAAGCGGCATTGACAACGTCCCAACCTACTTTGTGTCCAAGGTCGTGGTAAGTGTGCTGGATTGCTTTGTTCACAGAAATCTCGTCTGCGACTGTTTTGGGACGTTGGTCGCGAAAATTCGAGAAGATGGGCTCGGGTATTGGGTCGGCTGCTGCAGCAGACACTGTCGTGGTTTCATCAATTTGGCCCGGAGGAGTTTCATCCGCCTCCACATCATCTGGAATGTCCGCCAGCTCTTTGGCCAAGTAGTCATCCAACTCATCATCGTTCTCCCAAGGTTTTACATCGTTCCAGCTACCAATGTTGGGCTCAATGGACTCCTGGTCCGCGTTTGCACTTTCGCCGAACTTAGACTCCAAGCTGGCGGCAGAAATTTTTACATCAGGCGCTACCTTCGACTTTCGCAGGACTTCGGCGTCTATTTCGATCAGCGCCGACTTTTGCGGGACTTCAACGTCTATCTCGATCGGCATTTCCATGGTGCCATGGCCCGGTTGCAGGTTGTCGACAGGACGCGTGGTCTCGGCAGTGGATATGCCTGGGTGGGTATGAGGCGCCCGCGTTACATTACGGGACGAAGCTAGACTGCCAGCAGCAGCGCGTTGAGTGTAGGAAATGTATGGCCGAGGCTGAGATAGTCTAGAAGGCGATCTCTCCGAGGCCGACGAGTGGAAGGGATGTCCTGCGTTGCCATTGGACTTCGACTTCGATGGTGCTGACTGGGTCGAGCCGTACCCGACACGAAGCTTCTTGGGGCTTGGACGGTCATCGACTACCGACGTCGTATCTACGAGAGTAGACTCAAAGTCTCGCTTTTGCCCCGATGCCGCGGCAGCCCTAAGCTGCACCGCCCTATAAGAACCATTCGTAACCTTTACAGGAGCTTGAGCGTTTTGTGCCTCCAAGATCTCCCATTCATCACGCGCCAGTGTCTCGCCGTTAGAAGACGACTGCTCTGATCTAGCTGGGAAAGGGGGTGGTGTTTGTCTGATCGGCCTTTGTGATAGACGATTCGGACCCGACTGTGAGACGGACTTTTTCGTCTGCATCTGGGAAGGCACACGGTTCGTGGCTTGCGAAAACGGATAGAACTCTTGCCGAGGTAATGCTGGTGTGTACGCTTCAGGTGTTGCAGTGACTTCATGCTGCAAACTCCTGAAAAAATTCGAATTATTCGACCAAGGTTGAGTGGCCAATACGGATTGTCTTTCAGGAGCTCGGGACTGCTCGTTGTAACCGATCGTTATATCATCAAGCTGGAATGGGGGAATAGCATGTGGATGGTCCGAGAAGGGACTTTCCGCCACTTGACCACTCCTTCTTACTCCCTGTCCCTCATTGCATTGAAGCTGACCATGAATATTGGCGAATGAATTACTTCCGTTCAACAATGGGGCTTCTTGTGGGAAATTTGAAGCCGCTTTCGGAGGCGACTGGCAATTCAGGCTCAATTGCTGGCTGGTCACCATCTGTTGCATCTGGTTACCCTTGCTGTTCCCATACCTATACTCAGTAACATAAGCGTCATGCCGTCCGTCTGGCCATCCCATACTGAGGTAAGCTTGTTGCTGCCCTGCCCCTTCGTAGGCGGCCGCTTGGTGTGTTGGTCTTGGCTGACTGCCACTCGGCTGTCCTACACTCGATTGATATGCGAATGGACCGTTCGGTGGCAACATATCTCTGCCATTCGCTGAGCTCGTGACAGATCGCTGCGGAGGTGCTCCGCTTGGAAATATTTGCTTCATACGGATTGGAGACCCCGCGTCCGATGGCTGAGGAGGCAACTGCTGGGGAAGGTTCGACATTTGCGCCTTCCACCCCTCCACCTCTTCTTCCATCCATGCCAGAGGCGGTGGAAGCTGGTACGGCTTCCCATCAATTTCGATCTGGTACAGATCGGCATGACGCCTTACTGGTGGACGCTGAAAAGATGCTTCATGTGGGATCGACTGCCCTGTGGTCCACGGCCTCTTGCTTGGATTTTGGAGAGGTATCTGACTCGGTGATGGCTGAGTTGCGCTGCGTGGATCACATCTCGACGGATGTTGAGAGGATGCCTGAGAAGGCTGTATCGATGGTACACTATCCCGAGATCTTGAATATGACTCCAGCGAAGGTACCTGACGAGCGGGCATTGAATGAACGCCACATGCAGGTCCCACTCTTTGACGCTGTGGCGCCGTTGGTCTCATTTGCTGATGCAGTGAACGTGGCAGTTGTTGAGGTCTGAGCGGCGATCTGGCGTATTGAGGATGTTGAGTGCCTTGGATCGCAGGTCGACCTTCAAGGTCTGCTGGTAACCTATTCGACCCAGCTATAGAGGAGGCCTCTACTGTCTCCTTATGCTGTCTTTTGAGAGGTTGAGCAAGATCGATATCCACGAAACCCTCCAAGCTGGGTGCTGCTTCCCGACGTCTCTTTCCAAGCTGGCTTGTAATAGGGTGACTTTGTTTTTGATCTTTCATACCGAGGTCAGCGCCGTGCCGAGGGAAAATTGGCGCTCGAGCCTTTGGTAGATGAAGAGGGGCATTAGCAGGCTGCTGCGACGATGAACCTTGAGAGCTTGGAGAGGGGCCCTGAGATGCTCTGGGAGATGCTGCCTTGTGCTGATGTCTCTTCAGAGGTGGGGCGGTCTCCGCTATGTCATCCACTTCGGGTGACGAATCGCGGTACCTCTTCCCCAGCTGCTTTGGCAGAGCCCGAGTCTCTTGCTGAGACGTCGTAGCAGTCCTGAAATTGCCAGAGCTCCGTGCGCTGGTTGCTGCAACGGTGTTCGGAGTCTGATCCTGTCTCTGCCGCGAGACAGCTTGAGATGCACCTTGGCCTTCTTGCAGGACAACAGCACTATCCTGGGCCCCTTGACCGGCTCTTTCGTGGCGCGGTCCAGTCTCGTCACTGCTTGTTTTCGCAGCTATTGAGGGCTAGTAAGCACAAAGTCATAGTCACTAGCAGCTTTTGAAGGCATACCAGGTTGAGACTCAACGTTCGTCTTACCTTGGTCCTTATCGCCCTTAGGCACTGTTTTGTTGCCTTGAGGCATTTTCCTCTCAATTCCTGGCTGACTCAGCTCAGGGTCTCCAAGAAGCTCTTCCAGGAGGTCTTTTTCCCAATCTGGGACATCTATAAAAGGCTCGCCCCTAAGCTCGTCGAATGACTCTATGTTCGTAGGTCCTATGAGCTCCGCATCTACACGAACATTAGCAGCGCCGATAAGTATCAGGTATATAGGCGTACAAGATGGTGGCTCAACACGGTGCTTCATGAAAGTACGGACTATGTCCGCTTGCTTTTGCGGAAGCTCATGCAGCCGAAGCGGGGATAGTGGACGGGCATCCAGCTCAGCGCAGAGGTCCTCGTATCCGTGCTTCGGCGTCTCGGCTGCCATGGTGGCTTCGCTTCTGTTGTCAGTAGCAGGAGAGGGAATTTTGTGCGTTGGTTCCCCGAGGTCACGCTCGCTTCCGTGCTGGAAGCTCTGCCCTCAGAAAGAGTAGCAGAACGTTACGTTCCTGGCGAGATCACCTCGCCCCGCAGCGGTAGCTTGGGCACTCAGGCTGAGTCACAACTGTCAGCATATCAGGTTTGCGGACAAACAACGTGGTGGCGATTGTTGACTCACCAGCGTTCGCGATAGCGCAAGCAGCGACTTCCTGAATAACATCGACTATCTATTAGCTTGTGAATACCTATCCACCAAGTACGCTTGGTATGCAAGTCGTCGAGGATTTTTGGATGGACTAAATGGATCGAATAAGCGGATGGTGAAAGAAGAAGAAGTTTCGTTCAGGTCGAGGGTTTTATACGTATACCAAAGTGTTCCTGATTTCGTGGGGTGATAGAAGAAGCGGGAGACGTATTCAAGAATTTGAAAACATCGTTGTCTTGCCACTGGCCGTGTCATGATTTTCAAGTATATCACGAACATAACCGCGCTAAGCACTGAAATGGATATGGCTGCTGCTAAGGCCTATGAAGATCATGAGTATGTCAGATGCGCGAGAGACGCACAGTTCAAGGTGCGACAGAGGCATTGCTGGAGAAAGAGGTGGCTTCAGAGAGGTCTGTGGTGGAATGTACCGCGAGGAATAGCGTTCGCAAGCGAAGATCCCGGTTGAGGCAATAATCGATGTTGCGGTAGCCAAAGAGATGCTTAGAGATGAACCACGGAAGTACAAGCCGCCCGCAACCGACATAAATCTTGCAAAGAACTGGCCGGACTCCACCATCGTACGAGTCCATCAACAACTCGCGTCCCTCAAATCCCCATCAACGCGAGCCACAGAAGAGCCACCTACTTCCCACCCCCCGCTTCCCTCTTCAAATCCGCTTGCAGCTTCAATATCTCAGCCTGTCTCAGAAACGCCGAAGCAGCCTCCTCCGTAAAGGGGTCTGCTGCCACATCGTCATCATCATGATCAAACTCAGCCAGAGGGTTGATGCTTCGATCAATGACCAGCTCCTGGCCCCGAACAGTAGTGAAGTCCTCCTCAGGGAGTCTTAGGTTACGAGTCTCGGGGAGGTTATCGAGAGCGTTTATTTGGGCGTCGTAATTGGCTGCTATTTGGTTTAGTTGCTCGATAATTGAGGATCTCCGAGGTCGACAAGTTGCTGGGCTTTTGGGTGTTGTGCCGTGCGGGAATGATAGTGGTAGCGCGGGTGCAAGAGGTTCTTTTGGAGGTGTGGTCTTGTCGGCCATTCTGCTGAGAAAGCGTAGTTGGGGTATGTGCGCGCGCTGAGATAGGGGACGACGATGTTTGCTACTCGATGAATCCGCGTCGAATACAGCCTGGCACAAACTCAGCTCTGTGGGCCGGTTGAAGTCGAGGAAGATATACAAGCTTTTGAAAGTAGGAACGACATATGTGAGGAGGGATGAGTCCCACAAAATCCCAACAAGATGTGTGTCTGAATACAGGATTCATTGTGTTGCAAATCCTCGTCACCATCTCGGAGGAATCAGGTTTTTCTGTTCTTCTTCACTTCGACGATTTGCGTCTCGTCGCCTCTAGTGGTCGATCCTTGAGTCTGGCGGATAGCTTGCCATAGCTTGTCCGTTCGCATCTGATGTTTACCACCTCGAGGGTGTTGCTGAGCACCCACCTCTTCCTCTATGACTATATCTATCTCATCCCAGAGGCGTAGCAAGCACCATTGTCTCATCACCCCACGACTCCAAGACAGAGGCCGACTGAGCTAGGAAACACTCCTACACCTTCTTTTCCTCAGGTTGCGACCTCAAAACCAAGGGCGAGTCCGCTGGAAAGGGCTTCAAATCCTCTATACTCTCAGACTGCGACTTCAGTATCAACGGCGAGCTCGCCGGTAAAGGAGCGAGCGCACGTGCGGCAAGCGCATGGGTTGGGGTACCGTTCTCTGCTTTCGTCCCGGAGTAAGGGGTAGCGCTGGACGTACTGCCCTGGGCGATTGCGCAATTAGGCTGGTGGTGGGAATGGAGTGCTGGAGTCACGGCGACGAGACCTCTGATTGGATAGCGATGTTGTTGTTGAGCCTCTTGACGGGAAGTGCCTGGGTCTCGATTCGATTCGGAAAGGCCGTTTTCCTGAGGGTTGCCCTGACGCTGCTCACAGAACCTGGCACAGTCCTGTGTCCTGCCATCAGCAGAAGACGCCGTGGCTAAATTCCCCTGGACACTTCCTCTCGCTGGATCATCATTGAAGGAATATGGCAGCTCGTCATCGACAGAAGTCTGCCTGCCTGGTAGTGATATATCACCTATCGAGCACTCCAGCCTCAGAGGCGCAGATCCCATATCCGCAATGATCCGTTCGACTTCAACAGCCCCTTAGTAACGCCTGGCGTGTCTTAGAGATTCCGCACACTCACTGCTTGCTTCCAGCGTATCATACTCCACTTCCAGAGCGCGGGAATCTTTTGCGTTATCATCAGTGGCTTCGTCAGGTCTCTGCATTCGAGCGGTCAGGGCCGTCAGAGAAGTTGTGGGAGATATAATAGATCAGTGGTATTGGAGTTTTATATAAGAGGCCTACGAGACGTGTGTTACAAAAAAGCTGACGTTTCAGACTACAGCTCTTTGATGATTCATGAGGTGTGCTGTTCATGAGTCTTATGGCTTGGTTTGGAAAGAGAAGTGAGTTAGGGGGCAAAGGTTTGAGAGATGCTTTGGGAGGGAGTCGAGGATAAGGGGGAGGCGGAGAAGCGGTCACTGGAGGCAGGGAATATGTGAAGGATGTTTTCCCACCAATGGGTTCGCCTCCGACCGACTGATTATGGTGTTTATGAAGTACGTAAAGAGATAGCAATCGGTAGGATGATTGTACGGAGGAGATGACTATAGTAGAAAGACCTGGCGAGAAGAGTCAGGTGGAATCTTTGGAGTTGGCAAGTTGTTGGTAGTCATGCTTTGGGTGGCAAATCATGAAGGCACTAGATGAAGGCTCGCACAGGTAGGTCGATTTCTCTGCTATGCTGGGAAAGATCGATATTGCTTGGACTGCTGATATCTGGTCATACGCCTATCCATTTAGACTCTCACGATGGCTTAGGAGGACACATCATAGGTGTGGAGATGGACATGTGTTTGACAAATCTAGATATGGGAGCTTATTGAGTGAGTCAGTCATACATTCTTTGCGAAGATAAACAGCTAAGTCATGCAAAGAAGCCGCGTCCTATAATCGAGAACTTGTATGCCAAGCTGCTGGCGATATCCTCTCTTTTCCACCTTCCCCTGCCATTTACCACCCATCCACCACGACGAGCCGGCCAGCTATGAAAAATCATGAGCTTGACTTCAGGTTCGTCTCCCTCTTTCCTTGAGACCCCTCCAAACGCATTTCCCTTCCTCTTTGTCCCTCCGTACCTTTCCTTTGTCTGCCTCGTCTTTGTCCCTTTGTTGAAGACAGAGCGCCATAACGTACGCAAATTTTCTTCGTCAAGGACCTCTTATCGCGCTACCGACTTTTGAATTGCCCCATTACTCCTTATAGCTTCTCCTCAAACTACACCTTGTCATAATCCTCGCCGAATAACTCATCCCAATCAGGCTCTTGGGGGTCCGAAGCTTGCGGCGCGGTAGCAGGGTCTAAATCGGTTGATGCTTGAGGGGCCCTCGGGGGATCGCTAGGGATCGTTGTCGCAGGGGTTTCCAGTTGTGCGGCTGTCAACCCAGAAGCCGCGCCTAACGTTGGCGATGACGATATCGCCTGCCCCTGATAGCCACCATCACCGGGCACGTCTCTCACCTCCTCACCGGACGGTGAAGGTACTGTGATTTGAGGGATATCCGTCTCGTCTAGCTGTACTATTGGGTAATCCAGCGGAAATTCCACGTTGTTGATATCCCCAAAGATATCGTCTCCAAGCGGGTAATTAATGTTAAATAGAGGCCGCCCAAACGTATCCTCATACTCAGCTTGCATTTGCCCATACGTCAAACCACTGAAACCGCTCGCCGATGTTCCTAAAGTGTTCGCCTGAGGGAAGGCAAATGCCTCCGTCAGAGCTTGTTCGGCATGGGTGTTTGGATCGATCGTTGAGCTTGAGTTGGAGTTATCCGCAGCCTTGCCCAGTATATCATCTAGCTCATCGGCGCTGTAATGTGGGATCTGGAACTGGGAGAAATAGTCAATTTCGGGGGTACCGGCTAGATTCCCGCCGAAGTAAGGCGAAGAAGCGGAATCCTCAAAATCTGGCACATTGGTGTCTCCTGTGACTTGAGTACCTGGTGGGCCATATTGGTGGTTCTCACCGGGAGGTGTCATGTCAAGAGGAGCTCCCAAGGTGCTTGAAGAGAAATCAAGATTTTCCAGTTGGAATTGATTTGGATATTGGGCCGTATCGAAAGGAGCTCCCACAGTGCTGGAAGAGAGATCGATGTTATCCAGTTGAATTTGATCTTGGTACTGGACCGCGTCCTCGTACCCATCAGGCTCGAAGCCTTCTTCGACAAAATCTTCAGGCAAGCCGGGCGGAGGACCACTGTCGTTTGCCGCAGTTTTGGTTACATTACCATTGAAATGTGGATTGGCCGCCCGCGGAAGATGATCATTGCCCATATATTTAGAGGATCGAGCAGTGGTTTGACGACCCTGCCAATCTGGATCGTATTCCTCCTGCTCAGCAGCCGGCATTGGAGATTCTGCGCCACGAGAAGCCGCCGAGGCTACCCTGTCAACCACTTTCCAATCTATATTCTGGCCTGGAATAGCCATGCCCACGAGATTGTACGTTTGATTCCGTGGTTTCACAACTATCTCAGAACCTACGGGTACGGAAACCGTGATATCCATGTACCCGTTATTGGGAGGACGCCTCCCGGTGGAAGGGGCTACCTCTGCGGCGTAGGGTGTTGTGTGGCTGTCCCTTGGCTCACTCGCTGAGTAATCATTCGATTCGGAGCCGTTGAATGCCCTAGGTGCAGCACGACTGCCAACGAGTGCGCCAACGCTCTTAGCAAGGGCTGTCGAGGGTCTCCAGAATCTCTGTGCTGGGCGACGGACCCGCCGAGTACCCGAAGCCTGAGATGCAGAAGGTTGCTCGATGCGTGGCTTCTTGTACTGCGTCGAATTACCCTCTTCTTCTTCTTCCTCGTCTGATTCTTGGCGAACCCGCTTGTGGCTGGCATTATTCGCATGTCCACCCAGATAAGCATTGTTGGTGGACGTTAGGGCAGTATAGTTGTTGAAACCCTGCATTTGTGCACCTCTTGCCCTACTATACGGTGACAAGACATTCGATCGCTTTAAAGGGTTGAAGGGCCTTGGCTGGACCAGTTGTGGCTGTCCGGAATCACGATTAAACTCTGGTGTCACTTGATCTATGGACCCAGGATTAATCACCCGTGGTCTCTTCGCCGTAGCCGCCGACTGTCGATCGTCATGCGTATCATCAAAGCTACGCTTCCCATGTTGATTTGGAGCTCCGTAAGCTGGATTCGTGGGATTGAATGCACATGTACTCGGGACAGTTGCACCAAAGCCCTGGCGGAATCTCGACGCCCCAAACCGAGACGACGAGCCCTGACCGGTGCGACCGCTTTGCGCCGACGGCTCGCGTGGATATGATTGAGAGGAACCATTTGCTGATGGCTGCAGCACTCGCTGGATTGAAGCTTGAGGAGGTTGAACCGTTACGGCCGGTTGTTGAGCGTTATGATAAACCGAAGGAGCCTGCTGGACGTTTTGACGATTACTCGGTCCAGGCTGAGTCTGCCGCTTAGCTGCTGCCCTCGCCGCAGTTGCTCGCCGCCTAGCTTGCGCTCGTTCAGGCAATTTTTCGACCCTCAAGTACTCGTCCAATCGATCGACCTCTTCCGGCCTCAAGTCTCGCCCAAAAGCAAAGGTGTTGTTGTCTCTGATGCAGTCTTCACCCATCAGATCCCGAAAGAATTCCAAGGCGATCTCATTCCCGATCTCATCCTTCCTGTCCCACGCCAGGGTTCCTGCCTCACGTCGAAACCGCAGCGTCCTATTAGAAAGCGCCGGCACGGTCAAAGCTGAGCGGGTTCTGATTCCTGGCTCTTTTCCTGTCCTGAACTCGTTTGGCGTTCGGCCCCAGATATCTTCCCACTCAATGTTTGGATTGAGCTTCTGGATAGCGTCGAGTCGAAAATCTTCGACAGCTGAAGAAATGGTTGCGGGTAGGTCGTCAAACCACCTCATTCCTAAATTATCGCGATCAATCACCCTTCGCGTATTCCAGAAGAAGTCTTGCGGCTTTGGTGGTTCGCCCACGTCTGTCTTCTGGATATAGAACAGGACGTCAGGTCTAGAATCACGGTCTCGAGCCCAGTCTTTCTGTGCCAGGCAGAAGGCAGTTCGGTTCCAATTTTCAATGCCCTTGGCGGGAGGATAATCTACAGAGAGTCAGCATCATCTGCAAAGGGAAATTCTCACGAGAATCGTACCATAACCGCCTTGCGTGGCTGCAAACCGGTCCGTCCACTCCAACAGCTCGTTCCAGATATCGTTGTGGTACACAGCTGGTACTACTGAGAATTAGTCATGGAATCGGAAGATCTAAAAAATGGTCTTACTCCACTGCTGATCTGGGCTTGGACGCCAGAGAAGACTTGTCTCGCTGTAGCGTACTTCCGCGAGGCTCTTCTTCTTGCTTTGCTTTACGGGCTTTTTTTCTTTCGGAGGAGCTGTCGATCGAGAGGCTGGCTTCCGAGCCGTCCGTATACTTCTGGAGGAAATCTGTCCAGCCGCTGTGAATGCGGAGGCAGAGGAGCTGGCGACATGAGGCAAGGAGAATGCTGAATCTGCTACAAACGAGGGATTGCCTTCGCTACTAGCATGCACATAACCCGACGGAGCATAATCTGGCTGACCTCGAGGCAGATACTCTGAAGTAAATCCATTGGATGGTTCTGTATGCTGATACTGGTACCCATAGGAGCCTACAAAAGGAGCTTGGCAGTCCTGGTATTGGGCTTCTATATATGCTCCTCCGTAAGCATTGGCTTGCGGCTCGACGGCTCTGCCTTTCCCTTTCTCCTCGGACGCATCGACGTCATTGTATGTGCCATCGTGGTACGCGGCGTCTGTTTCCTCGAACAATTGGTTGTCCGCCTCCGTCTCCCAATCGAACGGTATTGCTAAAGATTGTCAGCTACTGTCAGTCCCATTCTGCAATCTGCCGACCTACTTTGGTCGGACTGGGGGTCTTGAGAATCAAGCCCATGGGTCAAACCACCTTCCTCCATCCAGCCGTCAGGAAGATTAAGGTCCTCTGACGGATCCCGTGGCTGTAAGTAGAACAGGAGTGCCTGAGAGTCGTGCTCGGCCATATCCGGCATATTGATGCAAAGAATTCCTGCTGGACTGTCTGACGTATATTAGGAGATGTCCTTGAAGACAAGTCTCTGTGCAGGGCAATTCTTGGATAGTAGGTATGGTCCGTTAACGAGCTTAGACGCTTTGCTGTTAAATCGATGAGTTGCAGTACCGAGTCTTTGTTCCAATGAAGAGGATGTAGTAGAAGAAGAACCAAGACCCATGGCCCAGAATGCTTCAAATAAGAAGCCATTCTCGTGTCGAAACCCACTGGTGTTCCGTCCAAGTAACGAGGTTTAGCGAGTGATATAGTATATGGAAGTGACATGGTATGTATATACATTTCGTGGTGTTTTCTGCAAATGTTGATACTTTTCCTGTGTTTTGGGATTTGTGTGAAAGTGATGGCGTCTAGGTCGTCGTCTAAACAGGGTTTGTCACGTGATGCGTCGTTGGCGCGTTGTCGAGAACAGGCGACGCGACCATTGAAAATACAGTATACGTGCCACACCGATAATGCGCCAGCTTAGCCGCGAAGCGTTTGAAACCGATGCTGCTGTGGACTTAATGGAGAGTGGGAGTCGGAAGATGGTTGTGAGGCTCAAATTCATATAGTAAGTTTCGAGATTGGCCATGTTCATACTAGGTGTGTCCCAGACCCGCTTTCGAAACCCAGAATACACAAAACAAGATGGCTGGCCAATGGAGGTCAATTGAAGAGCTGAAAGAGACAGATCTGGTTGACCGGGCAATCTGTGCCACGGAGTGTACCAAAAAAACCACACTCGTCATTGGGGATTCCTTGTGTCGATGCTCCTGCTCGACGTTGGGCCATCAAGAAATTCTGATGACCTTCCCGGTGGCAGGCTTTCAGGTAGCGCGGCATAAATTAATCCTTGGCTGACAACTGATCGCAGGACTGCTGAACAGCTTCCACGTGGACGAAGCGCAAGCGACAAGTCATTGACCCCTCGGACTATCTAAGCTTCCAATACTGCCGGTCGCAAGCATAGTTCTTGAATGCTCATGATAGCTTTTGAGGCTGTTCCGCGACCTGTAAACCAGTGACTTGGGTCTTGGAACGGCATGCTAAGGTCTCATAACCACGGTCTGGCACGAATCTTCGGTCGGAGAAGTCTACATAGCTTCGGTATGAAGACCCAGGGTATATGGAAATATCAAAGCCATGCAAGGGTTTGCACCCTCAAGCCTGATAGACGACAGGCTAGGAAGCACGAGCAATGGTCTGTCTTCCGTTGAATCACTCGTCCTGTTGGATGTCAGGTAATCATACGGTATCAAGTAGTTCTCTCGTCAGTGCTCAACTATCGTTGCTGGAAAGGGAATTGATTGATCTTCTCGGGACATTTGTGTAACGTCCATGATGTCGCTCCATGTAGGGCCGAATCTTACCATGTCCGGATATGGTGTTGTCAGATTGAGATACATCTGTCGCAAGGCTTAGGTATGCGGATAAAGCTCTCCCCTTGATGTAATTATGACCATTCTCCGTAAGTGGTCCGTTCCCGGGCCAGTTTCCATCTCAACCTCATGGATCTAGGTAAGCTGACGGCACAAGCTTCGGCTCCAGGCGGTTGGTGTACATCCCCAGAGTATCAGACAGCCACCGATAGCGAGCAGATGTTCTGTCCGCTTGGTCAAAGCATATGTAGAGTATGACGGTTATAATTACTCTAGAATACAAAGTAAGTTTGCTCAATTATCTGAAACACATTTATCGCAAATAAGAATGCCCCATCCAGCTCCTTGTACCTAGACTACCATCTTCCAGGTCGTTCCCTTCCATACTCCTTGCCTTTATAGCCTTATCTTCCGTCACCCACCATTGCCAGGTCCCTTCAATCCTCCGTCCACCGAACCGAACGGTCTCTGCAGCTCTAGCTATATCGTAGATACAGCGAGCACTTCTGAGAAACACTCGAAGCCGATGATAAAGCGCAAATGCGCGTCTCCACGACCACAGTTCTTTGCAAAAGATCTTTCATGGACATACACCGTAGTCAGTCGACATGACATAGATACTTCTATAGGTCAGCGTCTGCTACTATCATTGCCGAAATCATTCAGAGAGGTACGTACCCTTACTCGTTGTAATTCTCTCGTCATGGCTAGGTCCGACACCCACATTCGCCACTAGAGCCATTTCCCCATCGTCTCAAGACTCTATAATCCCTGTCCCCAACTTGGTCTCTAGGCGTACACAGTCGGTCACTAACGGTTCCTTGTGCTACGTCTGATAGATCTGGAGTCATCATCGCCAATCCGGCTACTCGAGGCTTTGGCAGCTGCGCGTCTCTTCTTCGGGCCTCTCTCGGCTCCCCACGCAAAATCTTCTTCTTTGGACCAGTAATCAGGCAAATCTGCCAGCTCGCGTTCCAGACCTCGTCTCCTTGATGTCCCCTGCTTTTCCTTGCGCGGGCTGGCTTGCGCCTTATTCTTCGTAACTCGGTCGTTGGTAGACACGCGTGGAGATGGTTGGCGTAGGGGCGCAGCTGCTGGGGTGGGTCCAAGACCTTTGCCCCCAACAGAACGCCGTCCGGGCATTGTAGCGAATTTGGCACGGGGTCTGCACAATGGGCAGAACCACTCATCTAGCTCCTCGGAATCTTCCTCGGTCAAGCCGGCGCAGTGGAAATGGTACCAGCCTTCGTCTTCGCCGTGGATGGTCTTGCTGCATTGCACCATCCGTCCCTCGGTAGGCTTGCCGCAAGAGTGGCAGTCTGGGGGAGGGACTTCTGGCGGATCTGGTGTTCGGTAGCCTTGACGTCTGAAGTCAATGATGACTGGTTCCAGATTTGGAAAAGTGAAGGTGACGGGATTTTGGTCATCGTTGTTGAGAGCTTGGCTGCTTTCGGTCGTCGCAAGACATTCCGCTTTTTCGATCTGCTCAATGAGTGCGGATATCCTATTGTATTCGCAAGCACCAGCCTCGGTGACTATGAAATCAAAGGGCGGGAAGTCGTATTCAGAGGGGGTTTGATCACCAGCTGGCTTAGCTGGCTCAGGCGATGTCGCCCAGGATGGGGTGTTCTGAAGATGGGTGTAGTCCATCTCCGCAGCTGGCCGTAGCGAAGCTCCATGTTCAATATGCAGCAGAGGCGTGCAAGCCCTCCGAGCCGCTTGAATGTTGTTCTGCCCAGGACCATTTGTTGCGATACCAGGACCTGTACTTGCATTTGCAAGGGGCTTCTCGGTAAGGCTAGTCTCGGCAGCTTTTCTAGGCGATCGAGCAGTCGCATTTGCTGACTGCCTATCTTTATCGCCTGATTGTACCTTGCCGAGCTGTTGGGAGTCCAGCGCCGTTGAGGCATGACTATCGGCGGTAATTGGTGCTGCACTTCTATCACTTGGGCTCGTCGTCTTTCGTTCCGTTATGACAGGACTCGGTAGAAGGGTCGGCTTGGAACCCTCGGCCGCTTTTGTCGTCTCGGTGGGAACAGCCGTTTGCTCTGTTTGAGCGGTTCCATTTGTAGCACGGAAGCTTTGCTGCAACGCTTTTTTCCGCAACGGCGACTTCACTCCGGTAGAGAATGACCTCCGCTCCGGTTGCCGCTGCGTATCAGGCTTGCCGACAACAACACCAGATGCCGATACCAAAGGCGGCAGCATCTGACCATTTGCAGGTCGTTTCTGTGACGCTTCCTCCGAATTCAAATCTCTAGGCCCTTCTTCTGAGCCAAAACTGCGTTTTGCTCCGTGCATTGGCGCCGTTGGGTATATTTGTAGGCCATTACCCCCAGCGGACGGCTGACGACTACCATTTGTTTCTGGCTGCTGGTTGATCTGCAGAGCGCTACGAGGCGCTGATGGCTTCAGTATGATTCTCTCCGGCCCTACACGAGCATCGCTAGTCTGCACATTCTGAGAAGCCCTGCCTAAACTTGGTTCCGAGCGAGCGGACTCAATTGTACGAGTTTTCTTGTTGGGCGAACTCTCTGGTGAGATGTCGTAAAGATCATCGAAAGGGCGTTTCTGGACCGGCGTGTTTGTGCCCGAGCTTGCTTTGGTGCCCGTGGGGTCTGATTGCGTTAAAATCGACTCATGCCTTGATAGATGAATTGTCGGTCGGGGCATTTGTGTGTCTGATCGACCAGATTCATATACACGATCAGCCGAGTCAAAGCGTTGCAGCTTGTCCCAGAACCGGCGGCTACCACTAGAAAGCTTTGGGGAATGACGATTGGACTCTGTTTGGCTACTGGCAGTGGTCGAATCAACTCGAGGCCAGGTGGGCAACTTCAAGGACTCAAGATTACGTCCGTAGCCATCGCCATTTATTTGCTGATTGTGGTCCTCGTCGTGGTTACCAACATTTGGATCGCCATAGTCCTCGATGTAGTCAATTACTGTTGCGGCCGTTGGCGGTATGGGCATCGCAGAAGTCAGTAAACTCATAGGGCGGATACCTGACTGGTGAACAGGAGGAGCATTCTCATCAGCTTCAGATGGAGTGCCCTCGTCTTCATCTTGCCTTGATGTTTCGGTCGATGCCGCAGGGCTTTTTCTTGCTTTAGCCGCTTTCTGCATCCGCTTCAGCTCGTTGATCTCCCTTGTTGTGAGATCCCTACCCAGATCACGAGTTGAATTTCGCACTCTGAAGCCAGGAAAGACGGTGTTGTTGTCCTTGTCTGCCTGTTCAAGGGAATTCTCGAAGTATTTCTTTGTAATGTCACAGTTCTCCTTCCGAGTCCAGGTAATGAGGCATGCCTGCCACCGGAACCTCATCATCCGGTTGCGGAGAGCCGTGTCATCCCACGGCCCATGCTCCTCGATATCTCTTCCTCCAATGTTGGTCTTGAAGACCCTGGGCATCCGACCTTGGATGTCTGCAAGAGTCAGGCTGGGGTTACGACGGAAATATGTTTCCAGGCGCCATCCTTTAATGACAGAGGGTATCGTCACGGGAACGTCATCGTAGTACCACATCCATTTCCCCTTGTGGTCCAGCACGCGTTGACCGTTGTGAATCCAGCGTTGCGGCTCGCACGCCGCTGGTCTGTTGTCAGGCTTGTAGAAAGTAAATAACTCATTAGGTCGATGAGCTCTCGTTCCCGCCCAATTCATGTGAGTAGGCACGAAAGCCAGTCGATCATTCTCGCTTACTCCTTGCTCCGGGGCAAATTCTGTAAATGATCAGTAGCGATTTCTGAGTATTAGTACAACAGAAAAGACTCACGATAAGAACCCCGGGTATTGGCAGTGGTGCGTAGCTGATCGGCAATCTCAGAATGTTGAATAGCTGGGACTATTAATTTGTTAGTCTTCATTTCACCGTCAAAGGAAGGAGCTTCTATACCCGCTGCCACATTCGCATTCGTTCTATGCCACCACCGACCCTGATCCCTAAAGGCATTTTCTTTAGCCTTGTTTTCCTTCTTATCGGCGTGATGTTTCGCCAATTCTGCATCGCTTGGGCGTGTTGCTGCACTGGACTGTGTCTGCGGTGGAAACACGGGCCCGTAAGAATGTCCACTAGGTTGCAGCAACTGCTGATTCAGATTGCTATGCCCTGATGCATTTGGAAATGACATTCCAACATTCGATATCACTGGCAGTGTACCCCGATGGTTGGCAGCGACGTTTGAGCTGATACGAACAGGCTGGTAGGACTCTTGAGCAGGAAGGCTGTCCGTAAATTCCAGGGCGTCGTCTAATTCGTCCTCAAAGTTGTCGAGCTCAATTGGCTGACCCTTGGAGCCATGCTGCCCAAAGCCTGGCTGATTGCTGGATCGAGGCTCGTCAGTACAGACAACTTTACTGTCGCGAACCCCGTCCGCCCCTTTGTGGGAGCCATGTTGCACAGGATTTGATCGGAGGAATACCAAGAATTTATCCTCGAAGTCTGCATCCTCGTAGACCGGAGACGAGATGTGCTGATCAGACCGGTGAAGACCAGTGCTACCCTCAACAGGCTCGTGGCGATTGTCCGTGACAGCTAGAAAAGATATTAGCAGACGTGGTGTGAGAGCAATATTATACCAGCTTACCATGGCCATGTTCGAGCACATCGGATTCTTGAGCAGCACGTGGCCAGTCAGGAGTGTCGACATCGCTGCGGAAGCCCAAGCCTGCATCCACGGGAGCAATATAAGCTGTGTTCGACAGTGGCGGTTGCTGCTGGCTCCAATGGGGAGTCGCACCCATGTTCGCATTGGTGTTTTCGGAGAAATTCATACTGGGATGCTGGATGTAAGTATTTCCTGTCCCATATATAGCACCAGCAGAGGCATGGGGATGGTATCTGGCGTGGGTGTTAAAGTCTGCATCCATGCCTGCGGCTGGATTGAAATCATCAGCAGCCTGAGAATCATCTTGGTAAGGTGGAGCAGGTCGACTTGGGCCGGAGACTGGTTGCTGGTTGACAGTCACAGCAAAATTCGGCAGAACAGCCGCATATCGCCCCTGTGTGTGCCCATAGGAGTCGAAAGGCTTATTATCAAGCACTGGAGGGTGACGACCTCGAGGCTGCTGGTACATTGGGGCAGCGGCTTGCTGGTCAAGATTCTCCGTCAAGTCGTCGTCATCCAGCTCAACAACTCTGCTAGAGCTGTCTCCACCAAAGGCACCATGTAGGTTGCCTCCATCGGTGGTAGGTAAGATATCATGGCTAGGATCTGCAAATGATAAGTACAACACCATTGTCCAATAGCTTCTGGCTTACCTTCAGGCCGCTCAACGCGTCGCTGCTGTTTGTTGGGGAACATGGCTGGTCTGATCCCATTGTCTGCTCCAAACGGAGTTCGGGGTCTCTTATCACCACTGAAGTAGTGGGTGCTTTGATAGGAGAATGAGATACTAGCGGCATAGTAGCCTGAAGTATGATTCTCTGAAGCCATCTGGACCGCCGGACTGTCTCAGTCAGTATGTTGCTAAGGTAGGCTTCGAGAGTAGGAGGGGTCCAAGCAACAATGCATCATCATAGGGATTGGTTACGGGACGGACTTATTCGAGTCTTGGAACAAGTGCTTGAGGAGTCTGTAGGGCCTATCGAAGCTCCCACGATGATGACGATCAGGCCAGAGCCTTCAAATTGGTAAGCTGTGATGGAGTATGAAGACTGGTGATGGATGGAAAATTTGAAGTTGAAAATCAGGAAGAGAAATGATCGAGGAGGGGGCTTTGAAGGGAGCCATCGCCGCGCTAAGGAAATAGAGCAGTGTTCGAAGCTGAAAGTGTCGAGTCTTCACAAAAGTTGTTGTAAATAGTATAGTAGAGGTGGGGTGACAGGGAAATTGTTGTTCTCAAGCTGTGATGATCACGTGACCTAAACGAAGTCTGTGGCCTACCTTCGACAATGGCATTGTTCTCTCGTTATATAAAGTATGTATATATAGATTTCTCGTACCGGTGGCCGAAGTAGAGCTGTTACAGCATACAAAGAAGTTTTCAAAGTAATTACAAGCATGACATACACCAGAAATATTAGGTTGTGTGTGAGTTTTCCGGCGAATAAGTACTACGGGTTGACAACAAGTGTATTCCGCAGAAAGTATATCTAGAACAGATAGGATGAACATACTGTTCCCTCAATCATTACTTTCTCGGTTTGCACAATGTGTTCCTCCGATTGAATAGAAAATGGAGGATGCTGTACCTGTATTGATTCATTTTGAATATAAAGAGGACATCAGGTCGCCGATCCCTACATCCATCCCAGTCTTGGCCAGACACAAAGGAGGTTATGTTACTGCCAAGGCCGCCTCGTGGCTGAATCCTTGCGAAAGTAGGTAAATCATGCATACATCTAAAGTTGCGAAGAAGTTGCCTACCGTAGCAGCCCCATTGGCTAGCAATTGCAAGGAAGTAATCTCGATGGCCTGCGATGCGTACTGCAGGAGCTATCGAAGTTAGCCTGATGTTGATGTGGTCCCAGCTTAGCCATGTTACCCCATGCTTCCCCTGGCCCTTCTCGTTGCAGAAGCTCACCATCCACCTTCCTCACCTCGCCCTTCGGTCTCTTATCAAGCCCTTTCAAAGCAGTCTGTGTGACTTTCCAAGCTCGATTAGGAGGATCTTGCTTCAACTTCTCAATTCTATTGCGATCGACAACTCCAGCCTCTACAGCTTTTCGTTGCTGATCTGGGTAGACGCGTGCCGAAGGACGCATGGGTGAGAGTATGTTATCTCCAACAAGCGGATTCGCTTCGTTCTCTTCAGAACCAGCAGTCTGTTGCGGCTGTATCTCATTGCAGGCGGAATTCGGTGCTTCATTGTATCGATCACCGTAGATGTGCGCTCCCGATGAGGTCTCGTTACCTTCGTTGTCTTCACGTATCTGGAAACCGGCTGGTAGGCTATCGTCAGTCATTAGTTATAGGCTCATACGAAGAAGCTTGCACCTACGGCCAGCGGCCAACAGCTGGTTGGAATATCGAATTGGTGACCGTGCTCCAGTGTTCGAGCCAATGCTGGGGGTTTTCTGCACGTAATCTGCGTTATACAAAGGGCTGATATGTCCGGGCAGAGGACCTTGTCCATCGAAATCATTGTCATTGTCTTCGAGGAAATCCAGGTTCACTACATTGCTAGACAATATCACATATGGAGCGAAGACTCGGTAGCAAGGCGTAAGCTTACGATCTGGAACGTAACCTCCTGGATCAGCGGCATAGTCCTCGATCGTAATGTCATCACAGACAGCTGCTTTTCCATGGGAGCACTCTTGATTACTATGGATGTGGTTGTTTTCTGAGTAGGAAGAGTCGTCCAAGCATTTGCAAGAAGCCGGCGGCGTCAGTCTTTTGATTGCCGTATGATTTGGTAGTGGCACTTACAGCTTGTGGCACTTAACAGAGCAGAGGAGATTTGACTGTCTTGAGCGGTAGACCATGAGGACCTATCGAGCAGAAGTGAACTTGCTGGTTGGAAGACATCACGTCCGAACGAAGCCATGGCGCTTTGATGAGGATCGTATAAACTTTTCCCAATTTCCTGTGTCAAAGAAAAGCAACAGCAACCGCGCTCTGAGGGCAGATGATATGCAGTCAGAGGGCCAGTGTGAATTTGCCTAGACATAGAAGAAGATCCCCAGAAGTAAAGGAGGTACTAGAACTGGTTAGTGTTAGCAACATCGACGCTAGAGCTTGGGTGAAGGGCCCAGTTGTGTAATACAAGCGAGAAAGATTTGTGTTGCCTGCCCCCCATCACTGCGGAGACCGCATTGAATGGGCTAGGAGTATGACAGAAATGAGAGCAGTATCGATGATAATCGGATGAGGGAGAAATCAGGATCGACGTACCAGAAGGTTATATAGTATATAGCTGGCTTTGGATGTGGCAAAGTTCGAGATATGATCATGATCCAACGGCATTACCAAGACACTGGCATTTAATGTATGCTGACGGGCGACTATGTGGGATGTCTTTAGTTTTTAGCTGCGGGAGAACTCTTCCAAACTTCCAATTGCAAATTTAATTAGGCTAACACGTCTAGCAAGCGACGTGTCTTGCTTATCCAAATTTATTAAGCAGAAGTCATTCGAGTACACAAGAAAAAGTCGAGTGCAAGCCCCCAGCTGTTCCCAATCCAATCAGCTAATTCAGCCCCTGTCCAACCGCTAAGGGAAGCGCAGAGAAAGAATAGCTACCCTTGTCGGGAATGTCTTTGCCAGTATTACCCCAAGCTGTCAGAACGCTTCTAGCTGCTATCAACCACCAGTCTTCTTAGCTCGATTGACTCAAATTGACAACTTCACTTTTGTCGCAGATTTCCACAATACCAGCGTTGTTCATACTGCGAGTGCCCTGAGACAAGCCAAAGGCTGGACCTCTTAGGAAAGAAGCTCAGCTTTGATATGGCCCTTTTGGCCTGTCGAGCAATAGACCCACGCCTTGATCAGGTCTAGTCTGGGCGCCCTTGGCTTGCATTTGCCTATAACCTCGAAGCCAATTATGGGTATATGCATCGATGTATTCCTGCACAAGGGGATCCCGTGGGTCTGCGAAGACTTCACTGTTGCCGGGCACAAGGTTCCTTACTAGATCAGCCTTGGAGATAGATACGTTGCCCTTTTGCACTGGATCTAGCGTTCGTTGTTGGCTAGTGCGATCCATGCCGTTTGTGCCATTTGTAGATTGCGCTCTGTTGGCAAGCCGAGCAACTGAATTTGCGCATCTTAAGACATTACTATTATATGGAGGTTGCTCTCCTGAGATCGTGGGCAGGTTTTGCGATGTTCGTCGACTCTTCGTTGGCCGCCCCGTACGAATTTCGCTAGAATCCTCGTACATAAATCTCAAACGCTTACCACATGCAATCGAAACATTCGAGACATGAGCAGCTGCGGGTATTTGTGTCACTGCGATGCCGCCTAGATGGCTCTGGGTCTGGCGAGTGTTCACAGGCGCCATCGCAGACCCAAGCGCTGGATAGTTTCTGTGTATGTCTGAAGGAACCAGACTTTGCTTATGGGCGCTGTATGTTGCCGCAATGCTGCTTGATGCTGTGGACGGTGCTTGGCTGCGTGGCTCCGAACGCATGTGACGCTGTTTCTCCAATGCTGGTCCATGAACTGTTGTGGATTGTCGCAGCATGGTCATTGTTTGAGCCACCGACACTGGCCTTCCGGATGAGGTATCTGTCGGCTGCACGATATTGACGATTGGATACAGCTTGGCGTTCTCGGACGTGGCGGCTGTCAGGGTTCCGATACATCTGTTCCTCGTAGGTTGCACGCGATATTGTGAGCTTGACAACCTTTGTCCTTGACTACCTTGGTCATCAGCAACGCTGTGTCCACTTCTAGTATCACTTGGCTCCGAGGACGGCATTTCTGAATGCTTCGATTCTGCGAATCCTTTGTCTGGCGGAGGAGATGAACCCTCGAAACCAGGTGATGGGGTCGAGTCGCGGGGGGTAAAGGCAGCAAGCCCTACTGCGGGTGAGGATTCTCGTCTTTTAGAGTAGTCGCAAGAAATAGCTGATGTAGGGTCAAGCAAAGTCTTCTTGACAGCAGCATCTGAGGCGAGATAGTCAGGCATATGTATTTGTCGCAGATGCGGATCAGGATTGAGAATTTGCGTTTCTGGTGATAGATTTGTTAAACCAACCTCATAGAAGGATTGACCTGAACAAGGCGCCGCCGTTGGTTTGGACTCCGGTTCGCTGTGTTCGATACATGTAGATTGTGGTGCTTGGTTCCTATACCGTTGCGCATACCACGCAAGTACGGCCTTTGGTATGTTTTCAGGTATAGGTGGTGGGGCTGAGTACACTTCACAGACTTTCTCGCGTAGCACTGGCGCTGTTCGAGAATACTTTGACTTGTCGTACCACCATTCAGGTCCTGACTCGTCGGGGTCCCAGGCCGGAATCCAGCCGACCGGGCATTGCCTCTCGATAACCTCTGTGACTTTTGGTCCCTGGGCTTTGCCCTTCGGATTCATCCTGCACCTGTGCTAAGATGAGCAAATAGCAGTATTAGCGCCAAGGATCTGGGCTTTAAAGCCTTAACAGGTTCAGGAAGACGTTGGCGAGCATGCTGTAACGGGATTTTGAACAAGCTGTGAGGGCTCATTTTATAGGTAGCCGTGCCAAGCGATCGAAATGTGTCAGTAAGTGAAATGGATGAAGCAAAACCTCGTTGGATCTTGTCTTCGAACAACAACAACTGCGACGACCCGTGAATGTAATCCAACGAGCACGCAGACCAGGGGTAGTAAGAACGAATTCATTTTGCAAGTGGAGCTATATAGTATGTTAGCTGGCGGAAGTGTTTTAGAAACCAGCTGTGGATTCAGCAATTGTTGGTTCGTCAATAATCTTCAAGCCTCTTATCTGTTAGATTTGTTCTTCGTTGGAAGGACTGTAACCTCCCTTCGCTAGAAACGTGGGATTCCGTGTGTTGCATTGATCAGTCACACGCCAGTCTGCACCAGCGAGCCCTTAAAGATCAGTACTGAATTGAGAGAAATTTAGTATTTAACTTGAACTCCTTTCCTCCTCTACGGTTGATACGTTTTGGTACGAACATACCGTACGTTGCGGACCTTTCACCTACGCGATAGTGATAGGCTCTCCTTGCTAGCCAAGATCAAGGAAGTAGCCTTGCCGCTGCGAGTCAGCTTGTGAATATCTCACTGTACGCTTTGCCACAGAGTGAGAGAGTGTATTAAGTGTACCTAGTAATGATAGATTGCTGGCGACTTTCATTTTCTGGGTATTGTCAAGTGAGGACCACCGCCTTGGCGTCTCAGAAGGCCTGACGCACGGCTTCATATCGAGAGAAGTCTTCTGTACCCTGCGAGAAGACGAATTCATTGCGTTTTCCGGAATGTTGAGCCGTTCGAAGTAATTGAAGGGCAAATAGTGAAGACGTTCGAAAGTAATGCCAAGATCTGTGCTAACTTCTGATTGGCGCGTGTAGTCTTGGCGCCAAGACTACGCGTCGAGCTTTATCTCAACTTCGAATCCTTCACACTCAATTGCATTACCTTGATATGTCTTTCATGTACCTACTGTATACTCTGTGCTTGAAAATGTGTACGCATGTGCTCCCCCTGACCAGAAATCTCGGCCACGAATAGCACGTCATAAGCGCACCCCGTCGCCATTCACATGTACCAAGTAGGTATGCGAAGCTGAAATTCTCGCGTGAAATTGAACATCTGCTGTACTGTGCTGTTCTAGATACATATACAAAGCAGACAACCACGTTGCGTGTTTGCTTGCAACATGGACGGAAAGGACGGGACGTTGAGCATACTAAGAGGCTCCAGGCTTGATGACTTTTGATAGCCACGGCTCCACATCTAACAGACGCTAAACAGGCCAAACGAACAAGACACCGCTTTCGAGATTGACGACGGTGTCAGAGGCTGCTTACAATTGCTCATTATTGTCTGGCCGATCGTCATCATCGCCTACATCTTCCTCATCAGACTCATCGCGCTTCCTCTTCTTGCTCTTCGCTTGCTTCTCTTACGCCCTCCTCCGCTTCTCGTCATCTGTAAGCGCCTTCTTACCAGCGCGCGACTTGAAATATCCAGACCTCGCATTGTTGTCTCTGATATTCTGGAGCTCTTGCTGAGGGAGTCTGTCGAAGCCACGCGTGGTGTTATTGGCCATTTGCTCCTCGCTCAGATGACAACGGATAAGGTCCGTGATTCTCTTCGTGCCCTCTCGTACTTCCCACGATGCAAGACCGTTGTTCTCTCGGAAGCGCCTCTTGCGGTTGCCCATGGCGGACAGCCCTGGAAGAGGTCTATTTCCGCTCCGGGCAGGTTGACGGTCCTGAAAGTCCTCGTTCGTTATCCGCGCGTCATCACGCTGTATGTGCTCCATTCTGCCGCCCTCCATAACCGACGCACAGGTGAGAGGAATGTTTCGCCAATCAGTTATGGGCCTATGAAGGGGGTTAGCTATCCTAGATTGAGTCTGTGCTGTGATTCGAAATACATACACGTTCTCGCGGTTGAGAACCACCCGCCCACGCCATCGTAGAGGGCCAGGAGTATACGTCAGCACCCCAAACCCTCTTCTCTCGAAGCGGTACAAGGTGGCATCTTGACTCGGATGCCAGCCGTGATGACCCTCAAAGCGCCAGGATTGTTGATTTGGGTGGTATGAGGTCTCGTCGTCTGGATGAGGCCCCCGGGCTGGCGGATGCGCTTGAGAACTGTCAGCAACTTGAGGGCCTTCGATGGCACGTAAGCTTACTGTATTGGCCGAATCGACTCGCCCAATTAATCATTGCTCTCCTATTCTCTTCGTGTTGTGTCGTCAATTCTGGAGGGTGTCAGCTTGCTCTATGAAGAATTCTCGGAAACGCAATTCTCACCCCATTTATCTGCACGTTCCGCTCGAAAGCGTAGCGAGCCGTCCGAAGACTCTCGGACCTCACCATGGTTGATGCGGCCGGGTGTTCTCTTTGCCCGCGTCGTGGTAGTTGTCCTCCCACTTGGTACTCTAGGCTTCTTGGTCGAAGAGGTGTGTATCTCTTTACTAGAACCTGATATTCTCAATGGAAGGAAGGCAATTTCAGAGCAACTTATACGTACCTTGAGTAACACGTGGGGCATTGGTGCCTGTGATGATCGCTGCAGGCTGGTATTGGCCGTGGCCGCGTCTTGGTTCATTGTCTGCGCCTGCGTTGGTCGGAATCGAGGGATATTCCAGGTTTTGCCGATTAACGGGTCCTGGTGGTACCAATGACTCCGGTCCAAGGAGGTGTGGTGGGAGCCCGCGATCTATTCGACTCTGGAGGGACTCATATGCCGGGAAGGACCGATGTGCTGAAGTAGCACCATTGTTGGAAAGACCGTGCTCTGACGGAGTAGGGACCGAAGCGAAGCCATAGGTCATCGCAGAATGATTGACGCCAAAAGAACCATATGCCGCAGACGAACCATACGCCGCAAACGGATCGTACGGCGAAGGCTGGCCATAAATGGAAGGCTGCCCATACGTCGAGGAGGTATTCAAAGTCGATTGGCCGTAGGCCAATGTTGCGTTAGGATTATCGCCTTGTCGATGAGGCTGCTCTTCCTGGTTTGTGCGTTGAATTTGAGCTCCTCCGTACGCCTCCATGCCGGTTGGTACTCGTGGGTGGGGACTCACTTGGACGTGATTTGTAGGACAGGGGGCCGGCCTACGGAGCACTTGCCTGACTGTACTTTGGCCGCCATCTCCTCTGGTCCTTGGGACAGGAGGTATTCCGAAGTCATCCGAAGGTTGCCTCGGTACATTTGTTGAAAACGCACTTGGGCTTAGATACGGATTTGTTGTCCCCGCCCCATGCGGACTTAGGTGGCCTTGAGGGGCATACGAGGTCGGGTTTTGAGGCTGAGGCTGAGGCTGTTGCTGGCGTGGGCCTCTGACACCTGCGCCCAAGCCCACGATGGGATTTGGACCCGAAATTGGTGCAAAGCGTGATGTAGGTCTATCCCTAGTATGATGCTCAACAGCATCGTACGGGTTGCCAACGATTTGGAAGCGACCGTCTCTTGCTCTTTGACCTGGTGGTGTAATATATTGACCATGATTTCCTGTTATCAAGCCAGCACCAGCAGGGTTCCCGGGCGCTTGAAGATTGGGATCTATTGTCAATGTTAGACTGAAGCTTACAGTAGGGAGATTGCATACCTGACGGAACTGTACGACGGGTCGTCACGACTCCTACTTGTGGTTGTAATGACTGGCCGCGATGCCCCACAACGGGAGCAGCGTTTGCAGTGCTGCCTGGCACGGCATTGCTGGGGTTGACCTGGCGATAGAGATCTACGTTCCATGTCAACTACTGCTAACAACATTACGAAAGCGCTACATACCTGACGCAGGTATACCCCTTGGGTAGAAACTTCCCACATGTTGAGGTAGTATGTGACGATACGTGTTCCTCGCCGCGTTTGGATCAGGCCGGATGCTCGCACCAGCATTCTGGCCAACCTCCCTCGTTTCATTAGGATGCTGTTGACCTTCCATGTTGATAGGATCAACAGCAGGTTCAATGTGCTTGGAAAAATGAACGCGTCCCGAATGTGCTAGAGATTCAGCATGAGTTGATGACAGTTCGGAGTACGATCCAGTTGGAGGTGTCAGAGATGGGAGTGAGGGGCAGAGTTGAAGGGCCAGTTGCAAAGTCAAGAGAACTATCCGTAAGGGGTGACGAGACGCAAGTTTCCTAAACGCGCCTTCAATTTTATGCAAGGCTGATTTCGTCACTCCTTGGACTTTCGACACATCTTTTTCACAATCTATTGGGAAAACGACTCCATTGGTTCAGCGGATTTGTCAACAGTACGTTTGCACGCCTCTCTCCTAAGTCATTACAGAACAGTCTGGAGGGATAAGTCGGGTTCTCGTTGTAGTAGGTAATACAGTCTTCTGTGCCCGAGGTATATGGTATAAATTGAGATGATGCTGTCTATTACGAGCATTTGGAGCTCTAGAAAGGAGGAACGCCTGCGTGATTATTATGATATTACAATTCGCATGCTCATTGATCAAATGCTAATAGTACATAGGTAACAAATGCGGGATTGATATGTGCTGCTAGGTAGGCAGCTTTCAATAGTCGTGTCCCAGTAAATCCTTAGGAAGGAAAAGAGGCTTTGAATAATGCTTCGTATCTCCAAAAGATACATTATCTGTCGGGTAAGGAACTCTGGAGCTCTTGAACGGTGCTGCAATCACCACTCGTCTTCGTCGCCTTGATCATCAGCAGGTCGGTTGTTGTCTCTGCCTATACGATTATCTTCAGCGTTGTCGTCCTCAGGCTCATACTGCTCGTCATGCTCCTGCAATTGTGCTTTTTGCGTTCCCTTTGCCTGCTTTTGTCTGGCAATCCTCTCTTGATGAGTCCTAGTCTTCGCCTTTGTAGCTGGAAACTCTTTGTTCGGTGCCTTAGCCTCCGCAAGTTCCTCTTTGGTCAAACGGAGGATACTTCGTGTCGAATTAGCGTCTCTATCAGCCTGGGATAGCCTCGCTTGAATGGCATCCCTCAGATGATTCGCACCGCTACGAAGCCTCCAAGGGGCCAGGCCATTCTCGTTCCGAAATCGCTCTGTGCGATTCGCTAGGCCGGTGACTCCGATGCTGACACTGACGTTGTCCGCGACTGGCATCCGCACCCAAAAGTCATAGACCCGGATACCTGCGCAGAGTCGGCGAATTGCCTCCATATACCCGCCCTCAAACTTGGTAGAGAGCGTTGCTGGAATCAGAGGCCAGTTTCGAATTGGACTAGATCGGTGCTTTTCAGCTCTAGACGTTCGAAGGTCCATCTACGGGGGTAACTCACTGGTGTAAACGATCAATGACAACGCGGCCGTTGTGCATCATGTATCCTGGCTCATTCCCAAGACCTGCAGGCGGCTCGTATCCCTCACGCTGGAAACGGTAGAGGATTTGATCAGTTATCCTATTCCATCCATCCGGCCTATCCAGTCCCCAATCGCGCGCAATAGTTAAGAAGGAGGTCTGGTCTTCCGGATGGCTGCCCCTAGCCCGTTGAGCCCCTGCAAGTGTCAACCTCTGATTTCTCTACGGAGACTGATACGCTTACGGTATTGCGACACAGGGCCGGCGTTTAGAAGTAAGAGTCCTCGAATCGAGTCATGGTAAATAGCATCACCTATGGAGTCGCTCTCAGCAAGATTGCGGATAGTCTAGAAAGGAAAGGAAAACTCACGCCACTGATGCGTAGTGGGATTAAGGACTTGAAGATTGTTCGTCGCGGTTTCCTGTCGTGCAACGCCTGGGCGCTTCTCGTACTTCTTCTTGTCACCACCTCCTTCGACTACAGAAGTTCTCCGCTGCCGTTTTACCTGATGCGGTTCCAATCCTGGCATCTCCGTATTAGTATCTTACCCGCTCAGACCTCTCTTTTTGCCTACCTTCATCGTCAGTATCATCATCATCATCATCATCATCATCATCATCATCATCATCATCATCACGGCCGACGGCGTTAACAGGTGCTTGTGCCCGGTGGCGAGGACGACGTTGCTGAGGTTGCCGACCTCCTAACTCTTCATTCTCATCATCTGCAGGATCCTCCTGCTGGATATCTTCACGTCTTATCCGACGGCCTACAGTTCCAAGGCCCAAAGGTCCTGGTCGGGGTGGCAGCCGAGCGGTACTTGGCCTAATGGGATTTCCTGATGCATCCACAGGTATCATCTGTGCTGAGGGATTATTGGGATTCTGGACAAAAGGAGGACGGCGACGAGCTTGCTGACCCACATTTCCGGCGTTGTTGATGCTGTTGTTGGTCGATCCTGGAGCGTGAGGCATCGTGGACTGTCTACGGCCTGAGTGAGAGCCTGTGACGGCAGGTGTGTCATAGCTCGTAGGAGGCTGGGTGGCGTATACAGAATCTCCAACCAAAGGCTGGCCGGATCGTGGATCTTGAGCTCGTGGATGTGCTGATAGCCGGTCATCAGCACCAGGAGTGATCGAAGACAAGTCAGCACGGTTTTGAGCCTGATAAGGCGGCACATAAAGTTGTCCCAGACGTGAGTTGAGCTCAAATCCCGCCTCCGGCCTGCGGCTTGAAGGCCCCGCACGTGGGCCTTGCAGTGTCGGATTTGCTCCTCGGGAGCTGTTGTCATCGAACCCAGGTTGAAGAGGGATGGGAGGAGCTTGACTTGTTGGACCTACACGTGGGCCGGGGTTGACCGTGACGTTGACGTTATTGAGAACCATGGTGGGTCCAGTGAAGACTTGTGGTGGGCCCAGGTTGAACGGAGGTCCACCAACGAAATATTGATTTCCTCCGGCCTGGCTCGAACGGCTAATCCTAATGTCATCGTAAGGATTCCCTACATTACCAAAGCCACTTGGCTCAGTAGGGGCCGGCTGATGAGGACCAAAGGGAACTCCGACATTCGCAGGGAGGGTAGGTCGGTTATGGTCCTGATGCTGAGGAGGGTAGCTCCCCGGCGCTTGGCCCACGTTAGGATATTGCGAAGTCTGTCCAGCTACTGGTGCTTGAGGTTCAATATCTGGTTCTTGTCAGTGATATTTCCTAAAGTCATTGACCTTGAGCAACATACTCTCGCCGTCCTCAAGGTCGCCAACGTCTTCCTCGCCAACGTCTTCTTCAGCAACTGAAGCTCCTGCGGCTTCGTCTGGCGCGACGTACACATACTTTGTCTGCGTTTGGACACGTACTAACCAGGGCATACTTGCAGAGTCGTCCAATGCGCTGGGCTGGTTCTGGTTTGCAAAATCTCGTATGATGTC
>JAABUS010002398.1_pt1 | contig 35639 bp, 42 predicted proteins | sample 5560161 | NCBI WGS metagenome assembly JAABUS01 (sample SAMN10711885, study PRJNA513376) | rock metagenome | isolation source: Antarctica rocks | place: Antarctica: Victoria Land, Trio Nunatak nord | collected 2016-01-04 | reverse complement strand
GGTGGTGGTGGGGTTTATGGGATGAAGGGGTGGAGGTGGAGGAGGTGGAGAGGGTGGAGGAAGAGGGGAGAGTGGGGATGGGGGCCGCGGGCTGGGATTGGGCGAGGGCGAAGATGGTGGAGTAGGTGTGGGTGAGGGGGTGGAGGGTTGGGTTGAGAGGGTTTTGCTGCGGGGAGGGGCGGAGGGAGGTTACCCAGGGGGTGGATGCGAATGCTGCGGGTGTGGGGGAGGGGGCGGGGGAGGGGTGTGTGGGTTTTGGGGCGCGACGGGGTGGGGGTGCTGGGGAGGGGGGGTTCCGCGCTGGGGGGTAGTCGTAGGAGGAGCCTGCGAGGGAATCGGCGCGCCGGGAGGAAGACGAAGGGAGGGGCGTCTCGTGGGATTGGGGGAAGGAGGCTTGGGAGGTGGAAGGGTAGTAGAAGGCCTTCTTGGCGCAGGGCTTGCAGAGCGAGTAGCCGAGCTTCGAGATCTGCTCGTCGGCGACGGCGTCCTTCTCCCGGCAGAGCTGGCACCGGGGCACCAAATCCCGCTTGCGGTCGAGCTCTTCGCGGTATTGGTGTGTTTTGGCGGCGTTGGGCAGGGTGGGCATGGGGGGCAGGAGGGGCGTCACCGGGGAGACTTGCGCGTAGAAGTCTTCCCATTTGGTGGCGCGGTCCGTGGAGGCGGAGAGGGGGGACACGGGACTGGCGGCGGTGGAGACGTGCCGCTTGTGGTCGAGACGGGTGAGCGTCGCGTTGTATTTCGGCACCGTGCGGAGGTTCTTCACAGGGAGGGGGGGTTTGCCGCGATCCGCTTTTGGGGGCTTGGGCGGTGGAGCTGGTGCGCCTACCGAGGGTCGTGTGTAGGTGTACTGCCTGCTCCCTTGTCGACGAAGATATAACTCGACGTCGTCGACAAGACTGGGGCCGTGGTCGGGTGTTGGATAGTGCTTGTAGTCTGCCTTGACTTTCTGCCGCATAGATGTTGGTGCCGGGGCTTCGCTGGACGTGAGCTTCTTCAGAGCCTCGTCGTGTGCAGCGACCTTTTTGGACTTGGTACGCATAGGTCCGTAGTGAGCGCCCGAAGAGAGGAAGTCGGCCGCTTCTCGTTGGACATCGGGATGCTGGAGACCTGCCCCTTGCTCTTTCTTACCAGACTTCTCCAAACGCTGTCCAGCGGCGCCCGTAGACTTCTTAGGCTGGCTGGCCTGCAGCGCCTGAAGACTGGCGTGGTCGACGAACCTTCGGTGATTGGTCGGTACATGATGACTGGGTGTGTTGTTAGTGAAAACGTTTTGCACTTTGCCCCAGAATGTTTTGGGCTTGCGCTTTTGCTTCTCGTAATCGTGGAGAGGCATAATTGCGGTGCGCTGAGTGCAGGAAGCAAGCAGAATGAGAGTTGGACATGTTCTAGCTGGCAGACGAGAAAGAAAGCCACAGTGATATAGTGAAAGAATGGAACAAAAGAGCGACTTGGTTAGACGAACAAAGAGACTATTGTTCGCGAGTCCACATGGCTGTAGCGCTGGCATTGTACCATAACGAGGTCGAGTCCTTTGTTAGAGACATAAAGAAGAAGGCCTAGATGTCATGGCTCACAACAGAGTCAGACGGATTGAGTAATAGCATTGAAGGTTATGGTAACATCAGAGTATTATTCCATGTATATGAAAACCATCGAGGTCAAACCACACTCGCCAAGAAGCCCAAGTTTGATGCAGCCATGACTCCTGAGACCTCGTGTTAGCCGTATTGGAGCTCTCCTCAGTAGGATGAACATGGCCTTACCAAGATCGAACATCCAGAAAACTCATCTCGGAAACCCCCCATCATAGAGCCAAGGCCAAGACGCCGACGAGGCCCATCGCTCCAAACATGAATGATGTGCGTATCGAGAGCTCCGAAGCGGCGCCAGTGAAAGGTGTAATGGGAGCACTGCTGTTTCCAGAGCTCCCAGAGCCTGGCGCGCCTGTTGGCGCGGACGCGTAACGGGCCGTTGTGGCGTAAGGTGCTGGAGCAGCGGCAGAAGCTGAGATGCCGGAGGAAGGGTACGACTCGCCAGCCTGTGGGGAGGATTCGCCAGATGCAGGTTGTGCCTGGCCCGCTGGGGACGATCCACTAGCCAGAGGACTGCTAGCACCGGTTTGGCCAGCAGGAGCAGGGGCTGGACCGGCGGCAGGATTAGCAGTCGGGGCCACGAGTGGGGAAGTGGTGAGAGTAGCCACGACAGGCATGGGACCGCAGACGTGGCAGGTAGCTGTGGTGACGGTGAATCCTTGTGGCACGTAGCCAGCCTCACGACTCGCAGCCGACGCAGGGTGAGGACTACTACATGACTCGGTGACAGTGTACGTCTTGTCTTGCAGACCTGTTGAGCAGAATTCCTTGTACACGGTTGTGTAAGTGGTGAATGAACCGCCAGCAGCGACGAAAGAGCTGGAGGCCATCTCTGTGCACTCCGAGCAGTGTGTGGAGGTGACCGTCTCAGTCTCGGTTCCCTGTCCACTGGTTGCGGTAGAACAGTCGTCGTAATATGAGTAGACATATGAGACCGACGCGCCGGTGGTCATGGCGGATGAGGAGGATTGGGCTGAGGCGCCGGCAACCGCTGCCACGACAGCGACTACGATCGATGACTTCATCGCGCCGAAAGATTGAAATTAGGGTAGATCGGTTTGAGATGAGTATGCTGAAATGGTGGGGTAATATAGCGTGGCTCAAGCGTCGAGGGCGAAAAGAGTGGATGTAGGGAAAGATTAAAGATAATGTTTCCGAAAGAAAGCGACAACGACTGGTAAAGAGCGTAAGAGAGCAGAGCTGGTTGATAGGGAATCAAGAAGGTCGTCGACTTATAATGGAAGGCTGGTCCGCGTAGTATGATTACATGCCAACTTCAGACGCGAGGAATGCTGAGACAAAATTGAGCCCGCAAGCGATCATAACAAACACGACAGATGAGGTAAAACCGACCAAAAAGGAATGAGGCAGGAAATTGCAGCAGATACCCCAACAAGGCATAGATCATGAAGCATCCTGTCCCAAAGCAAAGAGTTCGTACTCGAAGTAGCAACAGCTACAGGACCGATTGAGCTTCAAGAGCGAGCCCGGGCTCAAATGCGAGGAGAACATAGAATCTCCTCATATTGCACTTAGCGCCGGCAAACCATCTCTATACTGAGAGCCAGCACAATGAATGTGTCCCGTCATCGACATTCCCCTCCCATCGCTCTCATTGAAGAGAACCCGTACTGTTAACGGGAGGGAGACTTCCTATCAGGGCAGCATCAATCTCCAGAACCACTGCCCCCGGAAGGGACATGGCAACACACTGCTGGGCTCCCCATTGAAGGGGCTAAGCAGTGGTCGTGGCTGGTTCCGTTAACTTTTTGATGAGGAGAAAAGAGAGGGAAGGAATGTGGTGAGGTCGGTAAATAAAAGTGCGATTGCCGCTAACGGCAGAGCACGCTAGCCGGAAGCAGAGATCACGCCAAGTTCCTCTCTACGGAGTACAGCGATCACGTTTAGTGCAATAATATGGGATCGTCTGATTGCATGTACTTCCTCATCTATGCAACATGAACACATGAGGTTTCGGCGACTATCATAGAATGATTTTGAGGCCCAGGAAAAACCCCACACAGTATCTTCGCCATTAAAATGCTACAAGACCCGGGAAGCATGTACCACCTCGCGCCGATGCATCGAAGCGCCATCCGAGCAGCCGCACTTGGCATGCTGGTCCTCCGAGATACGCCTTTCACTCCCATATTTCAAACTCCGGTGCATCCATATGCATTGTGCTGCCAAGAAAAGGGTATGGAGACAGCAAGATGCGCCGTCGATGGGTCGTTTCGTAAGTCGTGACGTGTGCAGCGTCTTGAAGACAGCTTAAGCAGTAGCTCTTCGGAATATGCCTCTGCTTGCGAGTCAGCGATCTGTTACGGTATGACAGATTTTACGTGCAGATCCTGGAAGGCAGAAAGGCAGAAACGCCGCCAAGCAAGGAAAATGTCATACCATGGAAGCTCCCCCCACATAATCTCATCGGTGTGAACCTTGATGGCCAATGAGCGACTCCGAATTGTCGCTCCGCCAAATTCCAGTTCCGGTTGCTTTCGCTATCCCAATGCCCAGCCCAACAGCGGCGCCCACAACGAGGAGGACGATCAATATCTTGACCAGAAGCTTCTCTCGCCTGCTGAGATTCTTCAACGGATTCCACCGGCTCCTCTGCTGACAGCAAAGAGACTTCTTCTGGGTTGAGCCTGGCCACACCGTGCAGTTTTTCTTGCTGCGGGGTATGTCCGTCGATTGTGCAATCCTCGACCCAGATTCGAGATCATGCTGGTAGATGGCGATGTTGACCTTGGATTCGGATGCTCGCTGTTCGAAGGACGTCCGAGTGGTTGGATGGGAATAGAACGGCGAAAATGGATGTACAGAGGCTGTGTCGTATTCATCTTTCGGTGGAGGATCTTGGTCGGCGGCTGGGGTGACGCAGGGGCTGTCGAGGGTGTCGAATGACGGGTTTCCACGAGATTCGTAAGACGGCGTCGGGAGACCGTAGGGAGTGACGATCCCAGCACCAATGGTGCCTTTCTCGTTGAGGGCCATGAAGCTTGTCAATGTTCCCTCAGGGAGAAGCGTTAATGCTTGAAGTATGATAAGCCCTTGCTTCAAGCAACAAACTCTGCTTTGACCAGATGGAGCCCTTGACGGTCAATTGAGCTTTCCAGGTTGCGTTTGAGGTTTGGAGCTGGTACTCGGAGGGAGTGAAAGAGGATGAATTGAAGTGTTATCGAGTCGTCGCTTGATGGTGAGAGAATATGCGATGGTGTACCAGACTCCTAGTAACCAGACACTATGTAGACGGCACTGGTGGGCAATAACAGTCTTCGGAGCATGAGATGACTTCAGAGCGGATGGAAAAACGCCCGCAATTGCATAGGGACTAAGAGCCTTCGAAAGCAATGAATGGACGAGAATGGCAGCACTGAATTGGGTGAATGGGGCTCTAGTGTTGGAGAGGTTGGAGGTGCGTACTCTGAAGTAAGGAGTGGACGGGGATGAAGTGTCTGGCCTGGTGTGGATATCGCTCAAAGCTTGCTCTGCCGAATCGGGCTCGATGCTTGGTCGCCTGCGCCAAGTGCGGAAGTGGCTCCTTAGTGCCACCAAATTTACAGTAGTCGTTCGTTTAGTGTACCCGATGCTCATTCATCGCTAAAGCTGTTTTCATCCCCCTCTACCCCGTACACTTGACATGGCGATCAGCTCCTTGATGCACAAGCTGGAACCGTTGGCGAGGCATCATGTTGTAGGTCTCACCTTTCAGCTGTCATAGTCCATGATCTGCCAGTGGCAATACTAGGGGCAAGTGGTATGCCAGCGGTGTAATATTGAAAGCCAAGTTTCCGCATCGGTTCCGCCAAGCTTTCGCCCAGTCCCAGTGGCGTCGATCTTTCCCTGTTCCTGGCGGTCTTTCCTTCCGTCCATCGGGCTCGGAAGTGGAAGAGCAACGAAAGAACCGGATCACGACTCCACACTCTCACCTGTGTTATCATTTCTTGCTGGTGTAGAGAAGTTCATTTGAACTCGTATTGAATCGTATAGAAAAACATGTGCGTGATCCAGGCCTTCCTCCAGAAAGTCACGCATCGGCGCCGAGGCGTACGAATGGAGACACACGGGGCTTTGCTCCAGAGTCCAGAACCAGCATCATTCCCAAGCGCGCCATGTGAAGATTCATGTGTATGGCACATGCTGTAGACCACGGAGATGTGCTTTGTCGAACTAAACAAGGCTTGTTCTAGTCTCTTTGGCATTGATGATACTGCATGAACGCCCGCTTATGCTAACGATATAATCCCCCCACTTGTTCATGAAAGTCGTTGCGGTGACTCCAACAATGCGCTGTTGATGTGAATGCCCCTTGCAGAATTATATACCCCTACTCAAGCTTCATCTCATCAAAATCCTCTCTCCTGATGCCGCTCCTGTCGCACATGCTCCGGAAAATGCCGCCTTCTTCCCACAAATGCAATGGGGTATCCAGCTCGGCGATGCGTCCTTGATCCATCACACATATCCGGTCGTAATTGATGATCGTCTTCAGTCTATGCGCAATGCAAAGCAATGTCTTCCCCTTGAAACCAGAGGCTATTGTCCGCTGAATCTTTTGATCCGTATCCATATCCACGGACGATGTGGCTTCGTCGCATACAATAATCTGAGAGCCGCGTACAAGTGCTCGAGCAAGAGCCATGAGCTGCCGCTGGCCGAGCGAAAAGTTAAGCCCTTCCTCTTCGACAACGCCGTCGAGATGAATGCGTCCATGTTGTTTGTCGTCCACATTCGCATCAGCGTCGATCAGATCCGATTGCCTCAGAGCGGACCATAACTCAAGATCAGTATGTTCGTTGAAGGGATCGAGATTTGAACGGATTGTGCCACGGAAGAGGGTCGGATCTTGGGGGATGATAGCCAACCTCGTGCGAAGGTCCCTCAAGCCAACAGTGGCAATGTTGATGCCGTCAATGGAAATAGATCCTCCAGAAAGCTCAACTAGGCGGAATAATGTCGACATGATACTCGACTTCCCAGCTCCTGTCCGGCCCACAATACCGATCCTCTCACCACCCTCGACTTTCATGTTCAGGCCCTGTAGAACAAGCGGTAGACCCTCTCGGTATCTCATCTGGACCTCGTTGAAGACTATCTCACCCTTGTCCGGCCAGTTGTTGGGTACCTGAGCGAGCTGTAGAGGTGGCTCTTCGTCAAGCTGCGTGCCGTAGTAATGTATACGTTCGGTGGCATTCATTGCGTTTTCGACCTCAGCCAGCTGCCGCACTGTAAACTGGATCATCTGAACGATCGACAAGATATAGGAAAGGACGAGGCCTGAGATACTTGGAGACACGTTGAAGCGTGACGTGATCACCAGAATACCTGTGGTAAAGACTAGCAGGTTGCCGATTGCATCCAGTCGTACGCTCAGCCACCTTTGGTTGGAAAAGGTAAGATAGTAAGCGGAGTTCATTTGGTCGACGGCTGCGCGAAGCTCTTCCATAAACCGTAGTTGGAGCCCATATGCTCGGATGCTGGAAAGACCAGATACACCTTCACCGAATCGAGCGAAAACACCCGAGCGAAGCACTGCTTCGTGGCGCTTCATCTCTCGCGCCGACGCGCGGTAGTAACTCGCCGAGAAGAGGAACATCAAGAAGAGGGGTCCCAGGGCGATGGCGAAGTAATGGAAGTATACGATGATCAAAATGAAGACAGACACGACCATGGCGAGTGTGAAGAAGTACATTCGGATCGCGTCCGTCAAATTGTTGTCCATTGTGTCAACATCCTTCGCGAACCGGTTTGTAATCCTGCCGAGAGGTGTGGTGTCGAAAAAGGACATTGGCGCCCGTAGGACTCTCCTCATGGCTTGTTGCAAGAGAACTCTGCTTGCTCTCGTCCCAAGAATTGACAGGTTGACCGAGAAAGCGAACATCAAGAGCGCTTGTACGACACTGTATCACTTAGTTCTCGAGTACAGACCAAGGAGGGAAAGGATATATTTACCCAAGTGCTGCATAAACTCCGATGTATGTACCTTGTGCGTACCTGAACTTGTCCGATGTCCACCACGAAAGCCAAAGACTGGTGGTAATGTTGGCGCCTTGGGAGAGGATAAGGAGGAAGACAATCATGGGACCATTCAATATGGTTCCTGACGCCCGAATATATGCGCCGTATACGCTCCAAGATACACTATTAACGGCTCGCTCTTCCCGTTGCATGAGGGCAGCTCGCTTTGCAACCTTTCGTTTCTTGGCGTCTTTCTTCTCATCCTCAACCTCATCCTCATTGCCCTTGTCTTCTTCCTCAATTTTTTCTTCTTGCGCAGTGCTTGCCATCATCTTCTGGAAGCCTTCGTTGTCCCGCATCAGATTGTCAAATGTGTCGATAGTCTCAATCTGGCCGTCTTGTAGCCAAATGATCCTGTCACAACGATGAAGAACGTGCAGCTGATGCGTGGCGAGGATCCTGCATTTGTTTTTCAGCAGGCCGCATATCGCGTTGTCGAAAATGTGTCGTCCAACATGAGCATCGACTGCAGAGAGAGGATCGTCCATGATCATGATGTCGCTGTTGAAGTATATCGCCCTTGCGATGTTAAGACGTGCCTTCTGCCCGCCGGACACGGTAATGCCTCGTTCGCCAATCTCAGTCTGATCATTGTGCGGTAACATGTCGAGATCCGCTCGTAATGCGCAAGCATCAACTACCTCATCGTACCATTTGCGGTTATACTCTTTGCCGAACAGAATGTTCTCCCTCACAGTGGTATTCTGTATCCAAGCGTACTGTGGGCAAAAGGCCCTTGTGGCACCCATGGCGACTCCCCCATTTGTCCTACGCATGTCGCCGGCAAGTGCTGCGAGAAGACTGGACTTCCCAGAACCTACCCCACCAATAACAGCGATCAACTCATTCCTCCCAATCGAAAAGTTCATGTTCCGGAGTCTAAACGGCTCTTCACTGGTCAAAGTACTGGCACTATCTGTGCCTTCTTTGAAGTCGATCGACTTCCTAGCCTTAGCAGCCACCTTCTCGGCTTTCTTCGCTTCCTTAATCTGGTATTTGGTCTGGAACTTCGTCTTATTCGGGTCCTGTGATACAGTCCGTTCCTGAGTAGATTTCGGAGTCAGCATTCCTCCTTCCAGTCAATGCAATGAGCAGAGTTGCATGCTTTGGGAGCGGATACAGCTCAGACATGTTTCACGCTTCTTCAAGACCTCAGAAAGGGGTAATAGATGCTCCGAAATTTACTTACCCAGGTAAAATCCGCGTGATCCATCGAAACAGCATACTTGCCTTCCATGTCCCACACAAAATCCTCGTTCTGTTCTTCCGCGAGCATGAAATCTTGAATCCGTCCAATAGAGGCCCAAGCATCGGTGACCTGGCCTATCACAAGAGGCAGCAGGTTCAATGGCATACGAAGCGAATTAAACAAAGCCAAGGAAGAGAAAATACGAGCAGGATTGAGTGCATGATTAGAGAGCGAATAGGTAATGAACGAAAGCATTGAAGCAAATATGGGCAATGACATGGAGACCGCATTAATCGCGTTTCGAATAGCGAGTAATATCTGGATGGCACGGATCTCGCGTTTCCTGATGGTTCCGAGTCGCTCCATAAAGCTGCTTTCCCAGCCGAAGTATTTTACAAAGCGGACTGATTGCAAGATCTCTTGTGTAAGTGAGACTCTTTGGTCAGTAATCTTGTTGATCGCCCGCCGCCGCACAAAGAGGGTCTTGATAGCTTTGGTCAGCACAGGAAGACCAATGACCAAGAGAGCAAAGCCCGCCAAAGCTGAGTAGGTGATATTGACGAGTAATAGAGCGAGTGTAACGATTATTCCAACGGGCGAGGTCCAGACCATATGGAACATGCCCGACGCCTGGTCGATACGGTAAGTATCTGTAGACATGATATTGACTATCCTTCCGTTGCCCCAGCCAGCTCCATCACCAAGTATGCCTTTGGCTTTGTCGGGTGTCATCTTGGCACCTGTGCCTGGCTGCATCTTACGATCTAACAAGCGTCGGACGACATTACTGCTCTCCGCGTTCTTACCATCTTTACCGTAATTAAATGTACTGGGATGATCGTCTTCGATAGCTCTACCTCCAGCCCTAGCGCGTCCGGAGATCCTCATGGCCTTTTCGAATATCAGATTCGTGAGGACCCCTCTCGTCTGTGCTCCTACAATCTGGCCACGATATATGAAGTGGTTAGTTCCCAAGCTCTGCAACATCTGCATGATTGTGATAGCTATGACCAAACCTATCCCTCTGCCGATGGGTGGGGCTGGCGCACGACTATGTTGCGCGTAGTAGGCCTGGGTGGCGAAAGATATAAGGTATCTTAGGGTGAAAGGCGATACTACACCAAGCACAGTTGCGCCTAAGTTGCAGAAACCCCCAATCCAGAATTCCTTCTTGAACGTTTCGTGCATGGCCCACAGTAGTGGGTGTCTATCTCCGCGCGCAACCCGTTTGTTGAAAGAGGTACGGAGTTTGTCTGAGAGAATTTCGGCCGAACGGTCAGGATTGACAAGCCAGATGTCGTTAAGTTCTAGAGGCCGTTGGTATCCAACCTACAAGAATGTTAGTCTAGTCTCATAGGACCGAAGTAGGGCCTCGAACCCTCATGATTGGGGCCATCCATTGGAATGTCAGCACGCTGAAGAAGCTTGCACCGTATTCCCTGGACACAACCCTCTCTTTTGGCACCGGCGGCTTGCGTGAGCCTTTCAGGGGGTTTCGCCTGTACCATGGTCTCTTCTTGCTGGGCTCGGGGTTGAAGTCTGCAGCGGTCGAGGTAGACCTTGTAGTGGTTGTTGTGAGAGTCCTGGTAGCCTCTGGTCTTTCTTTCTTCTCCTGGTCGGACGAAGACCCGCTTTCCGAGACAACATATTGCAGAGGCTCGGTGGCGACGGGCTCTTGGGTGTTTGTCTGATTGACAGCCCCGACAGGATCTGTAGAGGAATACTCCTTCTCTTGACGACCAGAGTCGGTCATCGTTGTCGCCCGTGTTATTGATGCTGGGGGGGCAGAGGCATGGTATCAGCCGGGAGCTTGCAGTCGAAAATAAAGTAAATGACAGGCAGCGGTCCATGTCGTAACAATTAACAATATTGCCCCACCTGACTGCAGAAATCGATGAGCAATACGGAGTGCTAGTGGCGCTCTCTCCAAAGCCCGATCGGCCCTTAGAAGGCCAAAGTCCGGACAAAGGCGGCTCCGATTGGCAAATCAAAGAAACTACGGTCAACAGCACCGATCTCTTTGTGCTCCCACCAAAAAGCTTGGTAAGCTTCCCTCGATGCCACCTAATCCGGATAAAGTAACTAACCGAAGCACAATCAACGTCTTACTTAATTCCGACAACATTGAATTCGAGTTACTGTCGCAATCTACTTTATGATATTTCAAGCTCTGGTGTGATGCTGATTGACTGGTACCTACGACTGGCGATGCCCGAAGCTCCTTAAGGGCTCTCAGCGGCGAGACAACGAGGCAATCTCAATTGCTACAGATGATTCTTTTCGGGCTCTCTCATGAACATTGTGATGGATTTAAGAAGGGAAACGGGATATGCAGTATATTTTCGAAGAAGCACTTTCGTTGGACTGCTGATAAGTATGTTCCAGCCGGTTTATTCGAACAACTTGTGACCGAGTGGACATTTTCATTCTTCTCGTGGTGTCGAATCAATAAAGTATCCAAACAGATCATATATCATTTAGTATCTGGATAGCCGCTGCCACGGGTATCAAATATCAATGCATCGCTTGCCTTCCTTGATCACCCTATGCATCATCAGCAAGTAACGCAATACTCACCACCACCCCTTCCTCAGTTTCTCCTTTTCCCGCTTTTCCCGCTTCTTTTCTCGATCCCGGACACACCATACCACAATATCTCCCTTCCTCCTCGAGTCATCGTGACCCCAACTATTCCACCCTCGCCAGCACTCCCTGTACTGAGACCCCTTCAGCACCGTCTGCATCGTTGGCTCTAGCTGCCCAAAGAAAGCAACGTAATCCGGCCATTGCTTCCGACCCAGTTTGCCATCCCATGGTTCGATCTCGCCGGGCTGCTGTACTTGATCGCTAGGAAAGCTACCGCCTTCTTGGCGACCAAAGCCGAGGAAACCGCTTCTTTTCGCTTGCGGCGCTTTGCCTAGTTCATGGTTCAGAAATTGGATCGGATCAGCGTAGAAGTGGTCTGCTTCGTCAAGGTAATGTTCCCGCTCGGTGGCGTTGAGCCCGACAGGCGGTTCGCAGCCCAAGGCCCACGCTTTGATGCCGGAGAAGACGAGATGGCTTCGCCAAGGTGTGCTGTGACATGGCATCAGAAATCCGACTGTCATGATACTCGGTGCTGGAGTCAAAGCCGAGGCTGAAGGTGGCTGGGTGAGATAGTGTGATGTGTACTGCGATCGGAGATAGTTCATGACTGACAAAGGTGCGGTTTGATGGCTTGTCGTGGTGAGGAGGGATAGTGCCAGAGTTGCGAGGGCGAGGCAAACCAGAAGCAAGCGACGGGGGAGGAGGGCGTGGTATTGGCGCGGGGAAGCGGGTGTTATACAAGGATGGAAGAAGGATACGAAAGAAGGGGCAGAGAGGACGTGGAGAAGGGGGAGCAGGGGGTAAATGAAGCGTACTTCTTTGTGAGAAATCAAGGAGAGGATCGCTGGAACGACAACGGCGGTGGTGGCAAGTTGGTACGTTATTTTTCGAGACAGTGGCGAGAGGTTGGTGTCAGAGCCAGAGGAGAGGGTTTGGTAGAGACTAATAAGGCCAAATGGAAGGAAGGTAGTTAAGAGAAGGGGATAGCCTTGCGTTAGATAGTAATGCCAGGGATTGCGACCGTAGAAGACAGCGAGGGACTGCGCGATGTTAAAGTAGAGGAAGCGGAGGGGTGGCAAGGTCCATTGCTGGTAGTAGACGCGATCGACGATTGTAGAAAGTGCGAACACGAGGGCCCTGATGATTGATTAGTCCGGTCAGGGCGAAATTGGGAAAAGAGGCTTCTACCCGCAAAGCACCGCTTCTGCAACGAGGACCTTTCTTTCCTTTGAGGTCGCAGGTCCGATAGTCCAACTTGAGATATGAATCCAGATCGGTGCTTCAGGCCTGCGGAATGGTACCAACCAGCCGAAGCTAGCAGTGCGCCATAGCATGAAGCAGGCGAAGCAGATCCAGATAAGGAGGTTTGTGGGCCGAAGAATGCAAGCCAAAGCAGCAAGCAGAAGGCAGCGGCAAAGCCTTCTAATGATATTAACCCAGTCCAGCAGATGTTCGTACGTGTTCTACTTACTTAGCAAGCTCTGGCTTTTGTTCGTCCCCTTCATGGTCTCTGCGCAAGCCGTATCTGTCTTCCTGCTCTTCCCCTGACTTGTCTAGAACCCAATGCCATGGCCAACTATTCAACGCAATAATAGTCAAGGTGGTCTCTAGGCAGTTCGAGAGTGTGCGCGTGGAACAGAACCATTGCCAGGGACTGCAGATGGTCAGGAGGAGCTATAGCGCATCACATAGCAAGCATCAGTCTCTGTACGAGTGCAAGAGATTTCCATGGCTGTATTCGATTGGTCCTGAGGGTCTCTACATACGGCTGCCCATGCCTCTTTACTTTCGTGCCCATATGTCTTCGACGCCAGCCGCCAGGTGTAATAATCCCCCAATGCTGCAAACACCGCCTGCGTTACTTTCGGCGCAGCTACTAGAAGGTCGGCGCGCCAGGTGGTAGGGAGCTTTAACGACGTCGATAGCCAGGAAGCCAGCCAGTAGACGCCAGCAAAGATACTCGGGTGTATGGCGGAGCGCAATTGGTTCTTCCATTCCTAAGTGCATCGTTAGCAAACATGAACACTTCCATAAAACAAGAAAAGCTTACCCAGGTGATCCATGCGCCGCTGTCCTTGCCAAACGCAATTTGCCAAGCGGGCTCCAGGGACTGGAAGTATTCGTCGGGTTGGAAGAACGTTCTAATGCTCAGCGCATTCAAAATTCTGAATGCGACCAGAAACAGCAGGATGTCTTGCGCGGTGGTCGCCCTATGCGCGCGTTCGAACGTACGATAGCTCAGGCTCTTGGGTTCCTCGAAAGTTATCGAGGAGTCACTGCCGACCTTTGTCGAAGACTCCGAGGTCGGCGTCGACGACATCGCGCGCAAGTCAAGGAGGGAATCTCATACTGATTATTAGTTGATAATTCTACAACCAGACAGATTGAAAGGGGGCTCGGCCAGACAGGGATGGGACGGAACCTCACATCCACGTGAGCGGAATTGATGAGGTCTTGGCGGACTTGGCACGCTATACCCCACTACTAAAAGTACTTCCTCGACGACGGGAGGAAAAGCCGGTACACGAAAGCCAACGGTTAACGACGGCAATATCAAAACCGGGGATTTGTTTCTCTTCGACTCACATAGTCGCTCAACATTGCTTTTGGACGCTCTGTGGATCTCATTCCTTGCATCTCGACCCGTAAGTTCTGTCCATCCCGTGTGGGAAAAGGAACGAACACTTTGAATAGAACCACTATGGCCCCAATGGCGACGCAGACGAACAATAATCATGTAAATGGCACCAATGGGACGACACTGAAAGCTACAGCACCAGCATTCCATCCCACAGGCACACCAGACCCCTCCCAGTACCATGCCGCCTCGACGGACGAAGCTATCACCAGCGAACACACCTACGCCGCCCATAATTACCATCCTCTACCCATTGTCTTCTCCCGAGCCTCAGGTACCTCGGTATGGGATCCAGAGGGGAAGCACTACCTAGACTTCCTGAGCGCCTACAGCGCAGTCAACCAAGGCCACTGCCACCCCGAACTTGTCAAAGCCTTGACCGAGCAAGCATCGAGATTGACCCTCAGCTCACGAGCCTTCTACAACGATGTCTTCCCCCGCTTCGCCAAATTCGTAACCAGCTATTTCAACTTCGACATGGTGCTCCCCATGAACACCGGCGCCGAGGCCGTCGAAACCGCTATCAAGATCGCCCGAAAATGGGGCTACAAAGTGAAGGGCATCTCCGAAAACGAGGCCCTCGTCCTCGGCGTCACCGAAAACTTCCACGGCCGCACCTTCGCCGCAATCTCCATATCCACGGACCCCGAGTCCCGCGACAACTACGGCCCCTACCTCCCCAACATCGGCTCCACATGCCCCAAAACCAAACAATCCCTCCCATACAACGACATCCCCGCCCTGCGCGCCGCGCTCGAAGCCCACGGCCCCAAAGTCGCAGCCTTCCTCGTCGAGCCCATCCAAGGCGAAGCCGGCATCATCGTCCCCGACCCCTCCTACCTGCAAGAAGCCCGCGATCTATGCACACAACACAACGTCCTCCTCATCTGCGACGAGATCCAAACGGGCATCGCGCGCACCGGCAAACTCCTCTGCCACGAATGGAGCGGCATCAAGCCCGACCTCGTCCTCCTCGGCAAAGCCATCTCCGGCGGCATGTACCCCGTCTCCTGCGTGCTCGGCTCCCGGGACATCATGCTCACCATCGAGCCCGGCACCCACGGCTCAACATACGGCGGCAACCCGCTCGGCTGCGCCGTCGCGATCCGCGCGCTCGAGATCGTCCGCGATGAGCACATGGTCCAGCGGGCGGAGCTGCTGGGGCAGATGTTCCGGCAAGGCCTGCACGACCTCTCAAATCCGATGATCAAAACGATCCGCGGAAAAGGCTTGCTCAACGCGATCGTCATCGACGAGACCAAGACCGGCGGGCACAGCGCGTGGGATCTGTGTATGCTGATGAAGGACAAGGGGTTGCTGGTGGGCCGCGCTCTTAAGATTGCGCATGTTCAAGGGAGTGAGGACGCTGATGATTGTGTGAAGGCGAAACCGACGCATCAGAATATTATCCGGTTGGCGCCGCCGCTGGTGATTACGGAGGAGGAGATTAGGACCGCGTTGCAGGTTATTGATGAGGCGATGGGGGAGCTGCCGGGGTTGAAGGGTGGGAAGGAGGATAAAGTGATCCCGAAGTCGGAGAAAGGGGTGGAGATTACGCTTGAGAATTGAGTGGAGTAAGACGGGCTTTTGTAAAAATATGTCAGAGGAAATCTGAATGAAAGCACAATCTAACGAGATTGTGGGATCTAAGCAAAGAAGTGAATTGATTATATGGCGCACCATTGAGCGGAAAAGCGCTCCGCAGAAGCATGTACGCAGGAGAGTGTAGCATTAACACAGGTATCCATGATCGCCGGGCGTTAAAAGAGAGCCACGCTGCTTCGGCCTCGGGTTCAAAAGGAAACCACAATGCAGGAGACAGAGAAGTGAAAAACACGAGGTCCACAATAAATCAAGTCCGTCGCGACAGGAACCACATCGCTCACTGATCCCTGAATTGTTTCAGGCTCCCAAGCAGGAGCGTGATCAAAGCGATGGTTTCGCTGTAGTGGCACTTTGCTCGTCGAAGCTCAGATGGCGACTCAGTAAAGTTTTGTGACCTCTGTCAGATTTCGATCCTTATCCCAAAGTTTGATCGGTCCAAATGGAATTTCATACATTTAGTCCGGGTTGAGAAATAACAGAAGTAGGGGTCGGTCGCGGCCGTGAGGTAATTACATATATATCTATATCGGCAGATTCTCAATACTCCACCGAGCTATGGCTGTTGACGGCGTTGGCGACGCTCTCTTCCCAGAAGCAGGAGAAGGGCGCTGCAGACTGCGAAAACAGAGGGAGTGGGTGATTAGTAGAATTTTCTGCACAGGGAAGTAGGAGAAGGTTTCTAGGCGTTCCATGGCCCGTTGCTCGAACTCCGCAAGTCTCTGGTATCTGCAGGTTGAAATGGTGGTAACTTTAGACGGTGGGACGACCGCTGAGAGTAGAGCCTGGTGTGCGAATTTGGGACTGGTAAGGATGGGATTCGATTGTTGCCGTTGGACTTGATAAATCAAAACATGGGTCCACTATGGGTCCAGAAAAGGGATCCATGGGAGCCCGTTCTGTGAAGTGAAGCATTGGATGATAGGTATTGCCAGGGAGTGAAAACATGCAACGAACTGCTCCCAGGCACTATGCTCGACATGGCTTCGTTGTGGGCAGGATGCTTGGACTTGGGCAGCTCGTTGAGAGGGTGATCAAGTGGCGGGCGGTCTTGCTGTCGAGATACTGAGTCCTTCGACGACTCAATAGCAGCAGCGCAAGCTACTTGAATTTTAGCAGCTTCTTGTCGTCGTTGTCCGTATTGTCCTTTTTCATCGCGTCTTTTTTCTTCTCATCGTTCTTTTTCCCGTCCTTCTTCTCAGCCTTCTTCTGCTCATCCTTCTCCGTCTTCGGTTTTGCTTTCAATTGCCGTTTGAGGATGACCATCGCTTGTTCTTCGACGCCCAGGCCTAAAAGAATGTTGCCTTTGCGCTCAACCTTCGCAGCATAGGGAAACCACGCGTACTTCTCGTCTGCTTCATTCTTCTTTCGATCTTTTAGCACCCAGCCCACGAGTTCATGGTCGTCGGGGAGCTTATCTTTTGTTGGCATTTTATTGAACTGCTTTGCCATCTCTCGCAACTTCCATTGGCCTCGGTTTTGGCTCTCTTTTCCCGACATCTCGAATGTGACGAAGAACGCTTGGGCAGACTTGATCTGTACGAGCCAGCACTCTAGGGTGAAATTTGGCTTCTTAGGTTTCTTGCCCTTCTTTGGAGAACGGTGATTGGCTTGAGCTCCCTTTGCATCCAATGCAGTATCAACAGATCCTGCTCGCGGTCTGTTGGGCTTAGGAACTGTGAGGTGGTCTTTGTGCGCTTTGTGGTCTCGAGGCGGGTCAGGTGTCGTTGGCCGCACAGTCCCTTCTGGTTCAATGTCCGCCGCAGCAGACCGAGACACCTCCTGTGCATAATCTTCCATGAGCTTCTGCAGCCTTTTAGTCTCCTTCTTCGAGCATCCAGATTTCTGTCTCTGCCGCATCTCTTCGGCGACCGCCGCTTTCTCGTTGCCAGCATATTTTTCGAGCAGATCTTCCAGCCTTCCAAGTCCAGCAATCAAATTCTCGTTGACCAGGCCGACACCTTTAAGCGTTATCTTTGATACGTAGCTGTCCAACTGCGATGCGGAACTTGACAAATTCGCCTCCAGCAGCGCCACCTCGGACTTGCCTTTCAGCGCCCACAACACTTTATCTTTCACGCCCATACGCTCATACTGCTTTAGCAACGTATCAACGGCCTTTAAAGCTTCCTCGCAATTGTGGATGTAAACTTTTAGCCGCTTCCCGATGATTCTCTCGGGCTTCTTGTCTACCAGATTGATGATAGAGTCTGGATCTTGGTACTCGATATGCACAGTTTCTACGATTGTTCTCATGGCGATTACCTCCTTCCCCACTTGTTGGAACTCGCTCGGTGCGGCTTTGCATGATTTCCACAATCTCGTCGCGAATTTGGCGACAGCGAGGATCTCCCCGGGGGAAACGGGTATAGCCATGATGGCGCGCTAGGCTGTCAGTTACAAGAGCGCTGTCAGAAATTTCTTTCTAAATTCATATACTTTAGAACAGTTGTCTGCTGGTAGTGATAAGAGCTATCCTTGGTTGCTCGAAGATGGACAGAGAAGGGAGGAAAGGCGAGAGAAGCTCGTTACCCACATGGATGGATCGCAGTTAACCATTCGACAATGCCACTGTGCTGTGGAGAACGGGATGTCATTCGTTATAGACTTGTATTGAGTGGCGGCAATGCTTCAGATTGAAGGTCATCTTTGACCAGAATATTGCTTCGGTCGGCGATGTCTGCCTGCGCTCATCTTCTGCGCTCAATCAGTCTCGGGGGTAGGATTCTGCATCGATCAGCCTTGCACTGCCACAGCTGCAACATGCGTTCATGCTGCGTGCATATGATGTGGTTGATTCTAAGTGGTAGACGTCATCGCCGTCAGAACAGCCTGAGCCAGTCTGTCATGAGCTTAGAGCTTCTTGAGAGTAAAGGAATTATGTCCGTAAGGCAAAGTAACCTAAGACTTCGATGGTCGATGGGCAGCGAAAGCACGTGACCGGTCATCAGGGCCGGATGTCGAGAACAGGCTTTTGCGCGGAGAAATAGAAATACCCACTCCCTTAGCGGGGGATGCGGGTTGGTCGCAATAATTGTGATATCCTTGTGACACTCTTGTCAACCTATTTTCAATCGAAAATACTTTTTAGTAGATTAGCATGATGCAGAAATTTCGAAAGAATTGTGGTAATCTAAGATTTAAATACAACAAGACTTGCGCAATCTTGCAAGACTTTTAAAATGATTAAGTATTACGTCTTGCGCATTGCCAAGAATTTGAGTACTTCTAAAGGGTCCTTCGTGTTGCCAAGGCGCCACTCGTGGATTGCTAAGGCCCACAGGCGCAGTTCACGAGCGCATTCCACGAGCGCAATTAACGAGCGCGCACATCATCACCATCGCGTGCACACGTTGGGGGCACGTCTGCCTACACGACGCCCACGCGTAGAAATCTCCCGAATCGTTCGATTCTGCTATACAAATTGCTATAGTGTGAACGAGTGACAAGTAAAGATCTAATCGAAGTGCCACGAAAGTTCGTGCGCATCTCGAATATCAACTTTATCTTTTTTTGACTTCAATCTTTGAAAAGAATAAAATCATATTTTTCTACAAGTTAGATGTTTGTATATTTGTTAAATAAAGCTTTTACAATTACAACTATCTTTTATTAATAAGTATTACATTGTAAATAGAGCTTTGCAAGTTGAAATTGATTGTTTTGAACTTTCAATACGATTTTTACTAAAAAAATCTTGTGGAATTATTGCGTTACTATTGCGACCAACCCGCATCCCCCGCTAAGGTTCGTAAATCCTTGCGCTCCGTTTAGGTATGAAGCGCTGGATGCAGATTGATCGGTAGATAGCAAGTGGTTCTTTAGATCAAGCCAGACAGCAGTTGCGAAACAGGGCATTAGGTACCTGGTGGCAAGCTCTTGACGACAAAGGAGAGGATCAAGAAATGCCGAGTGCTATTAGCACTACACGCGAATGAGGAGAAATATCTATACATTGTCATTATGACATGAAGGTTAGAGTATAATTGACTCGGGACTGGTCAGGCTTTGCAGACACCGATACCCATCCAGCGATTGAAACTTGTTCAGCATGCCGTTGTTGCCTTCTTTGACCAGTGCCAACGAAAGTTTTCATTGCTGCTTACCGACGCACAGAATAAGTCAAGACTCTTGTGAGGATCAGCAGCGTAGGGTATCTACTGCTGTGCAAAGACCCCACAATGCCCTATCACAAAGTATGAATGGGTGTAGCGGGATATCGGAACCTGATGCTAAGCGTTGGAGTTGACAAGGTTTGCGAGACATCACGAAGAAGCACTACGTTTATGTTGTCCTGCCCGTGTCAAAAGTGGTGAGTGCAGCCGCTTCTCTGCCTGTGACTCGGTAATGACTGTGTAGGGACTGTTGTTTCAATTTGCCAAACGACAAATCGTTAAGCCGCCAATCGATAGCGCTTGCCGACTCTGATGGTACACCATAGTACGAGATGCTTACCGGCACCCTAACCATCACTACAACATAGGCCAAGAAAGTTGTTCCAATTCCGCGAAAAAGACCCAGCTCAGGCTCTGAAGGAGTCAACGAAGACGACCGGAGTAACCAACATTGCATCAAGCTTCGGCAGCATTGAACATCTACTAAAAGTGGTGTCGATTTTGAGCGAATCGCCATTAAAGAGTATTAAAAAAACGCGGTAGCAGCGACCATAGAGATTTGCTCAAGATGGGAGACCTCAACATCAAAAGTGAGGATGATGTTATCGCTCCAAGCATGGTCAACGCGATTTCCACAAATTATTCTCAGGGAGTCCCGGACGCTGCTTTGTTTCCATTCCTACACCTCTCATGCGCATTGCGCGATATTGTATACGAACAAATCTTCCCAAGAGCAAAGATCATCCATGTGACCGAGGGTCACCGCCACAACTGCAGCGGAATCTATACGTTCTTGCCAAGCATGGTGATCGAGCACCGTGACGTGGATCAGCCCGAAATATATCGCTGGTCACCATACGCTACCAACCTGATGTGCAGCTGCCGCCTGGTGCACAATGAGATAAAAGCTATGATCTTCAAGACGAACACTTTCATCATTACTCAAGGGCGTCAGGATCACCCCTTGAGATTCAAAGTGCATCCTTACGACAACATCGAATTCTGGTTCGACAGAATGCCGCATGCGACAAAGAATATGGTTAAGAAATTGCATGTGCATCTCAACGATGCCTACTTCCATTTGAGGTTCAAAGGTATAGCGGAAGCCCTTTCACAGTTCTCGAACATCGAGATCACGATTGGAGACCTCAGCGGAAAATTTCATGACGTAGACCTAAGGTACCTGGAACCTCTCTGCTGCGGTATCATCGAAGCTCGATCCCAAAATCGGCCGATCGTGTGGAACGATGGCGGAGACACAGCAGTGACCAGGATGCTGAATAGTATCAACGGTCGTCTGGCGATGTCTACCTTAGCTACTACAGCTACCCTCGAGGACCGAGCAGCTAAAGCTCGCAAAGATCCTCCAATCCCTGGCAATTTAGGAACCTTGGCTAAAAAGGGGTCTTGCAATCGATGATCAAAAAGACACAGATTACATCCTAGAGAAGGGATGTTCTAAAGAGACTGGGCTCGGAAGAACCCATTGTCTCGAGGTGCATGAAGTGGGTGGTTTGGAGACCATTTCACGTTGATGGAATGATTTGAAGATTGGTACAGATTACCCGGGTAGATGAGATAGTAAGTCAAACGAATGATCAAAGATTCAGCCCGTGGGTCTGCACTGGTCGAGCTGCCCAACGTGATATATCCGATGGCATCGCTACCTAGATATTTCCCAGCTATTTTGTGGATACCCCTATCAGAACTCTGCGTTCTGAATACTGTGGCTTTGCTCGTCGAGGTTTCCATTTCCCCGTTGGTCTACAATTCTTGTTCTTTAACTGTTCCTCGTTGGGTCTGCCTATAGGTACCGATGGCCAGTACCTCTCCACGTCTTTGGCCCTCTCTGAGTATCCAGAGAGTCCAGCCAAAGAAGTGCTTTTGAGATATTCCTAGTTTCAAGGGTTCAGTCTCTCTCGGCAATGAATTGAGGCAGCTAAGGTGAGGCAAAAAGAGACCCGACGCCTTTGAAAGGCTTTGAAGCGTCTCGCATCCTCACAAAGAGTGGTAAGGCCTTGAAACCTCATGTAACATCCAGGCCAGACAGTGATCCCCAATTCTTACCCGCACAAAGTCGTCTGGTCTCTGCCACTCCCAAATTGTACCGTCCTTTTTCTCGCCCACTCTTCTCATATGTGCTTCAGTACATCTGAGAATCAGACACCCAGACTACCAAAATGCCTACGCCAACTATGCCGCTGGCAATCTCCAGAGAGTCCACCCTATCACAGCACAAGACAAAGCAGCCGAGGACTCCCCAAAAATTGAAAACCACGGCCCAAACCCCCATGACAGACAACGAACCGCAGATCTCCTCCGCCACATACCCAAACACCGACACCCTCGGCGGCGCAGGACCCACCTCGTACCTCGCTACCGACGGGCAGTACTTTACTACCTTCAACGACGGCCACAATCAACAGCTACTTTGGCTGACGGATAGGCCCCTGAAGTAGTCCATGCAAAAGTAAGGATTGGTGCAACATTCCCCACCACTACTTCCTGGAAGAACATCTTGATGAAACCACAACGGATCGGACAACCAACAAAGATTGATAGCTAAAGAGGCAAACTGTTAAAGCATGTTGATCCGAACAAAGTGTTGTTCACCAATTCGATAGGGAGCTCGACGTCTGGGTCCGAAGCCCTCTTGTTTAGCATGAGTTCATGCAGCCTATCAGCATCATTTCCATATTGTAGTAGAGCAAAATCGCAAGAACCAAAATCGAAGAAGAAGGAATCCGGCAGGATCGAACGATCGAAAAATTCAGAAAAAGCAAATCCTTTCTGTACAGATTCCCGAGCTCTCAGGGTCTGAATACATGGGGTTTGAACCACTTGACCAGTGTCGAGATTTGCTGGAAGGACTACGGTCAATCAGTAATAACATACTTGAAATTCCTGGCAATATACTGGGTCGAGGATCTTGCAACTTGGGCGAGCGATCGCTCGGATCCTGTTGCTAATTGGCAGATGGAAATTTTAGAGCGCTTAGCGGACTGGATGTCGATATTATAAACAATGTGGGGAATTACAAAGCTAGACGAGGAGCGTTGTGACTGATCCTGCCATCTATCAACCCCTTTTTCTAACGCTCTGCCTTGCAGATGTTGCTCAAACAAGATCTCGTCGCCAAAACAATTCTCATCGCAAAAACACTTCTATTGACATATTCATCCTAGTGCGATACCTTAGATGGCAAGTCAGGAGCGTTGAGAAGAGAAGCGCTCGTAGAGAAATTCTCAATCAGCAGCAGGCAGTGAAGTATAATAACACTAATGATAATCCATAGCTTAAGCCATGGATCATGTAAGTGCTGTGCTTCTTCCATGAGGCTGCCTAGAAGAGAGAAGAGCAGGAACAGGCTCTAGCAATGACCCCTAAGCCTTCACCACGGCAGTACATTCAAGAGTTGAGATCAGCTAATAGAAAGCGGTTTTGAAATGGCTTTTGGTGCGGGAAAAAGAGGAGAACGAGACTCCCTTTATTGTACCTAGGACGATCGCTCATCACAGCAGGTATCTGGACTTGCACAGCGTTTGCGCGAACTACTGGATTCGTAAGAGTCTAAAGGGCATAATGATAAAATTGCGTAACTCGAACAGCCATTCTACAAAACAACCGCGGAAAGTAAAAGAGGAGATCCAAGGCCCCAATCCACGGCGAAGTAGCCAGCAAGCTAATCCTCTGAGCGATCTAGTCCCCACCTTAGTAACTATCCAGATCCCGATTAAGTGGATTCAGAGCTTTGATTTCCTCCCTCAACTCGTTCGGTCGTAGCATTGGCGTTGCAGATTGAGATGCAGGAGGTGGGAGGATGAGCTCCTCATCCGCCGGTACATCGTCCAGCGGACGCATGCGCGGGGTATTCGTTACATATGTGACTTTAGGCTCCGTCCGGGCTCCTGCCGAGCGTGAATAAGATGGACCAGCAGTGACGTATTCACGCGGATTGCCTTGATTTGTGATATCGGCCAGAGGTCCCTGGCGCGTGGCTACATTCAAAATATCATCTTCTTCGTCCACTGCATTGGCTGCTGGTACAGTTTTTGCGAGCCTCGGTGTGGTATCCGTGGCAGGGCTGGCAGATGCCATAGGTGAAGACGTCGCATCATCTTCTACTGCGACCAACGACTCCCGTTCCGGAGTGACCCAGGAGTATTTGGAGGTCACGTCTGTCGAGGCTCTGTGGTGTTCGTCGTCAAACGAAGTGTGGAATGGACTCGGAGATACGCTACCACGTTGTCCCTCGGAAGGGCGCTCATTGGAAGCTCTCATCGTGCTGTTGTCGTTCTCGAACTGTGTGGTCGTGCCCAGCAGTGGATTATCAGGATCAGAAAGCCGTACCGGCCTTCTGAAGATATGCTGCTCCCCTTGGACATTCTCGTCTACCCTTCCGTCATCTGACAGGTCCGAATTCGACCATTCCTGTTTATAATTTCGATTCTTGAGAATGCCTTTAAGCTTGACTGATGGCTTCTTCCGCATTTGCGGAATGCTCGAGATCGGTTGATACCCCTTAGAACTTCTCCCGAAGGTTGATCTCCATTCCTTGAATCTGGATTGAACGGTCTTCTTCTCACACGCAGGATCTTCGATGTAATTAGACCCTGCTCATAACAAGGAAGCGTGATCGTCGAAGGCAGTGAACTTACCTTCCACGAGGACTTGTCGCGCTATTTGAGTAGCTGAGGTGCCCGCAGCCTCTGCATCATCTTCTCTATGCCCACTACCATACTCGTTCCCCAGTTCTTGTGCACAATTTTGGCGAGGTCCTGTCTGCTTGGCCGAAGTCGAGGAGCTGGTCGCAAGTCCAGTCGAACGTTGGAAGAACCCAAAAATGGTTTTCCTCTTGCTCTTCTTTGTCGCTTGGCTCTCTTTTGGTGGATTATTAGCTTCTGGTAGGTCCACAGGCGCAGAAGGAATACCGTCAAGCCCGGCATCATTGATTTCGTCTGTGTTCCTTAAGGCCCTCGGAAGACGTTGAGCTGCTGCTAGGTGAGAGGCATCGTAAGCAGCTCGCTGGGCAAAGTTCATGTCCTCACGCCTGACACGTGACGACGGCGTCGTCCGGGTACCCGAACGCACAGTTCCGCTATCATGGTATTCTGGAAATGGTTCGGTATCCGGCGCCGGTCCGAGTGTATGCGTTGTGGCTTCTTGCTCAGACCTAATAGGTACACCGCCATCGGTAGATTCATCAGTGCTCGATGCAGGCTCATTCGCAGGTGAAGGCAGTGGGGATTCAGGACCTGAGTAAGCTTCTGAGTCAGCGTTCCTCCCTCAAGTCGGTGAATTGAGCAAGGAGGCATGCCTTGAGGGCGGATACTGTCAAGACACGTTTCATGCATCTTGACAGCCTCAGTAAGGGGTAAGAGACGCTCAGAAGTTTACTTACCTGCAGCATGTGTCCGGGCTCGTTGATCGGACTGAAGATGTGCACTATCCTCAGAGAATGAAGAAGGGATATGAAGTTCCGCCAGTAATCGATGTTGCCGCTGAAGGGCATTTTGAACGTCCGCTAGCTGCTCAGACGGAAAAGCTGCGTTATTCTCGCGAGACACAGGAAGGTTCTGAAGGTCCGATAGTAATCGATCGTGCCGTTGAAGGGCGTTTTGGACGTCGGCTAGTAGTTGTTGTACTTGCATCAAATCCGGCTAAAATTGTAACGTCAGCAATTGCAGCTTAAATACAATTGTTGTTGCCTTACTCGTCGGTCTTCCTCAGCATCTGTAGTAATGTTCGCTTCGGGAAGCTCGGAAGAATGTTTGCTGCCTACAGCAGTAGTGCCCATAGACGGGTTCACAGTGTCGAAATGTTGCTCGTCAGGCACTTTGAGGCCTCGTTCGTCGTGCAATTGTTCCGGTTGCGAGTGGATAGTCTCACTTTTTCTTTCTTCTTTTTTTCTCGGAGCCCTTAATGAATCACCCTGAGGCTCTTGCGCCGTCATCATGTTAACAACAAGTGGCCGGTCATAGAACACATCCGCCATTCTTCGGACTTGATCATTAACGGACATCCCAGGGAGCTGGATATCAAACAAGCCAGCTGGCGCGGTGTTCCCAGGTAGTTCTGCTTCAAGACCGCCGAAGTCAGAGTCCTTGGTCTCTTGATCAACTTTAGGAACGTCCCACACAGGTGGGCGAGGTATGTATTGACCTTGACGCCTTCGATGGATGAAGGAACCTTGTGGCGACGGTGGCAGCATTGTCAGGCTCTCCGCATCAGAAGCCGTCGAGCGAGCTGGGGATGGATCAGGGACCAGTAGGTTAGGTGGGAGTGGTGGCTTGCTTGGAGTGCCAGTGAGAGGCTTCCATCTTGGACCGTCCATTGCTGGAGTACCCTCTAACTGCAGCTCCTCATACAATGTAAGACTGCTCAAGAGTTCTTGATCTATACACCTCTATCTAAAATGCAAATCAAGATGAAGCAAGGTAATGCAAGAATTGACTGTGTATGTGCTCTGCGTCTGATCAAGTAAACACTTATGCACATAGGCTTCGCAAAGGAAAGCGCGAATAAGATTAAGAGCTTGGGACCACCTCCTGATGGGGAAGGCACTTTCAGCTACAGATAGCATTTGGGGACGAGCCAGTGCACAATGTCGTATGACACATAATTGTCATTCGATCCTGCTCTACAGTTTTGATATTTCTCGGTCAATGGGTTTCTTTCATGATTGAGAGGGCAGCGGCTTACTTTAATACATTAAGGTTCTTGTTCTTGTTGCAAAAAATCCGTAATCATTCTAACGATGTCGCCACTATGGGTCATCGGTAATTCGTGCCCAGCATTACAACTACGAAGCTCCACATTGTCCGATCCTAGAGCGTGGCATGCATCCTCGAAAATCTCATTCTTGATCACAATGGGGTCGTCATCGCCACAAACGACTAAAACGCGAGCAGCTCTTTTGGACTTGTCTTCCTGACTGTCTTGGACTGATGATTTGGTCATAGCAAAGTGATCACCAACCAGGCGCCAACGCGCGTGCTGTTCATGGATCGGCCCGTACCTAATACTTGATATGAAAGCCCTGACAAATCCTTGATGATGCCGGACCTGCCATGCCTGACGCCAAGTGTCTTTTAGCAGGTGATACGGAACCTTGTGAATATGGATAGATCCCATCGACTTACCACTGCATCTCGAGCTGCGATTTCAGGTCGCATCTCCGAGAGAACATTGGTCGAATCCTTGTGAACCTGCTCCTGACTGGGCAACTCCTCCTCCATTGCCATACTGGTCGGTGTGGTTGGCTTAGATTGGACTGCAACTGCGGCCAAGGGATTACTCCCTAGTCTTTTCCTCACAAATTTCTCAAGCAAGAACCCAGGCAGCAAAGCAGTGGAATACAGAACCTTACTGGTCCTGCTGATGTGCTCTTTGCGGACAAGACCCGAAGGAGCAATGAGAATGAGATAGGAGATGAACTGGGGAAAGAAGCTTGTGAAATTTGTGGCTATACCACCGCCAAGAGAGTATCCCACGATGCTAAAGGATGATGTACCGGTCCAGCAAAGATCCGAGGATGCCAAAGCAAGGAAGATGGCATAGGAGAAGAGTCGCATGTCCTGGGGCACGTCTTCAGGTGTATCGGAATAGCCACGACCCCAGAGGTCTAAATCACACTTGTAAGAACTGAAATGCCACTATCGCTTGTAATGACAGGTATGAGCAAATCGCCAGCTCATAGCCAGGGCAATTATTCCAGCGTACAAGGGATCCGTTCACTGAGATGAATACGAACTCACCAAAGAGCATTACACGATGGCCACGGTCGACCAAGCCATGCGCCACGCCACCTGCAAAGTGGTTTAGCCTTTTGTAGTCGGATTATAAAAAGATCTTGTACCAAGGGATAAGCATGGCGTCGATATGCCGTGTATTAGGAGAAACTTTGCTCCGTTTACCGGACCCCATTCGTAAACTCTCAGACTACCATATGGCGAGTCGACGTCCCGCGAACCAGGAAAAGCATCTGGGGGATAGGGGAGAATGGCAAGCTCGTCCGCTTTGAGTCTGGGTAGGACGGCCAGTCTTGGAGACGGGATAAATTGCTCAGTCTGACATTGAGATCTTTGCACCTTGACAAAACTCCCTAATGCCAGGACCAAAGCTATCCATGGCCACTGCTTCTCAATATGCTGTCGACCGAACCGAGACTGAGAGCCTAATAAGACACCAGCACCTCCAACGCAAAGGAGCAATGCCCCTAAACTCGGCAGTACCATCAGGACGCTGGTATTGTTTCGTCTGGATGGAAGATAGCTCACTCCGAAGGACAAACCGGTACCACGACAAGCTTGTGGGCTGAATTGCCAATCAAAAGGGGTCTATTATAAAATGCGGAATGCTTCCGTAATTCTAAGCGAGCTCGTGAAAACTTTCCTTCATAATTTCCGTCCACCAGTATAAAAAATGGTCAAACATTGTTGTCTCATGTTGGTAAAATGGAAGCAGCATGCATTGCATACTAGTCCTTGACGTTGCTATGCTGAGCCGAACTGGACACCAGCAAGACTACTGATAACGGGCTTAGAGCATGGATATCCATCGATGCCGATTCATACCGTATCCCCCGGCGGCCATCGACGCCCTCGCGTTCTCGCACCCGTCCACTCCCCTGAGCAGAAGTAAGACGCCAGCTACATTACGGCTCGCAATTGGTCGAGCCAATGGAGACATTGAGATATGGAATCCCTTGAAGGGTGCCTGGTTCCAAGAAAGCATATTAAGGGGAGGTAAAGATCGCAGCATTGAAGGCTTGGTGTGGACAAACGACCCAGAAGATGTTGACCAACATGGCTTGAAAAGCGCTGGAAGATTGAGATTGTTCAGTATTGGCTATTCGACGGCTGTGACTGAATGGGATCTAGCAACAGGAAGGCCCGCACGGCATTTCACCGGCAACTATGGAGAAATTTGGTGTATAGCTGCGCAGCCGAGGCCAATAAGCGGCACATGCGATGGGAACGGAGAGCAGACAGCCTCAGTAGATGAGGCCACTGGTCAATACCAGGATATTGCCGTTGGCTGCGCCGACGGCTCGATTGTGCTCTTGTCTACGGCCGATGGAGACTTACAATTCAAGCGCACTCTCGTAAGACCCTCGAAAAAAAAAGCGCGTGTCCTCAGTATTACGTTCAAGGACCGCTATACGCTTGTAGCTGGGCATGCAGATAGTACAATTCGAGTCTATGACATCCGTGGCAACCAGCTGCTGCGCAGCATGTCACTTGGTGCCGGTCCAGTCGGCGGTCCAAAAGAGATACTGGTATGGTCTATCAGTTGTACGATTGATGGTACGATTGTGTCCGGGGATTCGACGGGCACAGTGCGGTTCTGGGACGGGAAACAGTACACTCTACTGCAGCGAATAGTAGGTCATGGCGCAGACATACTCGATCTAGCTGTCAGTGCAGATGGGCAATGCGTATTCAGTGGTGGTATGGATCGGAGAACCACAGTGTACCGTCGAACGGACCCGAGCCAAAAGGGCTCCCCTTACCGTTGGAAGGAGGTTGCGCACCAAAGGCTTCACAAACACGATGTCAAAGTCATGGCTTCATACGAGAATAAGAATATGAGCATTGTAGCTTCAGGAGGTATCCAAAGCCTGTGTCTCTTCCTACTTTGCATCTCTAAAAGCGCACCCCAGGCCTAGACACGATCCCGATCGTCACACCCCTCAAAGAGTTCGGTAGAGAACACCACCGTTCGCTATCAAACCTTCCACAGCAGCCTTGCCTTTGTAGTTCGCCTCGAAAACGTCTTGTGGTGGGCTGGTGGGATCGCGAGATAAACATATGGAGGCTGTCAAAGGCGCATGATCCACACAACGGCTTTGACAGTGTCGATCGATCAGCTGAGAGCCGGCGACGGAGACTCGTATCAAAGATCGAGCTACAGGTCAGAACATCTCTCTGCTTTTGGGTCCGTGTGAGCTGACTGGCACTACAGGGCGAGGATTCACTTAGCTCAGTAGATTTGTCCGACGACGGTAGTCTTCTAGCTGCAGCAACGATGACTAGTGTACGCATCTTCGGACTGCGTTCCCAGAGCGGCAATGTTTTAAGAGTGCAGAGGGTGGATATTCCATCAGCTTTGGCAAGCCAGGGTGCTAGACTCGTCCGTTTTTCTCCAGACCGACGATGGTTGCTGGTGGTACGAGCCGATAGCACGATCTATGTTCACCGAATCACCCAAGAAGAGGGTAATGCTAAAACGTTGACGATTATGGATATGAGTCTGTGTCTTAATAGACTATCCAGGCCTGTTGCGAAATCCGATTTCAGGCACGGAATTCTCGGAGCATACGACAGAACCATATGCCGCGTAGCATTCTCCTCCGATTCAAGGATCTTGGCTGTTGGAGATCTGTCAGGGTATATTGATACGTGGGTTTTAGAGGGCCATAAGGACCTCACGCAGGAAGCTGCCTCAATAACGAATGGCGCCATCCAGTCTGAGTCATCGGACGAGGACGAGTCGGAGGCTTGTGAGGAGCAGCACCCAACCATCATCTTCGGCCAGCACTGGACCAGAAACCCCGCTGCAGCCTTGATTCCAAGACTGCGCGCTGCAGTCTTGATTTTGACGTTCAGACCATCTAAGATACCGTCCCAAGCTCATGTCAACGGTAATATAGCGGTCCATCCTACACGACATAATCCTCATCCACATTCGCATGAGCTCCCAAGTGGCGAAGACAGGCTGGTCGCCGTTACTAGCGAGCACCACCTATATGAACTTGAGGTCTTGGCTGGTCGATTCTCGGATTGGTCACGGCGTAATCCGACCATTAGCTTTCCTCAGCAGTTTCGTGAAACACGAGAGCGAGCAATGGGCGCCATCTGGGATATCAGCGCAACCAAGCAACGGATTTGGCTTCACGGTAGTACGTGGCTATGGATGTTTGACTTATCAAAGGATATGCCACCTCCAGCCAAGCAAGAGCAAAGTACGGAAGACATAATTATGAATGGCGCCAGTCAAGGACAGAAACGAAAGCGAAGCGAAGACGAGGATACCGTATCCCAAGAAGCGAGGACATATGACACAGGGGCTGGTAGTCGAATCCTGGACTCTGAGCTCAATTCTGGAATTGGTCGCAAAATGCGCAAAATTCAAGGAGTTCGATCGGAACAACAGGAGATTGTTGATTTGGTTCCCGAGCGACAATCTGCTTCGGAAGACGACGACGATGACGCGGCGGGCCCGGGAGCATTGGTCGGGTGGCGGCGAGCCATTGAAGAAAAGCCAGAGGCCAACGCTGAGGACGGGCTGACGAATGGTGACAAGCTGATGGATGATACCAATGTTGTGGCCCCAGCAGAAGGACAGCAAGCCCCACCCTACTGGTCTACGTACATGTACAGGCCGATCTTAGGTATAGTGCCATTAAGAGGTGGAGGGTCTGAAGCACAAGGAATGGACGATGTCTCACAGGATGACGGGGATGAAGACGGGCATCGAATTGAAGTGGCACTGGTGGAACGGCCGATGGCGGAAGTGGACTTACCGGCCAAGTTCTACGGCGAACAGGAGTGGAATGAAGAGACGTAAGTCACAGACCGCTGTACAGACTAGAAAAAGATAATATCCCTTTCCTTGATTTGTCCAGATGAACTATCGATGTTTCTTGTATACTGCTTGCCATCTCGGGGGAATGAGACGGTAGAGGCCTGGCCTGTGCGAACAAGCTGCGCACGACATCTCAACTTGATCAAGCGATGAAAATTGAAAGCCTAGACCCAGGCATCATGGGTCGTAGTATCTCTACTTCAACGCCTGACAATTCCTTTCATGTTGTCGTTGTTTGATATGTCAGGTCGACGCGTACTCAAGCAATGCCAAGCGCTGTGCTTGCGCGTCCTTCCAATGCTCGTGGATCGCCAAGCTTGCCGCGTCTTGAGATAGTGGCGCACAATACCTCAAACACCCGATCGAGCGAGTAGAAGACTGCGCAGAGCATGTGTCGAACGTAAAGTAACACAGATGATCCATAGCAACCGGTCCATCTCAAAGTCTTTGAGAGGGCAGACGGCCAGACGCACATCGCGTGAAATCTCACCAAGCACGTGGCCTAGAACGGTCAATCAGATAAGATTCTCGTTAGGTAAGCCCGGTGGTGGCCAATCAAATTCGATTACGACGCACACCCAACCAAAAGCATTCGTCAACCCTTCCAGACTGATTTCCGTGGAACCCTCTGCGTTACGCAATCCCCCTGCAATCATTAACAGTCCTCCACGTCGTCCGTAGCGATCTCAAGGACTTGAGAAAAAGGTTTTCACCCTTCCTGCTTTCTTGGTCGGCTGTCAGTCATCGGCGAACGTCGACGTCTTGCGCGGTGCTACTAATAGCCATTGTGCCTTGCGGTTTCGGCTGTGCATCGCCTGCCGCTATTACTCGGCATCCACCGCATTCCGATCACTCATTCCCTTCACACTCGCATTTACGTTGCCTGTCTTCGACCAGAGCGAGTAGGCAGAGAGTTTTCTCCCTCACTAACTCCGTCGACGACAGCAGCGTCCTCTATAATGGCGAGTCCTCGATATCCGGGCGAGGCGCCCCCACTTCCCCCCAAAGAAAGCATCGATGCCAATGGGATAACCACACAATTTGAACATCTTCTTCGGACGAGACGACTAAACGATCTGGCGGAGCGATCACATCGGCGACCAGAAGCAGCCTCTCCCTTCCCTCCTACTTCCACTATCTCGCTCCCGCCATCACGACAAGCGCCACCACCACCCACGGACTACCCCTCAACACCTCCCACCTATTCATCTCTACGCAATCACCCCAAGATTGCGACTCCGCCACAAGACTCGCCATCAATTAGATTTCACAGTCAACTACGTTCGCACTCTCGTCGGCCGTTGAATTATGAGAACCCAGGCCTGTTAGACGAAGCCCTGCAAGTCGTACCGCTGGATCTCATCTATGGCGAGGCCGATGATGAATGTCGACTGCTTCAGGCACAGGCCAATAGTGTACCTGGAAACAAGAAGCCGGAGTGGGGATACCAAGACTGTGTTATTAGAGCACTCTTAAGGTACGCTTCTTAATATTCCCCCGATTGAGCCCGTTGCCTGACTTTTGATGTCCCAGGTGGTTCAAGAAAACATTCTTTACCTTCGTATGCAATCCTCCTTGTTCACATTGTGGTTCGCCAACCTTAGCCTGTGGCTTTACTCCTCCATCGGAAGACGAAACTGTGCGCGGGGCCACTAAGGTCGAGCTCTATCAATGTCCTGTCCGTTCTTGCGGAAGGTACGAGCGCTTCCCTCGCTACGGCGATGTCTGGACTCTGCTGCAAACACGAAGAGGGCGTGTTGGTGAATGGACGGATTGCTTTAGCATGTTATGCCGGGCCATGGGCACACGAGTGAGGTTTGTGTGGACAATGGGCTCTCACGACTACAGCTGGACCGAGGTCTACTCCGAGCACCACGAGAGATGGATCCATGTCGATGCATGCGAGGAGGTGTGGGATCAGCCTCGCATGTATTCCGAAGGTTGTTACCTGTTTTCCCTTGATTGGGGACTCACTGTGGCTGACAATTTCACGTAGGCTGGGGATGGAAATTCTCTTATTGCATAGCCTTTTCAGCGGATGGAGCAACCGACGTTACACGGCGATACGTGCGCAATGCCGTCACACAGGGCAAGGATCGGAACAAGGCCCCGGAGGAAGTGCTGATGTGGATCATGAACGACATCCGGAAAATAAGACGGGACGATACCGCCAAAAAGGATCGACAGCGACTATTTGTCGAAGATGAGCGAGAGGAGAAGGAGCTCCGAGGCTACGTCATTCAAGCGCTCGCAGCATCTATCGGCAACACGTTGTCCGGCCACTCGAGGACTCCAGGAGAAGAGCATAAGCATCAGTCGGAAAGAGAAGCCACCATTGCGTGGCGGCAGGCCCAGGTTGGCAACCTGCCAGCACCGCCGGGACCGAATCGCTCCCGGTGGGAGTGAGATCGAAGGTTGCATGATGAGTGCTCATTGAATCACATTAGATGTTCTTTATCGACCATTACGACGTTGAGCTGTAGGAGAATTCCCCGAAATGGAGTCATCACGCAATGTACGCATATATCATTCAGCAACGGCATTCAATTTCATGAAGATTCATCGTGCGGGCACAAGCGAGGTGTTTCGGAGTCGGGTCTTTTGGTTCCGCTTGAAAGGATCTTTCGGAGCGCTACTGTACTTTCCTGGGGGATGGCATAACAGCAGGGGCACGGGAATGGCGTTACATCATATTGTCTTGCGGGATCCTGCGGTATATCTTGCAATTTGTCAGTGGTCGTCAACCGTCAACGCGGACGGGAAGAGTCTTTGGAAGTCTACTTTGGGAGCCGGATGGCGAGCGACGTGTTGTCTGACCGCACGGCGTCAGATGACTTCAGTTTGGCTCAATCGTTGGACCTGGTAGCTGCAATGAGAATGGTCAATAACAGCAGGACTTCGGAAGATAGTCGATAGCTCAAGCAGGCCAGTCTTCTATCTAAGTCGTTCAAGAGATCCTATCTTGCTGTGGCTAGGGTCTACAGCCTTCAAGTGTGTTTGTGAGAGTAAGTGACATCGACCGGGCGGACATGCGCCTGGGTAAATATCGGATCAATCAATATCTTCAACAAGCTCTTGCCCCAGGCTCTCCGTAACTGGCAAAGAATATCTCGAACCCAATTGAAGCCCACACTTGGAATCCTCTTTCCTACCCGACATCCTCGGGCTTCTGTCCACAATGAGCAGCCCATAGAATCCTATCCTACCCACTCAATGGCCACCCGCACCCTGCGCATCGGGCTCCTTCCCGGCGACGGCATAGGCCGCGAAGTCATTCCCGTATATCCCCCTCCCCCTTACCCGTTCTCCCCTTCCTCCATACCTAAACCCCTCAATTCTTTGCCATCAACCCACTAACCCCTTCCTCTCCCCAGGCCGGCCGCCGCGTACTCGAAGCCCTCACCAAAACCCACCCCCTCGCCTTCGACTTCACCACCCTCCCCTGCGGCTACACCCACTTCCAGCAAACCGGCACCGCGCTCCCCCCCTCCACCGTCCACCACCTCCGCACCCACTGCGACGCCGCCCTCTTCGGCGCCGTCTCCTCCCCCACCACCAAAGTCGAAGGCTACTCCTCCCCCATCGTCGCCCTCCGCAAACAACTCGATCTCTACGCCAACATCCGGCCCGTGAAGAGCGTCCGCGGCGTGGAAGCGCACGGCGGCCGGGAAGTCGACCTCGTCATCGTGCGGGAGAACACCGAGGACCTCTACGTCAAGGAAGAGCGCACCTTCCCCGCGCCCGACGGGGAGGGCACCGTCGCCGAAGCCATCAAGCGGATAAGCTCGCGCGCAAGCCGCCGGATCGCACACATGGCCGGCGAAATCGCCGTCCGCCGCCAGAAGCTCCGCTCCTCCTCCTCCTCTACTTCCTCGGCGAAAAGCATCCACACGTCCCCCACCGTGACCATCACCCACAAAAGCAACGTCCTCTCCCAAACCGACGGCCTCTTCCGCGAATCCGCCCGCGCCGCCCTCGCCTCCTTCGACGGCGTCCGCATCGAGGAGCAGATCGTCGACAGCATGGTCTACAAGCTCTTCCGCACCCCGTCCGCCTACGACGTCATCGTCGCGCCCAACCTCTACGGGGACATCCTCTCCGACGGCGCCGCCGCGCTGGTCGGCTCGCTGGGGCTCGTCCCCAGTGCGAACGTGGGCGATGGGTTCGTGATCGGGGAGCCGTGCCATGGGTCGGCGCCGGATATTGAGGGGAGGGGGATTGCGAACCCGATTGCGATGATTAGGAGCGTGGGGTTGATGTTGGAGTTTTTGGGGGAGGGAGGGGCGGCGGGGAAAGTGGAGGGGGCG
>JAABUS010002397.1_pt1 | contig 35641 bp, 36 predicted proteins | sample 5560161 | NCBI WGS metagenome assembly JAABUS01 (sample SAMN10711885, study PRJNA513376) | rock metagenome | isolation source: Antarctica rocks | place: Antarctica: Victoria Land, Trio Nunatak nord | collected 2016-01-04 | reverse complement strand
CGCCCTGGGTTGCGCCGCCACCCCCACCGTTGTGCAGCGCCGCGCGGGCGATGCCGTGCACGTCCACCCCGTGGTGGGAGTAGAAGCGGCGGTCCTCCGTCGAGATGAGCGCGTCCTGCACCGACTGCGGGATCGCCGTCAGCGGCACGTCCTGTCGGTTCTGGGCGAACAGCCGGGCGATCACCGTCTTGCCGTCCGAGGCCAGCACCGTGGTGGTCTGCTGCGCGGGCGTGATCACCAGATCGCACGGGGTGCCGAGAAACTGGTCCGACACCTTGGTGGCAGCCAACCCGACGCCACCGATCACGGGCAGCAGCACGGCAGCCGCGAGCGCACCGCAGGCGACAGCGGCACCCAGCAGCTTCACGACACGGGAATGCAAGGCAGGGTTCACGTGGGACTTCGAGGAAGGCGAGGAGGGCGTAGTCATCCCCTGCATTGTGCGGGGGTAAAGCTGTGGATCACGTAAGTTTCTGAGAAATCGCCGTTATGAGGTCCGGTACGTCGCGATGCGGGCTCGCCAAGCTCTCAGGTAAGCAGCGGGTGTCGGTCTGGTAACAGCACGCCGGGCTGGTCGTAACCCCTTGACACCCCGAATGGTCTAGGCCAATACTTTGCAAAATTCGTCTATACCAATCTCGAAGGAGACGGTCGTGAATCGCAGACTCAGCTGCGCAGCGGTCCTGGCGGCGTCCCTTGCCATGGCGGTCAGCGCGTGCAGTTCCAGCAAATCGTCCACCACCAGCCAGAAGGACGACAGCGTCCTCAGCACAGACGGCAAGGGTAAGACCGTGACCGTCTGGCTGCAGAGCGACGCGCAGAAGGGCTGGCCGGCCGTCGTCAAGCAGGCCAACGACCGCTTCGAGGCCGCGACCGGGGCCAAGGTGAACGTGCAGTGGCAGCAGTGGTCGAACTACACCACCAAGCTGGACTCCACCTTCGCCGGCACCACCGCCATTCCGGACGTCGTCGAGCTCGGCAACACCCAGACGGCGTCCTACATCGCCGGCGGCGCGTTCGCCGACCTCACCTCGGCCAAGAGCAAGTTCGACAACTCCGGCAACTGGCTGCAGGGCCTGACCGACTCGGCGACCTCACCCGAGGGCAAGCTGCAGGCGGTGCCGTACTACGCCGGCAGTCGGGTCGTCATCTACCGCAAGGACCTCTTCAAGAAGGCCGGCATCACCGCGGCGCCGGCCACGCTGGACGAGCTGAACTCCGACCTGGACAAGGTCAAGACCGCCAACGCCGGCGACCCGCACTTCTCCGCCTTCTACATGCCGGGCAAGTACTGGTACGCCGCGATGTCCTTCGTCTACGGCGCCGGCGGCAAGATCGCCGCCAAGGACGGCGGCAAGTGGGTCGGCGGCCTCGAGAGCCCGGAGGCCCAGCAGGGGTTGGCCGAGTGGCAGAAACTGGCAACCACGTACTCCGTGGGCGGCACCACCAAGGACGAGGCCGACCAGGACGCGATCATGGCCCAGGGCCACACCGGCGCGATCCTCGGCAACGGCTGGGAGGTCGGCTCCATCACCGACCCGAAGACCGGCAAGCCGGCACTGGCCCCGGACCTCGGCACCTTCCCGGTCCCGAGCGCCACGGCCGGTAAGTACACGCCGTCCTTCCTGGGCGGTTCGGACCTCGCCGTGCCGCAGAAAGCCTCGAACGCCGGGCTCGGCGCGACCTGGATCAAGTACTACACCGACAGCACCAGCCAGACCGCGCTCGCGAAGTTCGCGATTCCGAACGCCACCTCGCTGCTGAACGTCTACGAGGCCGCGGGTGCCGCCAACAAGTCGACCGGCGAGGCCGCCAAGGACACCTGGTTCGTGCCGAACACGCCGAACTGGGCGAACGTGGAGTCCGGCAACGTGCTGCAGAACATGCTCGAGTCGATCGCCTCGGGCAAGGCCACCATTGCCGATGCCACGAAGGCAGCGGACGCTCAGATCGCGACCACGCTGAACGGCGGTAGCTGATCCCTCGGCGGCTCCGGCGCGCGGACTCTCCCGCATTCCGCGCGCCGGGCCGCCCGAGCTGCGTTCGGCGGCTGACCGCACGCTCCCGCTCCACCTGCGCCGAAGACAGGAGTTCAGCCAGATGACCGAGACCCCGGTTCCGGCGCCACTGATCGGTCGCCGGTCGCGCCGGCGCAGCGGTGGCTACCGTTCGGGCGGCCTGCCGTACCTGCTGATCCTGCCGGCGTCGCTGGTGCTGGCCGCGGTCGCCGCCTGGCCACTGGTCAAGATCATCCAGCTGTCACTGCAGAAGCAGCAGTCCGGAAAGTTCGCGCTCTTCCACAGCGGCGGCGCGACCCCGTTCGTGGGGCTGAAGAACTTCACCGGCGTGCTGTCGGACTCGACCTTCTGGACGGTGCTGACCCGGACGGTGGTCTTCACCGCGATCAACGTGGTGCTGAGCCTGCTGGTCGGACTGGCGATGGCGATCCTGCTGAACCGGGTGTCGACCTGGGCCAGGCTCGTCCTGACCGGGGTGCTGCTGTTCGTCTGGGCGGTGCCCTCGACCGTGTCCACGCAGGTTTTCTACTGGATGTTCAGCAGCCAGTACGGCGCCGCCAACTACGTTCTGAACGCCATCCCGGGTGTGCACATGCAGGGCCACGACTGGTTCGCCGACCCACACCAGGGCCTGGCGGTGGTGACCGCGGTGGTGATCTGGGGCGCGATCCCGCTGCTGGCCATCTCGCTGCACGCGGGCATCACACAGGTGCCGAGAGAGATCCTGGAGGCCGCCCGCGTCGACGGCGCCGGCGCCTGGCAGGCCTTCCGCAGCGTGACGTTGCCGTTCCTCACTCCGCTGCTGGTCATCCTCACCACGCTGTCGGTGATCTGGGACTTCGGCGTGTTCAACCAGATCTGGTTCATGCGCGACGGCCATCCGGAACCCGGCTACCAGACACTGGGCATCTACATGTACTCCCAGGGCGTCGGCAGCAGCCACTACAACCTCGGCGCGACCGTCGGCGTGCTGATGATGCTGTGCCTGCTCGTGGTGATGGTCTTCTACATCAAGCAACTCTTCCGGATCGGAGATGCGGAATGACCACCGTGACGAGCTCGTCCGAAATCTCTCCGGTGAGCACCGGTCCGATGGCCGGGCGCGGCGCCACGGTGGCCACCACGCCGCGGATTCCGGCCCGACGCAGGCGCTCCCGCCGGACGTACGCGACCTGGGGCTGGAACACCCTGGCGATGGTGCTCACGGCCGTCCTGGGCTTTCCGATCTACTGGATGCTGGTCACCTCGTTCAAGACCAGCTCCGACATCAACGCGCTCACGCCGCAGTTCTGGCCGAAGCACCCGACCCTGCGGGCGTTCAGCGAGGTCGTGCACGACCCGACGTTCCGTGCCGACCTGCGTAACAGCGTGGTGATCACCCTGGCCGCGGTGCTGATCAGCATTGTCATCGGCTTCTTCGGAGCGCTGGCCATCGCGCGGTTCCGGTTCGCCGGCCGCAAGGTGTTCATCTTCGTGGTGCTGATCGTGCAGATGATCCCGCTGCTGGCGCTGACCATTCCGATGTCGCTGCTGCTGGACAGGCTCCAGCTCAAGAACACCCTGATCGGCGTGATCATCGCGTACCTGATGTTCACCATGCCCTACACCGTCTGGACACTGCGGACGTTCATCGCCAACATTCCGAAGGAGCTGGACGAGGCCGCGCTGGTGGACGGCTGCAGCCACGGGCAGACGTTCTACAAGATCATCCTGCCGCTGGTCAGCCCTGGCCTGATCGCGACCGGCGTGTACGGCTGGATCCTGGCGTGGAACGAGTTCGTGCTGGCCAACACCCTGCTGGTCGACAACAACAAGCAGACTTCCATGATCTACCTGCTGGTGTTCCAGTCCAGCCCGGTGCACGGCGCGGACTGGGGCGGCCTGATGGCGGCCGCGACGCTGACCTCATTGCCCGTGGTGGTGCTCTTCGTGATCTTCCAGAGCCGGATCTCGGCCGGTCTGACGTCGGGTGCGGTGAAGGGATGACCGTTCTCACCGGCGCCCGCGTCGTCACGGCGGACGGGGTGCGCGACGGCGGCTGGGCGGGGGTCGACGGAGCGCTGATCACCGAGGTCGGTACCGGACCGGTGCCGTCCGGAGCTCGCGAGGACCTTGGCGGCGGCTGGCTGGTGCCCGGCTTTATCGACCTGCATGTGCACGGTGGCGGCGGGTACGACTTCACCTCATCCGCCGACGACCTGCTGGCAGGCGTTTGCTATCACCAGAGCCGGGGGACCACCCGGACCCTGGCCTCGCTGATGGCCGGATCGCTGGAAGCGATGTCGGAGCAGCTGAGCTGGATCGCCGACCTCGCCCGCAAGCCGGACGAGCACGGGGTACGGGTCGTCGGCGCACACCTGGAAGGGCCGTTCCTGTCCTCGAACCGGTGCGGGGCGCAGAACGGCGAGCACGTGATCAGCCCGAACCGGCAGGCGATGGCCACCCTGCTCGAAGCCGGCCAGGGTTTCGTGCGCACGGTCACTCTCGCGCCCGAGCTGCCCGGCGCGCTGGACGTCATCGCCGACCTCGTCCAGGCCGGTGTGGTGGCCGCTGTCGGGCACACCGACGCCGACTACGATCAGGCCGCGGCGGGCTTCGCGGCCGGCGCCAGCCTGACCACGCACCTGTTCAACGCCATGAGCCCGGTCAACCACCGCAAGCCCGGGGCCGCCGTCGCCGCCTTGGAATCCGGGGCGGCGTTCGAGCTGATCAACGACGGGATGCACGTGCACGAGGCCGTGATCAGCCTCGCCGTCCGGTCCGGGTGTGGCAGCCTGGTGCTGGTCACGGACGCGATCAGCGCGACGGGCGTGGGCGATGGCGAGTACTCGCTCGGCGGCCTGCCGGTGACCGTGGTCGACGGCAAGGCGGTGGGCACCGTCAGCGGCTCGCTGGCGGGCAGCACCCTGACGATGGACGAGGCGTTCCGGCGGGCCGTGGTCGAGGTCGGGCTGTCCATCGAGCACGCGTCGGCGGCGGCGTCCGGCAATCCGGCGCGGGTGCTGGGACTGGCCGATCGCTGTGGCCGGATAGCGGCCGGCCTGGACGCCGACCTGGTGCACCTGGACGAGGAGTTCCGGCTGCGGCGGGTGATGGTCGGCGGTCGCTGGCTCTAGCGGCTACGACGCGGGCATCGATCCGTACGCTGTCCCGCAGGGACGCCGACGCTGATGTGCACTACCGGTGACCTGGGTAAACAAGCAGCTCCCGCCTGTTCGAGAACCAGTGGGCGATGCGCTCTGTTGTGCACCGTGGCGCTGGAACGTTCAGGCGGGAGCCGTCGTACCGCAAAACCTACTCGCAGCTATCGACCGAACACACTCAGGCCCTTGGTCAGGGCGCCGGTGAGCTCGTTGTTCGAGTCGGCGGACAGGTCCCACACCGACGCGCCGGCCAATCCCCGGACGCCGATGTAGACGCCCTTCTCATAGACCTCGCGCGGGCTCTGCATCGACCAGAACGTCTTGGTGGTGGGGTTGTACAGCCAGCTCGCCTGCGTGATCGGGTCGGTGTGCCAGGTGTAGCCCGGCTGGTTCACGATCTCGTAGTAGTCGGTGGTGCCCGCCGGGTCGGTGCCGTCCAGGCCTGCCAGCTCGGTGCCCTGCTTGGTGATGTCGGGGGACTGCGCCGGCCCGGTCGCCGGTTGGTACAGGCCGGCGGTGTGGCCGGCGGGTACGCCCGTCCAGCCGTGGCCGTAGTACGGAATGCCGAGAACGAGCTTGCTCGCCGGGGCGCCGTGGCTCTCGAAGTACCGGACGGAGGACTCGACGCTGATCCGGGGCTCGGCCGTGGTATTGGGCGAGAACGGCGAGCTGAACAGGTTCGACTCGAAGTTCGTCGGGCCCTGCGGTGTCCACGGGCCCTGGAAGTCGTAGTCCATCAGCACCTCGTCGTCGACGTAGCGGGCCAGGCCGGCGATGTCGAGATCCCTGGCGTTCGGCAGGCCGACCGGCAGCTCGGTGGTCAGCCGGTACGTCGCGCCGTTCTGGTGGCCCAGGGCGTCCAGCTGCCGGCGGAATTCAGCGGCGAGCAGGGTGTAGTTGCGGGTGTCGTCCGGGCTGTAGTGGTTGCCGGCCGCACCATTGTTGTTCGCCGGGTACTCCCAGTCGAGGTCGAAGCCGTCGAAGATGCCGGCTGCCGCGCCGGGCGTGAGGCCGGGCAGGTTGCCCTTGACGAAGGTGTCGATGCACGAAGCCACGAACGCCTGCCGGGACTCCCGCGTGGCGGCGGCGTCGGAGAAGAACTTCGAGCCGGTGTAGCCGCCGAGCGACATGATCGGCCGCAGACCCGGGTACTTCGCCTTGAGCTCCCGGAGCTGCTGGAAGTTGCCGGCCAGGCCGTTGTTCCCGACCGGGTTGCCGCCGTTGACGTCAGCCAGGTAGGGGGTCTGGTAGTCGGCCCAGGCATCGACGCTCTGGCACGTCACCGGGTTGCTCGTCGCGTCCGGAGTGGTCGTCGCGCCCTGGGCGGGCAGCACGCCGCCGAAGGCGTAGACGAGGTCGGTGAGGTTCTTGACCTCGCCTTCCTGATCGGCCTGGGCAAGGCTGAAGCCCCGGCCGTAGATGCTCCACTGCTCGAAGAAGCCCATCGCGATCTTGCGGCTGTGGGCGGGTGCGGATTTCTTCGCGGCTGGAGCGGGCGCGCTGGCTTTAGCGGTGCTGGCCTTTGCGGCTGGAGCGGCCGTGCCGGCTCGCGCCGTCGGGCTCGCTGTCGCGGCGGGTGCCACGAGAGCGAGCTGGATCAGGCTGGTGGCGCCGAGCACCACCGCGTTGCGCAATCGGAAGCGTTGCACGAGTTGCCGTCCGTCCTCGTCACAGGGCCGGGCAGAGCGGCCGGGTGCGATACGCAGGTATGGGAGGTCCGCCTCAGCGCGGGAACGACGCCACCATAATTGGACTAGACCACTCGGTCAATAGGCGCGGGTCGGCGGTTCTGGCTCGCAACCTCTGGGATCGCCGACACGGCGGAAGCCCGAGCGCTTAATGTGAGGGCATGAGCACTGATACCCCGAACCAGTCCGGTACCTCAGACCAGCCGACCGGCGAGACCATCGGCGCCGACAGCCCCGGCAACGCCAGCACCACCGAGAAGGACCCGAGCGAGTGGGTGACCGGCGACGAGCCGATGACCGGAGCCCAGCGCAGTTACCTCGACACCCTGGCGCGTGAGGCGGGCGAGCAGCTTCCGGCCGACCTCACCAAGGCTCAGGCCTCCGAGCACATCGACCGGCTGCAGGACAAGACCGGACGCGGCGCCAGCAACAGCTGACCGGCTCCCGACGGGAGCCGCCACCGGGCCACTCGTCCTGATCTGCCCTCCCCAGCCCTGCTGAGGCGATACATTCCGGAGTCGGTGGACAACGGGAGAGGCGACGGTGGGCGTGCGAGGGCACAGCGGGGCGCAGCGGTGGGAGGCCGCGTCCCGAATGGCTGCGGGGCAGGACGACGGCAGCAACGCGGGACGGCGAAAGCGGCTGATCATCGTGGCTGTCGTGTGCGTCACCGTGTTGGCGGTAATCGGCGGCCTGGTCGGGGCTCTCCTGGCCGGCCATCATTCCCACCAGGCGGCCAGGCATCACGCGGTGCCGTTGTGGCGAGAGATTGCCGGGTCCGTGCTGATGCTCGGCGGTGCCGTTCTGGTCGTCCGTGGCTTCCGGGTAATGGGGAAGTCCGGCAACGGGCTGTTTCCTTACTTCAGCTCACCGCTGTTCGCCTTGACCGGGGCCGAGCGACGGCGGGTGAACAAGCAAGTAAGGGGCAAGGCCGCCGCCGACACCGATCACCTGCCGGTGCTTCGTGAGGTCGCCGTGCGGATCTCGCGGCAGCGCCGGATAACCACTATGTACAACGGCATTGTGCTGTTTGCTGCCGGTCAGGCGCTGGCGAGTTCTTCGTGGCTCAGAGTGGGGATTGCCGTGCTCTACCTCGCGTTGATGACCTTCTCGGCGGTGTGGATACGGTACGACGCGAAACGGGCAGAGGATTTTCTGAGACGGCACCCCGCCTGAGGATGAGTCATCCCGTGCCGCTGACCTTGTCCGCCTCGATGGCGAGGATCAGCCGCGTCTGGTCGCGGCCGCCGTACCAGGGATAGGCCGTGCCGAGGTAGCGCTGGGCGAGCTGCTCGATGTGCGCGGCTCCGCCCTCGGAGCTGATGCTGGTGACCCTGCCCCGGACCTCGAAGTACCGGAACGGGCTCTCGGGATCGGACACGGTGAGGGCAACCCGGGGATCGCGCTCGATGTTGCGGATCTTCTGAAAGCCCTGGACGGTGTTGATCAGCACGTGCTCCCCGTCGGTGTCCACCCAGGTCTGGGTGAGCTGCGGAGACCCGTCGGGCATGGTGGTCGCGATATAGCAGGGACTCGGCCGCTTGAGCAGTGCAAGCAACGGTTCGGGCAGCTCCATCAGAGAACTCCTGGCTTCGGCTCGGGGGTAAGGCGTGTCCCCTGAATCGTGCCCGACCGCGGCGGCTGCCGCTTCTTGAGGCCCACGTGCAGCGGTTTCAGGCCAGGATCATCGCCAGGCGACCCTTTCCGTACCCGGAGATGTCGATGACCAGGTCCAGCCGGGTGCCGATCGACGCCGTCAGGGCACTGACGTCGGCCGGCAGCGCCGCGCGGACCGCGTGCATCCTGGTGATGCGCAGGTGCGGGGAGTTCGGCAGGTTGATGGTGCTCGTCAGGACGTTGAGCACCTCGTACAGGTTCTCCATCACCGCCGGGGTCGGATCGACCCCGGCGATCATGTCCTCCGCGCCGCCCTTGGGAAGCAGGCCCATCGCCGCCCCGATGAAGATGGACAGCTTGAGGTCGGTCATCGCCAGCGCGCCGAGCACGGTCTTGTCGGTGACGTACTCCGCGACGGCGGCGGGCTCGCGGGCGCCCGGATTCCACGGCTTGGGGCTCACCCACCAGGTTCTGCAGCTGGCGGCGACCGGCCAGCTGGGCGGGATGCTGCGCAACGTCGGCACCATCCGGCAGGCGGTCGTGCTGCTCGGCACCAGGCGGATTCAGAGCTGGATCGCGCTATTACTCGCGCACTCGGTGGGCGCGAGTTCGTACGACACGCTATTGACCGTCCTCATTCGCGCGCGACCGTGTGAGCTGCTCTCAGTGCTGGTGCCATCGGTAGCGAGTCAAACGGCTTTTGCCGCCGGGATGATTTCGGCTTTCGACGTGTTACTCGACGTGCCGGCCGAGGAACTGGCCAGTACGTTGCCGCTGACTGACGAGTTACGAGAAGGCGCGTTCGGCTCCACGAGCCCGTTGGCAGAGATCGTGCGGGACGTCATCGATTACCAAACGGGATCGCCGACGCTTCCGCCGATGCTGAGCAACATCGCCTCGGTTGATTTCGACGTTGCGTTCGCGAGTGCGTTCGCCTGGGCCGTCAGTCATGCCGCCACTATCGAATAACCGCACGGCTGCAACCGTATGAGGCGGTGGGCGGCCGTTACTCCACGATCGGGCCGCGGCCGATGGCCAGCCGTTCCACCAGGTCTACGGCCTGCCCGACCTGCTGTGGGCTGCAGGTCACCGGGTCGAGAACCTTGGCGACCCCGAGTGCGGCACACCGGTCGCCATTCAACGGCTGGTCGGCACCCATCGGCAGCAGCACGGAGGGAACACCGAAGGCCAAGGCACCGATCACGCTGCCGGACCCGGCGTGTGACACGACTGCGGCGCAGTGCGGTAGCAGGCTGGCGTGCGGGATGAACCGTCCGACCCGGACGTGTGCCGGTTGCTCGCCGAGTTCGCGCGGGTCCAGTTCGCGGCCGACGGTGACGATCACATCGACGGCCAGGTCGCGCAGTCCGGCGAGCACGCGGCCGAAGAGATCGCCCGACTCCTGATGGAAGATCGTGCCCAGGGTGAAGTACACGGTGGGCCGGTCACCGGGCGGCGCCGGGCCGGTGTCGCCGACGGCTTCCAGGACCGCCGGACGCAGGTGATGGGCCGTCGACGGCAGCGGGTCCGCCGGGTCCCGGTAGCTCGGCGGTACCGGGGTCAGCGTCAGGTACCGGTGCAGCATGCTCAGGGCCGGGTCCGCGCCCAGCCCGTATTGGGCTCGCAACGCGGTCAGCGGATCGGCGACCAGGGCGGGGCGGATCATGCCGCCGGACGCCAGCACGGTCACGCCGGCGTGCGGGATTTCCAGTGCCTCCGCGGCGACGGCGGCACCGAAGTCCAGCTCGTCCCGGATGATCGCGTCAGGCTTCCAGTGACCGGCAATCTCCCGGACCCGTCCGGCCCGTTCGGTCGCGATCCGCCCAGCGAAGGTGCCGCGGACCGCCTGCTCCTCGGCGTTCCGGTCCAGGGTCACGAGTGGCCGGCGTACGGACGGATCGAGCAAAGTCCTGCCCCCACTGGCAATGGCAATGAGGCCCTCGGCCTCGACCGTGCGAACCATCAGCTCCTGGCAGGTGTAGCGAACCTGATGCCCACGCGCTGCCAGCGCGCGTGCGATCGGCAGCGTCGGCAGGAAGTGGCCGTTGCCGCCGGCGAAGGTGAACAGGAATAGCACCGGGGCAGCATGCCATCCCCGCTAGGTCGAGGACCGGATGACCGCGGTGCCACCCATCTCGTACAGCGGGTTGTAGATGGTGGTCAGCGGCGGTTCCGCAGGTGCGGCTGCTGCGATGTCGTCGAAGCCTTTATGCTGCGCGGCGCCTGCCACCCGTGCTTGCGATACGGCTGGACACATGCACGATTGCTCGAACTGATTAGAGATTTACGAATCCTTGTCAGAGTCTTGCGGTGAAGTGTCGCCGAGCATAGTGTGGCGACACTGCGGAAATCATGCTGTAACCGATCATCGAGGACGCCCATGCAACGCTTGCCGCTCCGACTACGCCCCGTGACCGTCCTGCTGGCAGGGCTGGCGCTCGCCTGCGCTGGGACGGCGTCCGCTACTGCCTTACCCGCAGCAACCGGTTCACCCGCCGCTGCGGCTGCCCTGCCGCTCGGCGGGGCCGGTGGCGCGGCGCGCTTCAGCGTGGTGGGCGCGCACCTGCCGTTTCGCGAGTACCAGGCCGAAGATGCCCGGACGACCGGCACGGTGATCGGACCGGACCGCGCCTACGGCACGCTTGCCGCCGAAGCTATCGGCCGCAAGGCCGTTCGTCTCGACGCAGCCGGCAGGTATGTCGAGTTCCGGTTGGCCCGGGCCGCCAACGCCGTAGATGTGCGCTACAGCGTTCCGGACTCCCCGAACGGCGCCGGCCTCGACGGCGAGCTCGCTGTGCAGGTCAATGGCGTGCACGCGAGCTCGTTGGCGGTGACCTCGCGCTACAGCTGGTACTACGGCCAGTACCCGTGGAGCAACGATCCGGCGGACGGTGGACGCCGCCAGCTCTATGACGACTCCCGGCTGATGTTCGGCAAGACACTGCCCGCCGGCACCCGGGTGCGGCTGACGCTGGCCGACACCGCGAAGCTGGCGTGGGCCGTGCTCGACCTCGCCGACTTCGAACAAGTGGCGGCCCCGGGCAGGCAGCCGGCCGGCTCCCTGTCGGTGCTCGACTTCGGCGCGGACCCGACCGGCGCCATAGATTCCAGCGACGCCATTCAGCGGGCGATCGATGCCGCCTCATCGCAGCGTCGGACGCTGTGGCTGCCCCGCGGCACCTTCACCGTTACGCGGCACCTGATTGTCGACCGGGTCACCATCAGGGGCGCCGGCCCGTGGTACTCCGTCCTGCATGGCAGCGGTGTCGGCGTGTACGGCAACTACGCCCCGCATGCCAGCTCGCACGTCCGGCTGTCGGACTTCGCGATCATGGGCGAGACGACGGAGCGCGTCGACGCGGACCAGGTAAACGGCATCGGCGGGTCGCTGGCACATTCGAGCGCCGACGACATCTGGATCCAGCACACCAAGGTCGGTGCCTGGTTGGACGGCCCGTTCGACGGCCTGCGCCTGAGCCGGTTACGGATTCTCGACCAGACCGCCGACGGTGTGAACTTCCACGACGGGATCACCAACTCCTCCGTCACCGACAGCTTCGTCCGCAACACCGGTGACGACGGCCTGGCGATGTGGTCCGAGCACCACCCTGATACCGGCGATGTCTTTGCGCGCAATACCGTGCAGATTCCCACGTTGGCCAACAACTTCGCCGTGTATGGCGGCAGCGACAACCGGGTCATCGGCAATCTGGCCACCGACAGCCTCACCCAGGGCGGTGGCATCCACGTCGGCAACCGGTTCGGCGCGGTGCCGCTGGCCGGCGACACCAAGATCACCGGCAATGTGCTGGTGCGCACCGGCAGCATCGACCTGGCCACCCACATCGGAGAGGGCGCGATGTGGTTCTACGCTGCGGACGAGCCGATGAGCGGCGTGGTGGATGTCGATCACAACGTTATCTACGACAGCTCCTACGAGGCGGTGCAGTTCGTGGGATCGACGATCACCAATGTGCGCTTCGACCATGATCTGATCGTCAAGACGGGCACGTTCGCCGTGCAGCTGAACGCACCCGGCGCCGCGACCTTCAACCACGTCTTCGCAACCCAACTCGGCGCCGGCGGACGCTACGACTGCTCCTCGGGATTCACCATCACCGCGCGTGACAGCTACGGCTGGTCCGACACCCACTGCGGCTACCCGGCGCCGGGCGCACTCACCATCAGCGCGCAGAACCTGCAGTTCGTGACGGACGGCATCGGCAGTCCCAGCGAGCCGCAGACGGTGACCGTCACCAACCCCACCTCTCGGTCAGCGCATATCGAGTCGATCAGCACCACCGGGACGTACTCGATCTCGACGGACTGCCCGACGTCGCTGCCCGCGCACGCGTCCTGCGCCGTGCGAATCGTCTTCCTTCCGACCGCGCACGGAGATCGCACCGGCGCGCTGACCATCTCGGACGGAACGCCCGCCGGTCGCTACCAGGTGTACCTGCAGGGCAAGGTGGTGCAGAGCACCGTCGGCAACCTGGCAGCCGGCAAGTCGGTGACGGCCAGCAGTGAGATCGGCGGATTCCCCGCAGCCAACACCACTGACTCCAATACCGACACCTACTGGGAAAGCGCCGCCAACGCCTTTCCGCAGACTCTGACGGTCGATCTCGGCGGTGTCCAGGCGGTGTCCCGAGTCGCGCTGAAATTGAACAGCGGTTGGGGCGGCCGGACCGAGAGGTTCGCGGTCTCGGGCAGCTCGGACGGCGTGCACTTCAGCACGCTGAGCCCCGCCAGTGACTACGCCCTCGATCCGGGAACCAACAACAACACCGCCGATGTCACGTTCGCGGCCGCCCAGGAGCGCTACGTCAGGGTCGAGGTAACCGGCAACACCGGCTGGCCCGCCGCGCAGGTGGCCGAGTTCGAGGTCTACGCCTCCTGAGCTGTTCTCACTGACCCGCTCCGTCCATCCGCCGCTCCGGCTGCGGCCACCCGCACGCCTCGTCGAGCCGGCGAGTTGGAAGGAACATCCGTGACCCCGTTCGCATCGCGCTTTCGGCTGAGGCCGCTACTCGCCGTGCTGGTGGCCCTCACCTTGGCCTCGGGCGCGCTCGGGGCGCACGCCGCCGCGTCGTCGGCCGCCGCCGCGACCACCACCTACCAGGCCGAGGACGCGTCGCTGTCCGGGGGCGTGGTAGTCGGCTCGGACCACACCGGTTACACCGGCACCGGGTTCGTCGACGGCTACACCGACGCCAACAAGGGCAGGGCGGCGACCACCTTCTCGGTCAACAACGGCACGGCAGGGGCGTACACGGCCTCGCTGCGCTACGCCAACGGCACGTCCGCGACGATGACGTTGACCATGACGGTCAGTGGCGGCGGCTCGCGACAGCTCACGCTTGCGGCAACCGCCGATTGGAACACCTGGACCACGCACACCGAGACGATCACGCTGCCGGCGGGCGCGGCCACCATAGCCGTGGCGTTCGGCAGCGCCGATAGTGGCAATGTCAACCTGGATGCTCTGGCCCTCACCCCGGCAGCCGCTCCGGCGTCGGTGCAGTTGGAGGCCGAGAACACTGTGCTGGCCGGCGGCGCGGTGGTGGGCTCGGACCACACCGGGTTCACCGGCACCGGATTCGTCGGAGGTTTCACCGATGCCAACAAGGGCACGGCTGCGATCACCTTCAGCCCGTCCTCGTCCGGCTCGGTCAGCCTGACGCTGCGCTATGCCAATGGCACCGGTTCGCCGCACACCCTTTCGCTATACGTCAACGGGCAGAAGTCCAGCCAGATCAGCTTGCCCGCGACCACGGATTGGAACAGCTGGAGCACCCACGTCGACACAGTGACGCTGGCGGCCGACTCCACGGTCTCCTACCGGTATGACACCTCGGACAGCGGCAACGTCAACCTCGACAACCTCACCGTCGCCGCGGCCGCACCGACGCCGGTCTCGGTGACCAACCCCGGAGGTCAGACCTCGACCGTGGGTAGCGTGATCTCGCTGCAGCTGACTGCTGCCGGGGGCACCCCGCCGTACACCTTCGCTGCCACCGGACTGCCAGCCGGGCTGTCCGTCTCGTCCGCCGGGGTGGTCTCCGGCACCCCGACGACCGCCGGGACGTCCTCGGTCACCGTGACGGCCAAGGACGCGGCGGGCGCGAGCGCGCAGGCGAGCTTCTCGTGGACGGTCAACGCCGCCGGCTCAGGACAGACCTACGAGGCCGAGACCGCGTTCTTCGCGGGTGGCCCCGTAACGTCCGCGGCCACGTCGGGTTACACCGGCGCCGGATACCTCACGAGCTTCGGCACGGTCGGCGCCCGGACCACCATCTCGGTCAGCGCCACCGCGGCCGGCGCCGCCACCGTGACGGTGCGCTATCTCAACACCACCGGCACAACGCAGACCATCGGCGTCAGCGCCAACGACCTGGCAGTCGGGCAGCTGAGCCTGCCTGCAGGCAGTGGCTGGCTCACCGCGAGCCAGAGCGTCGTGCTGCGAGCCGGCTTGAACGCGATCACCTATCGGCACACGGGCGCTGACAGCGCGCAGGTCAGCCTCGACAACGTCACGGTCTCCTCCGGTCAGGTTCTGGCCAGCCGCGGTGCGACGGTGCCGTACACCGAGTACGAGGCAGAGTCGGCCAGCACGACCGGAACCGTGCTGGCGCCCAGCACCACGTATCTGGACGAGACCGCGGAAGCATCCGGTCGGCGCGCGGTCCGACTTTCCGCCGCCGGGGAGTACGTCAGGTTCACCCTGACCCAGCCGACCAACTCGATCGTCGTGCGCTACTCGATCCCGGATTCGGCCGACGGCGCTGGGCAGACCGCTCCGTTGAGCCTGTACGCAAACTCGACGAAGGTCGCCGACCTGTCGCTGACATCGGTCTACAGCTGGGTGTACGGGGCGTATCCCTATACCAACGTCGTATCCCAGGGGTCGCCGCACCACTTCTTCGACGAGATCCACGCCCAGATTGGATCTTGGCCGGCGGGCACCACGCTGACCCTGCAGCGGGACGCCGCCGACACCGCGGCCCATTACGACATCGACCTGATCGACACGGAGCAGGTCGCCGCCGCTACCACCCAGCCGGCCGGGTACGTGTCGGCAACCTCCTACGGCGCTGTCGCCAACGACGGTGCCGACGACACGAGCGCCCTCAACAGTGCGGTCGCCGCGGCGAAGTCGAGCAACTCGGGATTGTGGCTGCCGGCGGGAACGTTCAACGTCTCCAGCCGAATCAACCTGGCCGGCGTCAGCGTCCGAGGTGCCGGTGAGTGGTACACCACCGTGCGCGGGGCCAACGGAAAGGGCGGCTTCTTCGCTACCGGTAATGACGTGCATATCGCCGACCTGCTGATAGCCGGCGACGTCCGCTACCGCGACGACCAGAACTTCGACACCGGCATAGAGGGTAACTTCGGTACCGGATCGAGCGTGCAGAACGTCTGGATAGAGCACACCAAGGTCGGCATGTGGATCGACTCGGGAACTCGCGGCCTGCTCGTCACCGGTGTGCGCATCCGGGACACCTTCGCCGACGGGGTCAACATCCACGCCGACGTTCAGGACAGCCAGTTCACCCAGAGCACCGTACGCAACACCGGCGATGACGGTTTGGCGATGTTCTCCGAGGGCAGCCCCGTCACCCGGTGCGGCTTCCTCTTCGACAACGTGCAGTTACCGATGCTGGGCAACCTCATCGGGGTGTACGGGGGAACCTCCAACCGGGTGGAGGACGATGCTGTCTATGACAGCGTGACCGCCTCTGCCGGAGTGGCCGTCAGCACCAGATTCAGCCCGGTTCCCTTCAGCGGCACCACCTCGGTGCAACGCAACACCCTGGTCCGCACCGGCGGCTACGACCCGTACCTCAACACCGTCATGCCGGCGCTGTGGATCTACGCCGACACCGCGGACATCACCTCCCCCACAGTGGTGGCCAATCTGTCCATCAGCAACAGCACTAATGAGGCGGTCCTGCTGAGCCACGGCGGCCACGCCATCACCAACCTGTCCTTGGACCACGTGACGATCGCCGGCGCCGGCACCTATGGCATCCAGACCGACTCGGTGACCGGAAGCGCCGCGCTGTCGTACGTGACGGTCAGTGGAGCGACCTCCGGCGGCCTGTCGAACCCGGCCGGGTACACCTTCGTCCGGGGCGCGGGCAACAGCGGTTTCTGACCCGCCGACCACATAGCTCCGCGCGCTGGACGCCTGCTGAGCGTGCGGAGCTCTGTGGTGCGATGGAGAGGGATACCGATTCCGGGCGGTAGTTACTCGCCCTGGGCCAGCTGCGAGACGCGCTGCCATTCGCGCCAGGTGGCCAGCCGGGATTCGTAGTCCTTCTCGGCGATGCCGAGCGGGGCGTCACCGAAGAAGACCCGCAGCGGGGGATTTGCGGCGTCGACGATCACCAGCACCGCCGCGCTGCTCGCGGACGGATCGCCCGGCTCCGAGGTGCGGGTCGCCCGCAGCTTGGCGGCCTCGTCCCGAACCGGGTCATAGGCCGGCAGCGTGGTGGTGTGCTTGGCGGACGCGCCGCCCCAGTCGGTGGAGAACCCGCCAGGCTCGATGAGCGTCACCTTGACCCCGAACGAGGCGACCTCCTGCGCCAGTGACTGGCTGATGCCCTCCAGCGCCCACTTCGAGGCGTGGTACATGCCGATGTTCGGGAAGGCCGAGATACCGCCGATGGACGACACCTGAAGGATGTGCCCCGAACCCTGTTGCCGCAGGAACGGCAAGGCGGCCTGGGTGACCCACAGAGCGCCGAACAGGTTGGTCTCGATCTGGTCCCGGGCCTCCTGCTCGGTCAACTCCTCGACCATGCCGAACTGGCCGTACCCGGCGTTGTTGACCACGATGTCGAGCCGGCCGAACTGCTGGTGTGCCTGCGCGACCGCCGCGAAGTCAGCCTCGCGGTCGGTGACGTCGAGTTGCAGGGGCAGCAGCCGGTCGCCGTACCGCGCCACCAGGTCGTCCAGCGTGCTGGTGTCGCGCGCCGTCGCCGCCACTGAGTCGCCGCGCTCGAGCGCCGCGATCGTCCACTCGCGGCCGAAGCCGCGCGAGGTTCCGGTAATGAACCACACTTTCGATGTCATGCCTTCCTGCTTACACGCAACGTCGGTTCAGATGCCAACCGGTCGGTGCGAACTAGCGGGTGCTCCTGCAAGAACTGAACAGATAGATGTAGTTGTACGGCACTTCTACTTAATATCTGCGCAACCCCTTGTGGTGTCGGACGTGGAGTCTTATGGTCGCTGCACCCTCCCGACGTACGTCTGAGCGTCGACAAGCCTCGGCCTCTTCAAGTGAAACGAGCCCCTTCGATGTCACCCACCCTTCCCGGATTTGCGGTGCGCACATTCAACCCGTCCCCGCGCTTGGTTGCCGCGCTCGCTGTCACGACGGCGGCCACCCTGGGCCTCACCGTCGCCGTCGGGACCGGCGCCGCGTCAGCTGCTCCGAGTCCCGCGTCCCCCGTGGTCACCCGTGCCGGTCTAGCTCCGTCCCTGGTCGCGGGTCGTGGTGCCAGCGTCGACTTCGCCGAGCAGGAGGCCGAGAATGCCTCGACGAATGGCACGGTGATCGGCCCGGACCGGTCGGCGTACACGCTGCCGGCGGAGGCGTCCGGCCGCAGGGCGGTCAGCCTCAGTTCCGGTGAGTTCGTCGATTTCACCCTGCCCGGCGCGGCAAACGCGATCACCGTGCGCTACAGCATTCCGGACGCGCCCACCGGTGGCGGGATCACCGCGCGGCTGAACGTGACGGTCGACGGCGGCCACAAGAAGAGCATGACCCTGACGTCGCGGTACGCCTGGCTGTACAACCTGTACCCGTTCTCCAACGATCCGAACGCCGGCGTGCTCCACCCGGACTGGTGGATCACCGAGTGCTCGTGCGTGCCGGCTGCGACGACGCCTGCCCCGGCGATCGCGACGCCGTTCCGGCCGAACCACTTCTACGACGAGCAACGCCTGCTACTGGGGCGTACCTACGCCGCGGGGAGCACCGTACGGCTGGCGGTTCCGCGCGGGAGCCGGGGCGTCTCCACCGTCATCGACCTGCTGGATTCTGAGCGCGTCGCCGCCCCGCACGTCGATCTCCGCGCGGCGAATGTGCTGCTGTTCGGGGCTGATCCGTCCGGCCGGCGCGATTCGGCCGGTGCGTTCGACAAGGCAATCGCCTTCGCCAAGCGCTGGCACCTGAAGGTCTACATTCCGCCGGGCACCTACCAGGTCAACCGCCACATCATCGTGGACCATGTGACGATCGAGGGCGCCGGCAGCTGGTACACGATCATCAAGGGCCACCAGGTCACCCTCGCGACACCGGCACCGGACGGGTCGGTGCACACCGGTGTCGGCTTCTACGGCAAGGAGGCCTCAGTGGGTGGCAGCAGGAACGTCCACCTGTCCGGTTTCGCCATCGAGGGTGACGTTCGCGAGCGCATCGACACCGACCAGGTGAACGGCATCGGCGGCGCGCTGAGCGACTCGACGATCGAAGGTTTGTACATCCACCACACCAAGGTGGGCATGTGGTTCGACGGTCCGATGACGAACCTGCGGATCACCCACAACGTCATCGCTGATCAGATCGCCGACGGTATCAACTTCCACACCGGGGTCACGAATTCGCTGGTATACAACAACTTCCTGCGCAACACCGGGGACGACGGGCTGGCCATGTGGTCGGAGAAGATCGAGGGCGCCCACGACGTGTTCGACCACAACACCGTGCAGACGCCGGTGCTGGCCAACGGCATCGCGCTCTACGGCGGCACCGACAACACCGTGTCGAACAACCTGATCGCGGACCCGATCCGTGAGGGCAGCGGCATCCACATCGGGTCACGCTTCGGTGCCGAGGCGTTCACCGGACATGTGTGGATCACGGACAACACGACGGTCCGGGCCGGGACGTTCGAGCTGAACTGGAAGATCGGCCTCGGGGCGATCTGGTTCTACGCACTGGAGAGGAACATCGACGCCGACATCGAGGTGGTCGGCGACAACTTCCTGGACAACACCTACAACGCCATCATGCTGGTCACCGACTTCCCGGTGAAAGACCAGTTCTCCATCACCGGAGTGCACTTCAAGGACATCAAGGTGGACGGCACGGGGACGTCGGTGGTCAGCGCCCGGTCGGCCGGATCCGCGACGTTCGAGAACGTGGACGCCCGCAACGTCGGCGCGGTCGGCGTGAACAACTGCGGATCGTTCCACTTCTCACCGGCCGGTTCGGAGTTCTCGCTGGTGGACCTCGGCGGCAACGACGGGGGAGGGACGACCGGGCCGTGGCTGGCGCCGTGGGAGCTGCCGAACACCATCACCTGCGACGACCGGCCGCCGGTCGGTCGTGGCGCCGCCCGCACCGTCCGCGTGGTGAGCTAGCAGCTGCACTCGGGCAAGATGAGGCCATGAGCACAGATGAGGTGCGCGACGGCGTCCCACTGACGAATCTCGATCAGCCGCTGTTCGACGGAGCGGGCGCCACCAAGCGGCAGCTGGTGGACTATCTCGACGCCGTGCGCGATCGGATCATTCCCGGGTTGCGCGACCGGCCGCTGTCGGTCGTCCGGGTGCTCACCGGCCAGGCACCGTTCATGCAGAAGAACGTGCCGAAGTACACGCCGCCCTGGGTGGCGACCGTGTCGCTGTGGGCGGATTCGTCCAAGCGCGAGGTGTCCTACGCACTGTGCAACGACCGCCGGACGCTGCTGTGGTTCGGCAATCAGCGTGCCGTCGAGTACCACCCGGCACTGTTCCGGATGGACGAACCGGACCAGCCGACGCACTTGGTGCTGGACATCGACCCGCCGGAGGGTCCGTCGTTCGGGTTGGCCGTCCAGGCGGCGCACCTGGTTCGCCAGGCACTGTCGGACGCCGGCTTGGTCGGTGCCGTGAAGACGAGCGGCGCGAAGGGCGTGCACGTCCTGGTGCCGGTCACCGGCCGCACCCGGGAAGAGGTGGCGGCCGCGACACGGGCTCTTGCCGTCCGCGCGGAAAGGCTCGGTCCGGCCCTTGCCACCACGGCGTTCGTGCGCGAGGACCGCGAGGGCAGGGTGTTTCTGGATTCCACCCGCGCCGGTGGCGCCACGGTCGTGGCGGCGTACAGCCCGCGGTTGCGACCCGGCGTGCCGGTGTCGTTTCCGGTGGCCTGGGGCGAGCTGGACGGAGTCTCGCCGGGCGACTTCACCGTGCACACAGCAGCGGATTTGCTGTCGGACGGGAACCCGTGGGCGGCGTTGATGCCGGAGCCGCAGCGGTTGAGCTCGGAGCTGATCGAGGAGGGACGGCTGATTCCGGTCGCTCGGGTGCAGGCGATGCACGAGGGCAAGCGCCGGGCACGCGCGCGTCGCGAATCCGGGGTCTGAGGACGTCACCATTTGGTGAACTGTGCCAGGTTTTCCACCATGCCATCCAGCGGTGGATCGCAGGTCCAACCGAGCTGCCGAAGGATAGCCGCCGCATCGCTCGGTATATCGTGGACCGCCGACTTGAGCTGGCGTCGTCGCCACGTCTCGCGGCCGGCTTTGACTGCGTTCTCATCCTTCACATGAGCCCGGGCCAGTAAGTGAGAGAACGAACCCCGCTCGGCGTGAAATTGCCAGTGCGCTATGGGGTCGTGGGCTAGTACACCACCCGTCGGTGTCGAGTTCGCGGAGGCCGTGCGACCGGCGGAGCAACGGCGATGGCTTTCAGGAAACTCCCAGCTAGTTGCCAGCCGACACGAATCGACAGGCACCACACTGGAACGGTGACTGCTCCGATGGTGAGGGAAGGCAATGCGGTGAGCCAGCAGAAGACTGCCGAGGCACGGCTGCTGGTCGTCGAGGACGACCCCAACATCGTGGAGCTGCTGTCCGCGAGCCTGCGCTACGCCGGGTTCGAGGTGCAGACGGCGACCGACGGGCAGCAGGCGCTGCGCGCGGCGCGGGACTACCAACCGGACCTGATGGTTCTGGACGTGATGATGCCGGGCATCGACGGGTTCGAGGTGGTGCGCCGGCTGGCGGCAGAGGGCAACCGGTGCCCAGTCGTGTTCCTGACAGCTCGCGATGCCGTCGAAGACAAGATCACCGGGTTGACCGTCGGCGGCGATGACTACGTCACCAAACCGTTCAGTCTGGACGAGGTCCTTGCACGCATCCGCGCGGTGCTGCGCCGGGCCACCGCCGGAACCGCCACGGGCGCTCCGGCGGCGCGGCTGACCTTCGCCGACATCGAACTGGACGACGACACCCACGAGGTGTGGAAGAACGGGCAGCTCGTGCCGTTGTCGCCGACCGAGTTCAAGCTGCTTCGTTACTTTCTGGAGAACCGTGGCCGGGTACTGAGCAAGGCCCAGATCCTCGACCATGTATGGAGTTACGACTTCGGTGGGGACGCCAACGTTGTCGAGTCCTACGTGTCGTACCTTCGTCGCAAGATCGACACCACCGCGCCGCGGCTGCTGCACACCCTGCGCGGTGTCGGCTACGTGCTGCGCGTGCCGCGGCCGTAATGCTGGGACCGGTCAGCGCCGCCGCGGGCTGGATATCCCAGGTACGCGCGCGCACGCCCTTGCGCGTGAAGCCGCTGACGACCATCCGGGGGTTCGCCGAGCTGTACCGGCAGGGCGCTGTCACCGATGATGCCGACGTCGCCCGCCTGATGCGCCGGATCGAGGACGAGGGCAAGCGGATGGGCGTGCTGGTCGAAGACCTGCTGTTGTTGGCGCGGCTGGACCAGGAGCGGCCGCTGACGCAGGCGCCGGTGGACCTGCTCGCGCTTGCCGGCGATGCGGTTCAGGACATTCGGACCGTCGCTCCCGACCGTCCGGTGCGACTGAAGGTGAGCACCACGGATCCGCCGCCGGTCGTCATCGGGGACGAGGGCAGGTTGCGCCAGGTGTTGGCGAACCTGCTCACCAATGCCGTCAAGCACACCCCCGCAGGAACTCCGGTGACCGTCACCGTGACCACCGGAATCGGCTGAGGCGGCAGCCCGGGTATTCGAACGGTTCTACCGAGCTGATCCCTCCCGCAACCGGGTCGATGGCGGGACGGGGCTCGGCCTTGCGCTCGTCGCCGCCCTGGTCGCCGGTCACGGCGGGACGGTCGGCGTTGATTCCGCTGCCGGAGCGGGAGCGTGCTTTCGGGTCGAGCTGCCCTTGGCCACCGTGGCCAGTGCCGCGGTCGGTGAGTCCGTCGGTGACTTCGCGTCCGTGAGTTCGCGTCCTTAGTTCACAGGAACCTTGCAGGTTGACGGCAGATCCATCCCAGGCTGGCCGACGATAAATAGAGCATGACCTCAACGACCCCGCTTCTGAGCGGCATTCCGACGGCGGCCGTGACGCTCGCTGTGCTGGGCGACACTGCGCCGTCCGCCGAGCTGCTCCGCGCGGCGCTGGCTGGGCTGCCCACCGCCTCGATCTGTAGCTGGCAGGTCGTGCAGGGTGCCACGCCGTCGGCCGAAATCGCGCTGTGCGACACAACGGAAAGCATCCGCACCGCGCTCGAGCGCTGGCCGGATGTGGCCGTCGTGGCACTGGTCCCTGCCCGCGACGACGAGAACGCCGTCCTCACGGCTCTGAACGCCGGCGCGAGCGTCTGCGTCCGTGGCGCGGAGGCTCCGGTGGTCGCTGCCTACCTGCAGTCCGTGGCCCGCCGCCAGGGCTTGCTCGGCGACGGGAGTGTGCGATGACCATGCTGACGAACCGGTCTTCCACTGACGCGGCGCCCTCGCCCCGCGCCCCGGCAGCACCGCCTCGCTCGGTGCAGACAGGGGCGCATCCGAACGCCGTCCTGGCCGCCATCGGCGCCGGTGCGCTGGCGGCGATCTGGCTGTGGTGGCGCAATACCGAGGCCATCTCTGGCCTCGGTATCTGGTTCACCAACGCCGGTCGGGTGACCGGGCTGCTGGCTGGCTACGGGGTCGTGGTCGTGGTGGCGCTGATGGCCCGCATTCCGCCGTTGGAGCGTGGCATCGGGGCCGACAAGCTCGCGCGTTGGCACGCCAAGGGTGGCCGGTACACGGTCAGCCTGATCACCGCGCACGCGCTGCTGATCATCTGGGGATACTCGATCACCGGTCACACCAACGTCATCAGCCAGACCGGCACGCTGGTGATGAGCTATCCGGACGTTCTGATGGCGACGGTCGGCGGCCTGCTGTTCATCGGTGTCGGGGCCGTTTCGGCGCGGGCCGCGCGTAGGCGGATGCGGTACGAGACCTGGTATTACCTACATCTCTATACCTATCTGGCCATTGCGCTGGCCTTCAGTCACCAGTTCGCCACCGGGGCCGAGTTCATCGACAACCGTCTCGCCCGCGTCGTCTGGTCCGCGATGTACGCCGTGGTCGGCGCGGCAATCTTCTGGTATCGCGTCGCCGTCCCGGTGCGGCAAACGCTGCGGCACCGGTTGCGAATTCAGGACGTCTACCCCGAAGGCCCCGGCGTCGTGTCGATCGTCATCGAGGGCAAGCATCTGGACGAGCTGGGCGCGCAGGCTGGTCAGTTCTTCCGCTGGCGGTTTCTGACCCGCGAGTTGTGGTGGGCGTCCAACCCGTACTCCCTGTCGGCGGCTCCGGCGGAGGACACCCTGCGCATCACCGTCAAGGACCTCGGTGAGCACAGTGCGGCGCTGGTCCGGCTGCGGCCCGGCACCCGGGTGTACGCAGAGGGCCCGTACGGAGCGATGACCGCGGTACGGCGCCGGCAACGCAAGGTGCTGCTCATCGCCGGCGGCATCGGCATCACGCCGTTGCGCGCGCTGTTCGAAGAGCTGCCGGGTGAGGTAACGCTGCTCTATCGGGCTCACCAAGATGCCGACGTGGTGTTTCGCCAGGAACTCGGCGCGATCGCCGCCCGGCGTGGCGCCCGGCTGCACGTCGTCACCGGCAGCCGTGCACAGTTCGGCTGGGATCCACTGTCGCCGGTAGTGCTCACCGCGAACTTTCCGGACCTGTCCAGCTACGACGTGTACGTGTGTGGCCCCGAGGGCATGGCTCAGGCCGTGGTGGCCGCGCTGCGTGCGGCGAAGGTGCCGCGCAGGCAGATCCATCACGAGTCCTTTGAATTCTGATTTCCGATCACTGAAAGAGAGAACTCTCATGCGCCGCGTTGTACTCGCATTCGCCAGCACCGTCGCAGGGCTGCTAGTCCTCCTGTCGTTCAAGACCCACACCGCCTCGGTTGCCGCCCCACCCGCCGCGGTGAGCACGGTTGGGCCGGGTACCAGCTCTGCTTCGTCTGGCTCTGATTCGTCGTCGGCATCTGATTCGTCGTCGGCATCGGCTTCGTCGTCGGCATCGGCTGCGTCCGGGACGAAGACGGTGACCGGCGACTCGGTCAGCACTCAGTGGGGCAACGTCCAGGTCCAGATCACCGTCACCAACGGCAAGATCACCAGCGCCACCGCGGTCGACTACCCGCAGAACGACGGCCGTGACCAGCAGATCAACGCCTATGCCATTCCGGTGCTGCAGCAAGAGAGCGTCGGTGCGACGAGTGCGAACATCGACATGGTGTCGGGTGCCACCGTCACCAGTGGGGGCTACGTCCAGTCGCTGCAGAGCGCGCTCGACAAGGCAGGCCTCTGAGATGACCGTTGCTCTTCGGGACCGGACCGTGCATGTCGAGCACTGCATGGGGACGGTGTTCACCATCGACATCCGCGACCAGGGCGAGTGGGCCGATGCCATTGCCGAGGTCGTCGGCTGGCTGCATCACGTGGACACGGTGTTCAGCACCTATAAGCCTGATAGCGACATCAGCCGCATCCGCCGCCGTGAACTGCGAGCTGTTGATGCCCACCCGGACGTTCTCACCGTGCTGGAGCTGTGCGCGGGAGTGCAGACGGCGACCGGTGGCTGCTTCAGCGCTATGCCGAACGGAAAGCTCGATCCGACCGGTTTGGTGAAGGGTTGGGCGATCGAACGGGCCGGCGAGCTGTTGCGGGCGTACGAGTCGGTGAACCACGCCGTGAACGGCGGCGACATGCAGCTCGCCGGCGAGCCGGCGCCCGGCCGGCCCTGGCGGGTCGGCATCGAAGATCCACTGGATCGTTCTCGAATCCTGACCGTGGTCACCGGCCGGAACGTGGCCGTCGCGACGTCCGGCACGGCCCAGCGTGGGGCGCACATCCTCGATCCATTCACCGGGCACCCCGTCACGGGCTACGCCAGTGCCACCGTTGTCGGACCGCTCCTGACGTACGCCGACGCGTACGCAACCGCGGCCTTTCGTCATGGGTCGGGGCGCACTGCAATGGGCTGAAAGCATTGCGGAGTATGAGGTCCTGCTCGTCGACAACAACGGCAAGATGGGGACGAGCGGCGGCTGGCCTAATTCGTCAGCGGCGCATGCTGACGCGGCAGCTGTTATGGGTGTAGCCGGCCACTAATCCGCCGTGGTTACGCGTCAAGTGAACTGAGGTCGGGCGGGACGTCGATGGCGCACTCCTGAAGCACTTCCAGTGGCACGATTCTGAGCACCGCCTCGTTGGTCGAGGCCAAAACCACCGGTGCCGCCACGCCGTCGTTGTACGCACGGGCCCAGTTGACAGCGGTCACGCACCAGCGGTCACCTGGCGTTAGTCCCGGAAAGCCGTACTGCGGCATCGGGGTGCCGAGGTCGTTGCCGATGCGGCGCTGGTGGTTGAGGAACTCGGCCGTGACGACCGCACAGATCGTGTGGCTCCCGCGATCCTCAGGACCGGTGCTGCAGCAGCCGTCGCGGTAGAACCCGGTCACCGGGTCGGTGCCACACGGTTCCAGCTCGTCGCCGAGGACGTTGCGTTCAGTCACCCCCTCAGCATGGCAAATGTTGGCCGCGGTCGCATTTCTGCAGTCGCAGGATCAGGAATCCCGGCTCTCGGTTGAGCTTCGCATAGGTTTCCGGCCATCGCTCCCGCATGCTTTCTGCTGGCCTGGGCTCGACCAAGCGGGTTATCACGAACCCCGCATCGGTCGCCGCCCGGCACAGTTCAGTCAGGGGTACCCGCCAGAAATGAATGGGTGTGGGACCGGACGCCAGCTTCCAGGTGTCGATCTCGAGCGTCGTCTCGAAGTAGGAGCCACCCTTGCGCAGCCAGTCGGTCGTGGGGTGCTGCGTCGACACCACGAGCGCCCCGCTCGGACCGTGTCGAATGATGCATCCTCGTACGGCAGCGGTTCGCCGAGGACGGCTCGATCAGTCCTGATCCCCGGCCCGACCCGGGTCCGGGCGAGATCGACCATCGACTGGCTGGCGTCGAAGGCGGTGACCTCGGCGCCACGTTTGATCAGCTCGAGCGCGTAGAAACCGGGGCCGCAGGCAGCATCCAGAACCTGCTTGCCGGCCACCTCTCCGAGTTCGGTCAGAACCGCCGGCCGGTCGTAGTGGGCGTTGCAGGCGCTGTCCTCGGCATGTTGCCGGTACTGCTCACCCATCCCGTCGTATTGCGACCAGAGCGGCAGGTTCATGCGTCACACTTTATTGCTCAGGCGATGGGTCGCTTCCGCGAGTGGAACCACTTCTCGAATGGCGGCCAAGCGGTGATACTGGGCGCTGTATTCATCAGCGCTGTTCCAGAGGGCGCCGCAACGGGTGTGCCGTGGCCGACTACTACCGGCAGCAGACAGCGGCGTGGGGCTTCCTGCTCAACTACGCGATGGCCTTCTCGACGCGACCCGACGTGGCACAGGCTTGGAACGCGCTCAACACGGCAGTGCGAGATGGTATGGACCGCCGCCGGTTCGAGATCGCGGCCATCGCGGCGTCCCGCGCCCTGCGTTCCACCTATTGCACCACCGCGCACTCGAAGTTCCTGCGGGGATGTGTGTGGTGATGAACAGACCGTGGCCCTTATCGCCGCGGATTCATCCGGGGCGACGCTCGACGACCAAGATCGCGCGGTGTACGAGTTCGCCGGCGAGATTGCGGCCAACGCAAGCTCGGTGACTCAAGCTGATGTCGACGAGTTGCGGGCCGCCGCCCTATCCGACTTCGACGTTGCCGACGTCGTGTTCGCTGCCGCCGCGCGATCGGTCTTCACGCGCGTACTGGACGGTCTCGGCGCTCAGCTCGACCACCAGACCGGCGCGGCCTTTCCGTCCGAGCTCCTCCGCACGATGATCGTCGGCCGCCCACCGTCGTCGGCTGGCGTAGTCGACTCGTAGAGCGAGGACCGGGACTCTCGGCTGGTAGCCGAGCGTCCACCGCGAACCATTCAGGCGCGGCCGGTCCAACCCAGGACCGCCGGGTGGACCTGCAGCTGGCAGATGCTCACCGACTTGTGAATCTTGACGAGCTTGGTCGTGTTGGGTGTGCCCGGGTTCACTCCGGCTGAGAACCTGCAGTCACCGTGGCGGGGTTGAAGTTCTTCCACTCGGCCACGGCCGAGGCGAAGCCGTAAGGCGGGATGCTGATTGTCTGGACGCCATGGCTGGCGCCGCCGGCGGAACCACTGACGGTCCGGGTCGCGTGCGCGATCACGCGGCCGGCAGAGGACATCGCGTCCACCCGGGGTAGCCACGCAAGGTGCAGGTCACCGCGATACCTGTTGCGACGCAGGCGATCTGATGCAGGCATGGCCGAGACCGCCGGCGTTCACGTCCGGTCGTCCGGGCGTATGTCGAGGTACTGCGGTGGGACGGAGTCCGTGAGCCAGACGCCGTTCGCTGACACCGAGAAGCGGTGACCGTCCGCCTGCATGGCGCCAGCGTTCACTGTGAGCACGACATGGGCGCCGCGCCGCGCACCGACGCGCCGGGCAGTCGCCACGTCCGGTGACAGGTGCACGGCATGACGGCCCTTCTTGAGCAGCCCCTCCGCCAGTATCGACTTCACGTAGCGGGTTGGTGTGCCGTGATAGAGCACGTCGGGAGGTACGGAATCCGGCAATCCAAGGTTCACGTCGACCGAGTGGCCCTGGTTGGCGCGGATGCGGTCGGTGGTTCGGTCGATGACGAACCGCTGCTTGTCGTTCTCTGCGACGACGGTCTCCACCCCGTCCCGGCTGATCGGATGTCCGTGCTTGGCCATCGCCGCTCGAAGATCGTCAATATTGACCCAGCCACCGTTGTCCAGCACGACTCCGATCGTCTCCGGCCGATGGCGCAGGACGAGGGACAGGAACTTCGATGTCCGAACCTGATTCACCCGTTCAGTGTGGGACAAGCCAGCGCCGGGATGCGATCGGAATCAGGGTCGCTACCAGCGGTGCGGCACACTGGGAGCCGTGCACCGGTGGGCGCTGACATCTGCAGTTCTTGCGCCCGTCGCGCTGGTCGGCGGCTGGACCTGGGCCGGATCCGTCCAGCCTCGAGGCTATGACCCGCTGCGAGACACCATCAGCGCTTTGGCAGCCGATGGGGCGACCGACCGCTGGATCATGACCATCGGCCTGGCGATGCTCGGAGTGTGCCACCTGGTGACAGCGGCCGGCCTGGCTGACGCTGGCCGGGTTTCGCGTGCACTGCTCGCGGTGGGTGGTGCCGCCACGATTGGAGTTGCCGCGCTGCCGCAACCGTCGTCTGGCCACGTTCCGGCGGCCACACTCGGGTTTCTCGCCTTGGCCGTGTGGCCGGCGGCCTCCCGGCTGCCCTGGCGTCGGTCAGCCCGTGGAGCCGCCGCTGCGCTGGTCGCGATGCTGGTTTGGTTGGCATTCGAACTCCACGGTGGCGACCTGCTCGGCCTCAGCGAGCGGATCCTCGCGGGTGCGGAAGCGCTGTGCCCCCTCGCCTTCGCCCTTGCGTGCCGCCAAACTCAGAACAGGCGATGACGCCGAGACAGCAGCAGGGCGGCGAAGACGAAGAACCCCCACACCAGAAACCACGGATCCCAGAGAAATGCGTGCCACGCCAGCGCCCGATGATCGGCATCCGCAGTCGGATGCACGATCCCGAGTTGGATCAGCAGACCCACGCTAGTCAACACCAGCCCGTAGGCAAACAGGATCGTGCCCTCGATCCACGTCAACGGCCACACCGTTCGCTGCCACCGGGCCGCCAGCCGACCGTTCACCGCGAGCAACGGCAGCACCGCTGCGATGAGCTTGAGCGTGGCGTGGCCGCGGCCCACAGCAGCAAGCAGCGACATAATGTTTATTCATCCAATCGTGACGACAGATCGTGTAATTGGCAGGACCCTCAGGGGTGGCGTGATGAGCAGGACCGGCCCTCTTCGCCAAGGTACGTGGTGTGGACAATCACGAAAGCCAAGTGACACGGTCAGGCCCGCGATGCCGGGGGCGGCCCGACGGAGTACTCCCACCTGATCCGCTGTCAGACCGGCCAGTGCGTAGCGCAGATGTTGGGCAGAGCGTTCGCGTGCCGCGGTTCTGAGGGCGACGCCGGCCGGGGTCGCGCGATAGGTGGCTGCGCCCCGATGCCCCGGCTCGGTCGAGACGAGCAATCCTCGGCACTCGAGCGACCGTGCGGCACGGCGGACGGAGGTCAGGGACTGCCCCAAGGCGTCCGCGCTCGCGTCCAGGGTCCAGGGTCCAGGGTCCATTCTGGGTTACGGAGCACATGGGACAGCAGCGACACCTCGTGTCGGTCAGGACCGTTTGCCCCGCCCGGGTCTCCGCTTCCTTGCGGATGGTGGCGTTCAACGCTTGGATCGCCTCGGCGAGGTCGATCAGGGTTTGGAGCACCTCGTTGTCGGCCGGCCCGGTCATCACACTGCGATCGTCGCGGCGAGCTGGAGTGCTCCCGTGAGCTCGGCCCGCACCCCTAAGCTCGCGGGCAGGATCTCCATCGCGGCGGCGGTGGCGGGCTGGGTGTGCCGCTGGATTGAGGTCGCCACACCTTCGAGAAGCGGGGTGCCGGTTGCGCCGAGTTCACCACCGATGAGAAGTGCATCTGGGTTGAGAAGGTTGCAGAGCCCAGCCAGGTGGCCTTCGCCCCGGATGGTGGATACCTTGTAGGTGAGGATGTTCGTCATGGGAAGACAGCGTCGGCAGTTCACTCCTGAGTACAAGGACGAGGCCGTGAAGCTGGTGATCAACACCGGCCGTGCGGTGGCCACGGTGGCTCGCGGGCTGGGCATCAACGAGGCGACGTTGGGTCGGTGGGTGAACTCGTTCGAGGGCCGCCAGGACGCCGGCGACGGCGCGTTGAGTGAGACCGAGCGGGCCGAGTTGGCCAGGCTGCGCAGGGAGAACTCGGAGTTGAAGATGGATCGGGCGTTCTTGAAAGAAGCGTCACTCTTCTTCGCCCAGGAAGCCTCGGATACGAACGAGAAGCGTTCGCACTGATGCACGCGGAGAAGAGCAATTTCACCATCGGGCGGATGGGCCGACTGTTGGAGGTGTCGCGGTCGGGTTTCTATGCCTGGCTCAGCCGTGCGCCGTCGGTGCGCGTGGTGCGTGCCGAGCGGATCGAGGCCAAGATCGTGTGGTTTCACGGCGAGTCCGGCGGGGTGTCCGGGGCACCGCGGATCTTGGCTGACCTGCGTGAGGACGGGGAGGTCATCTCGGCCGAGACCGTCGCCAAGACGATGCGCCGCCTGGGGGTGCGAGGGATCTGCCCCCGGCGGTGGCGCACCACCACGGTCGTCGATCACGCTGATGCCTACCCCGCTGATGCGGTGGCCCGGGCCTGGGACACCGGGACGCTGAACCGCGTCTGGGTCGCCGACATGCCCCCGCAAGCGGGAGGTGCCCCTCCTACCTGCGCACCTGGCAAGGATGGCTCTACCTGGCCACCGTCATCGACGCCCACTCGCGTCGGGTGATCGGCTGGGCCATCGCCGAGCACATGCGGACCGATCTGGTCCAGCAGGCGCTGCAGATGCGATCACGCTGCGCGGCGAGCTGCCCGCCGACGTCGTGTTCCACGCCGATCGCGGTCAGTACGCCTCCGCGCAGATCACCAGGTTCGCAGCCGCCAACAGCATCACCCGATCCATGGGGCGGACCGGGGTGTGCTGGGACAACGCGATGGCCGAGTCGTTCTTCGCCACCTTGAAGACCGAGTTCTACTACCGACGCGTCTGGCCCACCAAGGCCCGCGCACGACTCGAGGTCGGCGCGTGGATCGAGGACCGCTACAACCGTCGGCGCCGACACTCCCCGATCGGCCAGATCAGCCCCGTCGAGTTCGAACTGCAACACTGCAACCAGACCGCGGCAGATCAACAAGCCGCATAACCCCGTGTCCACCAAAGGGGGCAAGGCCACAGGACCCCGCCCAGCGTGCGGCCGGCTTCATTCAGGATCCGATGCGTGATCGTGTCATCGAGGACATTGAGCGTGATCGAGTCGGGGTCGACGTTGGGCCGCGTGTGAGCCACCTGCTCCAACAGCGACTGGACGGATACGACCGCTTCGAGGCAGCCGCGGTTGCCGCACCGGCACAACTCGGTGCGGCCCGAGAGATGGGTATGCCCGATCTCGCCGGCTAGGCCGGTCGCTCCGGTGTAGGGCTTGCCGTCAATCACCAAACCGGCGCCGATGCCGTGCGAAGCCTTGATGTACAGACAGCTCAATGGTGGCGTCCAGCTCCGCACTTCAGCTCGCCGTAGGCACCGAGCATGGCGTCGTTCTCGACGACGACAGGAGCTCCGATGCGACGCTCGAGTTCCTGCGCCGGGGCAAGGCCGACCCAGCTGGACAAAATTGTCGGTGATCGGACCAGTCCGGTTCGGGTGTCCAGCGGGCCGGGAATCCCGGCGACGAGGGACGACAGCCGGTCAACGGCATGCTCCTTGCGGAGTTTGCCGAGCAGGTCAGCGGCGATATCCATCGCGTCGGTTGCTTGCAGGTCGACGTCGAGGGTGACCCCGCTCGTTGCCCAGAGCCCTGCCGAGCGCGTCGACCAGCGCCACATGGATGTGATTGTGACCGAAATCGATGGCTTGCGACGGGGCGCTCGACGGGACAGCCTTCAGGCCCGTGGCCGGGTAGTCGCTGCCCGATCCCGGCCCCTTCGCCTGCATCTCGGTTTCGATGACGCGGCCCTCTGCGAGAAGCCGACCGACCGCGTTGTCGACAGTGCTCCGGGACATGCCGGTGATCTCCACGATATCGGTTCGGGTGGACTTCTTCGCGAGATCGGATGAGCTGGAAGAGCTCCTCCCGGGTGCGCTCACGGGGTGAAGTGCACTCATACGTCGCGGCCATGGACCAGAACCCTCGAACGTCGTGTACCAAACGCCCGGTGACAACACGACTCCCGTCGTGGCGTACACCATCACGTTCAAGGGCGACTACTCCGCCGTCGGCTAGAACATGCGGCTGGGCGACCTTCAGCGCAGTGCGATCAACATCCTGAACGTCGTCAAGCAGACCCAGCAGTTCCAGCAGCTGGCCACGCTGAAGAGCGTCTCGGGTATCTCGGTCGGTTCCTACACAGGTCAGTTCTCCGACCTGAAGTCCTTCGTGTCCGTCACCAAGGCAAGGGTGCTCACGCCGCCGACCGGCACCGCGCCGGTAGCCAGCCTCTCCGCGACCACCGCGGTTCCGGCCTCCGGTTGGTATCGGGGTCCGGTCATGGTCCAGGCCAGCACGGCCGACCCTGACAACACCCAACTTCTGGTGAAGGTGGACGACGGTGAACTGGCGGCCTACACCGCGCCGGTCGTGGTCACAGGCGACGGTGTCCACACCGTTGACCTGGTTGCCTTGGGCGCAAACGGAATGGTGACGCTCAAGTCGTTGACCGTGGAGATCGACGGCACGCCGCCGACGGCATCGGTCACGTCTGCCGCGAACGGCAAGCTGGCGCTTCAGGCCAGCGACGCCGGATCCGGCGTCAAGACGACCCAGTACTCCGTGGACGGTGGAGCGCACTGGAGCACCTACAGCGGCGTTGCGACGATCGCTGGGGCGTCGAAGTCGGTGCAGTACCGCGCAATCGACGTGGCCGGCAACGTCAGCGCCACGAAGTCGGTGACCGTGACGGGCGGCAAGCTCGTCCTGTCCACGCCGCTCATCAAGGGCACGGTCGTCACGGGACACACGGTGATCTCATCGATCGCGTCGTACACCTCGGGGGCGACCCTGTCGTACCAGTGGTACCCGCAGTGGCAAGGCCATCCCGGGTGCGACGAAGTGGAACTACCCGATCGTGGCCGCTGACAAGGGCAAGTCCCTTCTGTCCACGTGACGGAGCGCAAGACCGGTTACGTTCCGGTGACTGCGGTTTCGGCTTCGGTGCTGGTGCACTAACTGGCAGAACGAACGATCCTGGGGGGTCCACCGTCGAGAGGCGGTGGGCCCCCTTTGGCGTGTTCTGCAACCCGGGATCCGAACCGGCAGTGGCCGTTCTGGGACAGAAACACCGTTTGGGCGACAGTCGATTTTTTTGCTGATAACCTCCTGATGCCCGCAGACAGGGGATTCACGATATAACGGGCAACCCTTACTGTCGTCGAGCGATCGTCCCGCAGTGAGTATCGGGCGTGATCATGGGGAGGCCCTGCGTGATGGTCGAAGCACCGTCGACGATGCTCGAGGCAATGCTGGCGCGAGCGTCGTCGAACCGGGGCATACGGTTCCACGAGTCGGCGGATGAAAGCGTTTTCCTCAGTTACCGGCAACTGGACCAGGATGCACGGCACAACGCGGTCCGGCTCTCCCGGTACGGCGTACGGCGCGGCGACAGGGTGGTGCTCGCGCATGACGCCGGCATCGACTTTGTGCGAGCGGTGTATGCGTGCTTCTACGTTGGCGCGGTTGTGGTCCCAGTGCCGTTGCCCGCCGCCCGCTCGAGTGATGTCGCCCGTGAACGGGTGCTGCAGATTCACCAGGACTCGGGTGCACGACTCATCCTCACGACGCCGCGTGTCAGCGACCGGTTGGAAGGTGAACTGCCGCCGTGGCAGTGCCTGTCTCAACCTGAGGAGAACGACCTTGCGGCGGCATGGCACGAACCTGCCACCACTGCGGATGACGTGGCGATCCTGCAATACACGTCGGGTTCGACCGGCAGCCCCAAAGGGGTAACTATCACTCATCGCAACCTGGTTGCGAACCAAGAAGCGATCCAGACCTCGGTTCAATATGATCAGGACACGATCATGTGCGGATGGCTTCCGCACTACCACGACATGGGTTTGATCGGTCAGTACTTGCAGTCGATCTACACCGGGTTCGATCTGGTTGCCACCAGCCCGTTCCAGTTCTTGCGCCGGCCGGTGTTGTGGCTCCAACTCATCAGTCGATACCGGGCAACCACCACCGTCGCCCCGGACTTCGCGTACCGGCTCTGCGCGAAACTCGTCACCGATGAACAGCTTGCCGCCCTCGACCTCTCGTCGCTGGTCACGGCTGCGACCGGTGCCGAACCGGTACACGCCTCGACCCTGCAGCGCTTCTCCGAACGATTCTCAGTGGCCGGCTTCGATGGGGGAGCCTTCAAGCCCGCCTACGGGATGGCCGAAAGCACTCTGCTCATCTCGGTGAAGCAAACCGGCGAGCCGTGCGTGCCCTTGATGCTCGACGCACGCGAACTCGAGGCCGGCCGCGCCGTGCCGGCGCGGTCCGGAACCCCGTCGCTCGCTGTCGTCAGCTGTGGTCCGCCAGTGCTTCATCAAGAGGTTCTCGTGGTGCATCCCGACTCCGGTGCCAGCCTTGCTGAAGGGATGGTCGGCGAGATCTGGGTGCGGGGACCCAGTGTCTCGGTCGGGTACTGGCGAAACGAGCCCGCGACCAAAAAGGTATTCGACGCGCACGTTGGTAGCGCCGCCGGTTACCTACGCACCGGGGACCTCGGGTTCCTGTTGGACGGCGAGGTGGCCGTCACGGGACGGCTGAACGATGTCATCAACCTGCGTGGCCGCAACATCTATCCGTCCGACCTGGAGACTGCTGTTGCCCGGCGGGTCTCGAGCCACGGGGAGGCGGTGGCGGCCGCATTCACCACGACCAACGACGTGGTCACGGTCGTCGTCGAGAAGCCCCCGAGAGGCGGGTTGCTGGTCGGCGTCGACGAAGTCCGCGCTCAGGTCGCCCGTGACTTCTCGCTCAGCCAGTTCGACGTCGTGCTGGTCGGTCGAGGTGCTATCCCGAAGACGACCAGCGGAAAGGTCCGGCGACGGGCGGCCCGCGACAAGCTGGTGTCCGGAGAGTTTTCTGTGCTGTCGTCTTCAGGCGACCAGGGTCAATTCAAAGTTGATGCTGCTGTGACTGGTGTGGTCTGACGGTGGTCGAGGACCTCGAGCACGCGGGGTGTTCGCCGTCCCAGGGAGCGTGCCGCTGCGGCGATGTTCGGGCCGCCGTAT
>JAABUS010002395.1_pt1 | contig 35674 bp, 45 predicted proteins | sample 5560161 | NCBI WGS metagenome assembly JAABUS01 (sample SAMN10711885, study PRJNA513376) | rock metagenome | isolation source: Antarctica rocks | place: Antarctica: Victoria Land, Trio Nunatak nord | collected 2016-01-04 | reverse complement strand
ATTTAAGTAATATTCAGAGACTGCGCTAAGCTTGAAGAAAATGTGTTTGTGACACGAGTAGAATGTGATGTAGAAAGAAAGATGATGTTGAACAAAGAGATGTTGATGAAAGAAAATAGAGACTGAGTCAGATCTGAGCTAAAGACACTGACTAGTTTTATTCAGTCTTGATACGCTCATAACAGTTTATAATAGACAAAACGCAGCTACTTTATGAATCAACAATAGAGATTTTGAGAAATAAGTAAAGTTAAAGCTAGCGAAGAACTCAGTCACGCAAAATATTATAGAAAATATTGAGAACAACACAAACTTTGAAATTATCAATGAAATATTGACATTTCAAGATCTGATCTATGTTTCAACAAGATGCAGACAGAAGATGATAAATAATCATCACAAGTTAATGATACATGAACATCAAGATTCAAATAAAATCATTGAAAGAATATTTAGAATCTACTATTTCTTAAAGATGAGAAAACAGATAGAGAATATTATCAGAAAGTGCAATGTATGTATTCATACAAAATACAATCAACACAAACTCTATGAACTTTTGAAAAGTCTCAGCAGATCAGATCATGCATGAAAGAGCATAGCTTTGAACTTTATAATCAAGTTATCAAAGTCAAAAAAAAGAGTTACAAGAACAACATATGATTTTATCTTAATTATAACAGACAAATTAATCAAGTACAAATACTTCTTGTCATACAAGAAAGCAACATTCACGAAAGATTTAATTTACACATTTCTAAAAATGATTGTAGCAAATCATGAATTATCAGATGAGATAATTTTGAATAGAGACAAGCTTTTTACATCAAAATTCTGAAAATTCTTGATGAATCAATTAGAGATTCATCATAAGCTGTCAACAGCTTATCATTCACAGATGAATGAACAAATAAAAAGAATGAATCAGACATTGAAACAGTATCTCAGATGTTATATTAACTATAGACAGAATGATTAAATACAGCTACTGTCAATAGCACAGTTGACTTTCAATAGTGCAACGACAGAAGTAATCAGCATGTCATCATTCTTTGCAAACTATGAGTTCAAGTCAGAAACTTTTAAGAAATTATGTGAATTTGCACAATTAACTCAAAAAGTTACGCTACAGATAAAACAATTGCAGCTGTTATAAAAGAAATTATAAAAAGATATACAGTTTCTCAGCAAGTGCATGATTCTGTATGCAAATAAGAAAAGAGATAGAGAATCTACTTTTAAAGAAAGAAACAAAGTATATTTATTAAGATGAAACATCAAAACGAAAAGATCAAGTAATAAACTGAATCATACAAAGCTAAAATCTTATAAGATTCTAAAAATCAAAGAATTGATTAACTACAAGTTAAATCTTTCAACATTTATAAAAATACATTTGATATTTCATATTTATCTTTTAGAGTTTGCAGACTTGAATACATTAATTCAGACAAAGTTTTCAGAAATCAATTCAAAAAGTCAGAACATTGAATACAAAGTAAAGAACATATTAAATCAGCAAAACATTAAAAGTCAGTCTCATTAATTAATCAAGTGAAAAAATTATGAACATATCAAGAACACTTGAGAATCAGAGAGAAATCTTAAGAATTGTCAGAAACTTCTGCAACAGTTTCAGCAAAGAAACTCAATAATCAGTTGAAATCAGAAGAGATTTTGAGCTGTTTGAAATCAATGTTAAGAAGAAGATCATTAATAGACAACTCAGTCATTTAATGATATTTATTTTTTTCGAGTTCTTTGATATCTTTGAACTTTCATTGCATCATATTCTTTCAGCAAGACTCAATTAACTCTTGTTACTTTTGCAGATGAATTACTTTAATCAGAGTCTCACTCAGCTTGATGTGAAGATGAGTTTATTTCTTACAAACTTACTTTCATTCAATCTCTGAGATGATCAGATTGCATTTGCAATCTAAATGTACACACTTGATACAATGATCAAAGTCAATATTAACACGACACTTCATGAAATAATTGAAACAGTGATTGCAAAAACGCATAACTGAACTATTGTTATCACGAAGTTTCTTCGAAAGACAACGACACTTTGCAATGAAACTTGATGATTTGAATACTCAATTTAAATACATAGAAATGATGATTTTTGAGAACAGAAATCTTGAAGAAAATCTAGTGTTAAAACATGATTTGAATTGAGATAAAAACTACGCTGAAATAAGATGTAAAACACAGCATGATGAATTCTGAACTAGTAAAATCATGATCACATGCTAATGATTCAGTATATGAGATCATTGAAATCATAAAGCAATTCTCATGATTCAGAATCTGAATTAATGAGATCATTCAATGACTCAAATGATTGCACAAATCTTCTATGTTTATATAATGAAAGATCATTTCTTAGATAAAAGCTTCATGCTCAATTTATGTAAACAGTTAATACATATTATTGTTTCAGCTATCTTCAAATCTCAAGTCTAGTAATAGTAATTACTGCTTAATCTCTGTATATATCTTGTGTTGTTAAAGAGACAATCATTACATACAAGATGTACAATGACAGTCAGATTTTTCTGAAAACAATGAAAGTCATGACATCAACAAGAAATCAAACACGTCTGCAATGAATTCAGACTGCGCATGAGAACATTTGCTTTCAGAGAATCACGCTGAAGTTGCATTGAGTGATGAGACATGCAAAAGTGTTCAAAAATGAAGCGATAGACAAGATAATAAACGATGCACACAAACTGTTGCTATTGCTGATTGAACATCAGCGTACGAAGATAGCAACGTGATTAATGCTCATACAGAAACAGATCAAACAAACATGAAGAGTAGTTTGAAGAGAGAAATTTAACGCAGCTCATTTTTGATATCTGACATCAAAAGTGACTCATCAACATCTGCATCTACACAAATATTAAGCGAAGCTTCACAGCGCATTATTGATGCAGCTACGAATCAAAAAGATTGACTTCAATAAATTTCTACATAAGAAACGTGTATTCAATGTCACAACAATGACGTGCAAGTGCAATGATGATTGAATGTCGATCAAACATGTTCTATTAACATGTTTCAAATGAAAGACAGAAAGAAGATCAATGCAATGAGAGAAAAACATCATGAACTTGAAAATGCTTTTAGAAATCGCAAGCGTGATGACAGCAACAATTTGAAAGATGCTCTCAATGATCATACTGAGTTAGTTTCAAGCTGTGACATCATCAAAGAGTCAGATGAAAGAAGAAAAAGATGAAGAAGAAACAAGTTCATAGAGTTCTTGCATTGAAAACACTTACAGTATAGAGTGCAGAAAAAAGTAATTTCATAGACGGAAAGAACGCTGCGCTAGAGCGACGCTTGCTACATTATATAGAATCTTGCATAGATTTACAATGAGTGTTGAATCGAGTAAGAAAAAAAAAAAAAAAATTTAATTAAAAATATATTAATTAGTAATTAATTAGTGATTAATTAGTGATTGATTAGTAATTGATGATTGATTAATCAATGATAAGAAGTGATTGTTATTGATGATGAAGTAGTTACGAAGTACATCTGTAACTTACAGGTGTAAAGATTCATTCGATCATGAAATCTATGTATTAAGCTCAGGCGTTAGCTTGGTTTTTAGCTTCGGACATTTTGCATGGTCAGCCGAGCTACATCAGTTCTTTTAGAGCCGTGTGCCTTCAGTGGGCAGCCTGCATTGTTACTGTATTACTGTGTACAAGTTCAACTAACCATTATGGCTTCGAGTGAGTGAGAGGGTCAAGAATAGCGTCGTCATGGGAATATCGATACCGGTGATCGGCTTTCAAGCTGCCTATAAGCTGGAAAGTACCGGCACGAAACAATCGCTAAGCCCGTAAAAGAGAGGGATCAATGCGATGGCAACGCTCCGAGACAGGCTTCAGAAAACCACAGTTTCCTTCTCCCTACTCTATTCTCTTGAATTGCGCGCAGTATCTCGAACCCAAATTGAGATTCCTCATCCTCTGATCTTCTGGGAAGTAGTCTGCCGGTACAAACTAATCGGAAAGCTCGCAGCCACCTCAACTGAAACTGGGACATCAGCTAACCTTATCCGCAACTTCTACTAGGTTCGTTGACTGCCCGAGCAAGTCTGTTATCAATGAAAAGCAACGCAGTTTTCAGCTACTTCATGTTTCCCTACCAAGCACCCTTCATGTTTCCCTACCAAGCACCCTCCATGTTTCCCTACCGAGCACCCTCCATGGTTCCCTACCAAGCACCCTATCAAGCACCCTTCATGGTTCCCTACCGAGCACCCTTCATGTTTCCCTACCGAGCACCCTCCATGTTTCCCTACCGAGCACCCTTCATGTTTCCCTACCGAAAATAGAGTGGGTCAATAGCGGCTCAGGGGCCGGGACATGCGCACACTGACCCCACACGGCCTCTGACTTCTTTAGCTCTCCGGGTCAAGCTTCCCGAAATGCCGACGAAGCTAATTAGCATGTGCTATGAAGCATGTATGAAGCATACAGACCATGAAGCGAATGACGCATATTTGAACGCGTCGCATGAAGCATGTTTTGAAGCGAGTAGACTGGCGAGTAGATAGCTGAGTTGATAGCTGAGTAGATAGAATAATGAGTTTGCTCAAAGATTCTAATGTGACTCGAGGCAAGCACGTTGTTAACGATGGAGAACGAAGTGAAGCAGTGTAAACACGAAGTCGAATAGAAAAACCGATTGAAAATCGAATGATTAACTGTAATAGGTTTGGCTTCCGTAACTTCGGTAAAAGAGTCAACCGTTTTACAAAGAAAAGAATTAAGGTTTTCGCAAGCTAGTGAAAAGGGGTCAAAATCAGTCAGTAGAAGCAACTGCGTTGCTAATGAAGATTGACCATGGAAACTACAGCATGGTCTGTCGATCCGACCATCACGTCCTTAACCGACTTGGGGCCTATGACTACCCTCTCTTACCCTTTTACCAGAATGTGTCGACAATCTTTATGCCACGAACAGAGCCGGCATTGGCCTACCTTGGTCTTATCTCACCCAAGGTTATGCACTTTCCATCTGCTGTCCCTACCAGAAGCCGTATTCTACTTCTCGGGCATGGTACTCGATGTACTACAGCTTCGCTGTATGCTCACACAACTACAAGATATGCTCTGCTGCCAAATTCATCAAGTCCCCGCCCAGTGAGACAACTGCTTGGTGCTGCCCAGGGTAACTACAATATACTGTACACAATGTATTGGTGGCAGCAGCTGGTTAGACAAAAGTAACTACTATTGCCCTGGCACAGATTTCTACACAGACACCTCAAAGCTAACAGAATCGTGCCTGACATACAATGTTGGCTGTCAGGACACCAATAGCGTCACCATCACCATCGCTTTCGTTGTTGAGAACCTCTTCAATCAAAACATCTTGGGCGTTACAACTAAAAACTTTATCTCATTGCCGACCCTTTGCAGGTCAGATGGAAGGAAGGAGATTTCAAAGGTGCCGCCGCAGCAATACCGACATCGTCGTCCTCTATTATTCCCCCAAGCACAGTCACTTTCGGGGCTGCGTCTTCAACAGCATCTACGTCTTCGAGAGCCTCGCCACCAACCGCATCGCATAGCGGCTTGTCTACTGGGGCCATTGCCGCTATAGCCGTTGCAGTTGGGCTTTCTCTACTCGCGGCTCTAGGGTTTCTAGTTTGGTGGCTGCGCTCGAGAAACAACGGTTACATGTTAGTGCGAAGAGCGTCTGGGTCGGGCGATGCAAAGAGATGCGACAGGAGCTTCCTGGTCCCAAAGAACTAGCTGCAGGGCACAAGCGTGGTGAACTCGCGGCAACTGAATTGGAAGTCCTTCATCCTGAGTTGGCGGCAGGAGAAAGTGCGAGGGAGCTCGAGGCAAGGTACTGATAAATCTTAGCTTCAACTTCTTAGAAAGCCGACCGTTTGGGATTTTACCGCAGAGTTCTCATTTAATAACTCATTCTGGATTAACGTATCTTATCGTAATTTAGAAAGACACTCGACCTTCATGTGGGTTTTAAATATTTTGTTGTCGACTTCGCATCGGCAATTAGGGAACCGGCTCGAGAAAAGTGATTTGGCCCAGCTGGTTAAGCTGGCCGTAGGAGCTCTAGGAAGGCTCAAAACTCCGAGGGACTGCTTAGTATGACTCTGGGCCTGCTCGTCAAACAATTAGGGAACATCGATGCCAGAGGCGTATCGCTGCGAGTAGCAGGTGTGCGGCTTTGGTTGGTCAATCAACAATATAATCAATACAGTGAGATGACTTATTAGGTATAGCTATACAATAACCAGCTGCGCAGAGTGGTTTGTTTGTACTTCTTTGTGTAGAAGTATGTGTGTCGCGGCAACTTTACATATACAAGCGATATCATGAAGAGCCAAATTATAGAGCCACTTTAGATGACATTTTGTGCACATCGTAAGCCTCTGAGCCTCTTTTTGGAACGAACATCTGGACTCCATCTTCCGTCTTACCATCGATCAGGTTATATTTCCGCAGAGTTCGACCTTTCATTATAAGAAGGCCCATAAGGAGCGACACGAAGACACAGATGAAGGCCATGGTGCCAAAGAGCCTGTTCCAATTGTCAAGTCTTATCGTGAAAGAGGGTTCAAACTTTGAGACTATGTGAGAGCTGAGCAAAAGGAGTCGATACAAACTCACCAGCCAGATCCAACCCTCGCCCTCCAAGGTATCACAAAAAACGGCAAGCTCAGTCCGAGAACCTGTCTATATACACTCATGATGACAGACACTTCAAGAGATAGCTCTGGGAAGCATTCAGTCACATAATTGACCGTGATGGGCGTGCTGTAGGTGCCGGCAAACATGATGAGAAAAGCACCGAGAGCAAGCACCATGTAGTGAAGATGGTACTGTAACCCCGCGCCGAAGATACCCAGGCCGATTGGCGCGGCCGCGACGACAAGTAAAATGTTGTAAAGGCGGTACTCGGGGTGCCAAACGCCTGTGCGACGTGCGATACGTAGCGGGACGCGGTCGTTGAGAAAGTAGCCGCAGAGTTGGCAGGCTATTATGCCGACCCACCAGGAAGTGTTGACTAAGTGCAGGTTAGCGACATGAGTTGGGGAGTTGACAGTGAGTGGATAGCAGCGGTTGCTTACAAGCCGCGTTCTGAAGAGGTGTAAAGCCATAACCACCCTTTCTCACGGGCGTCTGGAGGAATACGGAGCTCATAATTCCAAGCCCTATGAGAAAGCCGAGGATAGGTACTACGAATGTACCGGCCAATACTGTTACCGGTGAAAGACCAATTAACAGGGGGTTTAAGTATCGCCGAATCTTGGTATAGTGATCAGTACTCATTAAAGCGAAGCATGAATCTCCAACTCACCATATGACCCACGGTAGTACGAGGAACGACAGCAGTGCCGGGAAGAAACAAAGCGACTCGGCGAGCGAGATATGACCCGTTTAGCTGTGGCCGTAGCCCTAGAGTCTCCCCACGCTCAAGGCTTGTTTCTTCGAGAACCGCAAAAGCTACACAAACTGTCAATACAGTTTTTCCAGAGTCCGCTTTCAACCCACCTAGCAACGCAGCAAAGCCATTCACGACCGCGAGCCACCAAAACACGTACGGCCATGGTCTAGAATCTGCGATGATTCCTCCTAATGCCGGCGTCACAAGGAATCCCGATAGTAGCGAGACCTCCAACACTGTGAACGCCTTTCCACGCTGATGCAGGAAGTACATATCAATAACATATCCCGAGGCAAGGACAATGGGTATGGAGCCGAACAAGCCGGCCATGAGTCGTGAGATGACGAACGGGATGTAGTCGTTCGGGCCGGTCATTAGAGGGCCCCAGATGTTGCAGGCCAGCGTGCACACCAACGACCAGAAGACCAGCGAACATCGACCGAAGACGGAGGTAAGGGGCACGAAGAGAAGGAGACCTGCAACGACACCAGCGATGCCGGCCGAAATGGAGTACGAAAGCTCAATAGGGTCACGATGATTATAGCTTGCCTGTCTGATATATCTACATAGGACGATGGGTCAGCCTGGGATCCAGAAAGATGAGAGAGATACAACCAGAAGACATACGCGAGCTGGTGAACACTGACGGAGGCAACGCCAGAGAAACCGCCTACACAGAGGGTGAAGAAGATAAGATGCTTTTTCCGTGCTCGCCAGTTCTTGATTGGATGATACAACGGTCAGTATATGAACACCACATGTTTCGTCTCGACAAGCACAATGTGTCATGAAGTAGGTTCAGCACTGACCAGCGGGTCCTCTGGATCATTACTTGGCCGCCTACATGCCTTTGGATTAGTCAAATAACATACATACCTACCTGTAGATATGGACGTTCGACGGTGTATGACCTACGGGACCAGGGTAATTGCTTCATGACCAGCCTCGTGGATGTAATTGCGATCGTTCTGCAGCATAGTTTCATTCACAAGTCGTAGGCAGACAATCAATACAGAATTGGGTCATTGCATCAGAACAGTCCACGGTGTTTGCCTTGGCATTGACAGTCTTATCAACATGTCACAGTGTGAGCCGTTGGTCGCAAACACCAGCTTTTCCCCCAGATGCAGCTCCCACGCCACAACTAGGATGTGTTGCATCAATCTACATACTCGTAAAGTGCAGGACGGAGGCAAGCTGCACTTTTTCCGCCTAGTTTATGCACTGTCAGCGTCCCTGCTTCAGCTCATGCATGGGATAGAATTCGAGGGATCCTATCACCCACACACAAGGTTATTTGGGCTTATCATCTTCTGCTTTACACCCCCCAGTCCCACGCTCCGGCCCTCGCAATCCTGGACGGTAAGCACCCTACAGGCTGACAAGATGATCCCTTCGTGGTTGGACCATTCAGGTGTCTTTATTCCGTAGGTTCAAGGCGATCCACGCAAGTCTAACAATCGATCCCTCCCTCCGTGCCTCCCTCCCGAGTGCCCGGGGTCCTAGCAGCCGATATCTTGCAGAGGATGTTGAAGATACATTCAATCTATCGATGTAGCCCTCTCTCCTCCACGTCTACTTCCCAGCTATGGCGATTTTCGAGCGCTATCCACCAGCGATAGCTCTCTCCACAGGAAGATCAAGATCGATCTTTGGTGTTACGATTGTGTGTGTGATTGTTTCTACGATTGCAGTCTTATTGCGCATCTACGCCCGTCATCTCAAGCGCAAGGCCTTTCTTTTGGAAGATTATCTGGTCTTTGCTGCTCTGGTATTGTGCACCCGAGGAATGTACTCTTGAGCAAAGGTTATCGGCTGACGCGCCGTTATATAGTTGGCCTTCTGTGTTCAAGCGTCCTTGACGTGTACTGGTCAGTTTGCCAACCAGAAAGCCACGGTAGAGTGATAGCTAAAACCCAGCACTCAGCCGTGATCCTCGGCGGCGCCGGCCACCCGCAGAGCAGGATATCTCCCGAAAACCTGGAAACAAATTTTCGAGTATAACCAACGCCACTACTCCTCAGCTTCCTTCACTGATATATCATACGAAGATACTCGCCGGTCAAGGTGTGTGCTATGGCACTGTTCTAGTCTGCAGTAAATGCAGCATCTGCCTCCTCTATCAGCGGATCTTCGTCCTCCGAAGCCTTCGGTAGGTTTCAGTCAAGCAGACGGATTGCATGTCGCTCCCAAACCCCAGCTTACCAAAGTGGAAGGATTGCGGCAACATGCGTGATGATACTTGTCTTAGGCTGGGGGATTCTTGCCGGTACCGTGACCTGGGCCTTCTGCGTCCCAATCGCGTACAACTGGGATCTTACCATTCCTGGCGGACACTGCGCAAACCGTGACCTGGGATATCTGGTGGTTGGCATCGTTGACGCCATCACTGACGGTCTTATCCTGATTCTGCCGTTACCGGTTATCTGGAAACTGCAAATTCCGTTGGCGAACAGAATCGGCCTTGGTTTGATTTTCAGCATCGGGATCATGTAAGCCGCTTCTGATTTTTACATTATCTCCCTATAGAGAACCCAGAGTTACTTCATTCCCGGCACTCTCGTCGTCGACTGACAGGAACTAAATTGCTAACCAAGTTCACCAAAGCTCAATCATCGTCTCAGGCCTCCGAGCCAAGTACACCACCCTCATCAACTTCGAAGACTTCACCGACAGCATCACCCTCCTGCACATCTTCTCCTCCATTGAACCCGCAACCTCCATTATCGTCGCCTCCTCCCTGATCCTCAAACCCGTTTGGCAAAAATGGTTTGGTAGCGCACCCGGCACCGTTTCGTCAGGCGCCAAAAGAAGCTTTCATAGATTCGATCAAGGAAATCATGCTGTTCCACTGCAGCCAATAAATCATTCCTGGGAGACAAGCGCGAGTACAGCGGTGCTGAAGCCTGTTAGTGGGGTGGACAGAGATGGGAATATTAGTGATGATGAGGATATTGAACAAGCCATGGGTTTGGGAGGGGCCGGGAGTGGGAAAGGAGGTGGAATCAGGGTGAAGAAGGAGTTTAGGATACAGTCCGAAAGGGACGTATGATATTCTTGTTTTTCCGGACTTCAGGTACGCGTTATTGAGAGAAGTAATAACAGATCGTCATACAATATGAAGTTTCCTGCTGATCTACCAGCCAAAGCCCCTTCCGTCGGTTTCGGAAAAATTTAGCATCCATTGAATCACTCACAGAAGTGAGAAATTCCTACTGGCAAATATGCGACACTAGCAGACGGTCACCAATTCATTGAACAACCTTGACAGCCCACAAAACCTCCTGCAACTTCGGGTTGGCCAATAATCCAATCTTCATCCCTGCCGGTACCGGTCTCGGCGTCGTCTCAACAGCAAACTTACCCCTGAATCCCACTTCCTCCCCAGCCCCAGTCCAAAGCGCCTGCATTGTCTCTTGAGTATGGCAAAACGTTGGCTCCTCCTCACTCACGACTGGGATCTCCTCAGCCTCGCCCACAGCCGCAAGCTGAAGTCCCAGCACAATACTGCCCGCCTTGGGCTTCAGAATCTTTGCAATCGTACGCGCAATGACACGTTGTTTCGCGAGCCCGAACAAATGAAAGAAGCTCGATGCGTGTACGATGTCTGCTGTATCGTAAAGGGCTGTCCACACCTCGTCGTCCTCATGGAAGATGTCTGCCGAGCGAAAGCGCGCCGCGAGCTGTTCCTTGTCGCGGAAGAGTTCTCCGCTTAGTGCAAAGAATCCTTGCTCTATGTCTATACCTATGCAATTTTGCGTGGGAGCCCCATCATGAGCGAGCTGCCGAATGTCCTGCGCAAAGCAACATCCGATGTCGACATAACTTTGTCCCTGCTGTATGCGAGAGACAATCTCTGGGTAAAGGTGATGTTGGGATAGGGTTAGGATCAGGAAACGCAGTTGTCCGACACATGGGTACGGACACAGAGCGTATGCGCGTCTTTGCTGATGGTATGTCAGCTGGTGGTGATGTCCTCGAAGGGCAGTTGGTTGGGGTGTGTTCCTACAATGTTAGCGACATGGGCGGCGATCTCTTTGTCGGGGATCTTGGCATATTCGCGGAGCAGGGTGCGGCCAGGGGCAGAGATGCGGGCATCAACCTCAGGTTCGCTCAGTAAGAAAGGCCGGACGTAGCGCGGGTCGAAGCGGGGTTGTGCCAGTGGAATGGCCATTACTGTGGAGGGCAAGATGTGATTAAATACTACGGAGTAATGGTGGGCTTTTTGAATGGCGCAAGAAAGGCTAGGCCCCAACCACACGTGTATACGCTTCCTTGTTGAGCGCCATGGGCATGACGTTTCTGGTAACCCACGCGGGCAGCGTTGCTGTTAGTTAGGCTGCACGATATGTGCTAGACGTGGGGGCCCCAAACTGCTCTAGCCCGTCGATATCCCAATACTGTACGACTTTTGCGGCTTTGCAGAGCGGAGCGCGCTGGAACTACGGGTGCATGAAAGCAGGGTTGATCTTCCTGGGTAGTGGTCTACCTGTCAGATTGAGTAGTAGTGCCTAAGATGGTTGAATCTGCGTCGAGCAGCGTCCTCCGAGGGTTCACTATATCCCGATGCTGACAATGCTTGGTTGGTGACAAACTGAAATGCCTACATGCAGCCTTGCAATGCATGTACCTCGAGTCGGCTCCGAAAGTCCCCACACCGGGATGCGCCTCATGCACAGGCTGATGGCAGAGCAGAACTCAAAATCTTCAAGAATCTGTCTTATCTGTAGATCGAGAATGCAGTTCACATATGTAGGCATCGACCCCCCTATATCGTGTGGTGGGGGTGTCTGTAGCTACACATCTCCATCGTCGCAAATACACTTTCTGTGGTAAATTCCATCAACATGCTTGCCAGTGTCTTGTCCTTTTCCCCCGAACTTGCGGATCAAGTGTCGGAGTACTGCGAGGAGCACTCAGACGGTACCTACCTGCTCGTCGTTCTTGTCTCTTCGAGTCTTCAAGCCGTGTTGTGCTCATTTGTGCATTAAATAGTGCTTCCCCAGCATATCAAAAAACACTGGGACTACACGTTGAAGAACTTTGTCGATGCGGACAAGATGTCATCAGCTTTGCAGGGCCAATGGATGATCTGGATGGCCCAATGGATCGCTCCAAAAAGAGGTTCGTCGTCCACATGGCGCCAACTCCGGGCCCATCGTTGCTTGCCCAAGACAGAAACCTGACATTCCCTCTTTCCTGTAGTTCTGGAAGTCGGCACGTACAGCGGATTATCTGCGCTTGCATGGTACGAAGGCACCAAGGAGACACAGGCGGAGATTGTGACGCTGGAATTGAGCGATGAAATGATCAAGGTTGCAAACGAGATCTTCAAGAAGACTGGAGTAGAAGATCGAGTCAAGCTGGTCAAGGGGCCGGCGGCCGAAACGTGAGCCTTGACATGCACTCTGGCTCTGATGTCTCCTTGTCCTTACTGATCTGGGGTAAAAGGCTTACGTCGTTGGATGGTCAATTTGACATAATCTTCCTCGACGCAGACAAAGTCAACTATACGATCTACATTAGTATCATTCTTGACAAGAAACTTCTTTCCGCTCGGGGTGTAATATTCTGCGACAACGATGCGTGCGAAGCTCAAGAATCTTCTATATTCCTTCACTCTTCAAAGTTCAGCGATTGAGAAAATTCGAACAGTCTTCGCCCGCGGCCTGACGATGGGTAAAAATTTCAACCCTTACCTCGATCGTGTGATGAGACCGTTCTGGGAGACCAATGGGGAGGCACTGAGGGTTTTCAACAAGGGCCTCGTGGAGGACCCAAGGATCGATGTCATTATCCTACCACTCTTTGACGGTGTCACACAGATTAAATGGAGACAAGGCGTGCAAGGTGAAGCGTCCATTGCGCAGTCCACAGAGCCATGCAAGAAGACCAGCGGCAACTCATAGTTAAAAACGATGGCGTAGAGAGTCAAACAGAAGTAAAGACATTGAATCTTTTTGAAAAGCAATTCAAGTACTGCACCTGCTTATAACGATGATGGCTATAACAAGCGAAGTATAAACAGAGTTGAAGGGCGATCCGCATGAGCTATTCCATCCTTTGCCGTATCCTTCAGTCCTCTATAGAAATGCGCTGTGAGAGCATCGACGTCCCTACCTGCCGCTGCGGCGATTTACTGAAAGGTTGCAGCATACTTCGAGGCTGCTCCCTTCGGCCCAATCTAAAACAGCCGTCGTTCTGCAGTGCGTTATGTATCTATGTCGCCGTCCGTCCTTCGAATTGGCTGCTCGAAGTTTAACAAGTCCTCGAATAACCTATTAATTTCGGTTTTTCGGTCCTCTGTTCTATTGTTCTCGAGAAAGTTTTTCATGATGGGTTTGAACCACTGGAAAGCGTCTCCCCTAATTGATTGGCCTGACCAAGCGACTTTCCTGCGGCCGGAAGAACGACTCCAGCTTCAGTATCGTCTGCAAAACGATGCTTCACGAGGCGTAGCATGGATGGACCACTTCGACCGACCGGCATTCATGCGGATTGTTTTCGACTGGAAGATTAACATTGCGTATGTCGATCAACCATACGAACTACTCGAACCAAAAACAGGCTAACGAAACACTGGTCTAGCGCGCTGATGTATCTTGGTGCTGTGAATACAGGCTATGTAATTGGTAGGACGGGGTTGTGGTCATCTCAAATGGCCCGTCTCAGAGCTTTCTTGATCTGACGTTCTCGATAGCTCTCTTTCTTCCGAGTATCCTCAAAGACCTCGGCTGCCCGTCGTGTCGTGCACAGATCATGTCAATCCCGATTCATATCGTCGCAGCGGTTGTGATGGTCACTATTGCTTTCGGCACCGATAAAAACACCGATACGGTTTTATCCTGCTAGGTAGCTTGATCTGCATTATTAGCTACATCATCCTCCTAGCCCAGGATGCATTGGGAGTTCATATTCGATACATGGCCGTGTTCTTCATAGCTGCCGACGCCCACAGTACACTTCCAACCACCTTGGGCTGGCACGCCAATAACGTCTCAGGGCACTACAAGAGAGCCGTCAGTACCGCGATTCAGATATCGCTTGGGAACTGCGCAGGATTCATCGGAAGCAACGTCTTCGTCAACTCTCAGGCACCGGCATATAATATGGGATATGGGGTCAGTTTAGGATGCGTCTGTATGACGGTAGTGACCGCCACTGTGTTCGTACTCGGCCTAAGGGCAGAGAACAGAAAGCGGGACAGCGGAGCGAGAGATTGGAGGCTGAATCTGCCACCGGACGAGGTCAGGAACCTAGGGGATGATCACCCAAGTGTTCGCTTTGCCTATTAGAAAGGGCTTTGTGCTTTTGTGGGGTGAATCTAAAGATATATTTTCAGGTGGCCAAGTTAGGGTTACACAAGTCTAGGATTAGCCGGTCAGCTTCCAAAGCGTATCATGAGAACCGCACGATACTCTCAGGCTCGATCTTTGAAGGTATCAATGTAACAGGAGCAACAGAACAGTAGTATACTGTGTAACTGTATAAGCAGTTGTATTACACTGCGGACTAACCTAATCGGGTTAGCGCTGATTGTTGCAAACTTTCCTCAACCTCTACACAATAATTGAATTTACTTTCTCTACAAGTAGAACGTTTGGGCTTTGGTGTCAAGGCCTTGATATTTCGCGAACAGCCAGCACCCAAGGCCATAGAGCCTTGGCTGCATGTCAGTAGGAGCCGTCGGATGCTGCGCCTCGCCAGTTCTCTACTCGGAGTTTGGATCATCGTTCAGCCGGCAAGTCTATCGGTCACAGTCCACGTTACCGCTACATACCTTACCTACTACTGCAATAATGTCCCCCATGCTCATGGCTCGTTCCAGCCTATATATGGCAGTATGCCTTTGGCTCTTAGGTATACAGGTACAGGCAACATCCGACTTTGAAACAAAATGCCTATCATTCACGCCCGAAGTACATATTGGCAACAGTACTCGTCAGGTTCTCGAATACGTCTCTGCCGGTGTCAATCTTTCCTTCCCTTACAATGACCCAACATGTGCACGGCCGAGTCAGGTTGTTTCGGCGAACTTGTGCAGGATTGCGCTCGAAATATCGACATCGCAGCGATCGTGCGTGACTTTTGAGCTATGGCTGCCAGAAACCTGGAGTGGAAGGATCCTGGGAACTGGCAATGGGGGGATAGATGGATGTGTGTAAATGTCCTTTTTTCAATGGCGTTGATGGGAGTCGAGATATCGCCAAGATATGGTAATGATTCCGTGCTTGATGACTGACAATAATGCGCTATGGTAGGTATCAAGTACGAGGATCTAGCTTATACCACTCGTTATGATTTCGCCTCTTTTGGATCAAACAACGGTCATAACGGTACCACGGGTGTGGCCTTTTACCGGAACCCTGACGTCGTTACCGACTTTGCGTCGAGGTCGTACGTTGTCCTGTCTTTGTTCTTGGGTCCTTACAATGTTCTTGATAAATCTACTACAGACTGGCTTTTCTTTCCAACCTAGTGTCGTGCGTCATGTGGCTGCTTACTTGCTTGCTTGACTGTCATAAAGCGCACAACTCGCGGCGTTAGGGTTATCCAGAGATTCCCATCTGTTGCGATTAAGAGTATTTCGAAGGCTAACCTTTTTCGTGGTAAAGACTGCATATTAGCGTGCTTGCGGGCAAACAATTGACCAAGCTCTTCTACAGCAGAGATTACGACAAGTCCTATTTCCTGGGCTGCTCTCTTGGCGGGCGTCAAGGCATTGATTCAGCGGACAAATTCCCTGACGACTTCGACGGTATTGTGGCTGGATCACCAGCACTTGATTTTAATAATTTAATATCTTGGAGAGCGAGATTCTTTACGATCACCGGCTCTAAGTCTGTCAACTCGTCGAACTTTGTTACGCCATCTATTTGGATAAGCCTGATTCATGAAGAGGTTTTAAGGCAATGCGATGGTCTTGACGGAGTCATAGATGGTATCGTTGAAGATCCTACTCGATGCAATTTCTGTCCTGAGACATTACTATGTACAAACGGAACGTCTAGGAATTGCTTGACGTCTATTCAGGTTGATATGGTTCGAGAGATCTTCAGTCCTTTCTATGATACCCATGGGAACTTGATATATCCTGCCATGCAGCCTGGCAGTGAAGTCTTGGCTGTTCAAAAGCTTTACGCAGGAAAGCCATTTAGCTACTCTGAGGTAAATCTTATTTCCATATCGGTCTTTGTCTCACTAATGTCAATTTTGATAGGACTGGTTTAGATACGTGGTCTATAACAATCCTAACTGGAACGCTGCTACTTTCTCTACCAAGGACGCTGTCGTGGCGGAGTCGCTCAATCCGTCTGATGTCAAAGCATGGCCAAACGACCTTTCCTTGTTTCGTTCCAAACGCGGTAAGATCATCAGCTATCATGGCGGGCAGGATAATCAAATAACAAGTTTCAATACTGAACGATTCTATGACCGTCTTTCGCGCGGAATGCACGCCTCTTCTGATGATCTTGATGATTTCTTTCGCTTCTTTCGAATATCCGGCATGTTTCACTGCAACTCCGGACCAGGGGCATGGGTCTTTGGCCAAGGTGGAGGAGCTGCTGCCGAAGTACCATTCGAAAGTGCAAACAATGTGCTGGCAGCATTAATAAAATGGGTAGAAGGTGGAGTAGCGCCAGATACGATCGAGGGCACGAAATATGGGAACGACACAGTGAAACTAGGAGTTTCATTCCAACGCCGACACTGCCGGTTCGGCCATTATCCTCCAATGTTTGATAATAACGTATTTTGATTATGTGCTAGGTACCCATTACGGAACACATACATTGGAGGAAATCACACCCTGCCGAGCAGCTGGAAATGCCTGAACTCATTTGAGCCAAGGGGTTCTTTGTGCCATAGCAAGAGCCGAGCTCAATCCTGATGACCAGTCCGGTCATAGAAAGCGAGCTTCAAAACTGTCCTTACTGGAATGGTCAAACGACTAGAGAGATTGTCTATGAATTATGAGATCAACTTCATAGCAATACTTGAATGGCAGGATCTCTAATAAGGCAGAGGCAAAATAACTGGCCTTTGCGGTAGTGTGTAAAATTGGTCGATAAATCTCTATGTGGTGTTCGGTACCAGAATATTCAGTACGAAGCGCACCACAATACGGAATAGTTCTACAAAGTCGGCGGACTGAGCTATCTATGTAATAATCACTGCGCCTACCTTAAAATTAACGCAGGATGCCAAACCTATCTAGGTATGTATTCACATGCAGCGCTGAAATGTTCGACCAATAGCGATGGAAGGCCTTGAAACTCGTTCAGTTGGAAACCATCATGGCTTCAGCTGCGCCGCCGCTACGGCGCTGTTAGGAAGTTTCAGCCTCACGTTATCACGTATTCATCTACAACCCCTAGTGGACCGGACGTGCCTCCTCTCCAACATTCGACAGATGGATATTAGGATGTCCATATCCCGCTTGGTCTTGACGTCGCACAAACACGGCATCTCTCGTATTGGCCTTCCAACGGAGAAAAGCATTACACTGTTGTGAACTTCGCACAAACAAACACCTTCACACTCCTCTCCTAGCATCTGTGCCCGACATGGGTGAGAGCCGGGGTTGGATATTGCTAGGCAACACGCTCGCATTCGGCATCACGACGGTGTGCATGGTTGCCTTGCGCATTGGCTATCGTCGGTCAAAGAGATGGTTAGATGCCTCGGATTGGTGTATCGCAATCGCTCTCGTAAGGCTACTCTGGACTGGCGTCGTTGGCTATCAAAAGGGATACAAAGTTGCCTTGCGCTGATATGCTTGTACTTAGGTCTCTTCGCTCTGTCAGGAAGCTTTCAACGCTGCATGTGAGTCACACTGCTGCCAGTACCTCCAGACAGGAGCTCAAAGTTCCTTCAGGTATCACACAATGGGGATATGGTCAGCATGCGGCAAACCTTCCCAAGAGTATTGCGCATTCAAGTGAGCCATTGAAGGTAAGCATGTTGGTCCGCAACGGCCCAATATTGCACAACGCCAAATCCCTCTAGCTACTCTGGATGAACCAGATCTTCTTCAAAGTCACGACGCTATTCACCAAACTCTCTCTCTGCATTGTCTACTTGAAGGTGTTCAAGCGGGCCAACAGTCGTGTCATCAAATGGACGCGAGCGATCAACTACGCAACCGCTTTCGTTGTGGTCAGCAACTACTCTGTAGCCTTCTTTGTCAGCACCTTCCAATGCAGCCCAGTCTCCAAAGCATGGCAGACCAAGGAGGCAGGGACCTGCTTCAATATGACCGCTTTCCGCTATAGCAATGCATGGATCAACATCGTTACCAGTGTCCTAATCATCAGTACACCGCTTCCCGCACTATTTCGCATGAAGCAAAACGGATCAGAAGTGACACAACTTATGGGCCTGATTCTCTTGGGCGTCATGTAAGGCATCTTGTCGCTTGGCAGGATGCTGCAAGGATGGCTAACCGTCTCCACTTCAGTCACACCGGCTGCGCCATCGCCCGCCTAGTCATCATGTATTATCCCGACCCAGCAGCCAAGACCGACCCTCAATGCATGTTTCTCCTTCCCTACCACCTCTCCTTCTTAAACACCACTAACCCTTAAAACCAGGGGCCAACCTACCTGGCAACACCCTCGCGATTGTCGAGATGGACATTGGCATCATCGCCGCCAGCCTCGTAGTTATGCGCCCATGTTTCCATGCATTGTACAACACCACACGCCGTCGCGGACCGAGATCGACTAATTACGCTTTGAGCGGGAATTTGGGTGGATCAGGGTATGGTTATGCAACGGAATCAAGCAGGACGGATAGAACTAGAGAACAGCAGAGCACGCGGAAAATCCCACTGACGGAGGAAGTTGAATTAATAAGCATGAGTCGGGAAGAGCTGGTGTAGGATGTACGTAAGAGTAGAGCACTGGGCGGAGTTTGGGGAAATTTCATGGGCTGGTTGGGGTTTTTCTTGGCCACTGCTACTTACAGCATATCAAAGTTGCTTACGATAATGTACATAAGGGAAAAAAGGGAATTGAACATTTACAGACATAGTCACGTCTGCCGTTTGTTCAGTTTAGAGTATGATTCGAGCCATTTGGGATCACAGTAAAAAAAGCCTTGAAGGCTCCTATGGTAATGGGTGTCCTAATCCGGACATGGCATTACCGAAAGCCGTGAGGAAACAGTCTACCTTGAGAGGTATCTCCAGAAAGCGAATCGATGGACTTACTGACCACAGAGGTGTGGAGAGATTGAGAGAGAGATCCGTAGACACACCACAAACCCAAGTGGCTTTGTCTCCAAAGTTATAGCGGTCTCTCTGTAGGGAACATTTCTCCATGCATGGCAACCATTTGCTCGGGCAATTGCGGCGGCTTTATGTTTCCTCCATAATACACGCTAAGATGCAAATCTCGCTCACGCAGACGACCAAAATCAATAGTCATTCAAGCACTATCCATCGCAGAAACGCTCCAGAGAGAACGGTATATCGAGTACACAGAGCAGCAGAACAGACGTTGAAAGCTCGAAAGAAAACAAAGAGGGTAATATGTCAGAAGCACCAGCAAGCAACAGAAATTCAATGATTCAAATCACTGAGCATACTTTACCCTCACGAAAATCGGAATTATTAACAACAAAAGCATGTAGAAAGAAACTCAAGTCTACTTATACCACGCTCGAAGGTTGGTGGGGCAACAGGCGCGCCATAAGGTAACGACAGGGAGCCTTCGTAATGACGTAGAAGTTCAACGCTTCAGAAGCCGGTGATGGCCACCAGGGAGGGACATCAAAGCACCATGCAACGCACCGACGAAGGCTTCATCGCCAGCGCTTCCGCGCTCGACCAACTCACCAGCTTCGCCGAAAACAAAAACCAAGATCCAAAAACACACCTGCACCTCCCAGCGAACCATGAGTTCTCGCACACATGGCTCTCCAAGGTCTTCCCAGCGTCCGAACTACAGCATCTCGAAACGAGATGTCACATGGGCAACTACGTGGTTGATCGAAAAACAGGCGAAAAGGCGTTTGAGCCAATGAGTATCTATGTGCGCGTGGGCATGCATCTATTGTACTATGGGTCCGAGCAAGAGAAAGCGCTTCATTGGAGAAAGACGTTGGAGCTGCTGAAAGCCGAAAGCGAGAAGATGGGCAGGGAGTACGATGCCCCGGAAAGCAAGGCGCATATCATGCCATTCATCGAGAGCTTCCAGCTCCAGGAAACACTATTCGAGCTGAAGAAGCCCGACCCCTTCGGCTACGCGACCTTCAACGAGTTCTTCTCCCGCGAAATCAAGGAGCAGGCTCGCCCGATCGACGAACCAGACAACGACCTCGTGTCTTCGAGCCCCGCCGACTGCCGCCTAACCGCCTTCCAAACCATCGACCTAGCAACCAAATACTGGATCAAAGGCTACGGGTTCTCCCTCGCCAGACTCCTGGGCGACGACACCTTGGCGACCCAATTCGACGGCGGCTCCGTCGTCATCGCGCGCCTAGCGCCACAGGACTACCACCGCTGGCATTCGCCCGTGACGGGCACCGTGGAGGGGATCCGAGATATCCCCGGCACGTACTACACCGTGAACCCGCAGGCCATCAACGAGGCCGGCACGCTGGACGTGTTTTGCGAGAACAAGCGGTCGGTCATGCTGCTGAAGCGGTCTTGGACGGGGTCGCCGATTGCGATTGTGGCGATTGGGGCGATGCTGGTGGGGTCGATTAACTATGTTGCTGGTGTTGATCGAGTCGGGGCTGCTGTCAGAAGGGGGCAGTGCTTGGGCGCGTTTGCATATGGCGGGAGTACGGTTCTTGTCCTTTACCCCCGGGGCGAGATCGGGATTGATGAGGATTTGGTGAGGAACTCTACGGAGGCGTCTTGCGAGACGCTGATGCGGGTTGGTTGGCGCGTGGGAGCCAAGGGGTTAGATTAAAAACAAATCTTGGTCTTTGGACTAAGAAGATGAACGAATTTACGGGCGTTTTGGGAGTGGTGGGGTCGATATCCGGAAAGAGGACTTTTTGCTGGTCATGGGTTTAGGATGTTTTGTTCCAGGGTTAAAATCATACATGGAACGTTTTGGAAAGGGAATTATCATCTAAAAAACACCCTGGAACTCTCAAAATCGATGGCCCATCTCCATACCAACTTGCTTCTACCAACTTACTTCTCTCAGCGATACCGCAACGGGACTTTTCATGAAGTCATGACCACGGCATTAAGATAAAAAGTTACCATTACCGGCATACCCTTCCATCACATCCACCACTGATAAACCCCCCTGGGTATCTTTCCTTGATGATAAAACGATATGGCAACCAGATAAGGTATTAGATCCCAACAAGACGCCGAAATGTGCCCAGAACCGCTCTCTCTCGCTTCAAGGTCTCAAGCAAACCTCAAGGATCCCCAGTGCAGTATATACTCCGATCATAACCGAAACATCCGTAAGCTCATCCACAACGGGGTATTTCGTTCCTTTCCTCATACCCGTCCCCTCCTTGACTTCTTCCGCAATCTTGACACCGTTCATAATCGCGAGCGCAACCCACAACGCCAGGTTCGCCCATCTCCAGCCTCGGACTCTGCCCTGCAAGCCCTTCGTAAGACGAAGCGCCCCAGCCACGATTATGGAAACAAGGGTGAATGGTAACAGGCCGATGCCAAGATGGGCGAGAGAGAGGCGTACAATCTCCAACACGCACATGAGGAGTTGGGCCACGAGGAGGAGATAGTATAGCACAGAGACGACCAAGTATATTTTGCCATGCCGCCTGTGTGGTATCCCACCCGCTGATTCCTCGTTTACGTCGATATCTGTGGACTTCTTGTGGGATCTGAAGCCGTGGACCATGTAGAACTTCGAAGGCCGGGCGTGGGTGGTTCTTCCTCGGCGCGAGAAGATGGCGAAGAGAGCGACGATGGCGAGGAGGTAGAGCCATGTGCATAGCGGGATGAGGATGGTGTCGAGGAAGCAGGATGTAACAATGTGGTTGTAGAGATGGGACATTGGGCCCTGGCGAAGGTCAGTCTTTCCGTGAGAGACGAAGGAGGACAATACATACGAAGCCTTCAGGGCGGTTGGAGCACAGAGCCATTGTGTCAAACAACTACTTTAATCCCAAGTTTCAAAGAGGAGAGCAACTGTCTGCTGTGGGGGCGCAATCAGTGAAGAGACGATATAGCAAGCAGTTGCATCGAGTCTGCAACCCAAATAAGAGCAGTCAGAACTTGAGAAAGCTAAATTGGGGTCCATTGTTCTCTTAAAAGTGATCTTGCTCCTCTGTTCCACCATGCCCAAAGCGTGCTTCGGATGACGGAAAAGGATATTGTGGCGCTTTTCGGCAAAAGTAGATCCCGGGGTAGCGTTAACCTTAAATTGGCGAGGATTAGGTAGTCCAAGCCACCAGAGCTGTCAAAAGAAAGGGACTGGCGCAAGTATCAGGGGCTGTAGTCAGACTCGGAGTCTGTTTGCCCTCAGTGCCCTACTGCCTATGATAACAATGTATTGGAGAGTAATTAGCGACAAGTCTATGTGGCTACATGACCGAGTAATCGTAGTTAAGCACATCCGACAAGAGGACCTCTTTCAGAGCTTATCCAGCCAGGAGTGAGAGCGAGGGTGGTGTAGCAGTAGAAGCCGAGGAAAGTGAGCATGGCGGAGTCGAGATGGTAGAACTTACTTCATTGGCTGGGACTTGGAGGCGAGAGCAGACGAGTTGTTGAATACGCTGAGGTAATAGGGCGATGGGGAAGAAACCTAGGAGCATTTTATATAGACCTTTGAGTTGGTTAGAGGGTAAGATACATGGTACGATCTCTTTGTGAAGTTCTTCCTCTTCTTCTTTGTACACTGTTTCGTTCCCCTCTCGCTTCCTCGTGCCTCTTTTCTTGCGCATTCTGTCGTTTGCTATTTTCTCCCATTCAGACTCACCGAAGGAATAACCGACATACACTTTCTCTTCGAAGACTGCGCGTCTTCAATTAACCTACGCTACGTCACGGGATACACGTCCCTTTTACGCTCCAGGTAATATCCTACTCGCCAAGTCATCAGTCCTTATATTCGTTAAGATCTGAACCACCGCCTCATCATTCTTGTCTAGCGCTCTTTCCATCGCAGTCTTCCCCTCGACATCTCTCAATACCGCATCAGCTCCATTGCCCAACAAGAGCCTCGCAATCTTTAACTTGTCCACGACCATCTCCTCCGGAATCCTCTCACTACAAGCCCCCTCGCAGTACTCGCCCCCTTCAGCCAACCGATGTAGTGCACTCCGACCTTGAGAGTCTATCGCATTGACCTCGACTCCGTGTTCGAGTAGCAAACGCACGACGGGCTCGTTATGTTTCTTTGCTGTAATGTGCTCACCTCCTCTGGTTCGGCTTCGAACATCGGAACCATATTGCAAAAGCAAGCGCGCAAGATGCACGGATTCATTCGCAGATGCGACATGCAATGCAGTCCGATCTTCCTGATCACGCGCATGGATATCAGCGCCATTTCGAAGTAGAAGGATCACTCCTCGCTCGTAATTTCGCGCTACCACCTCAAGTAATGGGGTGAACCCACGACTATCTTTAGCTTCAAGATTCGCGCCCTTGGCGAGGAGACAGCGTATTGCGGGTTCTGAGGAGCTGGCTGCGTGGTGCAGGGGAACCATGACGTCTTTATCCTTGGCTTCGATGTCTGCGCCGGCTTCTAGTAAGAGCTGGACTATTTTCTCATCGGCTTGGTTGATGGCGTGATGCAAGGGTGTCCGGCCAAACTTGTTCTTGAATTCACGGTTAGCTCCAGCATTCAGCAGTAGTTTGAGAATTTTCTTGTGGCCTCCGCTTTTCCAGCCGTAACAGACGGCACAGTGTAGTGCAGTCTCGCCATGTTTGTCCTGAGCATCATCTTTGCTCCTTTTGCTATTAATAACGCTACGATTTCTTCGTATCCTCTCTGGGCAGCACGAACAAATGCTGGATCTTTATTCTTATAGCGTACTTCAATATCGGCTCCATGCTCGATAAGTAGACGAGCTACGGCCTCGTGCCCGCTTTCGATAGCCGCGAGTAATGGGTATCGGTGTTTCCCTCTTGGCTCATCGAATGTGGCACCTTTTTGAAGTAGTGCTTGCACTGCTTTAGAATGACCAAACAAAGAAGCATAATACAATGGTGATGGAAATACATTTGTACCGACAGGGCGTTCTTTCTCAATGTCGGGATCATACACTTGTAGCCAAGTCTGGAAGCAGCCAGGTCCAGAAGTAAAGAGTTCAATGATCTTATACTCTAGGGAAGGACTCAGAGGACACTCTATGTTCTGCACGTGTAAGTTCCAGAAAGTGGCTGCGTACGGTAAAAAATTGTACTTCGCCCTGAGACCCGTATTTCCTAATACAGAATCTTCGAGTTGGAGGAGGTAAGTAAGACACGTCTCTGCTATATCTGAGTTGGCTTTGTTTTCATTCATGCTGAATTCGCCCACAAGGCTTGCACTTGTACGTATTCTTTTCGAGAAGAGGTACTCCCTAATCGATGGATATACCAAATTCGGCAATGTTTCGGGCTGAGGCCCGTCAGAATGAATAGTCGAGCAGCTGATAAGACCTGGACATAGATCTAGAAGCTTGTTGGGATCCGAAAGCACGGGACTGCAATTGATTGGATTATAGCATCAGGTTCGACGGCAAGGGGCCAAGGGCCTCACAGAATGCTTGAAAGCTCAAAGGTCCCGCTGCTACTGAGAGTATTTGCAGTATTTTGATCGCTAGCTCGACTTTCTCCTCCGACATCTCAAGGATGGCGAGTAATCTCGCATCCCAGAATCTATCCATAGCTGATTATGGAAACTCTTATGAGGAGAGATCCATCAGTACATCTGAGCTGCGAATAGTAGTAAAGAAATATACGCTATAACATCAGTAAGCACTCTGAAAAGGACGATAGCAAGCCGGCTATTGGGAGTCCAACGAATTCGGAAAAAAGCAGCAATTACAAACACTGTCGAACATACGAAGACAATCCGTTTTTCAGAACTTCAAATTCCAACAGAGTCATAGAGTCATTAGTTGTCGCAGGTTGGTATTGGGGCTTAGCCTTGACTACTGATGTCAGATGGCATGCGCCGCCTCCGTAACATACCTTGATAGGTCAAGTCGTCGAGACAGTGGATTGCCCGCAGTTTAAGTCAGCAGATTCTCAAGCTATCATTCCATTTGTTTGCCAAAATGTGATGCTTCGTTAAATTGTAGGAGGTGGTCGCTAAAATGATGAGTTGAGGTTACCCGGTTCACTGCCCTAACCCTAGTGCTGCAACTTTGGGTGTTGTTTAATAATGGAGAAGGTGGTTATAAGTCCGTTTAAAATGAGATGCTGTCATTAATGTCATAATCTAAGCTATCAGTCTTTTTATCCGGGTCAAGTATCGTTAGGCATAAGCTTGCAGTACTGTAGTCCTTCCCATCACTATAGAATCGTACTAAGTTACTCCCATCGCCACCATTCTTTCACAAGATCTGCCAGTCGATCTGCCTTCTCATCCTCTGAATATCTATGACATTCAGTATTAAATATTTGTAGGTTCCTCTCCGCTCGGTGTCTTTGAATCGCAACATTTCGAAGGTGCTGAAGGTCGTTCCTTTCGCAGGCCTCCCGGAATATCCTTTTCATTCTTGGGGAATAAAGCTGACAGCTGACACCAACATGCGGAGGCGCTACAAACTGTGGCTTTCTAGTGAACTGAGTTGCAATTGAAGAGTTTCGTCTAATTGCTGGATAAACAATCAAGTCATAGCATTCTTTGCAAGCGGTGAACTCGGGAATAGAGGGCATGGTGTACCAGGCTTGATCGCGTAGTATATCTTCTCCAGGGCATTCTCGGTTCACGACCATGCGTTTAGCAAACTCGACGAAGCGGAGTATGTTTGGGGCTCGGCGGAACTGCATAGCCTCGTTTGCGGTCTCCTCTAGAAGATCCACATAGCAGGGAAATCGTTGGCTGTCAATTCGCAAGTCACAAATTCGCTCTTGCGCCGAATGGTGCATACGTGTTTTGCGAAAGATGCCCCGAAGTACAGGAAACAGGGTCTCCACATTACGGACGCAATATGGGCAGACATTGAAATTAGAGACATGCCTCCCAGTATCGGGATCATCGATCTTGTACCATTCTCGAACGGCTTCTGCCTTTCCGGGACATGGAGGCTCGTAAGCTGCTACTTCCGCCATTGCATAGAGAAGATTTACATCTGACCGCTTCTGCGACAGTGTCATTAGCCATGCCATTCGTATCCAAGGTACACTAAAGTCACATCGTGTTTTCTCTGCGCGAAGCTTAGGACTTCTTGGTGTGAAGTTATGTGCATACCCAGGGATCGAAACGGCGTCGCGGCACGTGGGGCAGATGGCGAACGACGGAAACCCAACCAATGTATACCAATCGCTGTGTCCTGCAACAAGATCCTTTCTTGGACAAGAAGGTAGAGTCGCTGGCGGAGCAGGCCCGACCGATACTGCGCGCGTGGGGCCAAGCGGTCTTAGCTTCATGGCAGCCTGCGGGAAATCGTAGGCCTTTTGCAAGATCAATGGATCAGTTGAGAGGTTAGGCCGAGTTTCGGCATTCGAAGATGCTCTACGCCGATGACCAGTCTCTGGTAGTCTTAGTGTAGGGGATGAGGGCATGTCGAAAGGCAACAATGATGCATGTCTGGTCGCCAAGTGCTGTGAACTATCTGTTGTGTATGAAGAAGATCTACTATGATTTGCAGGAGAGGGTCCTCGGATATCTATACGTGGTCCAGGCTCGAAGCTCGAGCGTTGATTCCTTGGGGATGGTATTGGTGAGGTCTGACGCGAAAGAGGCCGGCGGACCCCAGAGCTGGAGGTATCGTAGCCTGGTGAAGGTAACGGTGACGTTTGGCGCGAACGAAGGCCTGGTCGGCTCTCACCGATCTCTTTAACATTCAGCGCTGTGTTACCTGGCGATTTGGCTGATTGTGGCGGCTGCAATGGGGACGAAGGTCTGGAAAGGGATAATTTATTCCTCTCGGTTGTTTGATACTCATTCTTGCGTTGGTGGACGTTGGATGGGGGTGTACCCGGTGGCGTTGCACCTGGAGAAGAGTGTGGTGTGCTTGCCGGTGAACACCGTGGCGAAGCTTGCCGCACATTAAAATGGGTGCTCAAGGTAGGAATACTCCCCAGAGGAGGCCCTAGACCTGCAGATAGTCGCACACCAGGCGCCGGTACTCTGTGATCGCAAGCTGATAGGGTTCGCAAAGGTGGCGAGACGCCTCGTTGTCTGGAGATAGAATTTCTTCCCTTTTGTGGCACCGGTACATCGAAACGTGGTACTGGGCGTTCTCTAGCTGGATCTGATGGAGAACCAGGCTCCGACCTCCGAGAACGAGCTGTTCGTGAAAGGTCTTCAACACTATTATCGGATTCATCTGAAGATACATCATAATGCCCTGACCGGCGTCGAGAACCTTTAGCGGAAATTTGCTCCCCAGGATATGCCATTGCTGAGGCGTGTCTGTGCATCGTCGGTCGCATAGAATGTTGAGGGCTCATTGCTTCTTGGCTTGGAATCTTGCTTTGGTTAATTGTCTTTTCCGAAGCTCTGTTTGTATGGGTAGCCTCCGGGAGTCGTATTTTAGGGCTTAACAGATTGGGAGAAAGTAAGTATTCGCCAGAAAAGCGGGCTTCCTTGGCTTTAGTTGGCTTTATGGCATGTGCGTACGGCGACCGCTGTCGCTCGAGAGGAGATCGAACATGCTCTAGAGAAGTTTTACGGGACAGGTTTGTGTCCAGACTCGGAGTATCCTTTTTACCTCGGGCTTTGTCGCTATGTTTTATTGTACCTGGCTTTTTCTCAAGTCTTGGCTCGTCATAAGTCAATGGAATCTCAATCCCTTTCTCTGGTATATAGACGTAACGACGATCTTCGTTCTCCTCGACCGTATCTGGAGTATGGGGTCCGAGACTCTCACTCGATGATCTCGATTTCACGCTTCTCGATTCGTCCCCGCTCTTCCCCGTTTGTGATTTTGGCGACACTGCTGAGGCTCGTTCATTGACCTCGAGTATTACAGGTTGCTGGTCAGTCTCTCCTCGAAATAACACTTCGCTAATCTCCGTATCAAATGGCGGCGGTTGAAGTTCGTGTGACAACGACGTAACCTCATCCTCTACTCTAGGAAATGGAGGCCAAGATCTTCCTGAAGGACGTTCAATGGGGGGTATAGGAGGGGATCGAGCATTCCACTGTCGTGAATCATACTCGTAAGGAACGTTGGGGTCACTCGACATCTTGTGATTGCGGTCGTAAAATCTACAATCATCCTAGTCAGTTCTATCTCCGTAAAGAAGGGAAGAAGTGTAATACTCATTGCTCCATCTCTCGTGACCATGCGAAGGATGGTCATATCCATGATATGTAGGCATGATTTCCAAGGATTCAAACGACGCAAAGTCAACGAAAATAAGGAGTCTATTCGAACCAGCAGAATTTTCTGGCCCAGGTTGGACTGTACCTCAAGTCACGTCATATGCACAACTGGGTTCTGACAGCATGCTGACATATCGGCGTGAACCCATCCATGAATCTTTGCCTCCCATTCCCTACATTTCTCTACGTCGAGTAGTAGAATAGGGATTGAAGGAACGGCGTGAGCGGTGGGGACTACTACAGTATTTGTTCACGGCTAAGAATCCCCCGTTGAGCGAATGGTGTGTACCATATTCAGCCCTGATCGGCAGCGGCACCGATGTCCTGCATGAAAAGGATGCAAGGGGTCCCACGCTGAATACGCGCGACTTGATTGGTAGGTAGTCACTACGAACAGTGTTTCCATAACGGATAGACGAAGTACTGCTAATGCGAATATACCGATACAAGACCCAATATGCCAGATCATACCATACTCCGGCGATGCATAAGGACAGCACAACTCCTACACCTGGGACGCGCTTGACCAATCTATTCTATAACCTTCTGCAGAAACTCTTCAATTTCCTTGTCCGAATCTGCTTCTTCCACCGCTCCTTTTCTTTCTTCTGCTTCCATGATCTGCTTCAGGGTCCGTCTCTGATTCCTCCGAGCATCTTTCCCCCAGTTCAGTCCCGCATCTGGTGCCGCATGTTCTTCACTATCGCTGTCTTCGGGCATATCACTTTGTCCTCGCAGGGCCTTGGGCGACATCGCCGCTGGGGAACTCATCTCATCGGCATTGTGGGCTTTGTTGTGGTCTTTGGCTTGGTGCTTGCCGCCGAGCTTGATGAGGTACGGTCGTAGAAGGCAGTAACCACCGACTATAGCGATAAGACGGATGTAGTCTTTCGCTTGAAGTCTTGATAAGGACGTTTGCGCGTTATGTTGGAAGTTAAGAAGCCAGCTCTGGATATTCTCGGTCGTGAGAGAGCCCAGGAAGGTTGTCGAAGTAGCTGCACCAGGCTGTCAGTGCTGCTCAGAGAGTCAGTAACCTGAGTGACACTGACATTCAGGCATGCCTCAAGCATAAGTCTTGTGCTCACAACCACATTTACTATTTGATTGATGCCATGAAATAATTTATGTTCCACAGCATACCTGCGGAAGAGTTCCGCCTTTCCGCCTCCCGCATTACATGGTCCGTGCGTTTACACATTGTTTGGTTCGAGACCTTCACTGCAACCTTCTCCCCATACCATGAGGACTTGTCCTCCAAGACTTTGAAAATAAGCATATCCTATCAACAAAAATGGCCGAGAATGAGGAAGAGGCGCTACGTGAGGTACGCGAGAGCGAAGCGTTGTCTAGCACTGAAATCACCTAACCGTGTCCAGCGTCTCAAATCAGCTCTTTGGTTCTCCATTGGCAAGATAGTTGATGAAGAAACCCTCAAGTTAGGTGTAAATGCTACACCACAATTTATTGGTGCCTTGACGGAGATGGTCTGGGCTCAGATAGGTGACAATATTCATTCATGGCCTCCCTAGACTTCGTAATACTAATGCGATTCCCTGGGTAGAAAACGTTAGCCAAGATTTAGAGAGCTTCTCAAAGTATGATTCAGAGCGAGCGAAGAACGTGAGCGGTCTTTGACAATTATTGTTGCAGGCACGCTGGGCGTAATACCATTTCGACAGACGATGTGATGCTGCTTGCCAGAAGAAACGAAGGTCTAGAAGAAGTCTTGCGGAGTTTCTTGGACAAGCAACAAACGGGTAAAGCCAAAGTAACATCTCGGAGATGAAAGAGAACATACAACTTGTCAGGAAAAGAGGCTGATACGCAAGTCTGGGAGGCTTACGAAAGCTTGGTCTTCCCAGCAGAAACGTCGTAAAAAGGATCGCCTGGGACGCTGGAAAGTAGAAGGAGAGTTCACGTCCTCTGGTTTGTTATATTTCCGTCATCTGCCTTCCCGTTTTGACTAGTCGAGCTCAGAAACCAGTGCAGTAGCGTGAGCAGCTTCAAGGATCCACATCAGCGGTCTCTTTGGGTATATTAACGACGCCATGACGCTTCAAAGTTTCACTCCAATCTGTCTTCACACAGCCCTCAGTATAAATCCCGGCCCAAGATGTCAAAAACACTGTTAAATAAAGACTTCACATTTCGGGCCAGTAAGCTACCTATTACAGCTACACGATGTTACAGTATTTGAACAATCATCTGTTGTAAACTCTACGGGCTGACCTCCACGAGTATCTTCACATGATTGTCTTTATCATGTACCAGAGTTTTGAAACCTTTCTCCTCGATCTCGTCCATCTTGATCTTCCTGGTTATCATTGGGCCTGGCTTCAGTTGCCCTGTAATAATTATATTAGCGTTTCGTCCACGCATTGAGTCCTTCGCAGCTTACCAGATGCAATGGCATCGATGACAGCTTGGAAATCACCCTCGACATACGTCGCGACTCCCATATAATTTCTCTCCCTGAACACGAGGGTATTCGGATGGATTGATGCTGGCTTCTCCCAGACAGCAATATTGACAAGCGTCCCTCTGGCGCGGATTGCCGAAAGAGCCTGATCAAGCCCGGCCTGTACTCCTGCGGCGTCGAATGCCAAGTTCGCACCCTGTCCATCACAAATCTCGCGTACTTTGGCCACGATATCATCCTTCGTGGGATCCAAGACATAATGCGCCCCGAACTGCTTCGCGAACTCTTTCCGCCGAGGTGCGACTTCGGACACAATGATCTTCTCAGCACCTTTTGCCTTTAGGGATTGAATTACCGCAAGTCCGATAGGTCCACCTCCTAGAATCAGGACCGAGTCGCCCTTCTTATAGGGGCTCATGTTCACAGCGTGCCAAGCTACCGCCAAAGGCTCCACCAGGGCTGGCGCCAAGTATCAATTACCATCTACATGGCACACCTCGGAATACTACGTACCTCCAACTTCCATTGATACGGCATCTGGAATGGCAATCACAGATTTGCGAGGAATGACCACGTGCTCAGAGAGCCCACCGCCCCAACCTAAGCTCACTTGTTGGCGTACGCTCCTCGGGTGCTTCTTGGATCTTACCGCTCAGGCCAACAAAGCCGTTCTTGTCACAGCAGTTGATGAACCCAGCTTTGCATGCACCGCACGTGCCGTCATAGATGATGGGTTGCACGACGACTCGTTCTCCCACTTTCATATCATGGACTCCTTCTCCGACCTCTTCTACAATTCCGCTGAACTCGTGGCCCATAGTCAGGGGCACCTTCTCGTGTGTAATGGGATGAGGTGTGGTCGGCATTATATTGGCCCCGCCAAGATACTCGTGGAGGTCTACAGGATTCATCAGCCGGTTCCTCGACACACCTCCCAGACTGTCACGAACCGGTGCCACAAATGCCAACGTAGGCCGGTTTGACCTAGATCAAGATTAGATTGGCGGACTACTCGAAAGCACGACATGTCAGGTCGCACCTTGACTTGATCCTTGCCACATTGAGGGACTTCGACATCTTCCAGCCGGATATCATTCTGTCCGTGGAATCTCAATGCTTTCATCATCTTTGAATGCCCCACTGTTCAATATTGGGTCAGCCCGAGCAGTTGAGCAGTTTGATTCGGCACAATAACAGTGACAGCAGAGGTTTGAAATGGTTCTTCAAGATAGATCATGGATGCAATCCAGAAGAGAGCAGTTGAAATGGGAGTGAAAGAACAGCCTTTGTTGCTATGTAGTAAGGTAAGCTAAGGTACATTATTGACTCCCCATCTTGTACGGAGTACGAGGTACCAGTTGAACCCCTCACTCCTCACTCACTACTGTTGACGGATGGCGGGGTGCGGGGTACGCGGCTCTCTTTTTGGTTTGCCCCTCACCTGTGCCCCTCCATTGTGCCCCTCCATCGACTGACTACCTCACGGTATCAATCAGTCTTGAGCGCACCGGCGGTCCACCCACTGGCTACTACTGTTCGGCTGTGTCTCTTGCTTTGCGAGTACGGAGTACTGTATGTACCTATTCCGTAGTCTGGCCAAGAACCTAACTCTTGACTTCCGCGTTTGGCCGACTTCAAGTCTTTGGTTATATAAAGGGTGTGTGTGTGTGTGTGTGTGTGTGTGTGTGTGTGTGTCGGACATGCATTGGACCACACTCTCCTCGTTCATCACCAATAACATTTCTATCATATTCGCGGGGAGGAAAGTTGAAAGGAGCTGTTGTGTGCAAGGTATTCGTTCGGATAGAGCGGCTACGGACGCTGACAGTCTTCGGCCAACCTTCTTCTTAAAGTGAGACAGCACGACGTCACTGCCAGTCGGTCGTGGGGCCATAACCGACCGGAGGCATTACCGCATCATTAAACTTTTCTTCTCATTTCATTTGTTCCATGTGATGAGTATCTTTTTCCCACTCTCTCCCCCTACGCTGATAGCTACTCTCATCCGTCTTGAAACTCCCTTCCCAAATTTGTTACCACAACATTTCAATTACACACCAGCATTCAGTGCATCGCATACTCAACGCTCAAGATGGGTTACCCTGACACTTTCGAGGGTTTTATGATCAATTCTCACGAGAAGTGGAGTGACTTCAAGAAGCAAGAAGTGAGCGCGAACCTGGTCCCATTGCGGTGACCGAAGCTCACACTTCTCTGCTGCAGTTCAAGCCAAAGCCATTTGAAGACCGCGATGTCGACATCAAGATTGATGCTTGTGGAGTGTGCGGTTCGGACGTCCACAGCATCACAGGTGGCTGGGGAGAAACACCACTGCCGCTCTGTGTCGGACATGAGGTGATCGGCAAGGCCATCAAAGTTGGTGATAAGGTGACGACTGTGAAGGTTGGCGACCGCGTTGGTGTTGGCGCTCAGATCCAGGCCTGCTTAGAGTGCAAGAACTGCAAAAGCGACAATGAGAACTACTGCCCTCACATGGTTGGTATGTCGCTGTTTCCGTTTCTTTCATCTCACCGAGCCCTTGCTGATCCTCGCCACAGACACCTATGGTGCTCCCTACTCTGACGGTACCATCTCCCAAGGTGGATACTCCAGCCACATCCGAGCACACGAATACTTCACCTTCAAGATCCCTGACAACATCAGCACCGAGGCCGCAGGACCTATGATGTGTGCTGGCCTTACAGTATATAGTCCTCTTGAACGTGCTGGTTGCGGGCCGGGCAAAAAAATAGCAATCCTCGGCATGTAAGCCTGGCATCCATCATCCTTAGATGGTTTTACTTGCTTTCTAACCCCATTCATAGTGGTGGTCTAGGCCATTTTGGTCTCCTCTGGGCTTCCGCCATGGGCGCCGAAGTCTACGCCCTCTCCCACTCGCCTTCGAAAGAAAAAGACGCCAAAGCCCTCGGCGCCAAGGAATTCATCAATACTGGCGAAAAAGACTGGGCCAAGAAATGGGCCTTTACCTTTGACTTCATTCTCAACTGTGCCGACATGACGCACGAATTCAACCTGCAAGACTACATGAGCACCCTGGCCGTCAACGGAACTTTCCACAATGTCGGACTACCCGACAAGCCGCTGCCGCAGATGATGGCGCAAGACTTTGCGCCCAACGGCGCGAAAATTGCGGGCAGCCATATCGGAAGTCGGCCGGAGATGTTCCGGATGCTGAAGCTCGCAAGCGAGAAGAATATTAAGCCATATATCCAGACGTTGGATGTGGGGGAGAAAGGCTGCAAGGAGGCGGTGGAGAAGGTCAAGGTGAATGATGTGCGATATCGGTTTACGCTTGTCAATTACGATAAGGCGTTTCCGGATAGGAAGTGAGAAGTTGTAAAAGAAAAGGGGGCAATAGGGTAAGAGGCTTAGTCGATACAACGGAACATGTGATAATGGCATGATATCCTAAAGCGATGTTGATTTGTAGATAGATTTGATGAACCTAACATATTACGCCTGACTATTCTCATCATTGAATCTCCATTTCTCGCTCCTCACCGTCTTGAGTTTATTGATCCTCACTATCCAATGATTTTTTGAAGCCGTTGATATTTCTCTCCCCACTTCGACAGAATAGAGAATATCCCACATATACACATTTTACCAAACAGAAATACAGTGGGAAAAAAGAGTGTTAGTGAAGCGAAATTGACAGAATCATCATAAGGCAAGGTATTTACCACCTGACTGAGACGATGAGATGAGGGTTACAAGAACGATGGCGAGTAATGAGAAGCTAACCACAAGACCAGAAAGGGGGAAGATGCGCTTCTTTTCTAAAGTGGTAATTTTTAAAGGAAGTACATATATACAGTTGGTTCATGCTAGAAGGCCGGGACCGGATTCATGGAATCTCAACCACCTATACAAATAAATAAAACATCCTTCCTTCTCAGAACATTCGCGTGGTTATTACCTGAGCCTGGAGAGTCCACCCCCTCCATCCAAGAAGACCGCTCGAACGGAAACTTCGGTCTGGATATCTCCCTCGGTTCGTCTGCAGTTACATAGCTCTAAAGCACAAGTTTTAAAAACTCCCCGTTCCTCGCCCTCCCACTTACTCCAGCAACGCAAGCGGAAGAAAAGTTCTGCGAGGAACCTATGCTGCCCGTATTCGTGGAGTTGGCGGATGGTTGAGGTCGGCTCGGTGGGGGTGGCAGGCTGTTTGTGGGGGATAGGGTTGGGGTTGGCGTGGGTGGGGAGGGGAGGAGGAGGTGGGGGAGGAGGGGAGAGGGGGGAGGTAGGCAAAATCGCAGATTGAGAGGGGAGTAGAGCTGAAGGAGGTAGTATGGGCCAAAAAGGCTTGAGCGGGCGCGCTTGGCTTGAATGAATAGGGCATAGATGAGAAA
>JAABUS010002394.1_pt1 | contig 35692 bp, 20 predicted proteins | sample 5560161 | NCBI WGS metagenome assembly JAABUS01 (sample SAMN10711885, study PRJNA513376) | rock metagenome | isolation source: Antarctica rocks | place: Antarctica: Victoria Land, Trio Nunatak nord | collected 2016-01-04 | reverse complement strand
GCCAGATCCTCCAAATCCCCAACCCCCATCCACACCCTTCGCGTAGGCTTAGACACCAACTTCATCTTCTCAAGCACAGGCCGATTATTATAGTATTTCAACCCCACCCAAAGCCTCCTACTCGAGATATTCTCCTGCGTCACGGGCTCCACTGCCGTCCCACTACTTCCACCTCCGACTCCTCCCCCATCTCGCCCCTCAAGCATCCCCCTATCACCCTCACTCGAACTCCAACTCACATGCCCACCCCCCAAACTCGCCTCCCGCGCCGCCTCCGGATTCGAACTCATAATCGGCGCCAGCGGACTTGGCGGCGGCGGCGTGGGGCCCCCGATTAGGACTGTGTTTATGTAGCCGGAGCGTTGCAGTTGCAGCATTAGTGTGTGCAGTTGGTTGGAAACGGGGAGGGAGGTTAGGCCGAGGCGGGCGAGGGAGGCGTTTTGGAGGTGCGAGCAGGCGTTGGCGAGGAGGACGAGTGACATTTTTTTATTTTTGGGGGGTGTGGAAATTGGAGGTGTTTGTCGGATTGCCTGTGTGCGTGAGGAGTAAGTGAGAGAGGTGAGGGTGGGTTTGGGGGTGGATGGAAGGATGGTTGGAGGGGCCTCAGGAAGAGGATTGGAGGGGGGTTTGGGAGCTGGATTGGGAAGGCTTTGAGTGTAGCCTTGAGGGCGTTTCTGCGGAAGGAGTGGTGGGCAAATGAGGGATGGGATTGGGTCTGGATTGCTCGTTTTGCACTTTTTGTCGCGTTCTTATGATCTATGTCGCTCCATAGTATAATTATTTGGTCCAAGCAGGACCGCTATACCTAATTAACGGCGAAAGATCATCTGGATCACACATCGAATAAAAGGGCTACTGCAAAGCAATCGCCGGTAACATTGTACAGAAGAAGCTGATCTATGTTTCTCTTAGCGAGTTCGATATCGCACACCCGATACCCGTAGATCTAGGAGTCATTGAATTTGAACATCTTAATTTTGTTGGCACTCGCTTTAACATCGACTTTTTGATAGTCCAAATCAATAGGTTCCACAATAGATTTATCGCAACTCCAAACAAAAGCTAAGCCTCATCACTCAACCATCATACTAAGCAAAGGCTGTGCCCGTCCCAGCTCCAAACGACAAAAGCCTCTTCAAAGGTGGGATAGTCTTTCAACAATTGCCACTGTCAAAGATTTTCCCCGCCACTCATTGGCCCTCATTTTCCGGGAAGTCCTGGGGGCGCACAAACGGGTTTCAGCGCACAGTTCGCTTAATGGGGGCGCACGATTCGGTACTTAGATTTGTATGGGGCTCTCACCAAAATCTAAGTACCTATTCATACCCCACTATCGTCGCTCCTATATAGATATTTTTTAACCTCTACCTCTATCCTTTCTATATATCAGTCGCCCTCACCTTACTACTCCTCCTTAAATTACCTTACTGTCGCCGTCGCCTCGTTATCGCCAGCTTAAGAGCCGATATAGTAATATAAGCCCGTCCTCAGCCAAGAACTCCCTCCTCCCTTATTCGCTAAGCTAGTACTCGGGCGGCGACAATCTAAGTCTACTAAGGTGTGGGAGTAAGCTTAGGGCGAGTCGTAGCCTCGCCGGGTAAAAGTAAAGGGTCCTACACTAGAGGCGGAGGGTAAGGCTAAGCCTTTTAGAAGCGATCCAAGAATAACCTCGTCGCCACTATAGATATAGACGAGCGGGAGTCGCAGGAGCACCGGATTATCAACGCGGCGTTCTCAAGTCAATTCAGCCAATAGTATAGGGCGGAATACTGGGGTATAAGAGCGACAGCGACGTATAGGAGGCATAAACAGGGTGGATAAGCGACAGCTATATATACGACAGCGATATACGGGGCTCTGCATTTAGGGCGACGATAGTGGGTATGAATAGGTACTTATATTTTGGTGAGAGCCCTATACAAATCTAAATACCGAATCGTGCGCCCCTATTAAGCGAACTGTGCGCTGAAACCCGTTTGTGCGCCCCCAGGACTTCCCGCTCATTTTCTTACAATTGCCTCTCAATCGGTCTTACTCGTTTCTTTCATGAACGGCAGACAGATGACACTCTCCCTTCCAACACAGCTGGGCGTACCGCCAGTCCTCCCTGAATTTGACTGCTGTCACGCTTGGCTCTCCGGCCATTGAGCTCCCAACCTCAACGATTGTCGTGCTGCGCCTGTGTAGACTACCCGTCAGCGACGATCCTGTACCATATCGAGGGATCAAGAAGCCAGGCGAATCAGGGGGTCTTTCAGTGATCGAACCTCATGGCTAGTATATCTTAATTTGAAACATCGAGCGATCAGTGACATACTGAAGGCGCGATTGGGAAAATGCAAACTCAAATTTCCGCTTCAGGCAAGTTCGTCGGGAAAAATGGACGTTAGAATAAATCTCGCACTGAATACTATTCGGAATGTGCTTAAGCATGTAATCGACAAGTGGCCGTGCCCCTCACAGCGGCGAGGTTATACGACGCAAGGATTCGAACGGACGGAAAAATGGCTCGAGGCGGAGAATACAGAATTTCTAGGCGAGCTAAGGAACCTTTACATGTGACTTCCTTTCCATCTTTGCAACCATGTGAAAAGGACCTAAGAAGAGCAATACGAGATTATGGTTTCAAGCGAGTGTGACTGTTTCGGCTCAGATACTGCTTCGCTGACGTCTGACTGTCCTAACTAGCTGAGAGCACCACATTCTTCACCGCGATGGTCTGGACCACACCATAGGATACCGTAGAAGGCTTCGAGCCTGGTGCCAGCCACTATTTCAATGGTGAACATCTGTGTGATAGCATTAACACCTACGTGTATGAATTGAAGGACTAGCACGGGCCCTACAAAAAAGGCTCGAGCATAGATCTACATTCGTAAGTCAGATTTGGAACCTCAAGCAGTGGGTACTATTTTCTCCCATATTGGACATGCTGAAGAACGGAGATCGAGGAGAACGATCTGAGGACTCTTCCTTTGAGCAATGATATTGCCGCGTTGATAAACACTACGGCGCTGGCGTTGGGTCTTTTGAGTTCGGGACGTGGTATGTTACCAGTACGACTTGTACAGAGAATGGGGGCGACGCCGGCGAGGTGGGCTATAGAACATCTCGTCGCCGAAGTAAGAGGAGGTGATGACTGTATCTCATAGGCAGGCAATGAGGGTTGCTTGTGAGAGCCTTAATCTAAGGGCGAGGTTGCAATAGGCCGTCCGTTCCGTTTCTCGAGATATTCAGTGCCGACTTTTATCCATCATCGCATGTAAGGACGTCTTGCGTACCTCGTTCAGTCGTTTCAGATCATCCGTCCTTCCGTCAAACATATTCTTGCGATTATTTTGACAAGCGATACGCACCTCCGAGATACTGGTATATGGTGTTCCAGCTTGTCTAAAGGACCTCCTTGCACCCCTATCGCTAACGATGGGCCATCCATAATACAGGCAGGCTTGATGTCAAAACATGTTGCAGTCTGAGACGCCAATGTAATCGATTCGAGCACAAAATGCCCTCCTTCCAAATATCAAATGTGGCCTTCAAGCCTGTTCAGGAGTCAATAATTACGTACCCGTGGCTCATCTTGAGCGCAAATACCGAAATTCTCTGCTCATGAGGGCGTTTGTGCTGCGATTTTCGGGCTTTGTAGTCCTCCGAACTGCTGCTTTCTCTGAAATCAAGCCTGTAGCCGACCAGTAATATCAGGCTTCCCCAGAAAAATGCGTTTCTTGTTCTCTTCTGCGGACAAGGAACTTCGATACAGAAAAAGCGGACTCCGTAGGGTGCCGAACACAGAGCAGCGTGGGTCAGAATCAGTCCATAGAGTGTGGAGGGAGCAAACATATCCAAAGGTGAGCTCCAAAACAAATTTTACATCACACCGTCAATCCTCTGAATTTGTTTCAGAACCTCTTCAACTCACTTCTGGGTCATATATTCTGTGCCCAGTATCAAGAGCGTTGTCACTAGAACATAATGACATGCTCTGATGCTTGTGATGTTCTCAAGTAGGTCCTTTTCTGTTCTTAGACGGGCCAAGAAGATTCACCCAGAATAAAGGTTGCTTAGTTGGACGATCGACTTCGACGAAACTCGCATACTCAGGTAGCGCTTTGGAAAGTGCGCTGGTTGAACGAGGACCCGGATGGTACTTGCCTCTTATCTCGTGTAAAGCTAGCGGATCTCACTCGATCAGCGCTTTTAACTGTTTTTTACAAATTGATATCTGTCGATTCCATAGACCTTTAACTTCAACATCAACATTAGGCAGACACTACATGGTCCTCATATTACCTTCTTGTCATCCACTATTAGAGTCCAGTGCTAAAATTCCCTTACCAGTGCCAACAATGCTCATCACCTTCGGCTTCTCGCTGCTTGCGCTACTACATCTGTCAACGGCGGTGCCCTGGGACGGACCAACATCAACACCCACCCAAGTACTCACCTTCAGCAGCATGCTCTGGGTTCCAAAGCCCACCCCGCCTCCAAACGTCTTCATAGACTCCAATGCAAGAACTTGCGGAACAGTGGAAGTGATGAAAAACGCATGGGGTAAGCACCTTCAATCTTATGATCATGGATATTTAAAAGATGCTAAGTCGAAGAAGGACCGCTCGACTGTGATATCGGCGAAGCCTGCGCTTTCAACGACGATATCAATGCCGTGGGCTGTTGTATAAGCACAGTAGCTGTTGGCAAATCAACCTTCTATGCCGCCTGTACAGGTTATTATCAGACCTGCATCAATTCTGCCGCGATGAGTAATTGCGACTCTGAATGTATGAGCGATCCGATGACTTTGAAATGGTACGGATCGGTCATGATCTGGACATGCATCATACTGACAATCCCAACAGCACAGAGTCGTCGGACACTTTCTGTAACTGGCGATCCTATATCGGCCTCCGTTATACCGCATTCGGCTGTGGCTCTTCGGAATACATGCAAATGGTCACGCGTATTGCTAATCGTACACGATTCATTGCGAACGACCGGTTTGCTGCTGAGAATACTGCGCCCATCTTCGTCAACAAATCTCTGAAAGCCACTGCTTCGAAATGCGAATCCTACGATTACCGTTACACATTCCATTCGAGGTGCAAGCCGGACAGCGACGAGTGAAGCTAGCAGGCTTGGAGTGGAGTTTCTGCTGTTTGCAGTCGTGTTTCTGTGGCTCATGGTTTCCGTCTGATATGCATTTTGGTATATGATGTGACGGGTCGAGATTGGATTGTGGGTTGTTCATGCTGTTCATTTCTATTGACAGACTGGGAGTATCTCTTGCACTTTCCGTTTCCAAGGCTAGCATCGGAGTCGTAAAGTCTCTAGTTCTCATGCTAAAGCGTGAAGGGTATTCGATTTCTAGCTTTTACCCTATTCGCACCTCTTAGAGAATTGCTATGACCGAGGCGGACCTAGCAGACTAGATTGGTGCGGCTCAGATAGCCACACGCTTCTCGTGAGGAGAGTCTGGGGTTTTGCCATGTGGTGACCTCTGAGCTTGGGATACGGCATGGCACTTATGGCAGGCAACCGATCTACAATGGTTGGCACGGCGTAAAATTATAAATCCTAATCATACACGCTACCTAGCTCTAAATCGTGCCAAGCCACTACTTCTCGGCCCTACAGCTTCCTCGCAACCTGACATATTGCCTCATATATCTGGCATCAAGTCATTCGTTACATCGTATTCTTGCCATTGCCAACGATTGGTGTATCGCCTGTTCAATTATTGAGTGGATAGCTTAGCTTTGAGATGGGTGAAATGTACATGCAGGCACGTTAGCAAAACCAATTCGACCCGAGAACCACGCCGCCGCAACTGTCGTTCGCCCAACATGTAAGTGATTGGACAAAAGATGTTGAGAGATGAGAGAGTGTGCATGCAGACATTTCGCCATCAAAATCATTCCGCCCATGCATACGTTTGATTTCACATATCATCAGCCATTATCATATCCTCGTCTTCGTCCTCTTCCAAGATCACAACACCGCTGTCTGGTCGCTTTCCCTTGCCTTTGCCCCGTCGCACTTCGACGTAGCCTTCAACGTCTCGGAACCGAGTCGCACTGACAGGCGTTAGGAGGCCTTGATGTTGCGTTACATCAGCACTGCGTCGCTGCATGTCGCTCACGTGGGCGGCCTTGATACCACTCGAGTTCTTCGTGGCCTGTGCGAGTTCGGCTTCGACGGCTTCGACAGCTCGGATACCGGCGTCTCGCTCTTCTTGCAGCTTCCTGAGTAGTATGGCTTGTTGTTGCTCTGCGTTCGCAGCTCTACCATTGGATTCCGAGAGCTCGGAGCTCAGCTGTCCCACCGTGACGTTGAGGCTGCCGACTTCCCGGTCCCTGCCTGTCCGCTCCTCGGCGAATGCTTGCTCGGTCTCACGGATGACTCGCTGCTTCTCGTTCAACGCGTCCTTGAGTTCGCGTTCACGAAGCTTGAGCTGCTTGATCTGATCGTTTCTCGCGTCGACCTCTTGCTCCGCTTCTCTCCGTCCCCGAACTTCTGCGGCCACATGGCATTCGAGATCTGCCACGGCTTCGTCCATCTCGGCTTGGAGTCCTGACATCGCCGTTCTCTGTTCGCCCTCCATGGACGTGATAAGCTCCTCAAGCTTGCTCACTTCGACTCTATACGTGTCGAGCGCGCCTTGAAGTCGCCGTATTGACCGGTCCTTATCGTCAACATTCTTCTCTAGATCATTGACTTTGGTTGACGCGGCTGTAAGGTTGTTCTCGAGCAATTGCACACTCGCTTGCGTGTCCACTGCTTGTGCTTTCTCATTGTTCCTTCGCGTGCTGACTTCTTCGGCATACTTTCGGGCGCGATCCAGCTGCCCAAGCACCGCGTTAAATTGGGTACGTAAATTTGACTCCTGGTTCTGAGTTGTCCGCAACGCGTCTTCCGCCATGAATGCTTGAGCTTTTACAGCCTGCAGGCGCTCTAGCATAGTATCGAGGAGTGGCCTCGGGTCTTCTGGGACCAGACCGAGGGCAATCTCTCCGGGAAAGAGGTACTCTAGTGATATTCGAGCCGCGCGAAACGTCTCAGCATGAGCAGGAGACAGAGTGGCTTGGGTCGCCGCTTCATTAACGGAGGAAGGGGCTTCGACTGGGCTTATATCTCGAAGTACCCCATCGTCATGGCCAAAGTTTGGTGTGATTATATCATCTTCGTTGTCGATATAAATCTCCAAACCTCCCGTTGATAGGTTGGAAGACTCGGGCCTGGCTGACATGGGCTCAGCAGTCATCGATCGCTCACGCATCTCTTGTTTCAGCTCGCCTAGTTCCTGCTCAAGCTCTTGAATTCTATCCGCACCTGTATTCTCTGCTTCTACTTCATCGATTTGTTCTTGTCCTGATTGCCTCACTATTGCTAGCTGATCTTTCAGACTCTTAATCTCGTGCCTTAGCTGTGCCTCCGACCTCTTCTCTGCCTCGATATCATTGACCTCCTCACTCAAATTGTTCCTCCTCAACCGCCGCTTCGACCGCTTGTCAAGAAGCTGACGCAGCGGCTCGAATTGGATCTCGCCAGAAAGTGGTCCCGGCGATGGTGTTTGGGATGGTGATGGCAGCGACCTCGAAAGTTGGGCCGGGAGGGAGAGACGCCTCGCGCCTGTAGCTGCTCGTCGAGGTCTTCTTGTGGGAGAAGATTCGCGCTCTCGCGGTGTGAAATGTGTGTTGCTCAGGTATGGGGTAAGTCCTGTGGATAGAGCTGCCGACTCAGTCTCAAGACCTGGGTCAGAGAATCGAACACGCTTCTTGGACTTGGAGGGCGTCTTTGCTGGTGGGAGGGATGCAACGCCAGTGTCGTTGGCGGGCTCCTCCACCTTCATGTACACTGGGTCAGCAAGGCCGGTGCTGATACGTCTCTTGCGTCGGACGGCGAGAGGTCTATCATCTGTGAGGTCTACCACCTCGTGCTGGGGAATATCTTGAGCCATTGCGAGGTGGCTATTGGACATTGAGCGTGGAGATGTTGATGGTTGAAAAGAGGGTGAAAAGGAGATGCAAATGCAGCAAGATTAACACGGGGAAAGTACTAGATAATAAGAGCAACAGCTGTGCTAAACAAAGAAAGTGTGTTGGAAGTGAAGGTCGAAGCTTTGTAGGCTACAGTCACTCGATGTTTGTAAACAAAACCTAGTCCCTACAAGGCTGAGAATTTCGGGCGCGTCGTGAAGAAAGTCTTGGCGCAACGTTGATTGGATCTCATCGCTCGAAAGCGCATTGTGCTCCTAACCGTCTACGGACTCGAGCAAGTATGCATTGGTCTAGGAAACAAGTTCCCATGTACAATGTACATCGTGTCTCCTAGACAGCTGTTGTCAGTATGATGTAGAGCAACTTGTCCGCAAAGAGAAGGAGCGCTTGCTCTTCTCCATACAGATTGCCGCCGATCTCACCAGACGACTTAGAGCTAAAGCATAAAGTGGTGAGTACCAAGGTTTGAACACAAGCACCTTCCTGATATCGCAGGTCAACACCAAAGCCTCGTCAGCTCTTCAAACATGATTGTGCAGTTCTACGAGTAGCTTGTTGCAGCACAACACAACGAAGCCCTAGTTGCACTAAGAAGTCTTAGTGGGAAAAAGGCTCAGACCTCCAGGTGCCTCCAATGGACTCTCGTCATTGTCGGCTCGCGGAGCTCCTTCGAGACAGTTCCAATGGTGTGCCAGGTTTCGAAACATTCATAAGATCATGGAGGAAATCATTCGGCGTCTTAGGTCTTCATCGACCTCCTTGTCGCCTACCATGACCATGGAAAACAATGCCGCCACCGCAGATTTAAATGGCCCGGATCACCCCTCCACGATGAAGCCGAAGACAGCAACGCTCGAAGCTCTGCCTGCAGAGATCGTTACCCACATCCTCACCTTCCTGCCTTCCAATGCCCTTGCAGCGCTGTCGCAGACCTCGCAGCTCCTCCGCTCTCATGCCCTCAACGATCTACTATGGATGCAATACGTAAAGGATGAGCTACCCAACAGTGGCAACGTTACGACGCCCGCCCCCGCTCAGTATTGGAAAGAGCTCTACATTGCCCACCACCCATACTGGTTCCTCGTCCGCAACAAGATCTGGTTCAGCGACAACCCCAACACTGGGACGCTAATACTCACACGCTACAATCAATCACGGGGCTGTATTGAAGGCTATCGACTTGTCGCTGAGCATGGCGCGCATACCTTCGACTTCTGGACGCACAATCCGGATGTCATCATCCATACCTTCAATCCCAAGGTCAGGCTTTGGACTGATGATCCTGTGATCAAGCTTGATCTTAGGTCTCATACCGATGGTAGTCGCTTGCAGAAAGAGGTTTCAATGCAGACGGGCTCGCAGCACGGTATATGCTCAATGATCTCACTATGTCGACCGATCCCCAAGGAGCTCCAAGATCCAAGCATGGCGCTATGGCCACCATCAATCATACCCTCTACGGAGCGTGTCCGCAATGAAAGCCCAAACAAGTTCCGCACTGACGTACACCGACCACAGTCCATCGCCCTCATGAGCGAATACTCCTTCCGAATACGAAAATGGCTCGAGTTCTCCAACCTTACGCAACCCCTCAGTTCGGTTAGGATGGGGGAGGATGTCATGACATTCAGTACAATCCTAGAAGAATCCTACAAGCCCACCAAAGAGAGGCCCTGGCAAGGCATATGGGTTGGTGACTACTCAGGCCACGGCTGCGAATTTCTGCTGGTGCTACAGCGCGAGGTTACGTCTAATACTAGGTTGACTTTACTACCGTCTACTGGAAATCTGCCAGAGGGCATGTCAATCGCGGAAATGGAGGCCGAAACAACAGAGCAAGGGATGCCGAGCTTTCAACCATCATCAAGCGAAGAGATCGAATTTGAGTCTGATGGCAACGAAGCTGAGCCTTCAGCGGTCCCCCAGATCGATAATGGAGCACAGGTGAACTTCGGAGATGATGGGTTGGCAATGGTTGGGGCTCCGCCAGTCTCCTCAAATTACATTCAAATAGGGCCGCCGGAGTCAATAATGCCGCCAGATTCAGAAGATAGGACCATGAGGCCGGATCAATTCGCAGCTGGCCATTCTCTGCAAGAGATTCCTCCATTGGGCAGACTCGAAGCCATAAAGTTGACCGGCGACATCAATGTGCCAAGAGGTCAATATACATGGATTGCAGAGGATATTGGCCCAAAGGGTTTGATACGAGTCGCAGATGAGCAGATGTTCGCAGGCGCGAGGATGATCAAGAGTTGGGGTCGCATTGCTGGCAGAGGGTTTCGGCATGATAGATTTATACCGTCGCAGCTGATCATGATCTCTCATGACACGCTTGCACAATATTGGGAGGTATGTTGGCCCACGTCCGATTACGAGTGTCTACCTGCTGACTCCTCAATCAGGATTTTGGACATATTTCCTTCTACAAGAGAGTTAACATCGACGATTTTCTTGATGTGTAAAGAAATACGACACGTGTGAACAATACGCCAGGCTGTGGACCGACGACGATGAAGCTGACGAGGCCCTGCGAATTTCGCAACGAGCTCACTCTGCCTTGGCTTATCTCTAGCTAGGTTATACAAAGCGACTGGAAACACAGTACCCATACTCAATCGCGCCTCTTGACCGCAGCAGCATAGCAACACAAGTGTTTTGGTGGAACGCTAATGTGCGCATTGGGATTTGTAAGATTCATTTAGTAGGAGATTTTGGGAGGGGACGAGCCACGAAATGCCACCAATATCCATCAACTCATTGGTATACATAGCCATACTTCATAGTAAGACTAGGACAATTTTGCTCAGGACGTTTATGAACAATGGTGTCACTGTGGTCAAGGTCATTCTGTTGGCGAAATCCTTTGGTTCCTGCATCTAACCGCCGAACACCAGCGGACGGCCGCGATTGTTCCAAATTTGGATCATTGACGCTCAAGACGATAATGGCCCCGGATCACATACTTTAAAGTAGACTGTGCACTTTGTCAACATCCCCAGATACCTTTCTCTTAGTATGTGTACACAAGCACCGCAAGAGCAGCGCAGTGGGCTTCTAATTCATCCGTCTCCACAGCACTTTTCGGCATTCTCACATCAGCCCTACGAGCGCTTACGAACAAGCTGATGCTCGATCAATTCCTTGTTTCTGCAGCCTGCAATCATTGCACGTCCTGGCTCGTAATACCCTGACTTCACTCATTTAATACTTGAGGAAGCATTCGGTTGTCCTGATGAAGTGACATATACATCACCATCTATTGATTTCACTCTCCGCCTCCGCCACACTCACCAACATTCCAAGCGTCTCATACCCCTGCATAAAGTATCCTTCCGCGGTGACAGGCCAAGATGCATGTGCCTTTGGCCGCCAGGGCCACTGACCCACCAAAGCCTTCTGGGCTTGAATCTGGCTCTACAAACCCAGCTATCATTGTATGTCTATCCTGAACGCAGAAGTTGCCCACGAAGCTGACCGTAAGCAGGGCGTCGCTGTTGCAGTCGCCTTCGTATTCATATTCATAGCAATCTACGTCTATGTCGCCAAAAACCGTCCTCCAAACTACTCCACCGCACCCAGGAAATCGCGATGGCAGACATGGAAGTCGTCGAGGTTTGGTCGCTTCCTACACCTACAATCGTCGGCGAAATCCGTAAACAGCCACGATATGGAAGAGACGGCTTATGCGCCTTCGACACATACCACGGGAAATGGCAGTGGATCTACCGACGAAAGCTCCAACGATAACGGCGTCAATCGCAATACCTCTATCCGCAGCATCATGACCCTACCTCCTTACCGCCCAACGCCACTACCACACGAGCGCCTCATAGCCCGCGAAGGCGAGCGCGGAGGCGTGGACACCGTGATCGAGTTTCCTGAAACAGCAGACGAAGAAGAAATGCGCCGAGAGCAAGAGATGGATTCTCTGTACCAAATCCGACAGGCGCGGAGAGCAGAAATAGCAGAACGTAATGACCGGCGGCGAGAGCGCGCAGAAGCAAGAGAAGCAGGTGACTGGGCACGGCTTGAGCAGCTGCGATTACAAAGCCAGATGCGCGCACGAGCAAGGGCCGAAAGTACAGGCAGCGCTGCAAGCAGCAACACCAGCTTACCTGCCGTCACCACTACAACTACAAATGCCAGCTCCCTTCTCGCCGACCACCACGCGCGCAACTCTTCCCACGACCGCCGCGTCAGCTCCGTCAGCTATGCTGATCTAGGTCTCGCACGCCACGACGGTTCGAGGATACGAGCAGACAGCATAGAATCGGATCATAGGCCTTTGCTGGAGAGTGCAGCTAGTATGGGCAGTGATCAGCGACCTATGACTTCCTCGAGACGTAGCTCCCTCTTCCACACGCACCTCTTCCACCACAATCGCGCCCCATCTGCCGAGTCAGTAATGACGACAGACTCCGAGTTTGCAGGTATGCGAGAAATGACTCCTCAGACCTCGTCTGGACAGAGGACTGGCAGTGATGCGGCGGTAAGGACACCTAGTGCGAGTGCTAGTGGGCAGGATACTGGTAGTGATTCGAGTCCGCCGCGAGGAGAGCCGCCACAGTATGAAGCCTCGCATTTCGAGCATGGTGAAGCGCCGCCAGACTATACTAGCCCGGTAGCTGATAGGGGAGAGGGTATCCCACGGTTGCCGAGCGTGAGAATTGACAGCTCGTTGCCGGCCATTCAGATTATTGGGAGTACGCCTGCTGCTACTCCTGTTGTTGGAAGTGGCACGACATCACCACGGTGATCGTGTCTATTGTGTGCACCTGCTCTTCGAATTCTTGGACGTAATTTAGCGAGCGGGTCACCTTCATGCTCTGGGTTTGGGTGGGATTATCATGATACGTTAATGAACATTGGTGGCGCTGGGAAAAGGTTGAATACGGCATTGCGGAAGGAAGAGCAAGACATAGAACAGAGTGACTAGGAAGAAGATCTCTACTTCGATTTATAAAACTTATATGCACTTACACATAGAGTTTTTTGTCCTTCTCTGTATGCATCTTCGCCTCTTTTTTCGATTCGTTGTATTTATGCGAGCCGAAAAACAAGTTCAAATCCAGTATCACGTTTCTCGGCCTCGACTTAGCTCGCCACTTTCCCACCGCTGGTCCAGCCCTTCCTGTCGTCCACCTGATCTCTCAGCCGGCTTGCAAGACTTTTTACCTATATCTCTACAACGACACTGCACTATCTACTCGACTCGGTAAGTCAGATTAGCCCGCCCTTTCTGCATACTAACGCACTCCCAGCTACAACCAGTACGCCCTATTCAAACCATGAACAACGCACCAACCGAGCCAGCCAATCGCCTCATCGCAGCCGAAACATGCAGGGCTCCAGTTGCTCTTTCTGAACCTCGGTAAGCCTGGGTTGAGTCCCTTTTTTTTGACCAGAAATTAGAAAAAAAGCACCACAATTACCACGGATCCTACAATTATCTCCATCTGGAATGCAAGGCTATCACAGACACAGCCAACCAGCTAGACTCGCACGTTAAGGCATACTTTGACAACCCGGACCGCGATGACTACGGCTGCCAACCCCTTCAACAGCCTCGCTGCCGTCCACAAGGCTGCCAAACAAAGTGACCCTCTCTTCACCACCGGCACCACCGTGCGCTCGATCTCCAATGCCAATTACAACTGATACCCACAATGGTGGCGACAAAGTGCCACCGACTTGCTCGATTTGCTAGCGTACTTTCACCCGTACTGCGGATCTGGAGCGCCATGCTGAGAAGCTTTTGTCGGGTGAGGAGGACTACCGAAGTGAGGTGGAAGGATGTGAGTACAAGAGTAGTTATCGGGAAAATAAATTGGAGCGGCATGTTGGGGATTGCCATTGCTTGAGGAGGTCGTGAATGATGGGGCGCATAATGGGTATGTTCTATATCAGAGTGAGAATGTCTGGTTTCGTTATCTTAGTGAGACGATGTTGGCTGAGTGAAGTATTATGCTACGGATACTATGATATAGGTAGCGGAAGAGGGTAAGCAACCTAACTTTAAAAGCTCTAAATGTCCATACGATATGTTCCATAATCATGCATCAAAGCTTGCAAAAAGCCAAATCCCAACTCCAACTCCCTCTGTGCCAATGGTCTTACACAATGATGCCCAGCATCAAACCGCAATCTGCTTTTTACCATCCCCAAGCAGCCGAGTCAACTCGCCACCGGCTCCTCTCAGCTCGGAATAGGCACCTCTCTCTGCCACCCGTCCGCCCTTCAGCACCACGACCTCTTTGCACACCTTCATCATCTCCTTGTCGTGTGTGATCGCAATGACGCCTACGCCTTGTTGCTCAAGCGTACCGATCATGCTGCGGATACCTTTAGCTGTCTCTTGATCCAGTCCTGAAGTCGCCTCGTCGAGGATCAGAAGGCGTGGTCTGCGTACGATAGCACGCGCGATGGCGATGCGTTGGGCTTGACCGCCCGAGAGGCCAGATCCACCGTCCCCAATCAGCGTTTCATACCCGAGTGGCAAACTGGATATGAATTCATCAATCCCTGCCGCTTTTGCTGCGGCACGCACGTTGGGTATTGAAGCCAGCGCTGATGACTCGGGAAGTGCATAGGCGATGTTTTGTGCGATGGTCGCCGGGAAGAGTGTCGGTTGCTGCGGCACTATAGCGATCAAAGAGCGGAGCGTCGGAATGTGAAGCTCGCATATAGGGATGTTGTTGATGCTGAGATCGCCGCTGGTGGGTGGGTAGAGCGCTAATAGAAGCGCCGTGATAGTCGATTTGCCAGAGCCAGAGGAGCCGACGAGCGCGGTTGATGCACCTGGCGCCACAGTGAGATTGAGATAGGAAAGCACGGGGAAGGTATGTCGCGCAGGATAGGTGAACGTTGTGTCCTTGAAAGCAATAGCGCCAGGTCGGCGTAGACGTATCTGCCCTGTGTGCTCGTGCGAGGTATTGTATGGGAGATGTGCTAAGCGTAGTAGGCGTGTGGCTGTAGAGCGGGAGGAGTTGATTTGGGGTATGAATGCAATGATGGCATTCGCATTCGCAATGCTGAAGAGGAGCATGGTGAATACTGTGAGGATGTCCTGCGTACTGTAGGCGTGGGAGGAGGCGAGAGTGGCACCATAGTAGAATATCAATGCTGTGACGAAGATGATACCGCTGTCTGAGAGCCCGAAGAAAAAACCGGAGTAAGCTGAGCGCTTGAGACCTGTATTCAGAGCATGCTTGACCGCGCGAGAGTACTTGCGGTGGAAGTGGGTTTCGAGCGTTAGAGCTCGCACAGTGCGGATGTTGCTGAATGTCTCGGTGAAGATGGCGTTTGCGTTGGAGGCTGCTTCATCGCTTTTGTTTTCCCAACGACCGGAGACGGTTTCGTACGCCCGTGTGGTGGCGTAAATAAAGGGACCAGAGGCAAGGCCGACCAGAGTGAGCTTCCAGGATATCACAAGCGACCAGATCACTGCCATGGAAGTCATAATGGCAGCAACAAAGATGAAGCCTGCGAAGCGGCCTAGTAAGTTGCGCATTTCTTCGGCATTACGGTCGAGGCATTCTGTGAGGCGTGAAAGGCTGTTCTTGTCTTTATCGAACCAGGAGCGTGATTGGTCCATTATCCGTCTGAGAGCTTCGACGCGGAGGCTGTCAATCCAGACTTGACCGCAGCGTTCGAGGAGGTAGTGCATCAAGTAAGATGCTATGGAATCCATGAATGCCACGGCAAGAACGGAGAGCGACCAGTCTTGTGCTTGTCTCGATCGTTGACTGTGGTCCGTGAGGTAGAAGGTAGACAGGAGCTTGGCGAAGACATATGAGAAGGTCGGAGTCGCTGCTGCATGAACAGCTGCACTGAGGAAGCCTAGGAAGAGGATGATGCGATTCTTCCAAGTCAAGGTGGGCCATATCGTCATGAGAATTTTCTTCAATGGCGCAACGTAATCCTTCTCAGCCTTGTTTGAACTTCTTCTTCGCTCTTGCTCCATTACTGCCGATACAGTCGACACTGTTGACAAAGGTCTAGAATCCTCCACGTAGTTGCTGGCATGTTGGGTATACTCTTGGTGCAATGTTGAGGGTTGAAGATCTCCTGTCTTAGTAGTCATCGAGGTCATTCCAATGTCTTTGAGACTCTGGACCCATTGAGTATCAATAGAGTCCAGGGATGGCAAGGGTGGCAATTCCTTTTGCTCTGATGGCCTCCGGATCGAAAAGGAGGAGGACCATCGATTCATCGAAAAAGCAGCGGGGGAAAGTGGTGGAATGAAGCCATACTGAGACGTGCGGTGAGAGTGTACATCGTCCGAAGGCGCGCCGAAAACGCTGGGGATACGAATTCTCTTTGGTAAGGACTGAGAGTCTCTTGAATCCTTTGATGGTCCTGCGAACGAAGACAAATTGCGCGGCCGAGAGGTATCCGGTTGATGATACGGCGACAAGGGGGTGTGCTCCTGCCTTTGCGCGATTTTCGGCAGTGCTATGACTGTGTCCCTCCTCTCCCTGAAGGGCCCAAGGTCCGTCTTCTCCAGGGTATGCCTGAAGCCTTCTTGTGTGATGACTCCCTCTTCTAGGACGTATACGTAGTCGCTGTCTCGCACTTGAGCCGTATCGTGGGTGATAATAATAGTAGTCTTTCCTTTGCGCCATTCGCGGATTGTTTCTATAACTAAACCCTTATTCACATGGTCTAACGCGTTAGTGGCCTCGTCAAGTATGAGGATTGGAGTGTCTCGTAGTCGCGATCTGGCAATAGCCACTCGTTGCTTTTGTCCGCCGCTCAGTGCATTGCCGCCAAATCCTACAATAGTGTCAAGTCCTTGTGGTAGCTCTGTGATCGTATGCTGTAAAAGCGCGGTCTCGATTGCTTTCTTGACCTCTTCTTTCCTTACCGTGCTGTGATCTTTGCGTCCAAACGCAATGTTCTTGAAGACTGTCTCATTGAACAAAACGCTTTGCTGTTGGACCAATGTGATGTTGTTCCGGAGCCATTCGACGCCAAGCGTTTGAACAGAATGACCGTCGATCAACACTTCTCCGGATTTGGGTATGTAGAGGCGCAGGAGAAGATTTCCAAGCGTGCTTTTGCCCGAGCCACTTTTGCCCAGGACGAATGTAGTGTCACCAGCGGCAAAGAAGAAGTCGGCATTCCTGAGTGCAGCCTTGTCTGGTCGCGAAGGATAGCAAAAGGTGACCTAATATTGATCAGTACCACCGAAACTTCAAGGATACAGGACACTTACGTTTCGGACTTCGATATCTCCTTCGCAACGTGGCGGACTGTTTCCGCCCAGCATGCTTACGACCCTTCGTCCCCGCTCCATTTGGATTATGGTAGCCTTCAAAGTGGCTCCCGCTGCCCTTCCCTTCTCGAGGACAATACATTGTGGCAGAATTTGCTCAACAGATTGTGTGGCCATGAGACATGCCCAGAAGCACGTCAAGATGTCGCCTGGGTTCTTCTGCCCTGTATTGACGAGGTGACTGCCGTACCAGAAGCCCTGCACGAACATCCCCAGAATGATAAGTCTGACGAATCCGATCTGCTGCGCATTTGCCTGCGCTTCAACCAGATAGTAGCTTGCAGCTTTGTTGACAGCCTTCGCATACTGCCATTTTTCAAAGTCCTGTCCATTGAAGCTCTTGACTGTATCGATGCCCGAGAATGCATTGCTGACCATCTTCGAGGCCTTTGTGAGTTCCGCCTCTTGCGCTTGAATACTCGGCTGCATTCTTGCAGATATCATGGACAAAACAATTGCTGAAATGGGGACAGTGGCAAGCGTGACTAATGTCAAGCTCCAGGAGTAGTAGAATGCCACGCCAAGGGCCGCGAAACTAGTAACAGTATACTGGACGGCGTAGCCAAAAGGTTGTGAGGTAGCCAGTTGAAGCTCTCGAACGTTCCTAGCCACGTGTCGGTCAAACACATATATAATTGAAGAAAGGATTGTCACTTACGATTGCAGCCGCGATATCAAGGTGTCGATCCCGGCTTTGCGCATGTCGTACCACTCCATCTCCTTCTCCAGCATCCCGTCGAAGAGCTTCTCCCGCACAGCCTTCGCTTGCAGCTCCCCAAAGACTAGCCATAGCATGAAGTAAAACGCATTGAGAACTCCACTTGCACAGCCAAGTCCAACCAAATAAATCCCAAATCTGGATACTTTGTGAACCAGATCAGGCCCGCTGATCTCATCTGCCCCATACTGTGTGAAAACATCGAACAATTTTCCGAGAAAGACTGCCAATGCTGGTATGATGATACCTGACGCGACTGAAAATATCAAGGCAAGGAAAAGCGAAAGAACATGCGCTTTTGACGTAAAGTTGAAGAGAGCCCGCCAGCTTGCGCCCTGGGATTGATCGTTGGGGCCATCGCGGTTCTCTGCAATATCGGGATGATGAACATCCGACTCCATGGTGTTGTTATGCGCTGCTAACATTCAGTGTATTAGTAAACTGCAATGCGAAAAGTTGGCTGGCTGATCTGAACGACGACAAATATTGTTTCAAAGAGAGAGGAGACATGACGGTGATGGAGATCGGGTAGTACAAGTCGGCATGGCACAGATGGAACAATGGCGGAACCGGAGGAGGTATAATAGCTGCGTTCGTAACTTAACAATGCGTTGTACCCGGTGAGGCGATATTGTTGTGGCGCAACCCCTTAGTATTGTTCTTCTAGCGCGGGTATTCCACCAAATACAAAAATTTCACCAGGAGAAACGGAAAGTCGAACCTAGCAACAACGAAATCAGCAAATCAAATTACAACTCATAGGATAGTGTAGAACTTGCGGTGAGCAGAAATGAACATAAAAAGGAGGTACAACAAAGTTTACGGGCCACTGACCGCCTCGGCTTCTCCGTCACGGAGAGAATGTTGCACGAGCTCTTAGATAGCTCAAGGTCAATTGACAATCCGTGGCTTGTGATCAAGAAGCTAGGATGAAGGCCGAACGATGTGATTTTGGGAGCAAACGAAGGCAAAGATGACTAAAGAATGATGGTGAGACGGTGCGAGAATGGTTGATGAAATGAGACAGAGTTTACGCTAAGGTCACACGAGTGAAAATTGTACTTTGGCCTGAAAAGAGTCCGTAATGACAGGAAAAGGAAAGGCGAAGAACGAATTAATGTGGTAAGGTTGATGAGAGCAGGGCATAGAACTCCAGTGGAGATCTGGGCTGAGGTTGATTGATGAAGGATTCGCTTGCGCTTTCCATAGATCACTTGCTGTATCTTGCGATATGACATTTCTATGTGCAGTTCATCATTCGTAGCTTCGTGAATGTCGATGGGAATGACATTTAGGTCTTGGTACTGTCTTCGTTGGGGTGTGCTTGCTTATAAATCCAGTCATTGAGACCTTGTCGGTTCCTAAGCTTATTCAGACCTGTAGAAGAGAGGGTCGCATCAGCGTACTTGCCTTGCGATCTCAATAGCGTAGAATTGCATGCGCATCGCTGTCTTGCCCAATTAGTCGAAGAATCTAGTGCAGAAGAGCAAGGATCCTGCAAACCGAAGATGGTCTCTTTCTCCCCATACTCGAACTTTGGATTGGACCTCAGCATAGTCCCAAAGTTGTAATCTTCCACAGTCTTCTCATATGTCAGCATGAAGTTCCGCCATCGCTCCTTCCCCTCCTTGCTCTTCATCTTGTCCTCGTCGATGGTCTCCGTAGGGTCGAATTCGGGGAACTCCTTCCTGAAATGCTCGTAGATCTCGTCATCCATCTTCGTAAGCCGTAGCTTTGAGCCCTTCATCTTTTCAAGTATTGACCAGTATGTTGTCATGTGCTGCACAGCTGCAGCGAACATTCATCAGCCATCTGGACAAGGCAACGACTTCAGGAGCGTGGACAGGCTACGGAAGCGTGCTGGAGGCAGACCTTTCACAGCAAATTGCTTCTCCATCTGGAAGTATGTCAGACCTTGTACCTGGAGATCATTGCGTACTTGCAGACGTCCTCAAAGTTCTCCGCCTGCTCTGGGTTCAGGCTTGCGCCTGCAGGACCTAGCGACATGATGAAGGAGTATACGGAAGTACGGACTCGAAGTCAAACAGTGATTGATGCTTAGCAATTCTTGGAACAATTGCTTGGCCTACTTTACTGGATAATTATCGCGCGGAACACTTAACGCCAAGATATAAATTTTAGACGCGGTAAACGCCCCCACGAGTGGTCCTACATACTTTATTAGAAGATTTGAGCTGGGACAGGACCGTCATCCCTATCTGAGCCTTGGAAATCTTGCAGGTCTAAATTCCGGGTGCTCTCTCCTCAAAGTACCAAACTTGCCCATTACAGGGCCGAGCTATAAAGTTTAGGATAAGAAGCCTTACACTTCGTATCTGATAGAAGTGAAGCCGGATTGAAGACTACCCGTTCAGCAGATAGTAGCACCATACGGGAGCTCACAGATCGTGGAGAATTGGGTTGTTTCTAGACTGTGTAGACAAATGCATGTCTGACGAGTATCAATGTGAATACAAGGTTCGACTGGTCTCCCCATACTTGCTCCGTCATCGTCAGGATGCCATCATCTACCCACGATTGTTTATAGAGCTGGTTATTCAGGAGATCTGGTCCTAGATAAAAAGCATTGCTCGTCGGGACAGGGATATTACAGCAATCGTTAACCAGGTCAGATCAGCATCAACCTCGGACGTTTATCTCTATGGAGATGAACCTATTAACGACCGCTACTATAAGTACATACCAGACGCCTCCTTCGCGCACGTCGACTCTTAATATCCCGGTATAATTATCGAGACCTCATATTCGCAGCAATATAAAGTCCTGAGGAAATTGGCTGATGAATATATATACGGTTCTAACGGAAGTATCGCCGTAATACTTGGCCTTGATATTGAATACGGTATTAGGTCTAAGAAAGCGTCGCTGTCTATCTCGCGACCTTGGGTAGTTACGGATCTAGACAAGAAAGAAGCCGCTGTTCTCGAGATATTTAGTAATTACGAAGCTTCCGCTTACGACTGGAACGGCAAACTTCATATTAGTAATAGTACTGTAGACGCCGAAAAGCTTCTTGCGTCACTACAGAAACGAATCTTCGTTGACCAGGATGCGCAAGCATGCACAGAAGCATTGGCTGGTTTGTCGGCGTACTACAAGGTGGATTGCCCCTTCTCCAAGGATCTTGCCTTATGCTGATCGATACAGGTGGCTTTAAAAATATTCGTTGACAATGTGCTACGTGTCCCAACCATGTGTGACAAGCTGAGGGATCCCTTTGAGAGGCGTAGCTGTAGTTTGAGAACTCACTTACAAGACGAAATCAGGTAGAATTATTTATGTATGAAATGGCACTACATAAAAGACGGCTCCTCAAGAGAACTCCTTTTTCAAGAAAGATGCTATGATGATTACCTCAGTTCCATCAGCCAGTGTCTCAGGATACTTAGGTTCTTCCTTCCACTTCACATACCCCATCCTCGTATACCAGTCCTCAACACTCCTTCCCTTCGGAGGCAGCTCTTGCACCAGTCTCTCCCTCACGCAACGCCACTCTTCCCCGTCATCCTCCACATACCGCCTGCTAGGCGTATGCAGGGTAAGCGCTTTACACTTGGGCGATCCGTAAGGTTCAATCCGCGCCATCACTTCCAAAGCCTCCATCGCGGCCCGCCCAAGCCCTCCACTGCGATACTCGGGCAGTATAAAAAAGTTGGATACCATGAGGACGGACTTGTCCGGGTTCGCGAGGTCGAGCTCGCTTTCCGGCGTATCACTGTTCGATATGCTCTGGAAGGCGATGTGGCCAACGAAGCGGGCCGGTGACGGGGTGGTGCCTGCAAGACGCGGTGGCAGGATCCAGAACATCGACTTGGTTTGTTCATCGGCCATTTCGCGCCATTTCTCTAGGATGGCGGGTTCCAAGTACCAGCCGCATATGACTCGTTGGCGGTGCAGCTCGTCGAATTCGACTGGGTTGTGGAAGTTAACGGGCTCGAGGAGGCATTTTGCTTTGGCCTTCTCCGGCTCTACGGTTGCCATGTCGTGATAGTTGGGTGATTATTTCTCAGCTAGGAGCTTTGAAAATAAAGGTGAGTCATGTGTTGATGAGAGAATTCATGATTTGATTTGTGTTGTCCACTTTAGTGTTTTCGAAAGCCAGAAATATTGAGTTGAGATAAAAAGTAATTAAAGTCAAGTATAACGCTGGATAAGCCCGCATGCTAATAACTGGACGGTGAGTCGACGTAATACAGTAGACTGACCTCCAGACTAATGTCGTCTGACCTATCTTTATGATTGCGTGGTAGGTTGGTTAGTTGGTTGGTTGGTTGGTTGGTTGGTTTATTCATATCACTGATCCGCCTTTCGGCATGCAGGGGAGTCTCGGCCCTAGGACCATCCCAGAGCCTGGCTCGAAGCTAGATCTAATCGGCTTAGCCCGGACACCTAGCGGTTTGGCCGGCCCACCGGCAAGCGTATATTCGAAAACGGAGCCCCTAGGGTCAGTAGATAGCTAGCGATGAGCCCTATTAGATAGGGAGGGTTTGGCCGCTGTAGAAGCGCGTCTTGGTAGAAGAGGTCACCCCCTAACCGTCCAAACTCCCTAACCGTCCACTCGTAGGGCTGAAGCCTATACACCCCGGAGAAGTGGCCCTAGAACGGGTTACTTAGGAGACAAGACCAGTCCCCGGAAGATTCCGGCTCAGTACCCGAAAGGCTGGCTCTAGGGTGCCCTTTTGGGGGTGTATAGGCTCCAGCCCTACGAGTGGACGGTTAGGGAGTTTGGACGGTTAGGGGGTGACCTCTTCTAACTGTTTTTCAAAAAGTAGTTTTGAACGTGCCGTGTTGTTGTTTTTTCGATTGCGTGGTAGTATGCCGGTGTCGGGCGGATATTCCTTTGCCTCAGTCCCTCAGATGTGCCATGCTCCGCTAAGCCCCTTCGGGTTAGCTTCCGCTCGCTAAGCCCCTTCGGGTTAGCGCCTTCTGCTTACTACGGAACCTCTAGGTAGTACGTCTGAGCGTAAAATCCGAATATTACGTCTAGTTCGCCTTATTTTAACTATCGATTATTAAAATACCCGTACTATTCTACTTTTAGATTAATACCGTAATCTTAGCGATAAAATCTAAATTTATTACGTATTAATATAACCGCGTATAGAAATATTATAGTTAATAATTACTTTAATATTAATAAAACTTAAATTATAAATAATTATTTATAAACTTTCTTATTATTATTTATAAAATTATAATATTAACGTAATAAAAATCTTATTAAAAGTATTTATTAATTAATTAATTATCGTTATTTATTAAATATTAAAGAGTATATATTTATTATTAGAGATTAAAAATTATTCTTTACCTAGCCCCTTTAATAAAGTACGATATATTTAAGCCCTAGAACTTTATAAAGATCGTATTTTTATTATCTTTATTATTATCCGTTACCCCGTTTTCTCCCTTTTCTCTTTCCGTCGATTTATCTTAATTTATATCGAGGCCGACTATTTTTACGTCCGTTTTAAATTTTATTTTAATATTTAATATATTCTTATTATTAAGGATTATATTATTAATTTTAATATAGTTATAAAACTTCGTTAAATCGAGCTCCTTTCTATATTAAAGGCCCTTTTAAATTATATAATAATATAAATTATATAAAGTCTTTCTACGATAGTAATTATTTAAATAAAATAAATTCTTTATATTAAAAGTTAGAGATTATAGTTAAATTATTTATATTAGATATTTATTCTTCTATTTAAAAGAGTTTATTAAATTCGTTATTAAGGCTCCGTAAACTCTATCTCTTACGTCGAATTCTATATTTCGTTACTCCGCTCGAGTATTTATTATAATAAAAAGACGATTAAGATTATTATTTATTAATAAATAAATTTTAATATAACGGAAATAATAACTAAAGTAGAATTATATATTTATAAATCCGGGATCTTTATTATATTCGTTATTAATCGAGTAATTAGGATAATTTAAACGTTAGATATTATACCTAAAAAGAATACTCGTTATATCTTTACGAATAATTTTATTAACGCCGAGTAGGGTAATATAAAATTAATCCGTTATATAAATAACCCCCCCGAGCGTTTCGGGGTCTTTAATTAAGATATCGTAATCTTTATTTATACTATATTTTACTAGTTTATAAAAGTCTTTTTTAAATATTAACCTCTCGTCCTTTATTAAATAAAGGATAATTTCTTCGGCGTAAATAAAATAATACCCGTAAATCTAGTTACGGGTCTCTTTTAGAAGTATTTCGAATATTATTATAATATAATAATAATCCGATAGGTTTTAATTATAAGGTGAATTAATTAATATATATATTATATTATAGTAGGTATTAGGAAGAAAGGGTATTAACCATTTAAATAATAATAATATATATTATATTATAATAAGTATTAGGAGGAGAGGGTATTAACGATTTAAATAATAGTTTCGATATTATAGATTAATAATTAAAAGGGGATTAATAATTAAAAGGGATTATCCAAAATTTTATTAGAACTAAACTCTAGTCTAGGAAATAATTTTGAAAATTTAAAAGTTTTAGGCGGGGGGCTAGCCTTTTAATATTAAACTCTTAAAAATAATTAATAATAAATATATCTTAGGGTCGAGCCTAAGGTTATTTAAATCTAAAGATTTAGTTATCTAAAATTAAAGCTTTAATTATTTAGTATTAAGATTTTAAATTCACTATTATTATAATTATAACTTTATCGTTATTATATATAAATTTTTATTATTATTATTATCTAGAAGTTTAAGACGTTAATATTAATATATTTATAATTATAAAAGATAGAGTTAATATATTTATAGTCTTAAACTCTAGTAGAAGATAAAGTTAATATATTTATAATTTTAAACTTTAATAATAAATTCGAAATTTCAGTTTTATTATAATTATTCGTAGGCTTAGTATTACTATCTAGAGGACTATTATAAACGACGCGGTAAAACTACGCCGCGCGGATTTACTAACTTTTTAACCGTTATTAAAAATTATTATAATTATATTTAAAAATACTTTATTAGATTATTACTATTATCTTATTAATCTCGATTTATATAATATTATTCGCGATTAAAAAGGAGGGTTCCTAGGCGGCCCCCTTTATAAATAGTAGTAATTTAATATATAATAGTAGAGTTAGGAAAGTCGGGTCGTTAGGGTATCTAGGTATAAATTAAATAATTACTTTATAAAATCGTTTTTATTCTAGTTTCTAATAACGGATCTTCTCCCTAGCCGGATATTTAAGGTATAAATTAATATTAAATATCTTTTATCTATTTAATATATATAGGCCCTTCGTTTATATATAATATTATCCCTCCTCCCTTATTATTAATATATTCCCGTTAATATTTATATCTCTTACCGCTTTTTATTATTTAACGGTATAACCGAGAAAGTATTTTAGGCTACGTATTATTCCGGCTAGATCAAATTCACTTAATTAATTTATAAAGATTCTAGCCGGGTACTAGTTAATTATAAATAAAATAATTTAATTTTTTAAACGGATATTAGATTTAGGGATCTAGTCGACTCTTAAAATTCCTAAATTTATAAATAAAGTAAAGTAATTATAGGTTACGAAAATTATATATTAATATTCGGCGGGTCTATTAATATTCTTTTTAACTAAGTTATAAAGATCGTAATAAATAATATTATATATCGTTATTCTTTAGGTTAGAGGTTTAATAATTTTAATATCGCGCTTTTTTTTTATAAATCTACTAGAGTCCTTATCTCTTTTAATTCTAAAGTTTATTCTTTTTTTTCTTTACTTTATAAATATTTCTTTAATAAACCCTATAATCTTATCCTTTTTAAATTTAATAAATATCTTTTATTTATATTTAATAGGCGTCTCTTTATTATTAGGTTAATTCTTTATATTTTTATAATTATAATCAACGTCGTTATCGATTAATATAGTATCGTTATCGATTAGTATATCGTCGTTATTAATTAATATATTATCGTCGTCGCTTTTATCTACCTTTTTCTTTTTCTTTTTATTACGAATTAATTATTTCTTCTTAATTATTTAAATTTTAAATACCGCCGGTTTAACTTTCGGGACTAACGCGTTATTTTTATTTAATTTACGTTTTATACCTAGCTTCGGGGTAGGCTCTTTATACTTCGGTTTAATATTATTATCTTTAAAGACTAATTTATAGTCCTCCGTAAAATAATTCTAGTTATAATATTAATATAATAGACGGTAGAGATTAACGAGTAGGATTTATTAAGGTTCCGTCTTTAAATATCTCGCCTAAGATTATCCTTATATTTATATTATCGGAGGACGATTTATCTAATAAATCCCCTTCGTTATTACTATTATTAAAGTAAACTATATTATTTAAGAGATCGTTAATCTCCGTAATTAATATTAAATTATAAATACTATTATCTTTTATTATAATTAGTATTAAAGTATAAAGATTAAATAAAGAAATTAAGAAAATTAATTTAAAGAGGAGAAAGAAGAAGTAAAAATTAAAATAAAAACTAGTTTAAGAAATAATTTTAAAGTTTAAAGATTTTTAAGCGGGGCTAGAGGCGCCTAAATATTATTATTAATAATTATATTATTTAAAAGTAAATTTTTATTATTCGAAAATAAATTTTAAATTTTTATTTAATTTAAGGATATCTAAGATTTAGCCGTTACTAGTATTAAATAAAAAGATTAAATTAAAACGTTATTATTTAATATTTAATATTTATTTAAACTTTACCTCCTAGCCAAAAATATTTAAATTTCAAAATAATCTTTTAGAGTAATAATTTCGTATATTAATTAATATTAAATATTTATTTAAACTTTACCTCCTAACCAAAGATATTTAAATTTTAAAATAATCTTCTAGAGAAATAACTTCGTATATTAATTAGTATTAAATATTTATTTAAACTTTACCTCCTAGCTAAAAATATTTAAATTTCAAAATAATCTTCTAGAGTAATAATATTATATATTAAAATTTAATACGTAAGGCTTATTAACGATTATTATTACTAATATTATTATTAGTATTTACCGTATTAACCCTATTATTATTATCGTCGGTAGTATAATAATTTATTTTATTTATTAGTTTTATTTAAATTTTTATTACCTTTATTCGTTAAAGCTCCTTATCTCTCTTTATTTTTTATCGATTTATTATTTAATTATTTATTATATTATCCTCGTTAATATTTCGTAAAGATTCTCTTTCTTTAATAATTACTAGAGCCTCGATCCTCGCGTTTATAATTAAAGCGACGAATAAATTATTAATAAATATACGTTAGAAGATTAACGAAATAATATATTAAACTAGAGAATTAAAGGTATAAATCGATTTAATCTAGGATATATTAGAAAAGTTCGTTAATAATACGGAGATCGTTAACGAGATTATTACCGAGGTATAAAGTATATTAATAAACAATAGACTTTAGACGGTAAAATTCGCGAGTAAATAAAAAGTGTATAAAGCGCTAGACTCGACGATTTTATAGGATATCCGAAAATAAGCGATAATTAATCGTAGACGAAAAAAGAAATATATTAAAGGTATACGAAATATATAAAGAACCGTAGTATAAAATTAATAATTCGATACTATAGAGGAAAATTACCTCGGCTACGTAAATTAAATCGCTAAGAAATTTATCTATAACGACGTTTATTTTATAATTATTTAGTTAATAATTAACTATTTAAAACGGAACGATTATAAACGAGGATCTATATATAAAAGTATCCCGAAAGGTTAATAGATATTAAGTAATTTAAATAAAATTAATATTTATACTTTTTCAATTAAATCGGGCTTAACGGATAAATAATTAATAAAACTAAAAATTAATCGAAAGTATTTAATAAGATTAAAGATAAATAATAATGAGGGACCTTTATTATAAGGAAAATATAAGAGATATAACCGTAGCGTTATTAATAATAAAGAGACTAAGCCTGAGTCGGTAGATTATAAAATTAATAATAACGATTTAAATAATACCTCGGAGAATAAAGATATAGTATTTTCGAGTAGTAACTTTAATAAAGATAATAATAACGACGACGATAACGGTAATAAAGATTAAGGAATAAATAATCGGGTTAAGTATTTTAGTTATAATTATATAAATTTATCGGTTAATTCCCTTAAACGGGTAGTAAAGAAAAATTTAAAAACTATTAATATAAATAACGAGGCTAGTTAAATTAGTACCCTCTAAATATTTATAAAAGCTAGGTCCGATTTACGATATATTTATTATATATATTTATATACTATAACTAGATATTTCGGTTTATAGACTAAATTATTAAACGAAGAGAGTATCCGTTTATAATTAATTAAATACTAGTATTATCGAAGTAATATAGATACTTTTAAGATTAGCGTAGTTATTAAAAATTAATAACGGATAATAGCCCGATTATAAATAGACGATAATAAATATAAAGTCTATAGATACCGAATAATTAAAGCGAGTATTAGAGTATTCCTAATTAATTAAATATCGCGGTTTATTATTCGTAAAATAGGAGGGCTAGAAGTATAAAATACTTAAAAAAAAACGGGTAACGTTATTATTAAAGGTATATTTAATTAATTATAAACGGGGGTAAATTTAGAGGGTAACTCCGAGGTTAAAATTAAAAATATTATAACGGAGGAGTTCGATATATATCTTTATTATTAAATAGAGCGGAACGGATAATCTAATAAAGAGTAACTACGGATAATATTTTATTTATTAATATAATAAATTATCCGGTAAAATCCGATATATTAAACTTTATATATATACCTACGACTTAATTATAATTACCGATTAATTTTATATTTTTATTATATTAAATATACTCGGCTTAAAGACTCGACTTTCTTCTAGTATATTAATATAAATATATTTAAATATCTCGCCTATAAGTATAAAGTTAATATTATATAAAGATTAGTATATTTTAACGACGAGACTATTAATAATTATACGGAGATTATTCTAGGTTTTTATAAAAATATAACCGAATAATAAAAAAGAGTAAAGGAACGGGGAAAAGTAATAAACAGTTATATATATAAAATAAATAAAATCTAGGAGTTAGTAGATATAATTAATTATAGTTAATTCGTTCTAGTATTATATATATATAAGGACGTAAAGATTACTCGGCCTAAAATATTATATAATTTAATATTAGGCCGCCTAAATATTACCCTCTAAAGAATTATCCTCCTATAATTTATAAAGATAAGAGAAAATAACGAGACTTTAAATAACGAAGAATTTAATAAATAATCGGACCTCGCCTTTATTTACTTAAAGTAAATAGTAGTAAATCTTATACTATCGGGGTTACCGAATAAATTTAGTTTAATTCTTTATTAATTTCTAACTAGTACCTAACTCGTTTTAATATTATTTATTAATTAAATATTAATATATAAAATAACTTAGGAGGACCTAGTCGTCTAGGGTTATATTAATTTATTATTAAGAATTAACCGAGTACGCGTATAAAAGGTTATTTAAAGATATTATTTAAAGATATTAAAATTATTTAAAATAACCTAAGATAAAGTAAAATAAACGGAGAAAAAATTAAATAACGAGAGTAGTTTTTTTCGGTAGGCGGATAATAATATTAAAGGGCGTTAATATTAAATTATATAAATAATATAGGATATTATTAACTATAAAGTAAAACCGCGCGGCGCGGTTTCGCCTAACTCTATTATTTTAATTTTATTTATAATAATTCTATACTAATTATTTATATTAATATAGAAACTATATTATTATTTATTAATTTATTATCTAGCCTCTTAATATCGCCTCCCCGTTTATCTCCGTTATATATAAAGACCGTAAACCGCCCGTTTAAATAAACGCGCCGTACCTCTACTCTAAATCTCCGCTTTTATATAATTTTAAATAAATTAATTTTTATTTTCTCTCTTTCGAGTTCTCTCTCCGCCTTTACCCCTACTTCTACTAGTAGTAATAATTTATTAAAAAAGACGGAAGCGGGTAATAAAAAATATCGTCGACGATAAACGGAGAGCGAAAAGATTACTAGTATATTAATAATAATAACCGATATATAATAAGATATAAAGAGATTTTTAAAAGCGCTTTATAAATTATATAAAATTTATACTTTCTATTTAATATAAAAGTAATTTTTCGATTTCGCTTATAACGAGTTATTTAATAATTTTCGATTCGAAAAATAATTAATATTTAAACGGCGCGACTCGCTAGTTAAGAGATAAGATTAATTAATTATTAATATACTTTAACGAGAAATCAAGGTCCTAAAGAAATACGAAGTATTTAATATTTTTCGTTTATTTATAGAAAGGCTTAAGGGTAGTACCTTATAACTATATAAAAATATTATTCTAGTTATATTACGACTAGCCCCGTAGTAGTTTGATATCTTCTACCGAGTTTATTATAAAAATAAACTAAATAATTTATTATTATTATTAATAAATCCTACTACTTAATAGCCCGTCGTTTTTATATTATTAATACTCTACTATTTAATATAACCTTATAGGTCGATTAATTTTTAAACGATTTTAAAACTTTATTTATATTAAAGGGGGGTACGACGACGAGTTCTCGATACTTTATATTAATTTAGTTTAATTATTTTATATTTAATACTATAACGATATATAATAATCTTAAGAAAAAACGCCGAAGTAAGGGTTTAAATAGTAGGGTAGGCCGCGAGTATTATTTTAACCTATAATAACTTTAAATATATAGAAAGAAGACGTAAAAAAAGAATAAATAACTACCGAGAATTCCGATTTATTATTATTATATTAATTTTAAAAGGGTATCTTTTCGATAAAGAGACTCTTCGGTAAAATATATAATACCCGATAATTATATTATTATTAACCGAAATAATCGCTCGCTAGTTAATACTTACCGATATAAATATAAAGGTACGTCTTTTATTTTTATTTTTATTACTTTTCCCTTTACGCTTTAATATTAATAAATATATATTAATAAACTAAAGTTTTAAATTCGGTTATATTATATCGAGTTAGTAATCTCGGCGGTATATATATTTTATTTAAATAATATAAAGTCTTTATAAATAAAAGCGATACCGGTTTTAAAGAAATTAAATTTAATAACGATAAAATACTTCCCGATAATACTAGTATTTAAAAATAAAAATACGACGGCTAATAATATTTATATATTAAAGAATATATTAAAATATTAATTTAAATTAGACGGTAAAAGCCTTATTTTTAATATTAATTTTCGATTAATATATAATAACCTTAAGATATAGTTACGTATATAATTTATTAAGGTTTTATATAACGATATTTCCGAGCTATTATTTAATATTTTTAATTAATTACTACCGGGCTTAGGTCTCTAGTACCTTCGTTTTAATATATTATAATTACTCTATAAAATTTATTAACGCTTTAATAACTCTATGGATTTATTTATATTATAGTACGCGGCCGATCGCTAGGATCGCTTTAAGGTTATTTAATTAATAGACTTTTAAGTATTAAAGAACCTAATTATTTATAATTATTAAATATATATAATAAGAACGTAGATTAGAATCCTAAAGTAATAATCTATAAATTTTTAATATATAAAGAATATCGTATCCTAGCTCGCGGCGTAAAGTACCTTAAATATTAATACCTAGCCTTATATATTAGAAAAAATTTCTAAAGTTATATATACCTAACCTTTATCTATTTACGATTAATAATTTTAAAATTATTAAAATTTCTATATATACGTCGAAATCTATTTAACCCTACGATATATTATTAAATATATTAATATTAACCTACTTCGTTACGCTTTATACTATATTATAATTCTTTTCTAGGCCGATATTATTAATACCCTAAAATATATATAGGCCCTACTTTATATATTTTATATAGTAGATTTACCGGTAGTAATAATAAGATTATAAAAGTATATATTAATAAATAGTTTTATAAACCTACGGGGAATAGTAGATATAAATTTTAAACTCGACCGCCTTCTTAAATTATTTAATAATAATCTTAAAATATTTTAATATAATCGGTCCTATTATTCTAAATATAATAATATATTATTTAAGAATTAAATTTTTAATAACCTATACTTTCTAAAGTTAAAGAGGATAGTAAAATTTATATTCGAAAAACCCTCCTCGGTTATATATCCGATTAAAAGCGTTACCGAGGATATTTAAAATATAACTCTTAACCTCGTTTATAGATTATTTATTTATTATATTAAATAAAATAAATTCTTTTTAAATCTAATTATTAATCTTTTTAATACCGAACTTAAGCGATTAAATAGGAATATATTAAAATATAACGAGCGGTATACCTAAGAGTATATATTATTAACGGATAACGAGTACGAGGATACTCTAGCGGCTAGGCTAAAAATTAAATTTAACTTTATATTAAAAAGTTTTATAATCCTGGCTTTTACCTTAAAGTCTTTAAATACTATATTTATTAATTAATTTAGTAATAAATCCGCGCGGCGCGGGTTTATTAACTAGTTTTAAAATCGCGTAGGGCGTTATTTATATTAATAAAATTAAAAGGGGGTTAGTTTTATTAGTTTATTTACTAATACCTCTTATAATAATTAGTATAATTATTATAATATCGTTAATTCCCTCTTTAATTTACTCGTTTTACTACGAGGGCTAGACTATAAAGCGTAATTTTTATTATTATATTATTTCTTAATAATATAATATTTATTATCTTTATATTAGGTCGTTTTCGATTTTATATTCCGAGGTTTATTAAATTAACTCTCCGTCGTATTAATTTTAATATAAGATTTATTTTTCGTAATAAATATATTTAATCGTTTAATTTTTATCTTACTAGTTATAATTCTACCTTTAATATATATTTTCTTAATTATTAATTTATATTTTACCTTAATTAACTAGTTATCCCTTCGTTTTTTAAATTTAATTTATTCTTTATTAAATAACGGATCTAGCCGCCGCTTTCTTTTAATATTATTATATATTATTTATATATCGAATATTTTATTTTAATTTAACTCTTTTTATCGTCCTTATTTTAAAATATTTAATATTTTAATATAATATAAATAAAAACTAGACTACGCGTTATTAATTTATTAATATATAGTTTATTTATTATAAATACTTTCTACCTACGTCGCTAAATCTCTTAAGATTTTATTAAGTATTATTAAGGACGTAAAGAAATATTAATATAAATTAACGAATTTCTTATTTAATTTTTAATATCGTTAAATTTAAAGTTTAAATATATATTATAAAATATTTAAATAAATTCTCGTCTACCGATTTATTTAACTCCGCGTAAATAATAATAAATATTTATAATTTTAAATTATAAACTAAATAATAAGGGAATAACTTCGTATAATTCGATATATTATATTCTATATTATTAAAAAAGGCGAGGCCGATATCGCGAATATAATTACTCCCGGGTATATTAAGGAGATTATATAAACTAAATATTATTCGAGCTCGTCGGTTAATATTTATATAATTTATATAAACTCTTCTCGGCCCCGATAAAGATTTTATTATTATATTATCGAGTAAAGTCGGTTTTATTAAAGATATATTACTTCTAGGGCCTATATACTAAAGTAGATATAATAAGATAAAATATATTTACCCTTAATTATAATATATCGCGCGATTTATATATTAATATACTTTCTAAATAAACGAAGGGAGTAATTATTAAATAACTCTTTTTATATTTAAATTATTAACCTCTAGCCTATAAATATCGGTTATAATAATAATATATAAAGATAAATCTTAGGTAGATAATAAACCGAAATATATTACGATATTTTATTTATTTCGAGTAGTTATCGCCGCGAAAAAAGATACGATTAACTTTATACCCTCGATCGGATATAATAATCGTCTTATTTATATATATATTAATTAATATATATTCTTAACCTAGATTATAGAATCTATAAAAATAATCGTCTTCGGAATATCCTAGGCGGTAGTAATCTACGACGGTAAAATATACTATAAATTAAATATATTATTAATAAGATTATAAATAGTATTAATTTAAATATATATCTTTAACCGATTAAACGGAGTCTTTATAATAATAATATCTTCCGAGAAAGTATATCGCTCTCGTATAATTTTAAATATTTCGATATTAAGCGTTATAAAGACCCCTAAAAGAGGGATATTAAACGGTAATTACTTTTAAAGAATATCTAGACTAAAGTATATTAATCGAAACTCTTTATATTTAATTATTAAATAAAGCTCGTCGATTATTAATAAATATAATTATAACGTAAAGTTAATATACCGTAATACATCGGTATTAAAATTACTCGAACTAGTAATTTTAGGACTCGTAAAGATTATTATTATTAACTATTTATTTATAAATCGTATTTAATTATTATACCGTAAATAAAATAGCCGGAGTATATCGTTATAATATTAACGGGTTTATTATTATCGTCGTTTAGAACGAAGGGTTAATAATTAAATATACGATTTAATTTCTCGTATTACTTTTCTAATAAAGTATTTAAAGATATAATAATTAATACCGCTTTAATAGGTAAAAATATTAATAATAAAGTTTAAAAAATAATACTTTTATTAAATCTAGTTTTCGTAATTAAGATTAAATCCGTTCTCTAGTTTAATAATATATTTAAAATATTATATTATTTCTCTTTAAACTCGATTTTAAAATAATATATCGTAACGCCTTCTATATACTCTCGATCTAAAGTCTTATATGGATTATTTATTTTTACTATAATAGGCGTAAACGCGAAATCATTTATTATATATAATATTATTATAATAAATATTAATTTTAATCTTAAATATATTTCGCGGAGGGTTTTATAACGAAGGAGACCTACCGATAATAAAGAATAAAAACTAACGATAAATAATTATTATTATAATAATAATCGAAACTCGAGTTATAATTAAGGATTTTTAAATAACTTATATTTATTTCGTTATATATACGATAAATAGTATTATAAATAATTATATTCGAAAGAGTATATATAAAAGTATTAGCGCGCGATTAATTTAAATTTTATTTTAAAATAATTAAATAACGATCGTATCGTAAAGTTAATTATTAATAAAAAAAAAGTTAACGGAAAAATTCATATAAGCGGCCCGCGAAAATAATACGAATTTAATAAAAATATAGGGTTTTACGCTTAGACCTACCGCCGTTTAATTACGAAGTTAATATTTTTAACTTGAAGGGGTTTAGTGAACGGGAGTTAACCCGAAGGGGTTTAACGGTGACTCGGTAAGTCTAAGAGATTAAAGTAAATATTCCTCGGACTATTAATTGAATTTAGTTATTGTATATTATATAATATAATCTAGTTACCTTAGTCCCTTAAATTTACCGAATTACTATTAAGTTCCTTCGGGTTAACTCCCGTTTATTAAACCCCTTCGGGTTAGAAATATTAACTTCGTAGTTAAACGACGGTAGGTTTAAGCGTAAAACCCTATATTTTTATTAAATTCGTATTATTTTCGCGGGCCGCCTATATAAATTTTTCCGTTAACTTTTTTCTTTATTAATAATTAACTT
>JAABUS010002393.1_pt1 | contig 35746 bp, 3 predicted proteins | sample 5560161 | NCBI WGS metagenome assembly JAABUS01 (sample SAMN10711885, study PRJNA513376) | rock metagenome | isolation source: Antarctica rocks | place: Antarctica: Victoria Land, Trio Nunatak nord | collected 2016-01-04 | reverse complement strand
TGGCCATGTATGCGCATATCTATGGGCCATGTATGCGCGTATCTATGGCAGCAGCAATGGCCATGTATGCGCATATCTATAGGCCATGTATACGCGTATCTATGGCAGCAGCAATGGCCATATATACGCATATCTATGGGCCATGTATGCGCGTATCTATGGCAGCAGCAATGGCCATGTATGCGCATATCTATGGCAGCAGTAATGGCCATAAATACGCATATCTATAGCAGCAGTAATGGCCATGTATACGTATATCTATAGGCCATATATGCGCGTATATCTATATAAATAAATAATCCTGAGCGACCTTAAGCGGGCCTAAGAATCCTAAATAACCCTAAGCGGGCCTAAGCGAGCCTAAGAATCCTAAATAATCTTAAGCGAGCCTAAGCGGGCCTAAGAATTCCTAATTAACTCTAAGTTATAATAGCGCTCGTAAGCGGGCCTGAGCGCTCCGAGTAAATTAGGATTCTCAGAGTCGCTTGCACTTTTATAGATATATTATATAGAGATTTATTATTATCTACGACGATAGTACTAATTATTTAAGTACTATATCTATTATAATAGTATATATATTAGTCTCGTTAATATTAATAATACTCTCTATTAACTCTTACTTTTTAATTTTATAGAGTTATCTCCGACTCCGTTAAAGATTATTTATAAATAACCTCCTTCCGAGCCTTAAAAACTCTTTAATTCCTAGATTTATTATCGATCCCTATAGATCCTATTTATCCTATCGATTTTAAAAGTTTATTATTATTACGCTAGGAGCGCCTAGAAAATATTTATATTTAGTTAAAAATAACTATTTAAGACGTTAATACTATTAATTATATTAAGAGTATTTAAAAGAGACTTATATCTAGTAGTAAACTAGTAATTTAGAGTTTTAACTTTATTAATTATATTATTTCCCCGTAATTATTTATTATTAATAGTCGTTATCTTTAGAGATAGATATTTATATAATAATTATAAATCCCGTTTTTAATAAAATAGTAAATCCTGTATCTAAATTATATTAAATTTATTCTAACTCGTTTAGTCTTTATTTAGTCTTCTAGTTTTACTTAATTATTCAAGTTTATTATTACTTTATATATATATATTTCCTTTATTTCTTTAATACTTTAGGGTTAATCCTATTATTTTCGATAATAATAATAATTATAATAGCGATTATTTAGACCCCGAAGACCCTTTATTAGAAGATTCTGATTTAGATACTAGTATTAAATTATTTAAATTATTAAATAATACTAAACTCTTTAACCTTAAAGCTAGAACCAGATTTAGAATATTTAAAATATTATTATCTTGCGGTTTATCCTCCGGTTTATCTTTAATATTATTATTCTTTAAATTACTTAATACTCTCCTACTCTCCTATTATAATAAATATAATAATATCGTCGATATCTACCGGTAGTCTCTTCTTTACGTCGATTATAGTCTTTAATACCCTAGAGTAGTACCCTAAATAACTCGAAAATATTATTGATTTCTCTATCTTTAATAATCTCCGGCTAAATAATCTAAGCCCTATAATTAATATAAAAATATATATAGTTATTCGAAATAAATTTAGATATACTAGCCTAGAATTATTAAAGATTTAATTTAATTAAACGAAATCTTAGACTATATAATAAAAAACTTTAAATTTCGAAGCTCTAGTATTTATATTAAATTAATATACTAACTATATACTATATCTTTAAGTAACGGTAGTATTAAGGATATAATCGACTATATTAAATAATTTTAATAAATAAATATTATAATTATTAATATTAAAGTATTATTTAAATTATTTTAAATATATTTAATCTAGCTTTACTTTATAAGGTTAACGGATCTCTATATTATATTCTAAATATTATATACGTAATTTTATATCCTTTACGGTACCGGTATATATACTTTTTTAAAGGAAGTAACCCTATTTACTATAAATAAAGAAAAACGAATATTTATATAAAAAACCTTAATTATAATAATTATAACTAAAGGTTAATTTTAATAAAGAGGAAATAAATCTATTAAACCTCGTAAAATATATAGTTTTTATAAAGAATTAAAAGAGAAGTATTAATACTCTAAAACTAAATATTTATATTTATATCCGGAATTAAAACCCGATAAATTTAGAACGGAAGTTTAAAAAGTAGTTTACTTAATTAGTAAAAAATAAAAACTAATTAAGATAAATAAGAATTATTTTATTTATTTTATATAGATAATTTAACCTATTTAGAAGAACCGCCTAACGATTATTTTATTCGGGGTATATTAATATTAATAACGACTACTTTAAAAATAGATATTTTTTATCTATATATTATTAATAGCGGATATACCCGAAGCTCGATTATAGATTAGTATAATTTTATCGATATACGACCTTATTCCGGCTTATAAATTAAAGGAATTAAAAACTATATATTTATTTTATATAATATTAAAACTATTAAACTCTAATATAATATTAATAATACTAAGCGTACCCTTTTTATATCGAGTATACTATATATGTTTAATATAAAGATAAATTTATTATTTATAATTTATCTTTCTTTTTAGATATAAAAGCGAAATTTAACCTCTTTAAATTAGGGGGCCGAATATTCGTTTAAAGCGCTATCTTTATAACTTATTATATATATAAATTATTTACTTTAGATTTATAACAATTATTAGTAACTCTAGATATTTATAACGTTCCTCGCGCCTTTACGATATAATATTAATAAACCCGTATAAGTTATATAAAGTAATAAAATATTATTAAATTACCTTTAGTCGCTTTAAGGGCCGATTTTATTTATAAATTTAATAATAATTATATATACGAAAGTTATATAATAGACCGCTAGTTATTAATTCTATATAAAGGTAAATATTAACCGAGAAAATCCTTATTAAATTTTATTTATAATAACTTAATTAACCCGTTAATTCTTATCGGGTTTAGAGTTTATAAGTACTTCGTAATATTAAAAAATAATAAAATTAAATACACCGAAATTAACTCCTTAATATTTAAAAGTTAAATATACGGGTTATTTAAATATTTTAAAATTAAAATTAAATATAACGACTAGAAGATCTATCGTTTACGTATTAAGAATAATAGCGAATATATTTTTAAAAAGTTTTAAAATTACTTAAAAGATAAAAGTATTATATACGAGTATATAATACCTAGAAATCTCTAGTAAAATAGTAAATCGGAGTATTTTAATTATATTATAATAGTTAAGTTTTATCTCTTATTTATTAACTTTAATTTATCGCGTAGTCTATAATTTAAATTTATTTAAATAATTATCTATTTTATCGTTTATAGATTTATTATTAAATTACTTCTTTCGCCGATTAAATATTCTCGGGCCTACGTCTTAATCTTTTTTATTTATATATTATCGGTTTAATAACCTATATTGGTAAATTTTAAAAGTAAATATTAATATACTCTAAACGTTATTAATTCTATTAGAAAGCCGTTTACGAGTTTATACTAAAACTTTATATTAAATACCGACCCGAGGTTTAGTAAAATTAGTAAATTAGGGGTCCCGGTAGGGTCCTATCAATAAATAGTACTTATTATTAATAGGTTTAGTAGGTTTAATAACTCGATAAATTATTAATAATATAAATATTAGACGAATAAACCCATTATATACCCTATAGTATATGTATTTATATACGTATTAGTACTGTTCTACCTACTCGCTAGGTTTTGAAACCGTTTAGAAACCGTTTATAAACCGTTTATAAACTATTTTCAACCCGTTTTTAAACGGTTTCTTAACCGTTAATCGACGGTTTCTTAACTAGATAGATACTAATTATACGACGGTTTTATAATTAATTAACGTCGATACTTCTCTTTTTAAAACTATTAACGGTTTATAGTTTTAGTTATAAAACGGTTTAAGAACAATTTAAAAACGGTTTAAAAATAATTCAATTCTCGTTTATCAACGGTATATAGACGGTAATTAAACGGTAGCGAAATATAAATAAAAATCTATAAAATATTCTCTAAGTCCTTTAATACTAGGCCTATATAAGACTAGTTTTATATATATATTTTTCGTAAAAAGTTCGAAAAAACACTTTTTAAAGTCTTAATATTAATATTTAATATAATATAAATTAAGCGAGTTTTCAGCCCTATAAGGAACTTTAAAAACTTTAAATATTTTATTAATAGGGTTATTATAAGTTTTTGAATAGTTAATAAACCGTTACTAAACTATTAATAAACTATTAAATAATAATTTTCAATATTGAGTAACTAGCTATTTTCTTCGAACGATTAGATAACCGTTTTCTAATTAGTATTCAAAATATCGACGGTTTTAATAGGTTTTAAGCGGTATATTAACCGTTTTTTACTTATGAATATATTATTCAAAACTTAATACCGTTAAAATACCGTAAGAAAACTAGATTAATACGGTTAAATAACGAGATTAAAACTTATTAGAGGGTCTATATTATATACGCTATAGTATAGGTTATAGTATACCCTATAGTATATCCTATAGTATACGTAATAGCGTACGCAGCTTGCGTATACCATTAAATAGTATACGAATAGTATACGTAGAGTTATTTTAAATAGTATACGATATACGCCCCCCGTAGTAGTCTCTAAAATATTAGACGAAAGCCCCCTATAGTATACGTAATTATAGTATATACTAAGGTATACGCCAAGGTATGCGCTATAGTATACGATATACTATAGTATTTATATATATATTTTCCTCGGATATACCCGGGTAACGCCCTCGTAAGAACTTTTATTAAAACTTATTATTCCGGGCCCGGTAGGTCGCTAGCGTTAATAATTATTATTAAAAATTACTATTATTAATAATATTAATTATAGAACTTTATTTATTTTAATCTTATTATAGAGTTAAATTATTATTAATATATTAACGATATATATAAATTACTAAAGTTATTAATCCGGCTAAAATTAACCTAGAGTTATTGAATTTATTAAAAATAACCTACCTAGACCCCTAATTTACTAAATTTATTAATAGGACGTTAGTAGTTTTATTTATAAATTAAGGCTACTAATAGCGTCTTATTAATAACTTTTATTTAGAAAAGTTATTAATAGGACGTTGCTAGCCCTATCCGCGCGGGCGGTAACTCTAATTTTAGTAGGAGTTTTTGAGATTTATTAATATAGACTCTAAATCGGAAAAAAAAAACTTCTCGATAAAAATATATAGTACTTTCTTATAAAATATAAAGAGAATTATATCTTTGGGCTATAAAACTTAATAATACGGAAAATCATTTATTTAAATTTTTAATATATTTAAGAAAAGCGCCCTCGATATATTTTTAATTAAAATAACAATTTATTAACTCCTAATCTCTTTATTAAATACTAATAATATATAACTTTAAAGAAGAAGTAGAACGAATCTACTATTATTAATATTATTTAAAATAATAAAGCGCTTATATTTATACTTTTTAATATCTTTAATACTCCGTTATTTTCTATTTCTTCTAGTACTCTTTTTAGTACTCTCTCTTTTAATAATATACTAGCCGGTAACTCCCTAACTATAACTATATAAATCGAATTAATTAATCGAGTTATTAGGGAATATCTTAATCTCGATTTACTAGAATATTAAAAGTTATTATCATTAGATTTATTTAGCTCATTCGTATTATTTTTTTAAATTATTAATAATAAACCCTATAAACCTAGAGTTTATACCGAGGTTATTCGGGGTAATCGTAAAACCGAATAATAATTAATAATTAAAAATAAATTAAAATTATTTATTTAAAATAATATATAGTCGCTAGTTAACTTCTTTTATTAGAAAATAAATATTTACTTTTAAATAGGGCCTAAAAGTAGAGGAGAGTCTACGATATAAAATATACTAAATAGTATAAGGTTTCGAATAATATAAAAATAATAAGTAGTTAATATAATAATATATAATATAAAAGATATTAATTATTCTATAGAGGATTTGGCTTTAATATACTAGAATTCTAATATTACTCTAGTTTTAATAAAGCTAGCGATAGGGCTTAGCCCGCCGTTTTAATAAATATTTATAATAATACTCTTATTAAAGTCTACCCCGTAATAAATCGCCTTTTTTAAAAGAAAGAAGTCAACGCCCTTATTAATATACTTATATAGGGTATCGTAAATAATAACGTAAATAACGTCTATATATAAAAGTAAATAAATAAGAAATATATATTCTAAATTATCGATTAATTACGGGTAGGCCCGTAAAGTTTTAAAGTTTAATATAGAGTCGTAAAATTTAATATTAAAATCGCGATAGCGAGATAAGACGATAGGGGGGTATAGAGATAACGTAAGTAATTAATAATAAAAACTATAGTATTAATAATATAGGGGCGTATATATATAATATTATAAAAGTATTAATACTAAAGACCTAGGGCCCTGAGTATATATTAGAAAAGTAAAGTCTTAGCGTAAATCTAACTAGTTAGGGAAAGTCGTTTAATAGTATTTTCAAAATTATAATTATTCTAGCGCGGAGCTAGTCCCGATTCGACTAAATAGTTATATAATTAATATATTATCCGAAGCTCTTTCCTTTATAAATATACTATTTAGTTAAAAAGTAATAATAATAAAGAGTATATACTTAAGTCTATATAAAGAAGTATATAGGTAATATACTATTAAGATATTCGGGTTATATAACTCTACGTGCGACTAGGCGAATAATTTAAGATTATTAAAGAGTAGTTTTACTAGTTCTCGGTATAGTACTCCCTTAATATTATTATAGTACCCGTACTCTAAATAGAGCTCGATAGGTAGATTTAATATAATAGTTATCTCCTAATAAAGATAAATAAAGGGCGATAATATAAAAGAGAAATATAATTATATTTTTAGAGTTATCGACCCTAGAAGAAGAATTTAGTTTAATATTTAACCTATTATTTATAATCCTTAATAAATTCGTCCGCGAAAACCTTTTTAATAATTATTTAATAGTTTTATATAGATCTCTAGTCTTTCTAGAATAAAAGATATTCGGTAGTATAATCTTTCCCCTTTTTAATAACGCGGTTATTAAGGATATACTCTAGTTTTTATTCTAACTTTAAGTCGTCTCGCTCGGTTTCTATTATTCTAGGGTTAATAGGTCGTGGACGCTTAAAAGGGTCTTAATCTAATAATAGATATTACTCTAGTTATATTATTAAAAATATATTATAAATCCTTTAATTTTCCGGGATATTAAGGCGGTATACAAGTCTATTAATATAATTAAAAACCTTGAATAGACTAATTATTTATTAACTATATTTACGACTAGTAAGTTTATTTACCGAAATATTATAATCTTTATATAGGTATAGTAAGGCCTAGTCCTCTTTATAGAAATACTAGAAATAATAAATACGATTATAATTCTCCTTATTATATATTTAAGTAAAGGTAATTATATCCGAAGTTTAAATATATATTAATTTCTTTAATAAAATATTATTCTCCTAATTTCTTAGGTCTAATATATTATTAATAGTAAAACCGAAAACTACTTTATTTAGGGTATAATTAATAGGCTAGGAAAATATATTATTATATTATATAGTTATAAAAGATAGTACCTCTTCCTAGGCTTTAAGATTTTATAAAGTAGCGATCTAGAATCGTAATATAATTTTAATAATTATTTAATTTATATACTTATTTAATTTATCCGTTTATAAATAATAGGCGGTGGAAAATATTAAATTTACTTTAAACTTATTAAATAAAACCTTCTATAAGGTATTTATAAATTTACGGTCGCGATCGGAAAGAATAATCTTCGGAATACTCTAGTCCACTAAATATAAATATAAAAGTATATATATTTATTACTCTATATTCTATATTAATTTTCCTAGAATCGCGGTTACTTTTCGGGAAAATTTATATATAATAATTATAATATTATCGAATCCTTCCTACGAAAGGGGTAAGGTTAGGATAGAATCGATAAAAATTATATAAAAAGGAGAGGGCGGTATAAGAATAAACTATAATACTTTATAAAGTTTATACCTAAGAGTACCGAATAATTAATATTATAAATAATATCGTAAATACTCCCCTAACTTCTTATTTAGTTTATATATATATTAGTATTTAGTTATTATTTTATAGTATTTATATCTTCCTATATATAAGTTAGAATATATAATATTAAATAAAGCTTTAATATATAAAGAAGGTATATATAAGCGCTCTAGTATATATACGCGATTAATAGTTAAATTATTAATATATTATATTAAATCGTTATCCCTCTTTGAAAAAGAAAGATTTACGACGTCCTCGCCGGTTTCTATATTATAGTTAAATATATAATTTATTTTAGTCTAAAAGTCGTTATTCTAGTATCTTTAAAATAATTCTTATTTAAATTAAGTATTTATTTCTATTAGTATATAGACTTTATATATATATACCTAGAGTATATCTAGCTCGCCTTTAGAAAAGTCTTTAATTACGTTCTTCTACTATAATCGGGATAGAGTATCTAGTACTATATATTTAATACTAGATTTATAATAAATCTTTATATTTTAAAAATACTAAATATAATTTAAGGCTCGTACGATACGTAATTTAGTTTTTATTATAAATAAAATAATTACTTTAAGGGAACTCTCATATCACGTAACGATAGTTTAACTTTCTATTAACTTATATATAGTAATTAGTAAAAATAGTCTATTAGTATATAATTAAGAAGTTTTTACTCTACTATTAATAGATTAGTAACTTGGTATTAATATTAGATTATTTTACTATTTGGTTTAAATTCTTTTAAATCTAGTCTTGATTTATAAAGAGTAGTTATAATCGATAATAGATTTAATCTATATTAAGAAGTAGTTAATAGGCTATTAATAATATTTCTATATACTATTAATAATTATATCTATTAGTATACTATCTTCAAGTAAATTAATTTAATAGTAGTAGAATAAATTACTATTATAGTCTCAGTAATACTATAGTAATAAGAGTAGGAATCCTCGGTACTCTTTAGTAAATACGATATAAGAGAGGGTATTAGTATTCAGTAGTAAATAATTAGTAGTATACTTTAAATTAAATATCTTTAGTAGTAGAAAACATTACGCTCTCGTAGTATATTTCTATAATTATACTATTAGAGTTATATCTTTAACACTATAAAATTAAGTATATAAACTCTTAATAATAAGACTTTATTAAATATCTTTTATAATATTCTATTTTAGTAAACTATTATTATACTAAATTATAATTCTATAATTTTAATATATTATCGAAGTAGTCTTTAAACCTATTATTATATAATTAATTCCACGACTATATTTACTCTAATTTTGTACTCTTTCTTTTAGAACTCTCTAATACTATATATTAATAATAAACCTAAACACTAGACTATTAATAATAATAAAGAGTAGATCGTAAAAGAGATAATTCACTATTAATTAAAATTTACTATATTGGGTATTATATAAATATAATATAGGAAGTATTAAAAGTAAATATTAGAAATAAATCTTAACTATATATAAATAAATACTAAAAGGGTATTAAAGCTCAGAATTATATATATATATAAAAGTATTATCTACTCCGTAAATATCTAAAAGCGCTAGGCTAGATATTTATATAAATTAAAAGTATAAAATTATATAGTTAGTTAATGAGATCGCGAAGGTTTCTTTACTCTTTAAGTAAATAACGTCTTTATAGAAGAAAGTAGTAAAAAGAGTAATAATATACCGGCGAAGAAATACTCCTTATTTTTATAGTAGATTATAAAACTACCGAGGGTAGCGCTAGTGAATTTTTTTTTCTTTTTTTTTTGCGCTGCGGGTTTAGCGGGGTTAAAATTATAAAATAATTATATAACGATAACTAGCGCTGCGATATATATAAAAAATAGATATCTTAGTAATCCTAGGCTGGCCCTACTAGGGTAAGTTTACTATAACTTAAACGCAGCGTTAGTATTTAATATAAATATCGTAATAGTATTAATATATATATCTTATATGTAGGAGTAGGAATAGGTTATATCAGAAGCAAGAATAAGATATATATGGGGGTAAGAATAGGCCATACATGGGAGCAAGAATGAGCCATACATGGAAGCAAGAATGAGCTACGTATAGAAGCATGAATAGGCCATACATGGAAGCAAGAATGAGCCATATATGAGAGTAAGAATGGGCTATATATGGGAGCAAGAATGAGCCATACATGGAAGTAAGAATGAGCTACATATAGAAGCATGAATGGGCCATACATGAGAGCAAGAATGAGCCATTTATTTCAATAGGAATAGGCTATATATGGCCAATTGCTGGCCCCATACATAGCCTACATACTGTGTTACTTATTACTACTTCCATATATAGCCTATTCATGCTTCTATATATAGCTCATTCTTGCTTCTATATATGGCCCATTCTTGCTCCTATATGTAGCTCATTCTTGCTTCCATGTATGGCCTATGTATGCTTCCATGTATGGCCCATTCTTGCTCCCATGTATGGCCTATTCATGCTTCTATGTATGGCCTATTCTTGCTCCCATATGTAGCTCATTCTTGCTTCCATGTATGGCCTATTCATGCTTCCATGTATGGCCCATTCTTGCTCCCATATGTAGCTCATTCTTGCTTCCATGTATGGCCTATGCATGCTTCCATATATGGCCCATTCTTGCTCCCATGTATGGCCTATTCATGCTTCCATGTATGGCCTATTCTTGCTTCCATGTATGGCCTATTCTTGCTCCCATATGTAGCTCATTCTCACTTCCATATATGGCCTATTCTTGCTCCCGAAAATAAGGTTTTTAGCCCGATACACATCAGCTATTAACGCTACGTTTACGCTGTAATAAGCTGGTTTCTATAGCCTTATTCTAGGCCTATTATAATATCTACTTTTTATATATATCGCAGCGTTGGCTATCGTTATATAGTCGTCTAAAACTTGACGATTTTGACCCCGCCAAGCCCGCAGCGTAAAAAAAAAAAAAAAAAAAAAAAACCCCCACTAGCGCCAGCCTCGGTGTTTTGCAATCTACTATATTTAGATAAGGTACTGAATCCGTAATTACCTCCCTACTTCGTTGGCGGCTCTTTAACTCTACGTATACTAACTTCTTTAAAGAATATTAATATTTAGTTATCTTTCTTATTTTATTTTATTAAATTATTAATTTATTTCGAGTATAATTAAATTTAGCGAGTATATTCGGATTCTTTTTTTAATCGAGATATAGTTTAACTCTTACTACTAGTATTATAAAAATAACTAGTAATATAATTAGCGATAATAACTAGATAATTAAAAAATAATATAAATATTTAAGATAATAATACTAATATTTATCTTTATTAGTCTCTATAATATCTATATATTACTATACGAAATCAAAAACGTAGTCGAATATAAAAGGAGAATAGTATATCTTTAAAAGATTAATTAAGGTTCTAGGATTATTATATTATTTAAATATATTTATAATATTTTTCTTAATCCACTTTTTTATATTATCTTTAAAGGTATTAATAATAAATAATAATAAACTATAAATAGAGAAGAACTTATAATTTATTAATTTATTAATCGAGACTTCTAATTACTCGTATTCTAGGATAAATAGGATATAAAAGTAATTTATTCCTATTCTTTAATACCTAGGTTATCGCTCTAGATTTACTTTATTAATCGCTTAAATAACTAGGTATTAAAACGGTATAGTATTTATAGATATTATTACTTTTATAATTCTATAAGGGTAGCTTTAATATTTATAATATATTTAGAGATATTATTCTCGATATCTATAATAATTCTATTAACTCGATTCTCCTAGGTCTTTGATTTTATTTTCGACTTCGATATTTTAATTATAGCCGTTATCCGTAATATATTATTTAACTCCGAGTTATAATTACCTTCGAATTCTTTAATTTTATTCTTATTATAATTTAATACCGACTTTAATTATTAATAACGAAGTTATCTACCTTATTATTATTATTTAGATATTATAGTCTAGTTTTAATTTTATTAGAATTAAATTTATCTACTTTATTAGTTTTTATTATCGTAAAACTCTATAAAATAAATTAGTACTAAATATATATAGGATATCGTATATAGGGTATTATAGGTAGAGGAAGTTTATAATATTATTTATTTTAAGACCTTTAGCTCCTAATCTTAACCGACTATTTATTTAACTTATAATTTAATTTACACTATAACGCCGAGATAATTATAGATTAAATATAGGTATCCCGTCTAGTATCTTTCGTTTCTTATTAAATTAAGATTCTAATATTACTTTTATAAAGTATAAAGTCTTAGACTAACTTTTGAATAACTAGTTTTAAATAGGCTTCTTCTTTATAAACCTCTTATTATTAATTATAATTATATAAAGATAATATATAATATGAGCTTAATTATTATATAGAGTTTCGATAAAAGACCTAGTATAAATATAAAATACGGGGAGTAAAGAAGTTAAATTAACCTTAACTCTATAAAATTAACTTTATCGAATTTAATATTTTTCTTAATTATTAGCCATAGCTAGCGAGCTAGTATCGTTCAAATATAAATTATCTATAACGTAGTCTCTAGGACTTATACTCTTATATTATATTTAAAAATATTATATATTAAGCCTCGAATAAATACTAGCTAGCCTTATACTATAAATTTAATAAATTTAATAATATATACTAAAGTTAGTAATATAGTAGTCTCTCTATTATCTCTCTAAATTATTATAACCTAGCTCCGTATAGTCGGCTATATAAAATAAATAGAAAGGAGGGTATCTCCTCTACTTTTATAATAAGCGGTTAATTATAAATATTTAGGTATAATATAAAAGATTCTTTAAGAATACGATTATATATATTATCTTTCTAAAGAAACTAGGGAAGTTAGAATAATATAATTTAAATAACTAAATATTTTGCGATAAAGGTAAAATAATCGATAATAATTATCTAACGATATTTTATTTATATATTTCTATACTCGGATTATTAGATACTAATACTTGATACTATAAAGTTATTCCTCAATTTATTCCTATTATACCTCGCGGACCTATTCGTTAGCCTTAGTAACTAGGATACTATAATAACTTATTAACTAATATAAACTCCTAATAAATTCGAATTATGAAAAGTACTAAAAGAGCGCGTTTTAAATAAGATATTAAAGATCTACCTAAATAATTAATACTTAATAAAGAAATATTATTAATTTTCCTTAACCAAGATATAATTAATAAGCGCTCTATAATTCTCGACGATATTATAAAATTAAATTAATAGGTAAGTTTATACCTTTATAATTAATTAATTCGATTCGCTAATTTTCCTAAAGTATTATCGGCGTTAGTAATTCTTTATTCGATTTTATCAATAATATAGAAGACTTTAATCTTATATATAAGTTTCTTAATTATTAAAATAACGGTAATAATAAGCTCGTGCCTTTAGAAATACTAAAAATCCCACTATTACTTAAGCCGCTTATCTAGGACTTTATTAATAATTTTAATAAACAAACTTTACCGTCTAATAATATTAATAACTTTAATATACTTCTATTATCGCGTCGCTCTTCTACTATAGATTTTTCTAAGAAGATATTATATATAAAAGCGAACTTTAAGCCAAATAAATTTAATATAATCTTTAACTTATAGTACTAGGTATTAGAGATTATAAAATATAATTATTAAAGTCTCCTCGAAGTTTTCGCGATTATTAATAATATTAAATATTTAAAATAACTGCCCCGTATAGTCTTAATTATTAAAAAGTATATTATTAAATAACTACTACGGATCTAGTTATAGAAATAAGAGTTATTTATTAACGTAAAGTATCTATTAACCTAAGGACTATAAAATTAAAATATAAATAAACTCTCTATAAAAACTCTTTATTTCTTCGATCCTATAAACTTATTTAAGATCGCGTTATTATCGGATACTATTACAATTAAGATATATAGAGGTATAACTCACTTTATCGATATATTATTAAAATTATTTTATTCCTATACCTAAGCCTATTCTATTCGAGTTTATTCTAATAAATATATTATAGTTAGTAATAATTCTATTATTATCTTTCCGTTAGATTACGTTTATTATATTTATAATAAAGAGAAATATAGCTATTATAGCTCTAAACTTAAATATCTCGATTATATCTTCGCGGTCGGGAAAGACTATATTAGTATAATTATAAATACTAAAAAAGATATAATTTAATTCGTAGTAAATCCCCTAGTTAGTATCTCTAAATTCAAATTTATAAATAACGACTACCCACTTATATCTAGTATTAGAAACGATAAATACTTTTAGTAAATAAAGTATTTAAAAGACTCTACTAAGAATAAATTATATTATTTAAAAAGAATATTTATTTTAACTATAAATACTAAGGCCCCGATTAAATAAAAAAGAATTAATTAATTAAATATAGCGAGCGATTTATTATACGAAATATTTATAACTATAAAGATAAATCGATACGCGTATTATAATTATTATTAGTTTATAGAGGCTAGTTAGAGTTAATTACCTATAAATATTAATATTTTATTTAATTATTTAAAGGCGTTTATATTTTAATACCCTTATTTAATTTTATTAATATATTCGGCCTCTTTCAAAATATATATAGATCGATCTTAGAGATTTATATAACTATAGTAGATATATTTTAGCGAGAGCGAAAATACCGCGCTAATATTCTATTATTATATATCTATAAAAGTGCAAGCGACTCTGAGAATCCTAATTTGCTCGGAGCGTTTAGGCCCGCTCGCGAGCGCTAAAATAGCTTAGATTTAATCCGCTCAGGCTCGCTTAGGCTCGCTTAGGGTTATTTAGGATTCTCAGGCTCGCTCAGGCCCGCTCAGGGCCGCTCAGGATTATTTATTTATATGGCTATTACTACTGCTATAGATATACGCGCATACATGGCCATTGCTGCTGCCATAGATATGCGCATACATGGCCATTGCTGCTGCCATAGATATGCGCATACATGGCCATTGCTGTTGCCATAGATATGTGCATACATGGCCTATAGATATGCGCATTCATGGCCATTGCTGCTGCCATAGATATGCGCATACATGGCCCATAGATATGCGCATTCATGGCCATTGCTGCTGCCATAGATATGCGCATACATGGCCCATAGATATGCGCATACATGGCCATTCTTGCCCCCATAGATGCGCGTATACCCCTATTTATGGCCTATACATATGCGTATATATAATGTTCTATGATCGCCCTTATCGACGGTAGCGACCCCCCGGAACCACCCCCAACGCCAGTAACTTTTAATTCCCGGATTCGATCGATTCGCGCGAAATCTACGCGGGGGTAACGCCTGGGCTATACGACTCCGGATATATAGCGACGTTTTCCCAGGTGTAATTATACGGTGCGGTGCGACAGCGATAGGACCTTGGCCATGAATGGAATGGGGCTATAGCCATGAATGGAATAGGGCCATGGCCATGAATGGAATGGGGCCATAGCCATAAGTAGAATGCGCCATGGCCATGAATGGAATACGCTATGGCCATGAATGGAATAGGGCCAGGGCCATAAGTAGGGCCATATATAGGGGCCATATTAGTGGCGCATTCTAAATTTAGGTATTCTTACGAGCCAAAAATATTCTTAGGAGCGCTTACGGGCATTAATAGCGCTCGAGAGTCAAGATATAGTATCACCCCGTTTAACCAAGTTTAACCGGCTTATATACGTTTATAGCGCTTAAAGCCTACTCTATACTTTTATAGATATACCTAGGCCCTTATATAGTTAAATTTTAAAATATAATTAAGATTCTAGAGCCTAACTTATCTATATTTAAAAAAAGTATATTTATAAATATTAACGGTATATAGACTTAGTTATATATATTTACTCTAGTATATATCGGTGATATGAAATAATAGTAGGAGAATTCGAGATTTAATAGTATCCTATTTAATTATAAATATAATAAATACTTAATTATAAAAGTATAGAAAAAGGACCTTATATTTAATATAACTTTAAATATATATTATTATTATATAATTATTCGAGAGTATATTCGGGCGGGTATTTTATCCCGCGGTATTATATATCTAAAAAGATTAAATATAGCGGTAGAGTAACTACCTTTAATTGATATCTTATTAATATTAAATATTATTAGATCGAGGCCGATAAATACCGTATACTCGGAGTTCGCTAGTATTATAAAGTAAACGTAGTATTATTTTATCGATACTATTTTAACCGACGAAGGTAAAACTATATATACGACCGAGTTTAAATATTTCTTATTTCTATTTAATTAAAGTCGCCTATAATTACCTATAAAATATCTATAAAGTTATTATATATAGGAATCCGTTAAGCTCTCGATAATTACTTTTATTCTTCTTTATATTTAATTATAAAATAAATAGATTTAATTATTATATATTAAAGTTATTAAGAATACGATAGTCCCTATTTATAAACTCCGTATTATTAATTATATCGTCTACTACTATATATTAATAATTTATTCGAATATAATAATACTCTCTTTAGATATAACGTTAACCTAAAGGGATTAATTATATATCGTTATAATTAAGGCGCGAAAAGCGTTTTAAAGATTATTTTAATATATAGCGCTAGTATTATTATCGAATTTTAAGAAAGGCGAAACCTTAATCTCTTCTCGTATAATATCGCTAAATATTTTTTTAGATATTATTTTAAATACTAGTATAAACTATAAATATAGCGAGTTATATTAATTAGAGAGAACTAAATATAAGGCCTTAAAAAAGATATTTAATATACCTAAAAATAAGATTTTAAAAAAGGCTCGAGTGTATCGTAACTTTATAAATCGGCTAAATATTTATACTAGTCTATATTTTAAGGATATCGCCTTTAAGTATATAATATTAAATAATTTAATTACCTTTTCTAGTAAAAATAAATATAGATTTATATTCGAATTAATTTTTTAACTATTTTATTAATATATATTAAACGATTTAAAGCCGATATCTTATATATTAATTATCGCGATATTATTAAAGTATTTATAGTTAAAGAATATCGGTAAGTCCGGAAAAATAATTCTATAAAATCGCTACTTAATCGGTATAAAATACGTATTTTGCGTATTTCGCAGGTTATTAATAAGCGAAATATAGCGTAGTAGAATATAATTAAATTTAATTTATCTCAGCTATATCTAAATTATATAAATAATAACGTATTACTATATAAATAGTAGTAGGGATAATCGAAGTATTAAGAGCGCGTTTCCCTAGATCTAGGTTAGATTTAGGCTAGATCTAGGTTAAAACTAAACCTAGATTTAAACGGTATCTTTAACTTCCTTATAAATATTATAGGTATACTCGGTAATATATTCGTAAATTAATATTCTTTTTCCGTTATTATTTTAAAGATTTTTATTAGTAGCCCTTAATTCCCGGGGCCCCGTATCGATCGTAAATCTAAAAGGAGATTAAGGAATATATAGTTAAATACCGCGTTAGATAACGGTAGATATAATTAAAGTATTAAGAGCGTAGGCCTTTAGTAGCGAGTTTAGAGATTAGGTAGAATCTAGGTTAAATTTAAAAGATATTTAAATTAAATCTAGGCCTAGATCTAGGCTAGATATAATACTCGGTTTTTTATTATCGTATTAAATATAATAGAATAGAGGATTAGAATCGTAAACGATAATAATATATTATAGTAAATATTATTATATATAAAATTATATAGAGGAGTAATAGGCTTCCTAGCTCCTACTTAAGCCTAAATATCTAGTAGTTTAGAAATATAAAAACGCTTTACTAAAATAATTAAATACTATATCCATAACTACTCTAACCGCGCTTTTATTTAATGTATATATTATCTTTTTAAATCGCCTTTATACCTTCCCTAGTATTATTACTAGCCGTAGTATTATTAATATTCTAAATATTATTACTATATTTAAGATTATTACCTCCGTTAACGCCTTTCATACCCTCCGCGTTCGCTATATTTATAGTCTTAAATATATTTATTTTAAAATCCGCTTTTAACTTCCGCTTCCCCTCCACGTACTCCCTAATTCCGGTATTAGTATATAATATATACTAAAATATTTCCTTTAATTAGGTTATTTAATATATTTTCTTCGGTATTTATTTATATAACCCGATAGAGTAGAGGGGCTTATAAAATAATTATAATTATATATATAAAATTTAAGCCTACGCCTATCTACCGCGTAAATCTAATTAGAAAATTAGATATATTATTCTCTACTAGTTTACGATTATAATTAGTCTTTCGTATTAATATATATATAATTACGACCCTCGCCTTATCGGTCCCGAAGAATATTCGTATTTTAGGTTTAAACTCCTCTCGGATATACTATAATAAAGAAAAGTTAGTATTAAATATTATATCTGGAAAAAAGAATACTATATTTAATATATTAAAAGAAGCGAGTTTAGGCTTTTTTATACTAGAGATTTTAAAAAAGGGAAGGATTTACCTATTCTATTATTAAAATTATCTCGATAAATAAAGATATAATTAATATATTTACCTCTTTATATTTCTTGAAAATAGAGGCGATAACCTTAAGTTTAGGGGATATCTTTTTAAGTATTATATAGTCCCTATTTAGGATATAATCTTTTTATATCCGATTATTATTTTTATTTATACTAGAGGCCGCGGCCGTATCGTTAATCTATTTCTTATTAAGAGTTTTAGAGGAGATAGCGAGGGTAAGTAAAAATCTATATAATCGGAGAACCCGTAGTATAATAAGTATTATATTAGAATAAACCAAAATCAAATATTAAAGACGTTAATATAGGAAAGAGGTATTATAGTCCTAATATTCCTCCGGTAGTTTTACCGCTATTAGAGTCTTTCTAGTATAATAGTTTTCTAATTAATAATAATAGACCTGAATCGCGGCTAGAGTCCTAGTAGGTAAATAACCGTAAAGTCTTTTTAATAAAACTTCTTAAGCGTTATAAGATATATCTAATTTAATTACTCTTTTTATATCGCAGTATCGAGGTATAAAGGAGTACGTTAGCGAGGATATTTATTACTTTAATAAATCTCTCCTATACCCTAGTTTTCTTATATATCGGGTAGTAGTACTCGTAGACTTTTCTAGATTAATAAGTCCGAAGTATTAATAACCGAATTAGTAATTATTCTAGTAAGTATTTTCTATAGTAGTCCGAGGGGCTATAATATTCTTTAGGTTTTAATTAATAATCGTTCTAAATATAGTTATAAAATAGAAATTATATTTAAGGCGAGTCTTCTTTATCTTTTAAAGAGGATAATATAAATCTTTATTTAAATTTCTTACTCTATTATATTCGCCTACGATCCCGAAGCTATATTAGAAATAATAGATTACTTCCTCTATAGTCTCTTTTTTCGTTTATTTTATATAGGGATATTTATATTCTTCGTTAAAGACTTTATTAAAGACTAACTATATTTACCGTATAGTAATTATATATAGCGATATATTTACTGCGCTCGGGGAATTATACTATATAGGGTTAATACTTTTTTATTTCTAAATTATATTACTTTAGGGTTTTTTTTATTATATACCGTCGCTAAGCTCTTCGTCGCTCTTTTATTTATAATATAATCGTATTTTTATTATTATATTAGTAACTACGAGCTGTACCTTTAGGTTTTTAAGGTCGATTACCGATTTTAATTTACTAACCTAAATACCGAGATCGGGCGGCGGGATAAGGAATAGTTTAGGCTCGTTAATTAATATAATATAAATAACCTCTAAGCCCGGTAAATATGGATATTCGTAGAATTATTAATTCGTAGGATATTTAGAGCCCGTAGGAGTATTTTTACGATAGTATTAAGGCTTTATTAATTACTTTTTTTATTTATATTAAATCTCTACTTATTTCCGGTATAAATAGCGATAGAATACGGTAGCGCCTATAACTTTATAAATCTTTATATAATTAGAATTAGTTAGGGAGCTTAATAGATAAAATTATAAACTTTATATTTTCTATATTTATTTATATAGTCTAGACGAATATTATAGTATCCTAAATCTTCTTCGTTATTTAGTATAATTATAAATATATAGAGTTATTATTAGTAATAACTTAACTTTAGTATTCTAGGAATCGTTATTATACTATTACCGCGAGAATTATTAGGGTAGGCGATTTTCGCGAATATAATAACGCGTTCCTATATATTATCGTAAATATATTTGTATAAATAGTTATTATTAAGTTTTTTAAAGTTAAGAAGGTAATTAATAAATATAATACTACTAAAGAAGATATCGATTAATTATTATTTATATATTATAGTTAACTTTACCTTCTTTTCTTTAACCCCGTTATTATCTTTATTATTATTAATAATTAGTTCGGAGGATTCTTTAAATACGAATTTATTCTTTTAATTTAATTATTTAGAGGACTCCTTTAAAGATTTAAGGGATTCGCGAGGCTTCTTAAATAAAAGTTTCTTTAAAGGTTATTTCTACGGTAATAATAATAAATTATTTTTATTATTATTAGAGCTTAAGAGCTTCGTCCGGCTCTTTAACCTTTTTATTATCGGTAAATAAATTAAATCTTAGTAAAAGGTACTAAGAGAAGGGCGATATTTTGAAATTATAGAGAAGAGAGGTTAGTCTCGAAGTAAAGAAAACGGGAAATAATAAATAGATACGAATATACTTTCGGTATTAATTTTTATAGTAACTCCTTTTTTTCGAGCTCCTTCGGGCGCGATAATAGGTTTTTATTTATAATATATTAAATACCTAGAAGAGGGAAGAACGGAGGAGGAAAGAAATAAATTTAAGATTCTAATAAAAATAAGTCTATCTCTTAAATTAAATTTATATTAGAGGATAAGAGATATAGTTAATTAAAGTTATTATTTATAATAAATTTACTTTTTACTAAGTTTATACCCCGGTCCTAGAAATATTAAATATTATTCTATAGGTCTTTATCTTTTAAAATATTTATATAATACGCGTCCTCCTCCGTTATATAAAAGAGATAATCGAGTATCGAGTTCGTTATAAAATAACGAGTTATTTAATATCCCTAAAGTAACGCGAATCGTAAATAAATTATATTAAATTCTTCGTCCGGTGGATACGCGGAGATTATTAAAAACCGGATCTTATATATAAAATTCCGTAATATAAATTAGTTTAATATATAGTCGATCTTAAAGGTTTAAAAAGGCCGAAAAGAGGAAAGATTATAAACGGTATTAATTTTTTATTTAAGAAGAGTATCGTTCGAGCCGGTTACTATTATTATTTAACTTTATAAATTAGGAGGTAGTACGTTATTAAAGTTATTTTTAATTTTAATTATTTAACTAAAGTCCCCTTAATATATAATAATATTAATATATATTTATTCGCCGAAGCCTAGATAGTCTTAAACCTCGATTTACTCTTTAAAATTAAATATTAAATATTTACCTTATTAGGTTCTTTCTACTCTAAGTACGTCTTTATAATTCCGCTAGTATTTAAATATATTTCTTAGATAACGATATTTATTAATAAACTCTTTAACTCGTGGTAGTATATCGCTAATATTCGTATTATAAATTAATACGGGTATTCTTCTAATATCTCGGATAATCTAGTTGGCTTTAAATGGCTTCGTATCGTATTTAAATAATACGCGCCGAGGCCGTAGCGCGATAATAATAATAAATAAATAAATTTAATAATGATTATAAAGTAAAGAGGGTATAATGATTCGTATAATTTAGATAACTAGTTATAATAAGGTATAATAGATTTTATAATAAATTAAGTTAGATCTAGCCTAATATATCGTAAATATCGGGCGATATTTAAATAAGATTATTAAAAGGATAAAATAATAAAATAATAAATAAAGAGGTCTTTAGGTTATTATATACGAGTATATTTAAAGAAATCGTCTTTAGAAAGACGGTTAATACTTAATATTTAAACCTATATATTAACCGCCTATATTACTATAATTTTATATAATATAATTATTAAACCGTACTAGAAATAGCCTAGAGCACGGTTTATAGTATAATTAATATCGTAATTAACGGATTTCTAGGTCTTATATAACGGGCTTAAATAAGAGTAAATATTAAAAAGTAGTAAAGAAGAGTATTTATATATATAATATATTAATATTAAGCTAGTCTTCTAGCGCCCTAGATCTAGCCTAGATTTTATTTAAATTTGGCCTAGATTTAATTTAGGTTTAGGCCAGATCTAGGTTAAAATCTTTATATATTATTAGACGAGGATAATTTCCTATAAATTAAGAGTAGACTACGTAAAACTTTCGATATTATTTTCGCGCTCTCGATAATTAAAATTATATCCGATAATAGTAGATTATCCTCCGTCCGCGGCCTTAATTATAATAAAGTATTAAAGATAATAATAATTAAAGCGGAAGACCTAATTAACCTTTCGGCTTCTAGCGAAGACGTTAAAGAGACGAAATATTCGGAGGAGGATACGACTTTACTCGATAATAGTTATAACGATTTATTTAACTTTAAAGAACTACTAGAGAACGTTTAATCGGTATTAAATATAATTAACTTATTCTTATTAGACTCTATAAAGGACTCGGTCTATATTCGTTACTTTCTTAACGATAGTAGTAATAAGAAGTTAAATAAGACTACTAAGATAATTAAGACGGTAATAATATTAGTTATTAAAAATATCCGTATACTCTCCCTAGAATATAGTAACTCTTTAGAATAATATTCGTTATCGCCTAGTAAATTAATCTCGGCGTCGATATCTTTCTCGTTTAATAATTAAGATAAAGTTATTACCGTTAATATATAAAAGGAGACTACGTTTAACGCCGAGGTAAATAACGTAGTTTTATTACCTTAAAAATAAAACGTAGATAAAGTACTAAAGGTAATAAAGACGTTGAATTATCTACTACCTCTAATAAATATTATTAAAGAAACGGGAATAGTCCTTAAGATTTTAAAGAAAACTATTAATATATTAATTCTATTAAACTATACTACTTTAAGGAGAATTAAATCCTTTACTCTAATTTCTCGCCGGTTAATCTTTATAACCTAATAATACTTCTTTAGGTCGAAGAAGTCCGTATTATTTTTTAAAAAAATACGGATTTCTTCGACCTAAAGGAGTATTACTAGGTTATAAAGATTAACCGGCGAGAAATTAAAGTAAAGAATTTATAATTCCTTAACCTCTTTAGATATAGAGTACGCTTCACCCCTAATAATAATAAATATAATATTTATTATACCGTCCGTATTTTAAGTCTCCTTTCCGATATTATTATAATAAAGTTTTTAGAGAAAGTTCGAGGTAATATAATACTTAATACGAAGTTATTAAATATTAAGAGTATTATTAATAATATAACTAGGCTCGTTATATTCCTTTACGAGTACGTAGTTATAATTTATAAAAAGTATACCTAGTAATATCCGATTTCCTTTAACGGTCTCGTAGCCCGAATCGAAATTATATTAACTCCGACTTAACCTATCCCGATTAATTAACGAAAGGTTATTAACGATAAAACTACGCGTTACTTTAAGATATATAATTTTCCTCGTATTATTATATTAATAATATTAAATAAAGAACTAACGGTCTCTTAAATAATTAAATTTAACGCGGTCGAGAGTATAAATATAAATAGTAATAACGTTTTAGGTTTATACTTTTCTTCCGTCTATATTACTAGATAAACTTCTACGCTATTTAATTATACCCGTCGATACGAGGGTTATATCGTTATATTCGTATTAAATTTATATACTTAACCTCTAGAGACCCTTCTCGATAATAATAATAATTAACTCGCGGTCGTTAGTTATCGGTAAAATATTCCGTTTATTTTAAAATAATTAAGAGGGTAAACCCTCTCCTACGTTTCCGTAATTTAAAACGGCGATATAATTTAAAGTTTAGGCGGGGGCTACGCTAGCGATAACTCTTAAAATAATAAAGATAATAATAACTAAAAAAAGGGTATAGGTAGGGGCGAGGATAATAATAAATAAAATAAAAATAAAGGTAGCGATAATAATAATAATACTCGCTCGGGTAATAGAGAATCGTTATTTATATCGTTTATAATCGTGGCTTACGAGGGCCGGATAATTTTAATCGGTAATAATCTCTAATTATCCGCTCTGATACTTATAATATAAATATTAGTTATAGATTTTTTCGGTATTAACTATAAAGAGAAAGTAAAAGAGTTAAAAATAAAGGTATATATTATAAGCTCGTAGAGAGGTTTAATAAAAATATCGTCGGTCTTAATATAAATAAAGTTAAAATATAAAGAGCTTAAAGGGTTTAAGAGTTTTATTAATAATAAAGCCGCCGTTATTATCTACCCGCTTTAAGGTATAAATAATATCTTATTATTAATAATTACTTTATTCGAATATTAAAAGTATTATACGTTAACTATTTAGTGGAGGAGCTCGAAAGGTAAATTTTATATTAATATTATTTTAAATATTATTCGCCTCGTCGTTATCTTCCTTTTTATTATCCTCGGAATTAAGGATCTCTAGTACCTTTTACTTTTAATTAATAATATAATCTATATATTTATATCTTTAAGTCGAGGGTAGTATATTCTTTAATAATTAAAAAAACGGTATTTCTTTTTTTTTTATAAAAGTTATAAATATACTAAATAATATTTTCGTAGATTAATATTCTTTTTCCGTTATTATTTTAAAGGTCTTCGTTAATAACCCTTAATTTCCGGGGTCTTATATTGATCGTAAATTCGAAAGAAGGCTAAGGAATATATAGTTAAATACTACGTTAAATAACGATAAATATAATTAAAGTATTAAAAGCGTAGGCCTTTAGTAACGAGTTTAGAGATTAAATAGAATCTAAATTAAATTTAAAGAGTATTTAAAAGATATCTAGGTTAAATCTAAACCTAGATCTAGGCTAGATATAATACTCGGTTTTTTATTATTATTCCTAAATATAATAGAGTAGAGGATTAGAATCGTAAGCGATAATAACGTATTATAGTAAATATTATTATATAGAAAATAAGTATTATTATATAGAAAAGCGCGTAGAGGGGTAATAGGCTTCCTAGCTTTTACTTAAGCCTAAATATTTAGTAATTTAGAAATATAAGAAGGTTTAACTTAATTAACGGCGGTTTATTTTTATATTTATTTACTTTAACCGCTTTTCCTCCTAATATATATAATACCCTTTTAAATAGTATTTTCTATATTAATAATAAACGCCGCGGTATTATTAATATTCCTAGTACTATTATTCTTTTTAATATTATTACCTCCGTTAGCGCCTCCTACGCTTTTTATATTCGTTGTACCGATAGTTTTAAACGCGTCCTCTTTAAAATCTATCTTCGATTTACGCTTTACGTCCACGTATTTCTTAATTTTAATATTAGTATTTAGTATATAGTAGAATACTTCCTCTTTTTACTTTATTTAATATATTTTCTTTAGTATTTATTTATATATCCCGATAGAGTAGAGGGGTTTATATAGAATAATTATAATCGTATAAATTAGATTTAAACCCACGCTTATTTAATATATAAATTTAATTAGAATATTAGGTTTATCCTTCTCTAGTAATATACTATTATTATTAGTTTTATATATAAATATATATTTGGCCGCGTCTCTCTTCTTATCGGTCCCGAAGAATATTCGTATTTTAGATTTAATCTCCTCTCGGACGTATTATAGTAAAAGAATATTAATATAAAAGAGTTAGTTAAAAAAGAGAAGACTAAATTTACTAGATTAAAAGAAGCGAGTTTAGGCTCTTTTATATCGGAGATTTTAAAGAAAAAAAGGATTTACCCGTTCTATTATTAAAACTATCTCGGTGAATAAAAATATAATTAATATATTTACCCCTTTATATTTCTTGAAAAGGGAGGCGATAATTTTAAATTTAAAGAATATTTTTTTAAATATTATATAGTCCCTACCTAGGATATAATTTTCTAGTATCCGATTATTATCTCTATTTATATACTGGTTCTTGATCTCTTTATTAGTCTATTTTTAATTATACGTAGTTAAGGAGACGGAGAGATAGGGTAAATAGTTATATAAGCGGAGGAGCCGTACTACTATAAATACCTAGTTAGCGTTAACGTTAATCGGGCGGTCGAGACGATTCCGTATAAATATAATATTATATTAATTATCGTCCTAGTAAACTTACCGTTCTACGAGCTTCTTTATTATTAAGACCTTTTAACGGGCGACGAGGGTTACGTAATATATCTTATAATTATAAAGAAAACTAGTTTTAAGGATACTTCGGTAGAGCTTTTTAAACTCGATAAAGTCGTAATTTTTCTAATTACTCTTCTCGTACCGCCGTATTAGGAATTTAGGAAGTAAATTCCCGAATATATTTATTATATTATCGAATTCTTATAGTCGATTACTTGAATCTTAGTATTTAGTAATAATATTAATAAGAATCTTTAAGCCGGTTAGTTTAAAGGGGTAATATTTATATTTAAGATCATTCTAAGAAATATTATATATAATATTTATTAAGGCTATAATATTTAGTAGATCGGAGTTAATAATTATTCCGGATATAATTATAAGTTAGAAGCGATATTTAGGGCGAGTCTTCTTTATTATTTAAAAAGGATTTTATAAACCTTTATTTAAATTCCTTACCCTATTATATTTATCTATAATCGCGAACCCGTACTAGAAACGGTAGATAATTTCCTCTTTAATTACTTTTTTTCTATTCTTTATAAAGGAGTATTTATATACTTTATTAAAGATTTTATTAACGGTCAATTATAACTACTATAAAGTAAATATAAATATAAAAGTATTTACTTCGCTCGGGAGACTATATTACGCGGCGTTAATAAATTTAGTACCTTTTAATAATTTTGCGTCGGAGTCGTTCGGGTTATATACTATTTATAATTCTTTCTTCGTTTATACGTTTATTTAATAACTAGAGTCGGCGTTATAATAAATAATTATAAACCGTACCTTTAAGGCCTCGAAGTCGATTACCGATAATATTTTAATACTCTAGGTATTAAGATTAACCGGCGGGATAAAGAATAATATAAACTTATTAACTAGCCTAATATAAAAAGCTTCCGAGTCTAGTTAATATAGATACTCGTAAAATTATTAATTCGTAGGATATTTAGAGCCCGTGGGAGTATTTTCGCGGTAGTATTAAAACTTTATTAATTATTTCTTTTACTCTCGTTAGATCTCTATTTATTTTTAATATAATTAAAAATAAAATACCGCGGAACTTATAACTTTAAATGTTTATAGGTAAATAGAATTAATCGCGAAATTTAAAAAATATATTAGGAGGCTTTATTTTATCTAAACTTATTTCGTCTCCGATAGTAATATTAAATTATCCGAAGTCGCCTTTATAAAATAGTATAACTATAAATATATAGAGCTACTATTAATAATAGATTAACTTTAGTATTCTAGGAATCGTTATTTTATTATTACCGCGAGAATTATTAGAGTAGGCGATTTTCGCGAATATAATAACGCGTTTTTATATCTTATCGTAAATATATTTATATAGATAGTTATTACTAATTTTTTTAAAGCTAGGAGGAAGGTAGTTAATAAATATAATATTATTAAAAGAGATATCGATTAATTATTATATTATAGTTAACTCTACCTTCTCTTCTTTATCCGCGTTATTATTTTTATTATTACTAGTAATTAATTCCGAGGATTCTTTAATTAAGAATTTATCCTTTTAGTATAATTACTCGGAGGACTCCTCTAAAGATTTAGAGTTTTAACGAGGTTTTTCGGTTAACGATTTCTTTAAAATCTATTTCGGCGGTAGTAGTAATAAATAATTTTTATTATTACTAAGGCTTAAGAGCTTCGCTAGGCGCTTTTATTTTTTCGTTACTAATAAAAAAATTAAATCCTCGTTAGAGATATTAAGAGAACGGGTATATTTCGAAATTATAGAGAAGAGAGGTTAGTCTCGAAATAAAGAAAACGGGAATTAATAGGTAGATACGAATATACTTTTAATATTAATTTTTATAATAACTCGTCTTTTTCGGGCTCCCTCCGGCGCGATAGTAGATTTTTATTTATAATATATTAAATATTTAAAAAAGATTAGAACGGAGGAGGAAAAAGATAAATTTAAGGTTCTAATAAAAATAAATTTATCTCTTAAATTAGATTAAATATTAGAGAATAAGAGATATAACTAACTAAAGTTATCGTTTATAATAATCTCGATTTTTATCGAGTTTATACCTTTATCTAGGAAATATTAAATAGTACTTTATAAATTATTATTTTCTAAGATACTAGTATAATACCCCTTTATAGTATAATATATAAGGTAATCGAAACTCGGGTCTATTATTAAATCGCGAGATATTAGATAATCCTAAAGTAGTAAAAATCGTAAATAAATTATATTAAGTTCTTTAAATAATGGATATAAAGAGATTTTAAAAAATTAAATCTTATATACGAACTTCTTTAGTATATACTAGTTTAATATATAATCGATCTCGAAGCCTTTAAATAAGCGAAGTAGAAGAGAATTAAAAATAGTTCTCGGTTTTTATTTAATACGAAGATTACTCGAACTAACTACTACTACTATTTAACTTTAGAAATCCGGAGGCGATATATTATTAGGTTTATTTTTAATTTTTAACGGTTTATTAGAGCTTCCCTAGTAAGTAATAATACCGATATATATTTTTTCGCCGAAATCTATATAGTCTTAGACTTGGATTTAATCGTTAAATTTAATTATTAAATATTAACTCTACCGGACTCTTTTATCTTTAAACGCGATTTTAGGGTTCGGTTAATCCTTAAATATATTATTTATAAAGTAATACTACTCTACGAGCTCTTTAGTTTATTAAAATACGACGATAATAATATAATAGTAAGTCGGCGTATATACCCCTTTTATATATATAAGAGTCTAGTTATCTTTAAATAGCTTTCCGTTATAATTAAATAATAGAAGAGGTTATTATAGTACTATGATAATAATAAATAAATAAATTTAATAATAATTATATAGTTAGAAGGGTGTAATAATATATATAATAATTATAATCGCTAATTCTAGTAAAGTATAATAAATTATATAATAAATATATTTAGATTTAGGTTTAGATCTAACTAAGACCTACGAGCTAAAAACTCAGGCGTTAGTTTTTACGGGTATAATTCCTGAGATTTCGTCTCCTAATATAAAACTACGCGGATATTAAATTATCTAAAATTTACCCGGTATATTTAAGGCTCTACTTTAAGAAGTAATATTTATATATTATTTAATAAAAGAGAAGTAAAAGAGTATTAAAAGAGATCGATATTAGATAATATAATATTTATATAATAAAACCTTTGATCCAGTCGAGTTTTAAGAGATTTATATACTTTCGTATTATTAAATCCACGAATATCGTTTTTAATAAGTTAAATTCCGTGAAAATTATATTAAAATAAATATTTCGAATATTAATATTTTATACCGTTTATAATTTTATACTAAAATCCTTAATCTATTTAATTACTATTTTTAATATCGGTTATATATATTTCCCTAGCTCTTTCCACCCGTAGAACGAATATTATTTATATTAAAACTATTAAAATTATATATAAATCTATTATAGTAAAATCTTTCGGTACCGTTTATTTAAGTTAAATAATTTTATTATAGTATATATCGAGTCTATAACCCGAATATTATCGCTAGCGTAATTATCTTAATTAAATAAGAGTTAATACTATAAACCTACGGGGTAAAGAACGTTAATATTTATAAAATATAAATTTTAATATTAATTTCTTATTTAAGTAATTTAGGGTTAGGGTTTACCTAGATCTAGCCTAGATCTAGCCTAGATTTAAATAAACCTTAATAATTTAGCCTAAGCGCGTCCGAGTTTAAAATAATAACTTTATTTATAAACCTATAAAACCGCGTTCCGGATAGATATTCTTTTCTTAAACTTTCTACTTCTAATACTAGATAACGCGAAGTACGTAATAAAACGATTATAATACGGCTAATATAGTTTCTTTTAAACGAAGAATTACTCGGGTTTATTATAATACCTAAATACGTATAAAGGGCCTTAGTTTAAACGTAGGAAATTAATAAATATCTTTAGCCTTATTAAGGATTAAACGGGCTTTATATTCGCTTAATACGAAATCTTTTAACTTTAAAAATTACCCGCGCCTAATAGTAATAAATTAGATACGGATTAGCTAGTAGAATTCTATATTATTTATTATAATATAAATAGACCGCCTCTTAAGTATTTAAGGATTAATAAAGATAATAATAAAGATATTATTATTTAAGAGTTTATACGAGTATATTAATAATTTATCTAGGCTCTTATCTACTTCGATAAACGTACTAGAACCGGCTATAATATCTTCCTCCGCGATTATACTATTTATCTCCTTTAGAAGCTTTCTATTTATATTTAATTCTCTTTATATAGAATCTTTTACCGACCTTATAGGGCGAGACGCCGGTATTATTATAATAATATATATAAAACTAGATCGCGCGTAATATTAAAAACGTCGACGAAATACTTTATAGTTAATAGTAGTGAAAGATATATACTACCCGTTCGGTAATAAAGTTAGTTAGATTATTATTTATTTATTTTCCGAATATTATATAATTAAAACGAGTATTAACGTATATCTTAAATTTATAAAAATTAAAGTAAATTAGAAGGAGGAAGTAATTTTCCGTAATATAGAATAATATCGGTAACTAGTAGAATATAATATTTAATAGGGTATATATAATAATAACTAGATAATCGATAATCTCCGCGTACCTAGCGAGATTAGCTATTTTAATAATTTATATTTCAAATTATATTATTATAATATTATTAAAGTTATCCGCTTTTTCCTCGGCCATAAACCGTTTAAAGATAATCTAGTATATATATTTATAAAGATCACGAACGACAGTAATAATAGGGTAGTTAATGAAATATATACTAGTATTTAATAGTAGGAAATATAGTTATAGATCCCTATTAGAGGTACTATTATCCCTCTTATATTATTATCCGACGAGATAGTAATAATTTAATATTATAGCGACCTTTCCTTTTAGCTAGTATATATAATTATCGGGAACCTCGACTATATAATATATAAGATTTAAAAGCGACCTAGCCTAATTCTCCTAGGTTTAATCCCTCGTATTAAGAACGGAAAGGAATTCGGTAATTATATACGATTAGATATCTATTATCTCGCGCTAAGGCGTATACTCTAGTGTATATATAACCGTTATTATTTATTTAAATAATATATTAAAGTAACTAAAGTAATTAAAGACCTAGTAATATAAGGGATTAATATTATATACGCGGATAATTAACCCCGAAGATATTATCTAATAATTATATCGTTTATAGCCGATTATTTAAAATAAATCTTAATAATAGGGGTAAAATAAAATCGTTAATATCTAATATACTTAGTCCCGCTTAATAAATAAGGGGAGTTAATTAAGATATAGGAGCCGCGGACCTACGAATATATATATCGAAGGATAAAGATATAAAGGAGAGATCCCGACCTCGCTAAAAATTTAATAATTATTTATAACGTTAAAAATTTCGCCTAGCGTTATTATCTAGTTAATATTTATACTATCTTTATTATCGATATATTATACTAGCTTTTAAAAGGAATTATTATAAAATTAATTAATTAGATTCGGGATTTAATTAAAGATTATATAATTCCTATAATTATTAAACGGATAAAGAAAGGGGTAGCTAGGCCGAAGAAATCTTTAAAGTAATTAATAATAAAAATTAAATTAAATTACCGTTTTCGCTAGGTACTAGGTTTCGTGGGGTTAAAATTATTTAAAAACTTTAATAAAATAAAATAGTAGAGTAGTAACGAATAAAAAGCGATATTACGATAATTAATAACCGTTATTATTTTTTTATTTATTAAGCGCGTACCGGCTACCCTATATTACGTACGGGCTATATTTAATTTTATTATATTTACCTAATATACGTTTTATAACGGCGATACTTTATAATATATATAATACGCGCTCTATTATATTTATAAATTAAAGGTAGTTTTTTATAAATACCGGCCGAGTAATAATTCGGACCTAGATTTAAAAGACCCTACCGATCGGTATTTTAATATATTAAAACTACACGCGATAACGTATTATATTAAATATATTCGAAGATATAAGAGTACCTAGAACTTCGATATTTACTATAAAAAAGTAGTTTATAAGTTTCTCTTTAAAGAACTCTTTTTACGGATAAATAAAACTAATAAATTCGAGACGTAATTACTACGGTATAATATTATATACTATAATATAAGGGTTATATAAGAAGTTATAGTAATATTTTCCGTTAAACCTATTATTATTCCTAATAATAAAATAGAATAATAGAATACCCGGCCGTATCGAGAGAAATTAGATTTAAATAAGTATATACTTATTCCTAATAAAAATACGCCGCTATACTACGGTATATAGGTACTAGATATTAATTATTATTATTTAATAATTACGGTAGCGAGGGTTTCTTACTTTAATACTAAAGATCTTATCGACGTTATAACGGTATTCGTACGGGAGAGCCGTAAGAAATAAAATAAAAATCCGGGCTTTATTAAAGATTAGCGGAGATAAAAGACGGATCCTAATTAAACGGGAGATATATATATTTCTATATATCGATTATTAATATATTAGGTTCGTAATAGTAAGGAGAGCTAGAATTTAAGGCGGTTTATAAAAAGATTAATTTATTATACCCCTAACTTTCGTTCTATCGGTAAACCTCGTAATAATTATATTTAAATTAATAACGAAGCGACTCGTTTATAAAGTTAAGGCGAGACCGAGTAGGAGGCCCTTTATATAATAATCGGCCGGCTTAAATTAATTATTAATATTTACAACTACGAGCGACTAAACGATAAGGGTAAATATAAGGTATATATTAATATATTAATTACTTTATATCAACTAAAGAATAACGGGAGAGTCGACGATATATATAAGATATTCGAAATAGAGTATATTTTAGCTAGTAAAACGAAAAGACCCCAAGAACTATATAATTATCGCCTCTTCGAAATATAAGATATTATCCGGAGTACGTATATAGTATTTATTAAATAAGAAGGATATTATTATATAAATAATTTTATCGACTAAGATTAATATAATATTATTTATAATCCTAACTTTATAACGAAAGGTATTAGGGTAGTAGATTAATTTATAAAATAAATATAATAATTATATATTTATAAAAAATTACCGTCCGCGATAATATATTTATTATACCGCCTAATAATATATATACCCCGGGCTCTTACTTAATAATAATACTATAACTATATAGCGGCCAATAATAATAACGAGAGTAACGGGTATAATATAAAGATGGATTATAATTAAGATATAAACTCGATCGATAGTAATTAATAAAAAGAGAATTAAAGGGTCTAAACTAGGTAGGAGATTTATTAAATAAAAATTCTCGAGATACTACTCTTATAAAATTAAATAAGAAAAGGAGTAAACTCTTAAATTAGCCTTTATTATCTAGCGCTCCTTCGGTATATATTTCGCTAATAAAAATAAAAGTATTTAGTTTATAAGTAGAGATATTATAATTTATCTTTTATAAAATTTATCTCGGTTTACCCTCTACTAAACTCGTTTTAATAAACGGCCGTTATTTTTAATCGTATTTATAACGCCCTTACGCTCTTATAATTTATAATATTATATAACCCGAATTCGGTATTCGGATTAACTTTAACCTAAATTTAGGTTAAATTTAATTTAAACTTAATCTAGATCTAGGCTAAGATTAATCCGACGCGTATTTATTTATTATTATCGTATATATAGTTCTAACCTCTTTCTTATATATTAAAATAAACCTATTTCATATCTCGACTAGTTAATATATTTTATATTACCGAATAATATTTAAATCTATATATATACGACGTAGTAATATATTAAACGGTAAAGTTAAATTAAATTATATCTCTTACGTATTATAATACGGTCTTAACTAGTTAAAGAATTTATAATAATAACTCCTTCGATAAGGCTAAAGGTTAATTTTAATAATAAATTATATTAATACTTTTAGAGTAAATCTCGGTTATAAATAATTTACTTATTCCGATATACGAGTAATAGTATATATTAGGAACGCGTTAATTATAAGTCCTTCTAGTATATATTAATTAATATTAATTATCGATAAAGACGAAGAAAGTATATACGGAGGTAAGGAGGTCGATACCGAGGCCGACGATAATAGTATTAGGCTTCCTGCCCCGAAGCGACGGAAAACGGATAACGTATCTCGGTTAAACGGATCAGGCAGGGCCACGCTATATATATATATATATATTTTATATAGGAGTTAGTAATATAATTAACCTTTTTATAATTTTTATCGTTTATCGGTCGTTATATATCCTCGTCTTTATTTTACCCTAGCTCTTATATATATAAACTAGGAGATATAAGATTTTCTAATAATACGTTATACGAACCTTTAACGAAACGCTACCGTAATTACGACGCGTTATAGTTAAGAAACGAGTCGTTATTATTATAGGCGGGCGTAGGACGTCGTATTAAATCGGTATTATATATTTAAGGCCATAAGGCCGTTCTCTAATATATAAGATAAATAATATTAATAACCCTCGTTACGGGATATAGGGACTCGGGATATAATTTATAAATAAACTTTAATAAAAAAAGCGAAGTTAGCGCTTTAATCTAGAAACTTTAATAGAATATTATTAATAAATATAGTAAAATCCTCGGGCTAAAGGATAGGGTAGTAAAAAAGATTTTAAATCTAACGGAGGCCTAAAAGATATTAATCTACTAGGTTTAAACTAAAGATATATTAATCGAAATTAATTACTCGATTATATCGGTAATTACCGCGCCTTAATAATAATAAGGGTTCGATAGGTCGTAGTAATATATTATACTTTTTTTATAATAAGACGAAGTATTAAAGAGATAATTACTACTAAAATAAAGAATAAAAGATAGATATATAATTATAATAACGATATAAGTTTTAATATTTCTTTATTAAGATTTAATATTAATTATTAATAAACCTAAACTACTTTACCGCTTTTTTAGAGATCTAGTAGTAAAAGCTATAATTTTATTATTCTTTTAATCGGACCTAGGTTGGCTAGGAACTCGTAATAATATTAAATATATATTTAGGCCCTTAACGGGAATTATAATAATTATAGTCTACGTTATAATTTATTATACTATTAAAGAATATGAAATAAGGAAGTAAATACGGATTAAATTCGAAGGCGAATATATTAAAAGTAAATTAAACTCGACCCTTTTCT